>Ga0207851_100122_pt1 | contig 62210 bp, 64 predicted proteins | sample A23E3SouthBayCA_FD_187747 | JGI IMG/M metagenome (GOLD analysis project Ga0207851, IMG submission 187747) | Aerobic enrichment media microbial communities from Eden Landing Ponds, California, USA - A23 E3 (SPAdes) | ecosystem: Environmental > Aquatic > Marine > Unclassified | place: Emeryville... | reverse complement strand
ACGAGCCACAGGCGATCCCCAAGGATTGGTGGGACGCAGTTCCGCGCCTGCTCAGCATTCTGACCGAAGAGTTCGGAACTCGTTTCATCTCGATGTCGGCGACACAACCGGCAGTCGTGCGTGATATGGATCCAGTATCGCTGCTATCCGCTGGAATGGCTCACGATTTGGATCGCTGTCGCCACTGCACTGAGCAGACGTACGACCAGAACCTCTCACCTTCGACCGAGGGAAAGTACTTCGAACACTCCGAGCGAGTGCGCTACACGCTCGATTCCACGGCGTTCGCTCATCAACCTGATCAGGAAAAAGAGTTCGTGGGTTACGACGAAGCAGCCGAACGAATATTGAAACGAACGCGAAATGGTGGTTCGACGCTTGTAGTGTGCAACACTATCGACAGTTCCGCCGAATTGACCGAAACCATCAGCGAGAGTGGCTACGTCAAACACCTCGGATCGGTTGTCCGTGACTGTCTGGAACAAGCCGATGTCGACGCTTCGGTACCAACTATTTCGCCGACCGCGATCGCTCATTCCGTTCTCTCACGAGTCGGAATCACGCCACCAAGTGACGATAATGATGAGTGGCCGATTTCGGAAGAATCTCCGATATACGCGCTCACTTTCAACTCCCGATATCGGCCGTTCGACCGGCGAATCCTCATTCACGTTGCAGACCTTCTGTCTACGGCACCGGTTCGATTCGTGCTGGTCTCGACTCAAGCAGTTGAAGCCGGAGTTGATCTGAGCTTCCAGACGGTCTTCCGTGACATCGCGCCGCTCGACAGCATCGTCCAAGCGGCAGGACGATGTAACCGATCCTACGAGTGGAGTCGTAATGGTGGAAGAGTCATCGTCTGGACGCTGGCAGATCCGGACGAAGAGACGCCTAAAACACCGGAGAACCCCCCTCCCGCACATTACGTCTACGAACGAGGTTCAGACGACGCTGGCATTCCAACCCACCTCAAGATCATCGCCGATACACTGGCTGATATCGGCGAGACGGACGACATCGGCGACGCAAAGATGGCACATGATGCTGTCAGCGACTACTTCGATTCCCTCCCGAGCGAGTCCCTGGCGAGCACGGAAATTCGCGACCAGGTCGAGAAAGCGAAAGCACGCGACCTCTCTTGGCAGTCGATGATCGGCGGCTACCAGACTCTCGACGTTCTCGTCCCGGTCACTGACAGAGATGTAAACCGGTTAGACGAGATTACCGAGGCGTTCTGTCAGTACGAGCCCCGAGGGTATGCTCTATTGGAGGAAGTCGCACAATTGCGAGTGTCACTTCCCGTAAAGACTATCGAAGATCTACCGTTTCTCACTCGCATCGACGGCAAGAAACGGGGCGAAGACGGAGCTAGAGTCTTCCGATACTCGACCGGCAAGGGGCTCGAATATGGGTTCGATGGGGGAGGTCTCCGAGGGACGGGGAACTCGATTGCGGACCGATTTAGCGGGATCTGATGTACTTCATTCTCCCTGACATCGAAATTTCTATTGTCGATGTTTTTATTACGTTCATCACACATTTGGTGTGCATGATTGCGACAGTTCATTCAGGCGACGGTATATGAGCGCCGATCTCAGCTACTCGGGCGACGACCGGATCGACGACCACATCGAGCGCGAGCGAAACCCACACCGCGAGCCGGAAGTCCGGATCACCGGCCTGATGGTCCAGTACTACCACGTCTGCCGGCGGGAACTCTGGTTCATGTCCCGCGGTATCGACATCGACCGCAGTACGCCGAACATCCAGCGCGGGACCTACACGGACGAGACGAGCTATCGTGACAGTCGTCGCTCGTTCAGTGTCGACGGTCGGATCGCACTGGACGTGCTCGACGACGGCGACGTGATGGAGGTGAAGGTTTCCTCAACGCTCGAAAAACCGCCGCGGATGCAGTTGCTGTATTACCTCTGGTATCTCGACCGGATCCACGGGGTCGAGAAGTCGGGCGTGCTGGCGTTCCCGCGCGAGCGAGGCAGGGAGCGGGTCGAGCTGACCGAGGAGACGGCAGTCCGCGTCGAGGAGACGCTCGGTGGGATCATCGACGTGGTCGAAGCCGAGAGTCCGCCGCCGCTCGAGAAGAAACCGTACTGCGACGCCTGTCTCTATCAGGACATTTGCTGGTTGTAACCCATGCCACAGGAAAACCACCACATCTTCGCGGACGGCGAACTGTCCCGGAGCGAAGACACGCTCCGTATCGACACCCTCGACGGCGAGACGAAGTACCTCCCCGTCGAGAGCGTCGGGACGATCTACCTGCACGGACAGATCGACTTCAACACTCGCGCACTCGGTCTCCTCAACGACCACGGGACCGCGGTCCACGTTTTCGGCTGGAACGACTACTACAAGGGATCGTACCTCCCGAAGCGGGAACACCAGTCCGGAAACACGGTCGTCGAACAGGTTCGCGCGTACGACGACGAGGAACGTCGCATGCGGATCGCCCGGGCGATGATCGAGGCGAGCATCCACAACATGCGCGCGAATCTCAAGTATTACCACAACAGAGACCACGACTTCGGCGAGGCCATTCGCGAGCTCGAAACCCAGCGCGAGCGAGTGGACACTGTTGACGACGTGCCGGAAATCATGGGCGTCGAGGCCACCGCGCGGAAAGCCTACTACGGCTGTTTCGACGAAATCTTGCGCGACCCGTTCGAGCTGACACGACGGGAGTACAACCCCCCGACGAACGAGGCGAACGCGCTTGTGTCCTTTCTCAACGCGATGGTCTACACGACCTGTGTATCCGCGATCCGGAATACGGCTCTCGATCCGACCGTCGGGTACGTTCACGAACCGGGCGACCGTCGATTCACGCTCTCGCTCGACATCGCCGATATCTTCAAGCCGATCCTCGCGGACCGCGTCCTGTTCAGAGTCGTCAATCGTCAGCAGGTGAGTATCGACGATTTCGAGCAGGAACTCGACGGCTGTCTGCTGACCGAGGACGGGCGACTGGCCGTGCTGGAGGCCTACGAGGAGACCCTCGACCGAACCGTCGAACACCCGCGCCTCAATCGAAAAGTGAGCTACAAGACGCTTGTACAGACCGACGTGTATTCGCTGAAAAAGCACGTCCTCACCGGTGAACCGTACCGTCCGACGGAGCGGTGGTGGTGACGATGTTCGTCCTCGTCACGTACGACGTCCCTGCCGAACGGACTCGCATCTATCGCAAACTCCTGCGGAAGTACCTCGAACACATTCAGTATTCGGTCTTCCACGGAGATATCACCGAAGGTCAGCTCGTCGCTATTCGAAACGAGATCGAGGATGTCCTTGAACCGGACGATTCGGTATTTATCTTCGAGTCGAACGTCTCTGCGGACGTGGAGTGTACTGTCCTCGGTGATGCCGACGAGCCCGGCAGCCGCTTCACGTAATTTTCGTCGACCCCCCTGGGGGTAGCACAATACCGACCATCGACGACAACTCCCTCTCGAACCAGTGGGTATTAGAGGCTATAGCCGCGATATGCGGCATGGTTTCAGAAGGACCCTCGTTGGGTTGAAGCGGTCTGCGCGGCGGCGGCCGTGGCCGATAAACTCGGGCGTTTCAGAAGGACCCTCGTTGGGTTGAAGCATCAACCGGAGTTGTCGGCTCTGACACGTCACGCGGTTTCAGAAGGACCCTCGTTGGGTTGAAGCACAAGCCTTCACAAGCGACCGTAAAAGGTGTTGGGTTTCAGAAGGACCCTCGTTGGGTTGAAGCCTTCTAGAACACTATTCGGCTGTCCGTCCAAGTAGGGTTTCAGAAGGACCCTCGTTGGGTTGAAGCTGGCTTCCGTCGCACCGCTAGAAGCTAACGTAATGTGTTTCAGAAGGACCCTCGTTGGGTTGAAGCGCCTGAGTCCGTGGTTCTATCTTGACTTTAACGAGTCGTTTCAGAAGGACCCTCGTTGGGTTGAAGCAGACATGGACATCGCAGATACAAAACGGGTGGCAAAGTTTCAGAAGGACCCTCGTTGGGTTGAAGCGGGGACTGACGGCCCGTAGCTCAGGGCTAGAGTGGTTTCAGAAGGACCCTCGTTGGGTTGAAGCTCCGAAGAGGGCGTCGGAGACCCCGGCTCGCCGCTCAGTTTCAGAAGGACCCTCGTTGGGTTGAAGCGACGAGCAGTGGTTGTGTTGTGTCCGACTGAAGAACGTGTTTCAGAAGGACCCTCGTTGGGTTGAAGCGACCGAGCCGCCGACGAACATCGCGCTCGACAGCATGTTTCAGAAGGACCCTCGTTGGGTTGAAGCACAGCACGTTCGAAGTCGTGGCGGTCAACCGCGGGGTTTCAGAAGGACCCTCGTTGGGTTGAAGCGATTTCGTGCTCACCGAGTCGGACGAGATCGTGTTTCAGAAGGACCCTCGTTGGGTTGAAGCGAGGACGGGCCGGGTGTGTATATCTACGAGGTTGAGTTTCAGAAGGACCCTCGTTGGGTTGAAGCTGATTGAACAACAGCGCCAACAGTATCACCACCATGTTTCAGAAGGACCCTCGTTGGGTTGAAGCAAACGCCTCGAAGTCGTTGGAGATGGGTGCTTCTCTGTTTCAGAAGGACCCTCGTTGGGTTGAAGCAATAGACAAGTGACTGTGACGGGTTCAGGGCTATGTTTCAGAAGGACCCTCGTTGGGTTGAAGCGTCGACTTTCTGGTTCACGCCGGAGAGTACGGCTCGTTTCAGAAGGACCCTCGTTGGGTTGAAGCCGCACTAGCTCCTGCGTGACGGTCCTCACCTCCGCCGGGTTTCAGAAGGACCCTCGTTGGGTTGAAGCGTCGAGATGGTCGTGCCGTCGGACTCGAGGACGAGCGGTTTCAGAAGGACCCTCGTTGGGTTGAAGCGACCGCGAACAGTGGTGGTTCGTCTATTCCGAGGAGTTTCAGAAGGACCCTCGTTGGGTTGAAGCAGCGCCTCCAGTTCGTTGCGCAGCCAGCGCAGCGACGTTTCAGAAGGACCCTCGTTGGGTTGAAGCAACTCAGACGCTTAGTCAAAACACCAATAAGGTCTAGTTTCAGAAGGACCCTCGTTGGGTTGAAGCTTACTGAAAGGGATGGGATACGGGAAGACTGGGTGAGTTTCAGAAGGACCCTCGTTGGGTTGAAGCAGACTTTCTATCGTCATTCCAAAGCAACCGCCGTGTTTCAGAAGGACCCTCGTTGGGTTGAAGCTGGCGTCGGCCGTGTCCGAGAAGTGGATCGGGAGGTTGTTTCAGAAGGACCCTCGTTGGGTTGAAGCAAGCTCGCTCGCTCAATCGCGAGCCAAAACGGGTTGTTTCAGAAGGACCCTCGTTGGGTTGAAGCTCACACCCTCGATTTGCTCGTCGAACTGCTCGGCGGGTTTCAGAAGGACCCTCGTTGGGTTGAAGCTACAACCTCGCTCGCCACGCCGACGAGGTCGACGTTGTTTCAGAAGGACCCTCGTTGGGTTGAAGCGACCCCGACGAGACCCATCCCGTCGTTCGGACCCGTTTCAGAAGGACCCTCGTTGGGTTGAAGCGTTTTTGCCCTCATGGACGGCGAGGGCGACCGCTCCGGTTTCAGAAGGACCCTCGTTGGGTTGAAGCCCGACCGGCGCGACCGGACAGCCGACACCGACGCGTGGTTTCAGAAGGACCCTCGTTGGGTTGAAGCCGCACTTCCGCGAGCGTGTGGCCGTCCGCTCGGTCTGTTTCAGAAGGACCCTCGTTGGGTTGAAGCTCGCGGACCGCCTGCAGGATCATCAGGTTGCGCGGTTTCAGAAGGACCCTCGTTGGGTTGAAGCACGCGAGTCAGCCCGCCCCGCTCCGGGTCATATGGCGTTTCAGAAGGACCCTCGTTGGGTTGAAGCCGGACGGACATCTCCGGGGCGAACATCGAGACGATGGTTTCAGAAGGACCCTCGTTGGGTTGAAGCGCGCGGATCTCCGCTTCCGACAGTTCGCTGTCCCCGTGTTTCAGAAGGACCCTCGTTGGGTTGAAGCCGAATCCGGTCGAACGACCGGGTTTTCGCGGTCGGGGTTTCAGAAGGACCCTCGTTGGGTTGAAGCGAGCAGTGTCCTCGCCGACCGGCACTTCCCCGACGACGGTTTCAGAAGGACCCTCGTTGGGTTGAAGCCACCCCGTCGGATGGGCATTACTACAAACTTGCTACGGTTTCAGAAGGACCCTCGTTGGGTTGAAGCGAGTGCGGAGAGAGCAGATTCGACGATGGGCCCGGGTTTCAGAAGGACCCTCGTTGGGTTGAAGCTGCCCGAGCCGTCACACACGACGCCGATAGTGCGGGTTTCAGAAGGACCCTCGTTGGGTTGAAGCGTGGGTCACAATCGCGGGTGACTACTTCGGTGCGACCGTTTCAGAAGGACCCTCGTTGGGTTGAAGCGTCTCGTCGGTCCATTCCTCGCCCGACATGGAAGCGGTTTCAGAAGGACCCTCGTTGGGTTGAAGCTGCGTGCCGTCGGTCCCGTTGGTGGTCAGTGTGATAGTTTCAGAAGGACCCTCGTTGGGTTGAAGCCGTCTTCAAATGGTTCTGGTTCTGCCTCTAACCGAACGTTTCAGAAGGACCCTCGTTGGGTTGAAGCAGATGACGTACTTCTCTTCGACACGCCCCATCGACAGTTTCAGAAGGACCCTCGTTGGGTTGAAGCTCGCGCCCGTCGGCGGTCGTGACGGTCGTTTTGTCGTGTTTCAGAAGGACCCTCGTTGGGTTGAAGCAGTTGCCGAGGGACGTGTCGTGGCGTGACCACGCGTTTCAGAAGGACCCTCGTTGGGTTGAAGCGTCCAGTCGACCGGGTGGTCGAACAGGCCGAGCGACCGTTTCAGAAGGACCCTCGTTGGGTTGAAGCGACCCGGACAAGCACCCGCCGGCCTACGTCCCGCGTTTCAGAAGGACCCTCGTTGGGTTGAAGCGGCCTGATCCAGGGCTGACCCGGAGGGCTCATCATGTTTCAGAAGGACCCTCGTTGGGTTGAAGCACCGAACACCTCACGCTTGATGAGGGTATCCAGCACGTTTCAGAAGGACCCTCGTTGGGTTGAAGCCGCGGGATCCAGAAGATGATCGGCATCAGCGGAACGCGTTTCAGAAGGACCCTCGTTGGGTTGAAGCGAGGAGACCGACGACTATCCCGATCACATGATGGTCGTTTCAGAAGGACCCTCGTTGGGTTGAAGCGTTGCGTTCGCGCTGGCGTCGCCGACGAGATCGCCGTTTCAGAAGGACCCTCGTTGGGTTGAAGCGAGACGGCCAGCGAGGTCGTCGAGGTCGGCCTCCGCGTTTCAGAAGGACCCTCGTTGGGTTGAAGCGTGGTCGGTGGCCCGCTGGAACGTTGGACGCGTCGTTGTTTCAGAAGGACCCTCGTTGGGTTGAAGCTACGACCACGACAGGATGGACTCGGCGGACTTGTGGTTTCAGAAGGACCCTCGTTGGGTTGAAGCTTCCGCTGTCGCGCCGGCGGCGACGACTCGACGGTCGTTTCAGAAGGACCCTCGTTGGGTTGAAGCTTGCTCTCAAAGTGGATCTCGAAGTTGGAAACGTCGAGTTTCAGAAGGACCCTCGTTGGGTTGAAGCGAGATCGTACAGTTGGCGATGCGAACCGTCGGCGTCGTTTCAGAAGGACCCTCGTTGGGTTGAAGCGGCTTGCTCGAACTCGATCCGTCAGGTGACGAGTGTTTCAGAAGGACCCTCGTTGGGTTGAAGCTGCTGGATCGTCTCGGGACCGAGTTCGGGTTCGACCTGTTTCAGAAGGACCCTCGTTGGGTTGAAGCGGTTCGATGTGTTCGGATTTGTGGGTAGCAACGACGTTTCAGAAGGACCCTCGTTGGGTTGAAGCCCACAGGCCGGACAGCGGTCGGCCGTCGCCGAGATGGTTTCAGAAGGACCCTCGTTGGGTTGAAGCGAAAGAAAGTGTGCCTCTGACGAAACGGGCGAGTGTTTCAGAAGGACCCTCGTTGGGTTGAAGCAGTTGAATCGTCACGTCGCGCCCGGCCGCCGCGTGTTTCAGAAGGACCCTCGTTGGGTTGAAGCGCCGAGTCCTGCGGCGACTGACGGGCGCTCACGTGTTTCAGAAGGACCCTCGTTGGGTTGAAGCATATACGAACTTGGGGGCAATGAATCGGGGACAGCGTTTCAGAAGGACCCTCGTTGGGTTGAAGCACGAAATCGTATGACACAAGCCGAAAAGAGCCTTCGTTTCAGAAGGACCCTCGTTGGGTTGAAGCATTCCCGGATGGTAGGGAATCAAAAACTTCTCCGGTTTCAGAAGGACCCTCGTTGGGTTGAAGCCTTCGTCGTCGCCCTGGACCTGCGATTCCAAGGACTGTTTCAGAAGGACCCTCGTTGGGTTGAAGCTTGGTCACCAGAAACCGTGATTGCGGGAGTTCCACGTTTCAGAAGGACCCTCGTTGGGTTGAAGCTGATCAGATTGAAAGCGATATGGAACGGGACCGAAGTTTCAGAAGGACCCTCGTTGGGTTGAAGCGGGAAAGTCCCGGTGACGAAAGAAGTCCCGATTATGGTTTCAGAAGGACCCTCGTTGGGTTGAAGGACTTCCGCTGTCGGGTGGGGTATAGGTCGGCATATCTGTTTCAGAAGGACCCTCGTTGGGTTGAAGGTCGTTCCCCCTCGGGAGTTCGATCGTGGTCTCGCGTTTCAGAAGGACCCTCGTTGGGTTGAAGCGCAGGGTAAGAGAATGGGGCCTCGCTTCGTTCGGCGTTTCAGAAGGACTCTTGTTGGGTTGGAACGATATCGGTCGCGCTATCGTCGTCACAATTGGGGTTTCAAAGAGGCCCTCGTTGGATTTGATCCGAGCAGGTCTCTGGCCTCCTTGTCGCAAGGGCGTGGTGCATTATCTTCTTCTCGGAGACCAATCGGGACATCGATCAGGATCAATTCCGCGTCGTTGTGGTTCTCCCAGAGGTCCTCGATGCCGTCGTATTGATCGGCGCTACGAAATGTTCTACCCGAGTACTCCACTGCGAGTTATCCATCGGGGCAGCCATCGATACCGAGATCTTTCATGAGCTGAGCGAGTATCCCACCGTGAATTAATCCCCGTATCCATAGATAATCGTACGTAACAGACTGTTACGTGAGATTGACCGAGGATTTCCATGCAAGAGCCATCCGAAGATGAGTTTCGAACGTAACGAGTTGTTACACCGATTCTCGCCGGAACCACTCTATCTTCGCGGTCCATAGACGGGACACCACCGTGAGGCGCCTCTGAAATCAGAATTCACCAATTACAGGGCCAATGCTTGGTCCGATTCTGTCGTCTCGTGAATTCAACCCAGCGCTCACCGGTCCGTCACCGCGCGCGAGAACTTCTCGAGCCGAATTCTACCTTCGGACCTCCTCTTGTGACATTTGAACGCTAGGAATGGCGGATATCTGGGTGGATTCTCACCAACTATCCACCTTGATTTACCTTGATACCAGTGATCGATCGGTCACGAGGCTTGGCGACCACCTACGGAAATCGAACCCGAGTGACCTCGCAGAACTTCTGGATTCGGGACGGTCAAGGCGGTGGAAATTGACGAATTGGTGGATCGATTTCGAAGATTTCGACGCTTCACCTTGCCAACCGCCAATTCTCACCAACCTACATATACCCGGCCACTCTCGGCGCAGTCGATGACAACGGGCGAAACGGAAGCGTTCGCGACCCGGCTCTCAGCTGTCGAGGCCGAGCATATTCACGAGGCGCTTGACCAGACGGGGCTCTCTCGATCGGACCTCGTCGCGCGAGGGCTCCGATACTACCTCGAAGAGAACCCGGACGATATCCCGGCCTTCCGACCGGACAACTTCGAGATGGACCCGCTCGAAAAACTCGGCGTGCTCCCCCCGGAGGACGGTGCAGCCTGGATCGAGACCCAGGACAGATAGCAACCCTCGGAAACATGACCCAGAACGCTCTCGAACCGCTCGCGCCGCAGGACGCCCTCGACTGGTATCTCGAGCACCGGCGAGACGACCTGCGTACGGCCACGCGGCGGAAGCACCGGTCGGCCCTGGGTACGTTCGTCGACTGGACCACTGAAGCCGGTATAGACGACATGAACGACGTGGGCGGTCGCCAGCTCATGGAGTTCAAGACCTGGCGCAAGACCGAGACCGACCTCGTGACCGTCAGTCTGAACGGGAACCTCGCGATCCTCCAGCGCTTCCTCCGCTTCTGCGAAAACATAGACGCCGTCGCCGAAGGCGTTGCCGACCGCGTGCCGCTCCCCAACGTCCCGCCGGAGGAGGAAGTCAACTACGAGGTACCGACCGACGAAGAGGTCGAGAACGTCCGATCGTACTACAGGCGCTTCGAGTACGCTTCCCGGCGCCACGTCGAGTTCGAACTCATCGCCGAGGTCGGGGTTCGGCTGGGTGCCGTCCGCGCTATCGACCTGTGTGACTTCGATCCGGACGAGATGGTCGTTCACCTCCGGCACCGCCCCGAAAGCGCTGACGACTACGGCACGCCGCTCAAGAACGGTCGAGACGGCGAGCGAATCGTCAACCTCTCCGACCAACTGCGGGACTTCATCATCGACTACGTCGACCACAATCGCGCCGACGTCACGGACAAGTACGGCCGTCAGCCGTTGTTCTCGACCTCCGGCGGCCGTCCGTCGACGGCGACGATTCGCCGCGACTTCTACAAGATGACGCGACCGTGTGCGTACTCGAATAGTTGTCCTCACGATCGGGTGATCGAGGACTGTGACGCCGCGAAGAACGCGAACGCGGCCGACTGTCCGTCCCGCTTCAGTACCCACCCGCTCCGGAAGCGGGCGATCATGAATCAACTGGACTCCGGAGTTCCCAAGGAGCTACTGAGCGACCGAGTCGACGTCTCTGTGCCCGTGCTGGACAAACACTACGACCAGCGGACCGAGGAGCAAAAATCCAGGCGACGGCGAGAAGTGCTGGAAGCGAATCTGAACGAATACGCGATGACAGACGGTGGGCGAAGACTGGATGACAGGAATTGAGATCGCTGAGATCCGATCAGAAGCCCGACCCGGTATCCCACCATGCTCAACTGCTCTTCCTCGTAGAGACTAGACTTATATCTCCAGACTGACCTCTTACGGATATGAACCTGGAAGAGACCGTCGACCACCTCGCCGAGGAACTCGATCTCGAACGAAGCGAGCACGTCCGCGAGGTCGGCCGATCGGTCGCAGAACTCCGCGACTGATCAGAACAGCTCCGTGAAGTCCCGTTCGACCACGCCAGGGAGTTCCAGTAACTCCGAGCGATCCCGCGGCACGGTACCGTCGTACCAGGCGAGCAATCATCCCGAGCACCGTCGGATGTATCCCGCCCGCTTCGTGGGTCCGAGCGACGAGATCCGGTCTTCGATACCGTCCACCGGAGCGGTTGCGAACGCCTCTGGCGTCGGGTATCGAGCTATCAGGGGGACGTAGGCGGCCGAAACCGCCGCCCTCGTTTTCTGAAGCAGCATCTCCGCGATCAGGAGTTCGAACGCGGACCGCTCCGGCTCGCGCCACGGGAGACCGTGACGGCCGTTCCGCTCGTACCATTCGAGCAGCGGGTCGACGAGGCTTTCAGTTCGTTTCGGGGACACGGGCCGTCTCCCGCGGAATAGCCGAAAAATGTGCGGACCGGGCTCGGACGTCCGAGTCCCGTCAGATGCTTTCGATGTGCTCTCGGCGCTGTTCGACCTTGATCTCCTCGGACCGCTGGTCGTAGTGCTTCTCCAGCGTCTTTCGACCGACGTTCATCCGGTCGCTCACCACGTCGATCGGCACGTCCTCGGACAGGTAATGCGTGATGCTCCCGCGGCGGATAGCGTGCGGATTGACGGCGTCGCCGCACCGCACGTCGTCGCTATCGGAGCAATCCGTACACGGTTCGTCGAAGAAACACGGCGCGGTCACCCGGTAGACGATGCGGCGCATCGTCGCGCGCGACATTCGGGCTTGCCGCGTCGTCAGGAGCGGTCGTCGACCGTAGTCGTCTTCGATCGGGATTCGCCTCTCGTCGATGTAGTCGTCGAGCACCTTCAGGAGGTCGGACGAAACGGCGATCAGTCGCTCCCCGCCTTGAGCGTTCTTCAAGGTCGTCCCCATCTCCGGCCGATGAACCAGTCGCAGGTGTCCGTTCTCGAAATCGACGTCGGCGACGTCGAGGGAGTTCGCGGAGCCGATCCGGATTCCGGTCTCCCAGAGGAGCGCGATGAGGACGTGTTCCTTCGACGCGTACTGGAACGTGGACAGGTACTCCACGATTTTCTGCGCGCGCTCGGCGTCGAGCGTCTCGTCGCGCTGTTGCTCTTCCGGACGAACACGCGGGACCAGAATCTTGTCGTAGAGGTTCTCGTCCACGGCCTCGATGGATGCGGCCCACTTCAGAAAGACACGCAGCGTGCTCATGTGGACCTTCATGGTGACCTTGTTGATGTCGCTGGTCTCCTTGCGCCAGAGCCGGTACGCCTGCACGTCGCGTCCGGATATGTCGTTGAGATTGTCGACGTCGTTTCGCTCGCACCACTCCAGGAAGGAGTTCAGGTGATAGCGGTGATTGTAGACGGTCGAATCCGCGCAGTTGTTCGCCTTGTGGTCGAGGAACAACTCGCGCGCGGTCTCCGGTTCTATCGGTTCGAGATCATTTTCGTCGGTCGTCATTGGTTCTCACGAGCCCCGTGAGAAGCGCTGAGATGCCCGAATTCGGGGCCGAAGAGACCTTACGAGGTGCGGTCTGAAACCGCCCCAACCCATACGCGGTGCGTACGGTTCGTACCTAATCGAATTCTTCGGTTTCACTCCTGAACCGAAAATTCTGAGCAATACTCGACACCCCTAGGACAGGTTTCACTAATGGCTGCAGATCGATTTGATCCGGATGTGAACCTGGAAGAGACCGTCGATCACCTCGCCGAAGAGCTCGGTCTCGAACGAAGCGAGCACGTCCGCCAGGTCGGGCGCTCGGTCGCGGAGCTTCGCGACTGATCAGAAGAGCTCGGCGAAATCCCGCTCGACGACGCCCGGCTCTAGAAACTCGGCGAACTCCGCCCAACCCGCTCCATCACGAACTGGTCTCGAGTGACGGCTCTCTGCTGTTGAGTGAAAATTGAGGACTCGGACGTTCCGGGTGTGAAGTCATATTCGAGACCGGCTGCCGCGGTGGAACTGCTGAAGTCGACGTTCGAAACTCCCGGTCCGTCGGCCCGGAGAATCAGTCCGCGGTGTGGGCGCGCTCGCCGTATTCGCCCTCTCCGGCGACCGACTCGGAGCTGTGAAGCCAGTAGAGGAACAGGAAGAACACCGTCGCGAGGACGTTCAGGACCATCTTGTAGTTCATCTCGATTTTCACCTCCGCGACCTGGACGCTGGACGGGTCCGGGATGACGCCCGCAGCGAGGAAGAGAAAGTGGACGACGACGCCGGTGAGAACCGCCGAGGCGAAGATCATCGCCGAGAGGACGGCCGCGAATTTCGTCCCGTAGTACTCGCGATAGGCGTCCACGATCGGCGGCACGATGAGGTCGGCGTAGATGTACGAGAGCACCGACCCGAACGGGAGACCGTTGCTGAAGAGGACCGCGCCGAAGGGCACGTTGCCGACCGAGCAGACGAACGTCGCGACGCCGATGACCGCGCCGAGGACCGCGGTCCAGAAGACGTACACCGGGAGGCCGAACGTCGGCCCCGAGAAGACGCTCGTCCAGACGCTCTCGGGGATGAATCCGGCGATGAGGCCGGCGAAGATGAACCCGATTGCGATCTCGTCCCAGAGCATTCCCCACTCGGACCACTGCTTGTCCGCGAGCGCCTTCCAGCCCGACAGGGACGTCGCTTGCTCCCGGATGGTGGTGTTCGCCTCCTCCGGGTCGAAGCTCTCCTTGCAGGACTGCGAGCAGAAGTAGTAGGTCCGCCCGTCGTGTTCGGTCGAGTCGTCCGCGTCGTCGGGGTCGATTTCCATCCCGCAAACCGGGTCCTGGACGGTGGAGTCGCTCTCGTCCGTGACGTTCTCCCGGGCCTGTTCGACGACCTCGTCGGGCGTGAGGTAGACGAACCCGAACGCCATCAGCCCGATCAGCATGAAGCCGCCGACGACGTCGGCGAGCAGGAACTGCCAGCCCAGCAGCAGGTAGATGACGATGCCAATCTCGATGACGAGGTTCGTCGACGCGAACATGAACGCGCCGAGGGTGGCCGCGGCGGAGCCGCCCTTCTTGAAGAGGTTTTTCGCGGTGGCGATGGCGCTGTACGAACACGACGAGGAGACGAACCCGAACAGCGACCCGTACCCGATCTCCCGGACGCCGTGGCCTTCGAGCAGGTCCGAGACCTTCTCGTCGGAGGTCCAGGCCTCGACGCCGCCCGCGATGGCGAAGCCGATCACGAGTGCCCACCACGTGATCCAGGCCATCGCGGCGGTCGTGGTCAGGAACTGGCGCGTACTCTCGACGAAGAACGGCCACAGCGGTTTCGACGTCGTGAGGACGCCGAGTGCGACCGTCGCGAGCGCGATGACGGCGAGGATCGCGTACTCTTTGTTCTCCATGTCCGGGCTTGGGGTTCCGGAGTTTACGGGATTTCGGCTAACACCTCGCGGGTCAGACGGGGGTGATATTTCACATTCCGAACCGCCGCGCGGTCGCGGTGTGCGCTCGGACCGGAGCGGCGAGCGCTCGCTCGACCACCGGATCTGAAGGCGGTCGAGCGCGAGAGCGAGGGTATGGAAACCGTCTGGATCGCCGCGGGCGGCGGTGTTGTCGTGGTCGTGCTGGTCGCACTGGTGTTGTGGCGCCGTCGCGGGCGCGGAGCGAGCGAGTCTCGGCGCGCCCACGAGGCCGCACAGGAACGGGAGCCGCCGGTCGAGATCGGCGGCACCTACGAGTTCGGCGTCACGGAGTTCGCCGACCATCACTCCGGCGACCGAGTCGCCGTCGGCAAAGTCGAAGGGTTCGTCCTCTTCACGGAGGACGTGCCCGCGAGTCTCGGCGAGGGCGACGTGATCCGCGCGAAAGTCACCTCGTTCAACGAGGGCCACACCTCCGCCGACGCGCTGTTCGTCGACACCGTCTGAAGGGATCGCGAGGCCGTGGGTCGGCGTCACCACCGTCGTCGGGTCGCGACTCCGGACTGTCGACGCTCGTCGCGGTCGGGCGCGACCCCCACATTGTGGGCAGCAAAGTTACCTGTCTCCGGCCGTAAGGTGCGATACCGAATGACAGTCGGTGCCGACCCCACTCCCCGCGGGTGGACGCGACGGTGCGGGCCCACGTCGCGCGCGGGACGTAGCCAGCCATGACAGACACAGATACGGACACAACGGTCTCCGGTCGCCAGGAGAGTACGGTCGAAGACATCGACGACGCCCGCGAGGTCGCGAACCGGGTCGTCGAGAACGTCGAGGACGTCATCGTCGGCCATCACGAAGAGATCGAACACATCCTCACCGCCCTGCTCGGCCGCGGCCACGTCCTCCTCGAGGACGTCCCCGGGGTCGGGAAGACGATGCTCGCGCGTGCGGTGGCCCAGTCGTTCGACGGCACGTTCAAGCGCGTCCAGTTCACGCCGGACCTGTTGCCCTCCGACGTGACGGGCGTCAACGTCTACAACCAGAAGACCGAGACCTTCGAGTTCCGCCCCGGCCCGGTCTTCGGGAACGTCGTCCTCGGCGACGAGATAAACCGCGCGCCGCCGAAGACGCAGTCGGCGCTGCTCGAGGCGATGGAGGAAGAACAGGTCACCGTCGACGGCGAGACGCACAAGGTACCACAGCCGTTCACCGTCATCGCCACCCAGAACACGGTCGAGCGCGACCGAACCTACGAGCTGCCGATGGCCGAACTCGACCGCTTCATGAAGAAACTGCGACTCGGTTATCCCGGCAGCGAAGACGAGGCGGCGATGCTCGACAGGGTGGTCGGCCACCACCCGATCGAGGACCTGACCGCGGTCGTGACCCTCGGAGACCTCCAGGCCGCTCGTGACACGGCCGCGGCCGTCACAGCCGAACAGTCCCTCCGTGAGTACGTCACGCGGCTGGCGAAGTTCACCCGCCGCCACGCCGAACTCGGCGTGAGTCCGCGGGGTGCCCTCGCCGTGTTGCGCGCCGCGCAGGGCCGCGCCGTGCTGGAGGGGCGGTCGTACGTCATCCCCGACGACGTGCAGGTCGAGGCCCGCGTGGTCTTCCCCCACCGCGTCCGGACGAACACGACCGAGACCACCCCGACCTCGGTCGTCGAGAACGCCCTCGAATCCGTCCGCGTCGAGTGATGAACCTGACCAGACGCGGGTACGGCGTGTTCGCCATCGTCGTCGTCGCGGAGCTGCTGGCGCTCACCTACGGCGCCCGCGCGCTCAACGCCATCGCCGCGCCGGCGGTCGTCGCGCTGCTCGCCGGCGTCGTCATGGTCCGCCGGACCGAGACGCCCACCGCCGAGCGCGAGTCCGTCTCGCCGGGCTTCCCCGGGGACACGCGGACGATGACCGTCGAGGTCGACGGGTCCGGCGTCGCGACCATCGAAGAGTCCGTCCCCGAGGGGCTGACCGTCGACGAGTCGCGCGTCGAGCGGACGCTCCCGACGACGGTCACCTATCGGCTCGCCTGCGAGCGGCGCGGTCGCCACACGGTCGGACCGCTGACCGTCAGCGTCCGCGACGTGCTCGGGCTGTTCGAGCGCACGCACGAGGTCGGGTCGACGGCGCGCGTGCTCGTCTATCCGCCCGTCTACAAGCTCGCCGGCCAGCAGGTCCTCCGCGAGCACATCCTCGACCGCTCGGAGCTCGAACGCCGGGAGTTCGATAGCCTCCGCGAGTACGCGCCCGGCGACCCGCTGCGCGACGTTCACTGGAAGACGACCGCGAAAGACCCCGACGGCATCTACGTCACCGAGTTCGCCGACCGCGAGGTCGACGAGGACGTGGTGATCGCGGCCTCGAGCGAGACGGGGGCCGCCGACGAGATGGCGACCGCCGCGGCCAGCATCGCCGTGATGGCGCTGGAGGCGGACCTCGGCGTCGCGCTCCGGCTCCCCGAGGTCGACGTACCGCTGGGGTACGGCCCGACCCACCGCGAGAGCGTCCTCGAAGCGCTCGCGACGACCGACGGCGGGCGGCTCCCGGAGGGGAAGACCGCCGACGCGGACGTCCACGTCGACGCCGACGCCGAGGGCGTCAGGGTCGCCTTCGGCTCGCGCACCGAGACGCTCGACGCCATGACGGTCAGCCGCGAGAACCCGCTCGCCTCCGGGGAGGTGGGGACGTGAGCGCCGACACCGGGTCGCTCGGCCGCTCCCGCGAGGAGGGCGCGCCCGACCTCGCACGCCTGCTCAGGCTCGACGTCGACGCGGTCCGCCTCGTCGCGCTCGCCGGCGTCGGCCTGCTCGTCACGTCTTTCGCCTCCGTCTTCTACGAGTTCATGACGGTCGCGGGCGAGCCGGACGCGTTCCTCGCGCTCGCGCTCGGCGCCCTCGTCGCCGCGACGGCGCTGTCGGGCGTGCTTCAGGTTCGGACGGCGACGCTGCTGGCCGCCGGCGGCCTCGCGAGCGGGCTGGTGCTGTATATCGTCTCGCTGCCGAAGCGGCCGCCGATCGGCCCGCTCGTCACCGACGCGGTGGGGCTGATGACCGGGCGGTCGATGCTGCTCATCACGAACGTCGACGTGTGGGTGTTCGCCGTCGCGCCCGCGCCGCTGTTTCTGGCGTGGTACCTCGCGCTCCGGCGCTGGTACGTCGGCGCGGTGCTCGTCGGCGGCGGCACCCTCTCCTTTCTGGTGTTGACCGGCGACGCGACGAACATCACGGCGCTGCTCGGCGTGCTCGGCGGCATTATCGGCGTCGCCGTCGGCGACATGGACCGGCGCGGCGACTCGCTCGCCGCCGCCGAACCGCTCGCGATCTTGCTCGCGGCGACGATCCTCCTCTCCGGGCTGGCGCCGGTCGTCCCCGGCGGGTCGGGCGGCACCGCCGACTCCTGGTCGAGCTTCCAGGACGGCGGGCCCGGCGGCCCGAGTACCGTCGAGGGGAGTCTCGTCGATGCAGACAACGAACTCGGCATACAGGGGTCGCTCTCGCTGTCGCCGACGGTCCGCTTCCGCGTCGAGAGCGACGAGGAGGCCTACTGGCGGGTCGGGAGCTACGACCGGTTCACCGGACAGGAGTGGCTCCGGACCGGCGAGTCGAGCGGCTACAGCGGCACCGAGCGCGGCCCGCCCGGTCCGAGCCGGACGGTGCGCCAGACCGTCACCCTGTACGACGACCTGCAGGTTCTGCCGGCGGCCTGGAAGCCCGTCTCGGTCGGTGACTCCGTCGCCGACCGGGTCCGCGTGACCGAACAGGGCGGCTTCCAGGTCAGCGGCACCCTCCCGGAGAACTCGAGTTACACGGTTCGGAGCCGCGTCCCGGACGCCGGCCCGCGGACCCTGCGCGCCGCCGGGACGAACTACTCCGACTCGATCGCCGACCGCTACACGGAACTGCCGGCGAACACGCCCGACCGGATCGGCGAGACGACGAGTCGGCTGACCGCGAACGCGGACAACCCATACGAGACCGCGCAGGTTATCGAGCGCTGGCTCGAGAACCACAAGTCCTACTCGCTGGACGTCGACCGGCCGAGCGGTAACGTCGCCGACAAGTTCCTCTTCGAGATGGACGCCGGCTACTGCACGTACTTCGCGACGACGATGGTGACGATGCTGCGGACCCAGGACATCCCGGCGCGGTTCGTCGCCGGCTACACCTCGGGCGAGCGCGTCTCCTCCGACGAGTGGGTCGTCCGCGGCTACAACGCCCACGCCTGGGTCGAGGCGTACTTCCCCGGCGTCGGCTGGGTCCGCTTCGACCCGACGCCCGCGGGCCCGCGCGAACAGGTCGAACAGCAGACCCTGGCCGACGCGCGGACGGCGAACCGGACCGACGTGGACCTGAGCGACACCGGCGGGACGGAGTGGACGCCGACGGCGACGGTGACGCCCGCACCGCTGACGCCGCGACCGAACACTCCGGTCGGACGGGCGCCCAGCGGTCCGCGGGCGACGCCGGTCACGCCCGATATCGTCACGCCCGGTCGGCCCGGTATCGGGACGATCGGCGGGACCGTCGACCGCAACGGCACTGTCACCGGCGCCAACGGAACTGTCACCGACGGCGGCGCCGGCTCGTCGGGGCCGTTCGGCGGGCTCCCCGATCCCTCCCGCGAGGAGGCGGCGCTCGGCGGGATCTTCCTGATCGGCGCGGCCGTCGGGATCCGGCGGACCGGTCTCACGGGGCGGGTCTACCGGGCGGTGTGGCTGCGCTACCAGCCCCGGGAGGACCCCCGAACCGACGCCGAGCGCGCCTTCGAGCGCATGGAGTACGTCCTCGCCGAGCGGTATCGACCGCGCAGAGACGGTGAGACGGTCCGGCAGTATCTCACGGCGATCGGCGCGGACAAGCGCGCACGCGCGGTCTCGCAGATCCGAGAGCGCGCCCACTACGCCGGCGAGGTGAGCCGCGAGGAGGCCGACCAGGCGATCACGATCGTCGACGAGATCGTCTCCGGGTAGGGTCAGGGACCGCTCTCCCGCCGATCGAGGCGCGTCGCCGGAGGGCGTCGGACCGCGGTCCGATCGGCCGGATCGATACCGTCGCGGTCCGTCGGTTTCGCGCGCGTTCGATCCGTGTGTTAATTCCCGACAGTGTTTAATAGGTTGATTTCGTAGGCCGATGCGTAATGTCGGAAGTCTGCTCGACGTGCGGGCTCCCCGAGGAGCTTTGCGTCTGCGAGGACGTGGCCAAAGACTCCCAGGAGATCACCGTCCGCATCGACGAGCGCCGTTACGGGAAGGAGGTAACGATCATCGAGGGGTTCGACCCGAAAGACGTCGACATGGACACGCTGTCTTCGGACCTCAAATCGAAGTTCGCCTGCGGTGGCACCGTCGAGGACGGCATGATCGAACTCCAGGGCAACCACACTGGCCGCGTCGAGGATTTCCTTCGGGACAAGGGCTTCAACGTCGCCTGACCTCCGACCGGACTCTGTCTGCGAGACCGCACGCCGAGCCGCCGCTCACGCGATAATTCTCCCCGCCGACCGCCGCCGCGGTAGCCACCGCTGACAGGCTTATCACGCCCCGCTCCCTATCTGAGCGCGTGCTCTCGGACACCCCCGGCGTCCACCACGTCTCGGCCATCGCGGGCGATCACCGCGCGAACCGGCGGTTCTACACCGACGTGCTCGGACTCCGGTTCGTCCTCAGAACGGTGAACTTCGAGGACCGGTTCATCTATCACCTGTACTACGGCGACCGGCGGGGCTCGCCGGGAACCGTCCTGACGTTCTTTCCGTACCCTCGCGAGCTTCCGGGCCGCGAGGGGAAACCCGGTATCGCGTCGGTCGCATTGCGCGTGCCCGCCGACGCCCTCGACGCCTGGCGCGACCGGCTCGCCGCCCACGGCGTCGCCCGCGAGTCCGTCGACCGCTTCGGCGACGACGCGCTCGCGTTCACCGACCCCGACGACACCCGGATCGAACTCGTCGGCGTCGACGCGGTCACCGCGGAGTCCGTCGACGTGTCGCTCCTCGCAGACGGCCCGGTCCCGCCCGGCGAAGCGGTCCGCGGGATCGACGGCGTCGCGGTCCGCTCGGCCAGCCCTTACGCCACGGCGGCACTGCTCCAGACGTTCGGCTTCGAGCAGGTCGCCGAGTCGGGCGAGCGGGTCCGCTATCGCCTCCCCGGCGGCCGCCGATCGGCCGTCGACTTGCTGACCGACGACGCCGCGTACGGCCGCGAGGGCCGCGGGTCGATCCACCACGTCGCCCTGAGCGTCGAGAACGAATCTCAGCTTCACGAGTGGCGCGAGTTGCTCGCCGAGCGTGACTACGACGTTTCGCGGGTGAAAGACCGCCACGTCTTCCACTCGCTGTACGTCCGCGATCCGGGGGGTATCCTGTTCGAACTCGCCACCGAGCGGCCGGGTCTCGGCGTCGCCGAGCGCGAACCCGATCCCGCGGACGACCTGTGGCTGCCTCCCGAACTCGAACCGGACCGCGAGATGATCGAATCGCAGTTGCCGCCGCTGGACGGTGAGGCCGAGTCCGGGAAATGAGCGACGGCCCGCACGACGGTCCCGACGACGGCCCCCACGCCGACCAGCCAATCGAACGGGCGGGCGCGCCGCCCGCTGCCGCGACCGCGGCGGTCGTCATGTGCCACGGTCGGGGCGACTCGGCGAGTCACTTCCTCCGGCTCGCCGACGAGTTCCACCACCACGGCGCGATGTACCTCGCGCCCGAGGCCGCGGGGAAAGCGTGGTATCCCGGACCGCCCGACACGCCCGCCGAGCGCCGCGAGCCCTGGCTCTCCTCGGCGTTTCGGCTGCTCGACCGGACCCTGGGGATCGCCGCGGACGCCGAAATCCCGCACCGCCGGGTCGCCTTCGTCGGCTTCTCGCAGGGCGCGTCGGTCGCCGCCGAGTACGTCGCCACCCGCGCCGAGCGATACGGCGGCCTCGCGGCGCTCGCTGGCGGGCTGCTCGGGTCCGATCCAGCCGGAAATTCCTACGACGGTGCGCTCGACGGGACACCCGTGTTCCTCGGTTGCGGCGAGGACGACCCGCACGTCGACGCCCAACGGATCGACGCGTCGGCGGCCGCGTTCCGGGCGCTCGACGCAGACGTGACCGCCGAGACCTACCCGGGACTGGGTCACGCGATCAACGACGCCGAGATCGCGGCCGTGGACGAACTGGTCGCTGCTGTCGTCTGACCGGCTCCAGTTCGGGCCGCTGACATCGCGACCGACCGCGACGACGGGCGAAGCCGAATTAATTCCGTGGCGAACAGATATACGTCTGCAACCCGTGCTGTCTCGATAGAGGTGGCCGCACGCGTGGACCTGACAGAGACACCCGACGACGTCCGCGGTGACGACGAGGAGCGTCCCGATTTCTCGGCACTGGAGGACCCGGAAACGGTGGTCAAAGGGGGACCGATTCGAGAGCGGTTGCTGGACGTGATACTACAGGTTCGGGAGCCGACGAAGGTCTCCCGGATCGCCGAGTTGGCCGACTGTGACACCGAAACCGCCCGCGAGTATCTCGGGTGGTTCGCCGAGATGGGGATGGTCGGGGAGATCGAAGGGCGGCCGGTCCAGTACGAGCGGAACGACTCGTACTGGCGGTGGCGACGCGTCGAGCGGATCCGCGACGAGTACACGACGGCGGAACTCGTCGAGGAACTCGCGGCGACGATGGACGAGATCGAGGGCTATCGCGAGCGCTTCGGGGCGGAGACGCCAGACGCCGTGTCGCTGACCGCGGACCACGGTCTCTCCGTCGAAGCGGCGTGGGACGCGCTGAGCGAGTGGCAGACACTGGAGCGACGCGCGTCGCTGCTCGACGCGGCGCGCCGGAGCAGTGACCCTGACGACGGCCGCGTTTCTCGCATCGATGTCTGAGGGCGAGGATTCCGATGATACCGGCTCGGTCGACGACGAGATACTGGAGCGGATCGCCCGACGTCTCGACCGTAGCGAGCGGTTCGCGACCGTACTGCGTCGGCCCGATACCGCGCCCAACGCCGTCGTCGCCGAGTACGAGACGGGATACTTCCCCGCCGGCGTCGAGCAGGCGGCACTCAGGATACGGTGGTTCGAGACCGACGATTTCACCGTCCACTACTCGGAGCAGTACGGCGATGGGGAGAGCTGGGAGTGTCGCTGGGACAGACACCCCAACAGCCACAATTCCCGGGACCACTTCCACCCGCCGCCGGACGCTGCGACGCCTGGAGCGGATGCGTCCCACCCAACCGACTGGCGGGACGTACTCGCCGAGGTGCTCACCGACCTCGACGAGCGGGTTCGAGCGTTCTGGGACTGAGAACGATCCGTTTGGAGGCTGTCCAGTGTTGAGCATCCGCGCCGCAGGCGCGGTTCACCGCGAGCGCGCCGGCGGCGCGACTCGCGGCCTTTTTGACCCCTGTCTTTGCCGGCGGGGTTCCCGCAGGCGCGCGCTCTGCGCGCCGAGGAAACCCGTCGGGAAAAACATGGTCTCAGAAGAACTGGAAGAGGTCGTCGCGTTCCTGTTCGTGGAGGTGGTGCCGGACGGCCTCGTTGAGGGGTTCGATGGAGCCGCGCTTGGCGGTGATGGGGGCGACGACCTCCTGCCACTGCTGCCACGGCGGGACGAGGCCGAGGCGGTCGCAGATCTCGTCCAGGCGCTGGTCGCGGTCGTCGACCTTGTCCATCTTGTTGACGGCGACCACCGTCGGAACGTCCACGTCCCGCAAAAAGTGGAACATCTCGACGTCGTAGGGCACCTCGTCGGCGCCGGTGTGGCGGTCGATGATGTCGACGGCGGCTTTCCCGTCGACGACGAGGACGGCGACGAGGATATCGTCGGCGTGGGTCTCGATGTAGCGGACGATGTCGGTCTTCGTCTGTTCGCGGACCTCCTCGGGGACGCCGTCCATGAAGCCGAAGCCGGGCAGATCGGTGATGACGAAGTCGGCGCCGGCCCAGTCGAAGTGGTTGGGCTCGCGGGTGACGCCCGGGCGCTGGCCGGTGTCGAAGGTGTGACCGGTGATCTCCCGCATCAGCGTCGACTTGCCGACGTTGGACCGCCCGACGAGGGCGACCTCGCTCCCGCGGTCCGGGCGCGTCTCGAACATACCCCTCGTAGCGCGCGAGCGCCGAAAAGCCCGCCGTTCCGCGGTTGCGACCCGGCGCCGCCCCGTGGCCACGGGCCCGGATCGCGCCCGAGCCACTGCGCGAAGGGTCCAGCGCCGGTTTCACCGAACGCCACACTGAAGCGGGTCCGTCCCCGAGTGCGCGACAGATGCGCCGCCGCGAGTTCCTCCGCGCCGCGGCCGGGACCGCCGGGCTGGCGGGCCTGACCGCGAGCGCCCTCCCCACCGCGGGCCACGGACGCGACCGCCCGCGCTCGTCGGGCAGCGACCGGTCGACGAGTGACGGATCGACGGCCAGCGACGCCGCCGCGACCGACCGCGCCGACTTCGGACCGATGGGTCGCGTCGCCGTGACCAACGACTCCGGGAGCTACCAGGCCACCGATGCCGCGACGACGCCCGACGGCCGCTACGCCTTCGTCTCGAAACTCGACGGCTTCCACACCGTCGACCTGGCCGACCCGGGCGACCCGGAAATCGTCGCCACCCGAGAGGCGACGCTCGGGTCCGACGGAGAGGTGCTCGGACAGCTGAAAGACCTCAAACACGACCGCGAGCGGGTGCTGGTCGTCAGCGACGACTACGGGGGCGGGCCGAACGGTCTCGCTGTCTTCGACGTCTCGGACCCGACCGATCCTGTCCAGACGCGCTCCTTCGAGACGGGGTACCCGGTCCACAACGCCGACCTGTATCGCGACCACGCCTACCTGACGACGGGGCCGGCGCTGGAGATCGTCGACGTGGCCGCCGACCAGCCGTCGCTCGTGGCGGCCTGGTCGGTCACCGACTACGACGACACCTACCAGTCCGTCCAGCGGTCGCTGCGGAACCTCCACGATATCCGGGTCGAGCGCGACCGCGCCTACCTCGCCTACTGGGACGCCGGCGCGTGGATACTCGACGTGTCGGACCCGACGACGCCGACCCACCTCGGGCACGCGGCCGACTACACCGCCGAGGAACTGGCGGGGCTCGAACCCGAGGAGGTCGGCGAGCACTTCTACGAACCGCCGGGAAACGCCCACTACGCACAGCCGAGTGACGATGGGACCCTCCTCGCGGTCGGTGCCGAGAGCTGGAACGTCGAGGGACCGAGCATCGAGGGCGACGAACCCGCGAGCGAGGACACGGGCGGCCCCGGCGGGATCGCGCTGTACGATATCACCGACCCGGCGAATCCGCGCGAACTCGCCGCCATCGACCCGCCGCTGCCGCCCGAGGGCGAGACAGCGAAGCGCTCGGGCGGCTATTACACGACCGCGCACAACTTCGACATCGTCGGCGACGTCCTCTACTCGTCGTGGTACCGCGCCGGCGTGAAGGTCCACGACATCTCCGACCCCGCGAATCCGGTCGAACTGGCCCACTGGGCCGACGGCGCGGAGACGAGCTTCTGGACGGCCCGCTGTGCGGTGCCCGGCGAGTACTTCGTCGGCGTCTCTCACGGGAACTTCGACGATCAGTCGCGCCCGGGCGGGCTCTACGTCTTCCCCGACCCGGCCGAGGCGACGGCGACGATCACGCCGAACGTCACGCCCACGCCGACCGCGACCCCGACGGCGGCCGGTCCGTCCGCCGAAACCCCGACCGAACCCGCGACCGACGGGCCCACCGATGGCGGGACCGACAGCGGGAACGGTGGCGCGGGCGGCGACCCGTCCGCGTCGCCGACCGGCACTCCGCAGACCGACGGCGACACCGCGACGGCGCCGGCCACCCCGGACCCGACGACGACCGGTGGCGCGGGACCGGGACTGGGTGTCCTCGGGGCGCTCGCGGGCCTGGGCGCGGGTGCGTGGCGACTCGGTCGCCGGTCCGGCGACGACGGTCCCGACCGCTGAAGACGACGCGGCGATCGTACCGACTCAGAGCGCGTTCGCGACGGCGCCCGCGACGGCTCTGGCTTTCTCGGCGAGCGCTTCGGGGACGTGGCCGGCGGCGACGGCCGCGTCGAGCTCGTCGTCGTCGACCCGTTCGACGGTCCCGTCGGCGTGTTTCACCACGTCGACGTGCAGGTCGACGTAGCGGACCGCCCGCGGGAACACCTCGACCGGCGTGCAGACGTTGACGTAGGTGCCCCGCTTCTCGCCGTCGGCGCCGCGGTAGACCGTCGGGTACCACCACTTCCCCTCCGTGAGTTTCGTCACCGCCACGTCGCCGGCCTGTTGCTCGACGCCGAGCGCGTCGTAGGTCCCGCGCCCGGACATCTCGCGCTCGACGACGACGGTCCCGTCGGGCTCGCGGCGAGTCACCTCGCCGGTCCCGAGGCTGAACGCGCGCCCGTCGGGTTTCCCGTGGTCGATCCGGACGCTGTCGCCCTCCATCGGCCCGAACTGGCGCGTCACGGCGTCGAACGGGAAGTCCGCGTCGGTCCCGCCGACGCTGTCCCCGTCGCCGCCCGCGTTCGGACAGACCGCTTCCACGAAATCGACCGCGGCGCTCGCGCTCTCGGTCGCGGCCTTGACGCGGTGGTGGCCGCCCATCGTCGCCGTGACCGCTCGCCGGTGCTCGTCGAGGCCGAAGCGCGACTCGCGGCCGAACCAGACCCACGCCGCCGTCTCGCCCGACCAGATCCGTCCGGACGCCCGCTCGTCGGGGTCGCCCGCGTTCGCGAGCGCCTCGTCGACCGCCGTCGCCCGCTCGCGGCCCGTTTCGAGCGCGTCGCCGAGCGCGTCGAGGCCGGCGTCGTCGGCCGCCCGCCCCCAGTCGGCCCGCCAGCCCTCGGGCGGGTCGACAGAGAGCAGGTCCGCGAGCTCCGGTCCGCCGGTCGACGGGCCGCCCGAGCGACCGCCCGACCGCCCGCCGGATCCGCCGCCCCCGCCGCGCCGGACCAGCGTCGCCAGCGGCCGCTGGACGCGGATCGTCGTGTCGAGCAGGGGTCGGTCGTCGCCCCACGGCGGCGCCCCCTCTTTCACCTGGACGCGCAGGCGGTCGCCCTCCTCGACGTGGTCGTCGGTCTTCGAGTAGGGGAGAAAGCCCGTCCGCTCGCGGTTGGCGAGCGGCGGGAGTCCGGACTCGTCGCGCTCGTCGGCACCGTCGTCTTCGCCACCGTCGCTCGCAGCGAGTTCGACGACCGCGCCGCTGCCGAGCGTCTCGGCCACCTCGCCGGCGTAGACCGCGCCGCGGGGCGTCGGGTCCCGCCACGCGAGCGCGTCGACGCCCACGTCGCGGGCGGCGTCGAGGACCGCCGCGACTCCCGACTCGCTCCCGACGACCCCGATGCCCTGTCTGTCGCCGGTGGTCGAGACCGTCGCGTCGGCGGGTTCGGGCGGCAGGTCGGCGTCGAACCGCTCGCGGATCGGCGGGGACGCCTGGACGACCGAGAGGCCCGCGTTCCGAAACAGTTCCGTCAGCGACGTGGTGTAGATGCCGCGGACGCGGACGGAGTGGCCGCTCTCGGCGCCGTCGTCGCCCTCGGTACTGCCGTCGGCGTCGTCCCCGCTCATAGCGCGTCCCGGCTCGCCGCGAAGCGGACCCGGCCGTCGACGGTCGGACCGAGCGTCAGTTCGACCACGTCGTCCGAGAGGACGCGCCCGCCCTCGACGGGGACGCCCCAGGAGTCGAAGCGGAGGTAGCCGCGGATGTCGTCGGCGTGGGTGAAGAGATCGAGGTACTCGACGGCGTGTTCGGGGCGGTCCGCGGCCGCGTGGGCGAGGTCCATGTCGGAGTAGACCGTCTCGCGGTCGGCCAAGAAGGCCTCCAGGTGATCGGCGTCCTCGCGGGTGGCCGCGACGACCGACTCGGAGACCGTCCGGATCTCCTCGGTCGAGAGCCCCGCCTCCCGGAGCGCCGCCTGCGTCCGCTGGTCGAAGTGCATGCCCCCCGGTTCGGCGTCGGGGCTTGAAAACGTCGCGGTCGCCCAGTGCGAGGCGTAGACGTCGCAGTTGTCCTTCTTCGAGTGAGAGTGGCCGCGACCGCACTACTCGTAGTGAGAGGGCTTTCAACACTCACGATCGACTGCGGTCGATATCCGGCTCTCGCGACGGCCGAGATTATCGTATCGAAGTCATCGCGCGAGAGCCGCCGGAACCGTTGCGTTGAAGCGGCTACCGGCGAAGCGGGTGGTATGGACGGGACGCGGATCGCCGATCTGGACGAGCTCGCGACCGACGACACCTTCCTCTTTCGCGTGCGGGCGACGGCCGAGGACGCCGTCGCCAGCGGCGCGGCCGCGCTCGAATCCGACGAACAGACGGCGGCCGCCAACGCCGACGACAGTGGGACCGACGACGGTATCGCGATGCCTGACGACATGCGCTCCGACGACGACGTCCGCGAGGCCATCCTCCTCCGGCTGGCACCCGCGGACGACGACTCGGGCGGCGCGGCGACCGACGGTGGCACGTCGAGCGGCGAGACTCCCGACCGGCCTGCCGGCGATGTCTCGGGCGAGGTGGTCTGCTGGCTCAACTACTGCCAGCACATGACCCACATCAAACTCGACAAGGGCTCGGGCGCGCCGGTCCGGGACGGCGAAGTGGTCTGTGCGAACCACGGCGCGCTCTTCGCCGCCGATTCCGGCGAGTGTACCTACGGCCCCTGCGAAGGAGCCTTCCTCACCGAGATCGCGGTGACGGTCCGCGACGGCGGGGTCTATCTCGACGACGACGAGTACGAGTTCGTCGGCGAGGGGCCGGTCGAGGGCGACGACGACCTGTCCTCGACCTCGAACGTCGTTCTGTGAGTCGGGGGCCGGCACGCTCGTGACGTGAGGTCGTTCACCGACGCGAACGGGCTCACCCGTTCGTGAGCGCGCTCACTCGATCGTGAACGCGGGTTCGGTGACGGCCTCGCTCTTGCACTCGGGGCAGCGCGCGGGTCGGTTGACGAGGTCGTCGAAGCCGTCGAACCCGCAGTCCTCGCAGGTGGGCGGCGCGACCAGCAGGTCCTCGTCCGTCGATTCGAGCGAGCGAGAGATGTGCTCGACGTGTGTGAGCGCGTCGTCGGTCCGCACCTCGAATTCGCGGGCGAGCGCGCCGGCCCGGGCCGGGTCCGCTCGCAGTCGGTCGGCGATCCGCTGGCGCGTGGTCCGCTCTGCCTCGCGCATGGTCGTTGTTGGGCGAGCGCTCACAAATCCTTTCCGGGGTCACACACCTCCGTTTCGGCGCCCGTCGACCCGCCGCCGCGACGACCGTTCAATTCGTCGCCGCGACGACCAGTTCGGCCGCGGACGCGGGGACCTGTCGACGGCGGAGAACTGCCAGAAACCTGCGGAATGAAAAAGAACTTGACCGCAGGTGCCGCAGGGAGGCGTATGGATGCCGTGGTACTCGCGGGTGGGTACGCGACTCGACTCTGGCCGATCACGCGTCACCGACCGAAGATGTTGCTCCCGGTGGCCGAGACGACCGTCATCGACCGCGTCCTCTCCGAACTCGAGTCAGACGACCGGATCGACGACGTCTACGTCTCCACCAACGAGGCCTTCGCCGAGGACTTCAGGACCCACCTCGCCGAGGAGGGCTACGAGAAGGCGCAGCTCTCCGTCGAGGACACGAGCGACGAGGACGAGAAGTTCGGCGTCGTCGGCGCGCTCGCCCAGCTCGTCGAGCGCGAGGGCATCGCGGGCCGCGACCTGATGGTCATCGCCGGCGACAACCTCATCAGCTTCGATATCGCCGACTTCCTGGACTTTCACGAGAACTCGGGGGGGTCGACGCTGGCCGCGTACGACGTGGGCTCGCTCGAGAAGGCCACGTCCTACGGTATCGTCACGCTCGACGGCGACGAGGTTGTCGATTTCCAGGAGAAACCGGACGAACCCCAGAGCACGCTCGTCTCCATCGCCTGCTACGCGTTCCCGGCCGACTCGGTCCGCTTCGACGAGTACCTCTCGGACGGCAACAACCCCGACGAGCCCGGCTGGTTCATCCAGTGGCTCGTCGAGAACGACACCGTCTCCGCCTTTTCCTTCGACGAAGCGTGGTACGACATCGGCACCCCCGAGAGCTACCTCGAAGCCGTCGGCCACTACCTCGACGGCGAGAACCTCATCGCCGACAGCGCCACCGTCGAGGACTCCGAACTGAACGGGAACGTCCACGTCCTCGACGGCGCCACCGTCACCGACTCCACCCTCGCCGACTCCATCGTCTTCGACGAGGCGACGGTCCGAGACTGCGACATCCGGGACTCCATCGTCGACCGCGAGACCCTCGTCGAAAACCTCGACCTCGCCGGCGCGCTCATCGGCGCCCACACCCGGATCGCGGACAACTCGGACGACTGAGCGCTCACGTCGCCCACTCGCCTCACCTACCCCGCGCACTCGCCCCCTTCACGTACTCGGCCTCCTTCGCGCACTCATCTCACTCACTTCGCGCACCCGCAACCCGGTTCACAGCCGCCGTTCTCGACGGCACTCGCGGTTTCGTCTCCGCTCGCGCCCCCGCTCTCGAACAGCGCATCCGCCAGTTCGCGCGCGAGCCCCACGCCCTCCCGGGCCGGCAGCGCCGTCGTCTCCGCGTCGACGTCCGCCGCCCACCGCTCGTAGGCCGCCTCGTCCGGAAACGCCCGGACGTAGGGGCAGACGTCCCGATACACCGTCGCCAGCGTCGGATCGGTGTCTTCGAGTCCGCGGGCGACGCCCAGCGAGACGACCGCGTCCGCGTGGGACACCTCGATCCCGTCCGCCCCGACCTCGACGGTGATCTCGGACTCGCCGTCGGGCGCCGGCGACCGGATCGCCCCGACCGTCCCCGTCAGGAACGGATAGACCAGCGGGTCCAGCGGACAGCGATACGACTGTGCGTCGGCCCCACCGTCGGGCACGAACACGTGGTCGCCGTCGGCAGCGGTACAGAGGTCCGTCGCAGTCGGCGGACGCCCTTCGACGCGCTCGACCGTCTCGCGCAATATCGTCACCCACTCGTCGCCCGTTTCCGGTGCGTCCCGCCCGTACAGCGCCCCGAGCGCCTCGCCCACGGCCGGTGGGATCGACACGTCCGCCAGCGACAGTTCCGGTCCGATTCGCTCGTTTGCGTCTGATTCGCTCGACATGCAGTAACGCTTTGGAGAACAAAGTTATTAAGCTGTCAAGTCCAAAGTATCGAAGGCAATGTCCGGATCCGAAGCGATGGCGGAGATGGAGTGTACCCTGGAGGATTCGCCGTGTCACTGCCTGCTGTCGGACGTGATGGGGCTGCTCGGTCGGAAGTACGTGATGGACGTCGTCTGCGTCGTCGCCAACCACGGGACGGTGCGGTTCGGGACGATCGAGGACCATCTCCCGGGCGCGAGCACGTCCACGCTGTCGACGCGACTCGACGACCTCGTCGAGGCGGGCTTCCTCGAGCGCGAGCGCTACGCCGAGATCCCGCCGCGGGTCGAGTACGAACTCACCGACGAGGGCGACCAGCTGGCCGAGCGGCTCCGGCCGCTCGTCGAGTGGGTCGCCGAGCGCGAGGGCGGCTGTTGTTCCGACTGACCGACCGCGACCGCGCCGACCCGCTACGAACGTACCTCTCCGCCTACAAAATCGACCTTCAGCGAGGTTTTATCGGCCCAGAGGCCAACCGGCGTGTATGGACCGCCCCGACGTCGTCGCGATCTGTGGGAGCCGTCGGGAAGGCAGCTACACGCGACGGGCCCTCCGACTGGCGCTCGACGCCGCCCGCGAGACGGGCGCTCGCACCGAGTTGCTGGACCTCCGCGAAGTCGACCTCCCGGCCTTCGACCCCGACGCCGAGGAGGGTGACGCCGTGACCGCGTTCAAGCGACGCGTCCGCGAGGCCGACGCAGTGATCCTCGGCACGCCCGTCTACCACGGCTCCTACTCCGCCACGCTGAAAGACGCCCTCGACTACTGCGGCAAAGACGAGTTCGAGGACACCACCGTCGGCCTGCTCGCCACCGCGGGCGGCGGCAGCTACGCCAGCACGCTCGACCACCTCCGCGTCGTCGTCCGCTCGGTGCGCGGCTGGACCGTCCCCCACCAGGTCGGCATCCGCGGCGCATCCGGCAAGTTCGACGGCGACGAACTCACCGACGACGGCCTCCGCGACCGCGTGGACGAACTCGGCCGCGAGGTCGCCCGCTACGCCACCGTCGAACCTCAGGCACCGGTCGAAGCCGCGCCACAATGCTCTGACGACGACTAAAGACCACCTTTTTCGAGGGGGCCCTTCCTCGCTCACTTCGTTCGCTGCGGGAGGGCTCCTCGAAAAAGCTGGACCAAAAAGCCGATCTCGCTACGCTTGAGCGGTGAACCGCGCGCCACCGGCGCGCGGATGCCCACCGCGCCGCCTCCGCCCCGCACCGCGCCGCCTCCGCCCCGCTCCACCCCACGCCGCCCCGCTCCACCCCACGCCGCCCCGCACAGCCTCCGCCCCGCTCACCCTCGTACCGCCCTGCCCCGCCCCACACTGCGCCGCACCGCAGACCGCTCACTCCAGCCAGGCGTCTTCGACCAGAATCGTCCCCCGCGTCCCGTCCCATTCCGTCTCGTACTCCAGCCGGATCGCTCGGTCCATGTGCGGGCCGTCGGTCACCAGCGTCTCGAACTCGCCGCCCTCGCCGAGGACGTGGACGCCGTACTCGTCGTTGAGCTCTTCGAGTTCCGCGAGAGCGTCGGCGTCGAGTTCGCGGCCGAGCCAGGACTCGTCCAGCCCCGCGGCGGCGACGCGGATGACCCGGATCTCGAAACCCGCGGCGAGCATCTCGTCGGCGAGGGTGCGGGGGTCGCGCTGCCACAGCGGCGCGAACAGTTCGGCGTCGAGCCGGTCGGCCATCGCCTCGATGCGCGAGGTCTGGTACTCGCTCTCGACCGCGCCGGCGGTGAGGCCCGCCACCCCGTTCTCCAGGGTCGAATCGAGGTCGCGCAGCGCCGCTTCGAGCGGTTCGAGTTCGGCGTCGCCCTGCGCGCCCGAATCGACGGTCTCGCTCGCCTCGAAGTCGTCCGGTTCGACCTCGACGAGCGGAACCCCGACGCTCTCGGCGGCGAGGCCGGCGAGTCTGGTCGCCGGGACGTGGTACATGTACGAGTCGCCCTCGGGGTGGACGGTCGCGAGTCGCTCCACGGGCAGACCGCGTTCGAGTGCCCGATACAGCGCCCACGAGGAGTCCTTGCCGCCGGAGAAGAGGCTGACCCACGCGCCCGCTTCCCCGTCGGCGTCGCTCGCCCCGGCATCGACCGGAGCTTCGACCCCCTCGCCGCCGGTCCCGTCGTCAGTCATACCCGACGTACGCGGCCGAGCGAATAAACGCACTGCGTTCTCCAGGCCGCGGTTCGGCTCCGCTGGCCGGTGGCTCGACCGCTCAGGTCTGGTCACCGGGGCCGACGAGTTCCTCCTCGATGGGGCGGTCGCTGACGTAGGTGGCGAACCGGACCCCGAGGAGGCTGACGAACACGCCGGCGACGATGAAGATGGCCAGCCGCGCGCCCGGCGGTGCGAGCGTCACGCCCTCGAAGGCGACCGGTCCGGCGTCGACGGGCCGGATACGGAACGGCTCGAACACGTTCGCGAGTTCGAGGAAAAAGGCCGAGAAACCCCGGACGACGAGGCCGACCGCGACGGCGCCGAACGGGAGGTTGAGGTACGCGCTCGGCACCCGTTCGCGGCGGATGAGTTCGTCGAGCAACCGACCGGTGCTCGCCGCGAGCGCCGCGCCGGTCAGCCACGGCACGCTGTCGAAGGCGAAGCGCATCGCGAGGATGAACGGACTGTCGGCTTCGGTCGCGGAGACGCCGATCGCGCCGGCGAAGACGCCCACCAGCGCCAGGCCGACGCCCACGACGTAGGTGACGAGCGACACCTGCCCGGCGTACAGCGCCTCCTGTATCTGGCCGGGGAGCCGCTCGAGGTACGTGTCGACGCCCAGTCCCTTGTACAGCAAGAAGAGGCCGACGACGGCGACGATCCCGCCCGTCGCGAGCCCGGGACTCGCCAGCGCCCAGAGGACGGGGTAGGCGATGAGCGCCACTCCCAGCGGCACGAGGACGGTCTTGCGTAGCTCCTCGTCGCCGAGGAACTGCTTGAGGAGGTAGTAGGTCGACTCGATGTCGCGGGCCTGCCGGACGACGACCCGGTCGACGGCGTCGACGGTCAGCCGCGACTCGATGATGGGGACCAGCCGCTCGTCCTCGGCGCTGTCGACGACCACTACTGCGGAGTCGGGGTCGTGCTCGTCGATGAGCGCCTCGACCTGGCGAGCGATGGCTCTGTCGGCGCCGACGGCGTCGCCGGTGCCCGAACAGACGGCCACGAGCGCCTCGTCGCCGTCGGCTTCGAGGTCGCGAGCGACGTGGAGCCCCTCCAGCAGGCAGTTGACGCCGCTGTCTTCGGGGTCGTCGACGCCCACGCCCACGACCAGGGACTCGACGGCCTCCCGGCCGACCACTGGAGGGTCCGCGTCGCCTGCGAGGTCGCCCGCGCGGTCGATGCACACGACCAGCGTTGTCACACCTGCACCGATGCGACGGCGGGATAAAAATCACTAGACCACCTTTTTTCGTCGGCGAGTGTCCTCGCGCGCCGTCGGCGCGCTGCGGGCACCCACCGACAAAAAAGCTGGACCAAAAAAGGCCGCGAGTCGCGCCGTCGCCGCGCTCGCGGTGAACCGCGCGCCAGAGGCGCGCGGATACTCAGTACAGAGTATACAATGCGCATCTGAGGTATCGTCATCCACTTTTAAACGGCCCTCCTCTCACCTGATATGCAGCGACGGACTGTCCTCAAATCCGGTCTTGGTGTTCTCGGCTTGAGTGGCCTGAGCGGATGTATAGGCAGCCAATCGCCGGATTCAAACGCTTTAACCGGGTCCCAATCGACGCCAACAGAGACTGACGTATCAGAGACCACAGCGGTGGAGACAACGACGTCACAGGAGACCCCACGGCTGACTGTCTCTGATGGTGAACCGGTCACTGGATTCCCGAGGGACGAGCGCGGGTTTACAACGGAACGAGTCGGGTCGCGCACTACGATCACCAACGCAGAGAACAATCTCCCGCACGAGCTGCTGATCTGGAATCCCGCGGAGCACTCTCAGACGATCACCGTAGAAATCAGCGATCAAACCAGTGACACACAGCCGATAGTCTTGACCGAGACGTACGAGATTCCGGGCGACGAACTCCTCGAGATACGCCTTCTCGAACCCGCTCCCTATCGAGTGTCTCTCGACGGGCCGACGATAGATGAAGCGGCGACCATCGAAATCCCCCGCGATCGGTTCGACTGTAATGAATCCCACCACGAAATCACCGTCACTGGAACGGGTGAGGTTGCCGAGGTTGTATATTCGAATGATGCAGGGTGCGTGACTCCGACGACTGGGTAGCCGATCGTCTATTCAAAACGGAGAGTGTGGCAGACGAGACTTCTTGCTACTGTATGGTAACTACGCACGTATACTGAACGACGGGACTGCCGGACCGCACTCTCCCCTCGATCCACTTCGCTCGCGCGCCGTTCCCCTCACTCCCCTCGCTCGTCCCGAACCGTGTCGATCACGCCCCGCAGATAGCCGACGGTGAGCCCGCGAGCGCGGTGTCGCCAGTCCGTGTCGCCCTCCATCTGCGGGACGTGGTCGGGGATGACGACGCCGTCGAACCCCACGTCGTGCAGCGCCCGCACCGCGCCGACGGTGTCGAAGTTGCCCTCGTCGACGAACGTCTCGTGGAACTTCGGCACGGTGCCGACCACGTCCCGGAAGTGGACGAAGACGATGTCGTCGCGCTCGCCGAACCGACGAATGGTGTCTTCCACTTCTCCGTCCAGTTGCGAGAAACAGCCCAGACAGAGTTTGAGGCCGTGGTTGTCGCTCGGGACGGCGTCCATCGCGCGCTCGAAGGCCTCGGCGTTGCGGAACAGGCGGGGCACGCCGCCGAGCGACTCGATGCCCGGCGGGTCGACGGGGTGCAATGCGAGGTCGACGCCGGCCTCCTCGGCGACCGGCAAGATCTGTTCGAGGAACGCCTCGTAGTTGTCCCAGAACTCCGCCTCGGTGTAGCGTCGGTCGAGGCCGGGCGCGAGCGCGTCCGGGTCGTCGATTTCGTCCAGGTCGAAGGCCGTCCCGACCGCGCCGCCGCGGAGTTCGACCGGGTCGGTCCGCATCGGGACGACGCCGCGAGGGTTCCACTGGTAGCCGAGGATCGGGATGTCGGCCGCACCGAGATTGCGCACGAGCCGTTCGATCTGTTCGAGGGCCGCGTCGCTCCCCTCGCGGCCGAACATGATGTCGCCGTACAGCGAGTACGGCAGCGACTGGATCCCCCGGAGGGTGAGGCCGTGGGATTCGACCTGCTCGCGGGCGGCGACCAGTTCCTCGACCGACGGGATCGAGTCGGGACCGACCGCGACGGTGAAGCCGCTCTCGCGGTCGTTGAACTCGTCGGGTTCCTCGTCGGTGTCCGCGTGGTCGACGAACACGTCGGTCGCGCCCATCTGCCGGACGTAGCGCAGTCGCTCGTCCGAGAGATTTCGCGTCCGGACCCCGACTCGGACGTGCGCGCCGCCCGCGGCATCGTCTGATTCAGTCATGCGCTGTCATCGTCACCGACGACCGAAAACCCGTCGCTCGCGGCGGTGCGTTCCCGGAGTGGGTGATTCCGGGCGACTTCCTCGTCGAGAATGGTGTATCCAACGCTTCACGAGGTGTTGCTTTCAGACAGCGGCGAGTGAATTTCCTGCTCAGTGTGTATGCATACCCACTTTTTGCGGCGGAGAGCTCCTCGCGGCCCTGCGGGCCGCTGCGGGGATCCTCCGCCACAAAAACGTGGGGAAAAAGGCCGGACGGCGCGCTCGCTTCGCTCGCTTGCGTCCGGTGAACCGCCTCGCTCACTCCGTTCGCTCGGCGGATGCTGGCGTGATACCTTCGCCACCTGTACTGAACAGTTCGGGTCTCCATTCGGAGCGTGTGAATAGATCCCACACTGTGCGTGGGACCAGACTGACGGTGGTCCAGTCCGCAGGGGCCGATATGACCTTCAGCATCTGCGCGCGCGAGCGATACGTCGACGAGGAGGGCGACGAGCAGACTCGCTACGGCGTCGCGGTGACGACGCGACTCGCGGGGGTCGGCACGCTCTGCCCGTTCGCCAGCGAGCACGGCGCGGTCGCCACCCAGAGCCTGGTCAACGTCGACCTGGGTCGGAAGGGGATCGAGTACCTCGGCGATGGGCTCGCGGTCGAGGACGCCCTGCAGAGTCTCCTCAACGCCGACGACGGCAGCCCTGGGCGCCAGCTCCACGGCGTCGGGAGCGAGGGGGAGTTCGCCTTCTCCGGCGAGGAGTGCAAACCCTGGTTCGGCGACACCGTCGGCGACAGCTACACCGTCGCCGGCAACCTGCTCACCGGCCCAGAAGTCGTCGACGCGGTGGCCGAGTCCTACGAAGAGAGCGCGCCCGCCGACCCGGACGACGCCGAGGACGGTGAGCCCGAGAGCGATGACTCCGAGTACGACGACGCCGACGCCCCGCTCGCGGAGCGACTGGTCGACGCGCTCGCGGCGGGCCACGCCGAGGGCGGCGACAAGCGCGAGGAACTACACGTCCAGAGCGCGGCCCTGCTCGTGCGCTCGACCGAGGACCGCGAGATGCGACCCTACTACGACGACCTGCGCGTCGACGCGACGGAGACGCCCATCGCGGACCTGCGGGACACCTACGAACTCGCGAAGGAGGGCTACGAGCAGGCGATGGACCGCTACGAGGAGTCCTACGCGGACGACGACGAGGCCGGCGACACCGACGCCTGAGGCGTCGTTTCCATTCGCTGTCGAACGATTCGCGGCCGCCGCGCCCTCACACGGTGAACTCGAAGAGGTCGTCGCCGACGTGGTGGATCGAGGTGACGACCTTCCCGGAGTCGCCGACCATGTCCGAGCCGTCGACCTGCGCGCGGCCGATGGCGAGGAACTTCCCGTGGCTCTCCTCGTTGATCGCGACGAGGTCGCCCGCCTCGATTGCGTCGTCGGCCTCGACGATGCCGGGGCGCATCACGTCGGCGCCGTCGGAGACGAACGAGACCGCGCCGGCGTCGACGGTGACGACGTTGCGCTCGGGCGGGTAGGCGTTGGCGCCCTGGACGGTGAGGAACGGTTCTTCGCCCCCCTGGTCCTCGACGTAGAGGACGAGCGGCTCGCCGTCGACGAGGACGACGTTCCAGTCGCTGTCGTCGAACTCGACCTTTTCGAAGCTGTCGGCGTCCATCTCGACGCCCAGGTGCTCGGCGAGGGCGTCCTCGATGGCCGCCACGGCGTCGGCCCGGAGGTGGTGGCGGGACTTGACTTCCATACCCGCCCGTCGGCCGCCAGCGGGGATAAATCGCCCGCTCCGTGCCGCGAGTGCGGCCCGTCCAGGTGGTCGCCTGCCCACTCAAAAACCCGCCTCACGAGCCGCCGAAAAGTGCTAAGTACCAGTCGTCCGAACGCCCTCTCATGTGGCGTTCCTCGCGTGGGAGTCGGGGGCGAGAAGTCACCTGCATCGCCTGTGGCGACTCGGTGCCCCGTTCGAAGGCCCGCGAGTACGACAAGTACGGCGACCGGTGGGACCGCTCGGACAAGGAGTTCGAATACCTCTGCAAGCCCTGCGACCGCGAGCGCTGTCACCAGCCCCGCGGCGACCTCGAAGCCCATCTCGAAGCCGTCGAGGCAGCGACAGACCATCCCGACCAGACGGCCTTCCTCGCCGCCTTCCTCGACCGCGCCGGCGCTCGCGACGAGTCCGTCGAGGAACGGGAACGCTGACACTCAGTAGCTCTCGGTCGCGACGCCGAGCGCTTCGAAGTCGGCCACGTTCTCCGTCAGTACGGCGTCGTCCATGATTTCCGCCATCGCCCCGATGTAGGCGTCGTTCGCACCGACCCCGGAACTTCCCCCGACGGCGTCGTCGGCCGCGGCGAGGAGTCGACCGGCTGTCCGCGCAACCTCCTCGTCTACGTCGATTCGGGGGTAGCCTATCAGTCTGTTTCGAACCTCCGCTGTCGTCGTCTCCCTGCGGACCGTCATCGCACCGTAGTACGTCTCCTGGACGACCGGCGTCGGGAGCCACTGGACCCCCCCGCCTCGACCAGTTCGACGCCCTTCGCGAACGCGTCCCGGTCGTCGGCCATCAGGTCGAATACGAACGTCGAATCCAGGATCATTTCCGACTCCACCAGACGATCATTTCGATTCGAACGTCTCCCGAGCGCGCGACAGACGGTCGGCATCACCGGCGCGCAATCGTTCCACCGCGTCTTTCGCTTCCTCGGCTTCGCCTTCAGTGAGTAACCCCGCTACGTCAGCGGGATGGGACCCACGGGTGAGACGGCGCAGTGTCTCTTCCATCGTCTCGTCGTCCTCCTTGTGGGCTTTCACCCACCGATGGTACTCGTCCGAGACGCGGATGGTCTTGGTCATATATCTCGATATACGATCCGGTGGTATCAGTAGTACTCCCGGAGCGGTGATCCGCGGCCCGAACCGCTTTCACCCGTCCGAGCGAGGGTGGGAAGGCATGACGGACCACCGGATCGGTTTCATCGGCACCGGCGCGGACCCCGATAGCCCCTCGGCGACGGGCTTCGCGATGGCCTACGCCCACGCCGACGCGTACCGCCGCATCGACGACTGCGAACTGGTCGCCTGCGCCGACATCGTTCCCGAGAACGCGCGGGCGTTCGCCGACGCGCAGGGCATCGCCGACGAGCACGTCTACGAGGACCACCAGGCGATGCTCGACGAGGCCGAACCCGACATCGTGAGCGTCTGCGTGCCGCCGGTCGCCCACGCCGAACTCGCGATCGACTGCTGCGAGCACGACGCCGTCGACGCCGTCCACTGCGAGAAGCCCATGGCGCTGACCTTCGGCGGCGCTCGCGAGATGGTCGCCGCCGCCGAGGAGACGGACACGCAACTCACCTTCAACCACCAGCGCCGCTTCGCCGACCTGTTCCGCGCGGCGAAAGCCCACGTCGACGACGGCGCCGTCGGCGACGTCGAGCGGGTCGTCTACACCTGGGGGAACTTCTACGACAACGGCACCCACGCCGTCGACATGTGCAACTACTTCGTCGACGAGACGCCCGCGGAGTGGGTGCTCGGGAGCCTCGACTACAGCGAGGAGCGCCTCATCTTCGGCACCCACAACGAGAACCAGATGTTCGCCCACTGGCGCTACGAGAACGGCGTCCAGGGCGTCGCCGCCACGGGTCCCTCCGCCGATCTCGTCCCCGCCGACTGGCGCATCGAGGGCACCGAGGGTCGGATCGATATCGATCTGTCCGACGAGCACGCCCTCGAAGTCACCCGTTTCGGCGAGGGCACCGAACGCGAGGAGTTCGAGCGCGGCGACGACTGGATCGCCCGCGCCATCGCCGACGTGGTCGCCGCCCTCGACGAGGACCGGCCCTGCGAGTTGCGCGCCGAGAACGCGTTGAAGGCCACCGAGATCATCTTCGGCGGCTTCCACTCCGTCCGCGAGCGCGGCCGTGTGGAACTGCCACCCGAGATCGACGACAACCCGATCCACGAGATGGTCGACTCCGGCGCGCTGACGCCCGAGTCGAGCGAGTAGCGCCGTCTCCCCGGTTCGATTGGCTTTTTCGGCTAATTTTTCACGCGAGAACACTTCTCGAAAGCGATCTGCGGCTCCCCAGTCTGAGGCCTTGACGGTGGCGTAAATCGCTGACCGCTATACGGAATCGATCGAACTGGGTCGAACCGGCTACTGCGAACAGGGTGACACCTCGACGAAGAACACTCGTGACAGCCACCGCAGACAGCGTGAAACCCCCGTCCGCTCCGGTCGAGGGGCTCGCTGTCTGCGGTGCTGTGCAAGTCGTTCCTGCGGGAGCTGTCACGCGTTTGCGGTCGTCGTCCCGGTCGGTCCGGCGGAGACGCCACCGCTCTTTCGGACCCCGAACCGTCCCACACTACCACCCACGACTCCCGAGCGACCACAGAAAGACTATCAGTACAGTCGTCAAAGGCCCGGCCATGAGCGACCAGGACGCGCAGGCCGAGGCGGGGACCGTCGAGGGCCAGGGTCCCGTCGAGATCGACGAGGAGATGGCCCGCCACATCGAGAACAAGCGCGACGACCTGCTTGAGAAGTTCGAGATCCCCGACGGCTTCCCGGCCGAAGTGATGGACGAGGCCGAGGCCGCCACGGAGGGGCTCGACGCGGAGATCGAGTCCGAACTCGAGGAGCGCCGGGACCTGCGGGACATGACGACCTGGACGACCGACCCCATCGACGCCCAGGACTTCGACGACGCCATCTCCGTCGAGAAACGCGACGAGGAGTACGTCCTCTGGGTCCACATCGCGGACGTGACTCACTACGTCACGCCCGACACCGCGATGTGGGAGAGCGCGCGCGAGCGCGCGAACACGACCTACCTCCCGGCGTACACCATCCACATGCTCCCGCCGACGCTGGCGGAGACGGTCTGCTCGCTGGTCCCCAACGAGGACCGCCTGGCCCACACCGTCGAGATGCACCTCGACCCCGAGACCCTGTCCTACGAGGAGATAGACATCTACAAGTCGGTCATCGAGTCCGACGCCCGGCTCACCTACTCGGAGTGCGAGAACCTGCTCGACGACCCCGAGGGAGCCGAGGATCTGCTCGAAGACCCCGAGGTCGACCTCGCCGAGAAGACCGAACTCGTCTGGGAACTCGCCGACCGGATGCACGAACAGCGCAAGGAGGACGGTTCCCTTGTGTTGAACCCGGCCCGCGACCGCGCTCACACCATCATCGAGGAGTGCATGCTCAAGGCCAACAAGGCCGTCACGCACGAACTCATGTGGGACCGGGGCGTCGAGGCGATGTACCGCGTCCACCCTCAGCCCTCGCCCGACGAGTGGGACGAAGCGCTGCGGGAGATCCAGGACCTCGACGGCGTGTCGATCCCGGGCGAAGCCTGGGACGACCCCCGGAAAGCCGTCAACGCCACGCTCGAACAGGCGCCCGCGCGCCAGCTCGACAAGATCCAGCGCGCCGTGATGTTCGTGATGCCGCGCGCGAAGTACATGAGCGACCCCTTCGGCGGCCACCACGCGCTGAACTTCGAGATCTACGGCCACTTCACCTCGCCCATCCGCCGCCTGTCGGACCTGATCAACCACTGGATCGTCGCCACCAACGACGTGCCCGAGGATCTGGCCGCGCTCTGTCAGCACGCCTCCGACAAGCAGAAAGACGCCGAGCAGTGCGAACGCGAGTACAAGCAGTTCCTCCAGGAAGTCGGCCTCGACCCCGACGCCGTCAACAACCGCGGCCTCGAAGTCGTCGACGAGGACTGACCGCGCGACGCCGCGCGGGCGGAAGACCCGTTGCCGATGCGGTGAAGCGCTCTCCGCTGGTTCTGTGGTGCGGGCTCCTACTGGGTGGGGAACAGCAGTAGTCTCCCCGTCACGAACACGAAGTACAGGCCCACCAGATAGGCGCCGTCGCGTCGCGTGATTTCACCGTCGCGTCGGTACTGCGCCCACGCCAGGAGGCCGGCGCCGACGAGGAGCTTGAACGGGAGGTCCCAGAGGACGACCGCGGGCGGGACGTAGTAGGACGATATCGCGCCGCCGAGACCGATGCCGACGAGCGGGTTGACGACGTTGCTCCCGACGAGCGTCCCGAGCGCAACGTTCGGTGCCCGTCGACGGATGGCGTCGACGACGGCGGTCAGTTCCGGGAGCGCGGCGGCCACGCCGATGGTCACCACGCCGACCATCGACCCGCCGAGCGCCAGCGTGTCGACGACCCGATCGACGACCGCGAGCACGACCGACGCGGCGACGGCGACCGCGACGAGGAGGCCGACCGCGACCGCCGCGTCCCGACGGGGGTCGCGACTCGGACGCTCCCGGAGCGTCGGCAACCGCTCTCGCCGCGACATCCGAAAGCCGACGTACGCGCAGTACAGGACGACGAGCGCAACGCCGTCCAGTCGGCTGACCGTCCCGTCCCAGGCCACGAGTATCGTCGCGACGAACGCCCCCAGCATGGGAACGTAGCTATCGCGGACGAACGCCCGGGTGAGCCGGACGCTGCCGTACCCGATCACGAGGACGCCGACGAGCAGGAACTGCTGGACCGCCGAGGAGCCGGTGTTTCCCCCGATGACGACCGCCGAGGTGACCCGGTAGTCGAGGGCGCCGGAGACGATCCCGACGGAGGCGATCAGGTGGGAACTCAGTTCCGGCAGGCTCGTTCCGAGGGCGAGGACGGTCATCCCCACCAGAACCTCGTCGACGTCGTAGTACTCGGCGAGCGCCAGCAGTCGGGCGATCGCTCGACTGGCTGCCGTCACGAGGACGTAGAGCGCGACCGCACCGACGGAGACCTGGATCAGCAACTGGCTCGAGACGGACATGCTACCGCTCGGACAGCCAGGTGTCGTCCCAGGCTATCTCGCCGTCCGACTCGAAGGGCTCTGCGGTCCACGCCCGACACCGCTCGCACTCCCAGATCCGACAGACCGCCCCGTCCCTGCTGGTGATGCCGATAGACACCCAGACGTGGTCCTCGCACGGCTCTGTCCCGGACATCCGTACGTCGGAGAACGACCGTCACCGACGTATAGGTTGTGTGCCTGCCACTTCCCGTCAGTTCCCCCCGGCCGAGCCCACGGTCGCTCCACACCGAACCCGGAGACCGTCGCAGTGGGTGGGAGCGACCCGCTATCGACTGTGCCGTCGGTAATCGATCGGACCGATCTACGGAAATAATATGAGAATATTTCTCGGCGGTTCAATCAACCTTCGAAGTATGTTCGGAAAACTGGTCTGGCATAACATTTTAGTGGGATAGCCGGCCTAGTACCGGGTGAGAGGTGACGGATGGATGGCAACTAGCAGCAGGGATCCGAACCACGTTCGGCCAGAGGGGACCGCCGACCGAACGCTCTCGCGATACGATCTTCTGCTGGTGGTGATACCGGCGTTGTTCGTCGTCGCGCTCGTCCTCGCACAGGTGTCCGCGCTGCCCGCGTCGGCGCTGCTCGGCGCGGCTTCGCTCGCCGGTGCGGTCGCAGTCGCGGACGGGTTGTTCGTCAATCCGCCGCGGTGACGGGCGCGAGTCGACCACACCGCTGTCGCCCGACGGGATCGCCGGACCAAACCTGTTTGGTCCTCAGTTTATTAAATCTCTCACGAATACGTTACTAGGAAGAGTCGGTTGGCCTCGCGGTCGCAATCGTGGTCCCTTCGGTGGGTGTCGTTTTCCACGGCCGCGGCGCCTGCCAGCCGGCGTCACCACCCCAAACAATGCCAGGGAGCGACCAGATCGATACGAGCAAGCGAATACAGAAGCGGACGGGCCGGACGTTCTACGTCGCGACCCTCCTCCTCCCCGAGCGGGTTCGCCGGGCGACGTACGTCCTCTACGCGTTCTTCCGGGTGGCCGACGAGGTGGTCGACCGGTCCGATGCCCCGGACCCGGACGAGCAGCGGCGCCACCTCGAAGCGATCCGGGCGGCCGCGCTCGGAGAGACCGACCCGACCGCCGCGAGCGACGGCACCGCACTCCCCGAGGACGACGCCGAGGTCCTGGCGGCGTTCCGGTCGCTCGCCGACGAGAAGGGCATCGACGACGCGGAGATCGACGTCTTCGTCGACGCGATGGTCCAGGACATCGACCGGTCGCGCTACGAGACCTACGCGGACCTCGTCGACTACATGCGCGGCTCGTCGGTCGCCGTCGCGAACATGATGATGGCGGCGATGGACATGGCCGACGACGAGCGCGAGCGGGCCGCCCCCCACGCCGCCGCTCTCGCCGAGGCGTTCCAGCTCACCAACTTCCTCCGGGACGTCCGCGAGGACATCCGCGACTACGGCCGGGTGTACCTCCCGCAGGAGACCCTGGAGCGATACGGCGTCAGCGAGGCCGACCTCGCCGAGGCGAACGTCACCGAGGAGTTCGCCGCGGCGATGCGTCACGAACTCCAGCGCACCGAGCGGCTCTACCGCGAGGGCGTCGCCGGCATCCGCCTGCTCCCCGAGGACTGCCAGTTCGGGGTCCTGCTCGCGGCGGTCTTCTACGCCGAACACCACCGGCTGATCCGCTCGCGCGGCTACGACGTGCTCACCGAGACGCCGCAACTGGGCCGGCTCCGGCGGGGCTACCTGCTCGTCCGGACGTGGGTCCACTGGCGGCGCCACCGCGACCCCGAGGCGACCTTCTACGCGGTCAGCGCCGTCTCCCCCGGCGGCGAGGGCGACTCCTCGTCCGACGCCGACGGCGTGACGAGCCACGTCGCCTGAGGCCAGCGGCGCCGCTGTGTGGCTCGGTTTTCGCGGATCCGGCACGCGACGTTACAGTCACGACTCGAGCGGTGAGAAACTGAAAGCGATGGGGCCGACTATCGGCCGCGGTTCTCGTTGCTGGAGAGGCTCGGGCGGGTACGCTCGCTGCCCTTGCCGCGGTTGTTCAGCCCGCGGTTGCGCTTCCCGGCGCTCGTGAGACCGCGCAGGGCGCGGTCGGTGTGCTGGTCCTCGCAGATCCACGAGAGGTCGTCGTCGTTCTGGATCGCGGGGTGTTCGGGGTCGACGAGGATCACTTCGAACCACTTCTGGCTGCCGTCCTGCCCGACCGGGTAGGAGTTGAGCACGCGGAGGTTCGGGTGGACGCGGGTGGTGCGCTCCTCGGCGACGCGCTGGAGGTTCTTCCGGCGCGTGATGCGGGTGACGCCCTGGCGCTTGGTGCGCCGGCCCGCGACGAAGCGCTGCTTGCGAGCGCCGCCTTTCCGGATCGAGGCGCGGACGACCACGATGCCCTGCTTGGCCTTGTAGCCGAGCGAGCGCGCGCGGTCGAGTCGGGTGGGGCGCTCGATGCGCTCGAGCGCGCCCTCCTCGCGCCAGTCCTGTTTTCGCTGCCACTGCAACTCCGCCAGCTTGCCGTCGTCCGGGTCCTTCCAGGCGTCCCGGATGTAGGTGTAGAAGCTCTTTGCCATGGGTGTTCACCGCCGGGCGTTGCGTGGTTCAGCCGGACGGCGGATGCCGTCGCGCGGGGTCTCCCCCATGGCCACATCCCGACCTGCACAGGCAGGTGCCCGCTGGTGCCCGACCGCCCAGCGAGATACCCGTTCGTACCCCGCTCGCGCTCAAAAGGCCTTCGAACCGCGACCGCGCTCCATCGAACTCCGGTCGCCTCCCGCTCCCCGCGCTCACTCCACCCGGTCGAAGGCGGCCTCGAGGTTGGCGGCGAGCACCTTCGCGAGCGCGGCGTCGGTGTCGGCGAAGTCGTCGGCGACCGTCGAGGCGGCGGTGAACACGCCCGCCTCGCCCACCGGGACGACGAGTTCGCTCCGGACCGGCGTCTCGGGGTTGTAGACGTTCGCCGCCGCCGAGACGTCGCCGTGGACCTGCGGGTCGCCGCTCTCGACGACCTCCCACATGATCCCGTCGCCGCGCTCGAGCGTCGGCAACTCGCCCAGCACGTCGGCCGCGCGGTCGGTGTGTGCGACCGGTCGGAGGCTGTCGCGGTCGCGTCGGTAGACCGCGTTGATGGGCAGGTCGAGGACTCGCTCGGCGGCTCGACTCGCCGTCCGGGCGGCTGCCGCGGCGGTGTCGACCGTCATCAGGTCGCGGCTGGCCTCGTGGAGGGCGTCGAGGCGGTGCTCGCGGCGCCGGCGGTCGGTCACGTCGCGGAAGGCGCCGACGATCCGGATCACAGTCCCGCCCTCGTAGCGGTAACACCGGTCTTCGGTGAGGTGGTGCCACTCGCCGCTGCCGTGTTCGAACCGGTATTCCAGCGAGAGTTCGCGCTCGTCGGCGGCGACGGCCGCGGCCGTCCGGTCGGCGACGCGCGCCCGGTCGTCGGGATGGATGCGGTCGAGCCACCACGTCGCGACGTCGACGCCGTCCGGTCGGTCGACGCCGACGTGGGCTTCGAACCCCTCGGAGAAGAGTATCTCGTCGGTCTCGGTCTCGTACTCGTAGATGACGTCCGAGACGAGTCGGCCCGCGAGTTCGTACCGGGAACGGGCCCGCTCCGCTGCGCGCTCGCTCCGGTCGCGGTCGACGTAGTTGCGGATCCGGTTGGCGAGCACCGCGTAGTGCTGGGTCCCGGTCTCCTTCCGGAGGTAGTCGTCGACCCCGCGGGAGATGGCCTCGCTCGCGACCGCCTCGTTACCGTGGCCGGTGTAGAGGATGAACGGCCGGTCACAGCCCCGCTCGCGGAGCGCGTCGAGAAAGGCCAGCCCGTCCATTCCGGGCATGTCGTAGTCGCTGACGACGCAATCGACCCGCTCGTCGTCGAGGACCGCCAGCCCGTCGGCCGCGCTCGTCGCCGTGACGACCGACAGGTCCCCCTCGCTCTCGAGGAACGAGCGCGCCACCTCGAGGAGACCCGCGTCGTCGTCGACGTGGAGCACGCGGATCCCGTCTCGTGCCATTTCCTCCCCGTTTCGGACCCACTTTCTAATGCGTTTGGGAACTGGTCACGCAATCTGACTGTCGCGTTCGCTTCCGATACCCCGAGAGACGTACCGTGACGACGCGTTCGGGCGCCACGCTGTATCCATCGGTCGCCCCGTCAGCCGGCCTGCCAGTCGTTCCGGCAGTCGATGCTACAGAAGACCTGCAGGTGAAACTCGCCCTCGTCGTCGATATACGTCGTGACCGGGTGCCACTCGGCCGAGTCCACCCGCGAGTCACAGACGATACACCGGGTCAGTCGCGAGTCCTCGCTGACCCCGTGGGACGGGTCGCCCGAGTGGTCGTCCCGCCGCTCAGGCATACCCGCCCTCTCGACGTGACCGCAGTCTCTCGCGTGACATGTCCCGGCTGTGGTCAATCAGGCGATTCCGCCGCGTACGACGCCGCGTCGTGCGCCCGCGAGGTGGTTCCGGTCTCCTCGTCGGCAGCGGAGGCGTCGAGGGACTCCTCTTCGGGCGTCACCTCGACGGTTCCGTCGGCGTGAACCAGCACCTGACAGCCGGCCATCGGGAACGCGACGTATCCGCGGTCCCGACTCGGACGCGGGGGGTCGTCGGAGAACAGCCGATTCAGTCCGTCCGGGTCGATCCGCTCGTACAGCGCTTCCATCTCGAGCGGGTCTTTGCCCGTTACGGCCGCGACTCTGTCCACGACTCGCTGACTCACAGGCCGTGCGGGGTCCGTCCAGGTCTCCGAGGTCATCACTGATCGCTTCTCACTAGGTGGACGTCCCGGTTACCCGTTCTCCGTATGTCTCTGCGGGGCCACCGATGCCGACGTGTATGAGTATACGGGTGGTGTGCCGGAAAACGGAACTGTCGACGGAAAACGGAACTGTCGACGGAAAACGGAACTGTCGACGGAAAACGGAACTGTCGCCAGGTGCGAGCGGCGTCGCTACCCGTCGCTGAACAGCATCGAGAAGAGCGTCTGCTGACTGTTTCGCAGGTGTCTGCTCACGGTGGGTTGCGTGACGTCTAGCATCTCCGCGAGGTCCTCGGCCGTGTTGTCCCGGGGCTGTTCGAAGAACCCGGCGAAGTAGGCGGTCTGCAGGACTTCCCGCTGGCGTTCGGTGAGCCGGTCGACGTAGGCGCGTTCGAACTCCTCTCGCGTCTGCACCGACTCGGGCGACGTCCGACGCGCGACGAGTTCGGCGTCGTCGAACCGGTCGTCGAAGAGGTCGACGAACTCCCGAACGGACGCGGACTGCGGGACCCGCACCGTGATCTTCGCCCGTTCGGGCGAGACCGTCACGTCGCTCGGCATCGCACCGCGTTGCAACAGCGAGACGAGAAACGACTCCTCGGGCAGAGCGAGTTCGACGACCGTCTCGTCGCCCCGGTCTCTGACGAGCGTCACGTCGTCCGCCTCGAGCTCGCCTTCGAAGAACGAACGGATCCGCTCGAACGAGACGCCGGCGAACGCCGCGAACACCTGCAGCGACCCCGTGTCGCGAGTCCCGATGTCTTCCAGTCGAGCGGTTGCGTCGTGGTCGCCGAGGAACTGCGACAGCGGATTCGAGGGGTCCCGAACGACGAACTCCAGCTCGACCGACTCCTGGGAGACGAACGCGTCGTAGCGCTCCATCGCGTTGAGCGCGTAACCGATCATCTCGCCGAGTTCGGTCAGGACCGCGGCCTCCATCTCGGTGAAGACGTCTGGCTCGTTCGCGTAGAGGTTCAAGAGGCCGTACAGCGTCCCGTCGTAGACGACGGGGACGGCGATGCTCGCGCGATAGCCGCGCTCCATGGCTTCCTGTCGCCACGGCTCGAACGGCGGGTCAGAATGCAGGTTGTTCTGGATCTGTGCTTCGCGGGTGCGGACTGCTCGCCCGGCCGGCCCCTGTCCGGTTTCGCTCGTGTCCGCGGTGATGTCCACGATGTCGAGATACCCGTCTTCGACGCCCGCAGACGCCGAGGAGACGACCTCGTCGGTCGCGAGGTTGCGCTCCCCGAACCAGACGAACCGGTACGGGTCGCTGTCGGCCAGTCGGTCACAGACGACCTGCTTGATCTCGGTTCTGGACGTCGCGTCCATCATCGTCTCGGTGATCGCGCGGATCTCGTCGTTCACTCGCTGGACGCGCTGTAACCGCTCGGTCTTTTCGACGAGCTCGGCGTTGCGCTCGCTGAGCCGCGCCTCGCGTTCGAGCCGGTCGAACACCGCGGTCACGTTCCCGACGAGCAGTTCCGCGAGTGTGACCGTCGAGTCCGGGATCGCACCGGGCTCGGTCGCGCCGCTGACGAACACGCCGTGTTCGCCGATCGGGACGACGATGGCGCTCGAGAGCGGCGTCTCCCCGTCGATATCGGGCGCTTCGGAGACGTCGCTGACGACTCGCGTCTCGCTCTGCGTGAACGCTCGCCAGGGGAGGCCTCGGTCCGATTCGAAGAGCCGGCCGTCACCGACGAGCTCGCGGACGCGAGCCGTGCGGGCGGACGGTTCGAAGCTACCGGTCTCGGGGTCGTACCGTTCGATCGTCGTGATCGGGAGGTCGAGCACGTCGCGGGCGGCGGCCACCGCCCGCTCGCACGCCTCGTCGTACGTCTCGACACCGGTCAGCTCCTGGCCGAGTTCGTTCAGCCGTTCGAGCGTCTCGCTGTCGGTCCGCTCCCGGAGAACTCCGGTCACGTACCGTGTCCCGTCGATGGTGGCCTCGCCGAACGAGACCTCGAGGGGGACTTCGCGGCCGTCGCTGTGCCGGCCCGGGAGTTCGATGCGGTCCCGGTCGGGGCGGTCGGCGTCGGCTGTCAGGTACCGGTCGACGACATCGCCGCGTCGCCCCTCGAGGTCTCCGGACACGAGCACGCTCAGTGGCTCTCCGAGTATTTCCTCGGGTGCGTACCCGAGCACGTCCTCGATAGCCGGGTTCGCGAACTGGATCCGACTCTTCTCGTCGATCATCACGAGCCCGTCAGGTGCCGCGTCAGCGAGCGCGCGCACCCGGGCGCTGGCGTCCGTGTCGTCGTGGTTCATGGGGTCTAGACCGATCCGGGCCCGGTGCGTCGCGTCTCTGGAGGGTCCGAGTATCCGGTAATCGGGAGATGGGCGGATCGGGGTCTTTCGGACAGAACGGACTCGACCGTGGTAAAACAATGGACTAATTGATTAGGGCCGATCCCCGTCGCGACGGCATTCTTCTCCCTTTCTGTAAATAATATAAATGCTGTCACTCGCTCTCACCCGGCGTGCCACGGGGGATCGACCGTCTCCGAGCCGAGTCGCCCCCGCGTTCGAGTGCAGGGCGCTCTCCGCCACACGCGGCCCGGTCCCGATGCCGACCCGCTCCGAATTCCGATTCTCCGACTGAAATCCGCGAGGCGGGCCTGAAACCGTCGTTCCGGTATGGGTTCGGACGGCGTCCGGTTCGCGCCGGGTGATGGATTTAATATAGCGGTATTTGGTTTATGGGTGTCGAACGCGATGGGGGATTCTGTCGACTTCCGGCGGTCAGAATCGACGGATCGCGGGTGAACGGCCGCTCAGTCGGCGTATTCGGCGACGCCGTCGAAGGAGTCGTCGGCGAGCGACGCGGCGAGGGCGGGGACGTCCACGCTGTCGACGTGCGAGGGGTACTTCCGTGCGAAGTAGCCGACGACGTTCTCCACGTCGCGCTCGAGGAGTTCGCGCGCGTTGTCGTGATCGGTGGGGACGGCCTGGGGCCAGTCGAAGACGACGACGCCCGCCTCGGTGACGAAGACGTTGTACTCGCTCATGTCGGCGTGGACGTACCCCTCGGCGTAGGCCGTCGCCATCTCGTCGAGGACGAGATCGAGGACCGGAACGACCTGGGCGTCGGTGAGTTTCGTCCGCGAGAGCTCGACGCCGTCGACTTTCTCCATGACGAGGGCGTGGCGATTGTGGTCGATGGGCTGGGGGACCGACACGTCGGGGTACAGGGTTTCGAGCGCGTCGTACTCGCGTTCGGCGGCCTTGCGCGCGGTGTACTGCCAGGAGACGTGGTCGCGGTCGGCGGTGTACTCCCGCTCTTTCATCACTTCGCGGAAGTTGGTGTACCCCTCGCGGTGGAACTTCAGCGCGAGCGGCCGGAAGGAGCGCACCTCGTAGACGTCGCTCTCCTTGCCGACGCCCAGCGGCGCGCCCACGCCGTCGAAGGTGTCGCGCTCGACGAACGCGTGCAGGGCGAGGGCGTCGTACCCCTCGAAGGTGAGCTTGAACCCCTCGTACTGGATGGTCTTGCGCTCGACCAGTCCGCGGTCCTCGCAGCGGTCCAGCCGGTAGTCGACGTCCTCGGCGGTGAGTCGCGAGAAATCGGGGAGTTTCTCGCGGGCGACGTACTCCGAGAAGCGCATCCCCTGCTCGACCCCCGAGAGGAGGTAGAAGTCCTCGGGCTCCAGCTCGGCCATCACGCTTGCGACGTTCTGGACCATTAGCGGCCCGTACTCGCCGGAGCGGCAAAAGGCCGACGCGTCGCCCCGACGAGGCAGTAAATCGCATGGCGCTATATCGAATCGGCCGGGATCCACAAGTCGAGACCGGGGCTCACTGCGTAGAGTGCCCGTCTCAGAAACGCGCTCCGTGGCCCGTTCGGTACACAGCATCGCTCTCTTTTCAATGTCAGAGAGACAACAGGCATAACCGTCCAGCGCCCCTCTCAGTAGAGAGCCACACATGGATATCTCAGAGATTCTCTCGACGAAGTTCACGGAGTTCGACATCGGCACGCCGCTCTCGAAGGTCGCCGGGGCGTTCGAGAACCAGGAGCTCGACGCCGTCGTCGTAACGGACGGCGACGAGTATCGCGGCGTCGTGAGTCGCCGACAGCTGGCTTCCTCGTCCAATCAGCCCTCGGCGAAGGTCGGCTCACAGGTACAGCACGTCCCGACTGTCGACCGCACCGAGGACGTTCGCGAGGTCGCGCGGCTCATGATCGGGAGCGACGCCAAAACGCTCCCCGTGCTCGACGACGACCGTGTCGTCGGTGTGGTGACCGGCGACGCCGTTCTCGAGGCCGTGCGTCCGTTTCTCGACGCGGTGACTGTCGACGACGCCTACACGGCGGAGCTGATCAGTGCGACCCCTGAAACCACGATCGGGAAAGCGCTCAATATGCTTCGAGACAGCGGGATCGCCCACCTCCCGGTCGTCGACGGGGCCGACCTCGTGGGAATGGTGAGTCTGTACGACGTCATCGAGTTCACGACGCGGGGCGGCAACAAGAGCCAGGGCGGGTCGTCGAGCGACTTCGGCGGTCGCGGCGGTGGCGGGCAGAACCGCGGTGGGTTCGGCGCGCGCGAGGGCGATGCCGACCGCATGCTCGACCTGCCGGTGCGGAACCTGACGTCCGACGAGGTCGCGACGGTCGAGCGGAGCGCGCCGCTGGACGAGGTCGTCGCGACGATGTTCGAGCGAGGGATCTCCTCGCTCGTCGTCACGGCCGACGACACCGACGAGCCGGTCGGTATCGTCACGAAGACGGACGCCATCGAGGCGCTCACCTGGGAGCGCGACGACCGGAACGCGGTGCAGGTGTTCGGCCTCGACCTGCTGGAGGGAATGGACTACGACGACGTCTCCGCGCTGATCGAGAACACGACCTCGAAGTACGGTGAGATGCGCGTGATCAAAGCCAGCATCGAACTGCAAGAGCACAAGGAACAGCGCCGGGGCGTGCCGCTGGTGCTGGCACGGATCCGACTGGTCACCGACCGCGGCTACTTTACTGCCGATGGGGAGGGGTACGGTGCCTCCCACGCTCTTCGACTCGCTGCGAATGCGGTCGAACGACAGCTCCTCAAGGGGAAGACGTACGGCGAATCGAAGAAGCGCTCGGACGCCGACGAGCAGTCGCGACTGTACGGGTGGTGGCTCGGCGGGTGATGGATTCGGAACGCTATCGGGTTCGCTCCCATAACGCGAAGCTACCGACCCCCGTACGCGGATACGGCACTCATAACAATCCATTCGAGGCGCGTTCGAGTGTATGCGATGGACCGAACGACCATATCTGACGACGATGAAGGAAAGCGGGTAGTCAACCCCGAGGGGAACGAAATCGGGATGATAACGGAGGTCAGGAACGGGACGGCGTACGTCGACCCGGACCCGGGAATCGCCGACTCCATCCGCTCTAAACTCGGGTGGGGAGACGCGGATGCGGACGATTACCAGCTCGAATCGCACCGCATCGACAGTATCACCGACGACGAGATTCGGCTCAAACACTGACTGCAACCGCCAGCAGTATCGGGGCGGAAACGCGGTGACACTTATTTGAAAATAGAGTCCCGTCACCGACGTGCTGGAATCACACTGTCGGTCAGGGTGAGCGGGAAGACGCACAACTCCCGGGCGTGCAAGAAGCCTACTCACCGTCTCGCGCACTCCGTGCGGAGTGCGACAGCCCTCCGCGCGTACCGACCGCTCCGGTCGGCCCCGCGTGGCCGCCCGTACGGTCGGTTGTACGTCGATTCCGGGATCCGCCGGGCGATCCGGCGAACCACCGGTGCATCGTCACGACCGACCGTATCAGGCTTCTTCTTTCATGGATTCGATGTCGAGGAGCCCCGTCGCCATCAGGCGGCGGACGATGGTCACGAGGCCGTTGTCGAACCCCCGGCCGAAGACGCCCTTCTCGTGTGTCCGGCCCGACTCGGTCGGGGTGTACGAACTGACGAGGATCGCCTCGCGGTCGACCAGCAACAGGCGGCTGATCTCCGTCTCGTCCCCGGGGAGGGCGGACTGACGCAACCACTCGAGGCCGGAGACGAACGATTCGACGTCGGGCACCGCCTCGCGAACGGTGTCGCGGAGTTCCTCGGTGACCGTGCCGACGACCACGTCGACGCCCCGTTCCTGGGCCGCGCGCAGGTGGTCGGCCAGTTCCTCGGTGAAGACGCTCTCGGCGCCGACGATCAGGACGCACTCGCGGTCGGCCTCGTCGATCAGTCGCCGAGTGCGACTCGCGATGCCCTGGCCGCCCGAGAGCGCCCACACCTCGTGGGTGACGTCCTCGCGGACCTCGTCGTCGACGGGGTCGAGGGTCCCCAGCGAGTCGCGGAGGTCTTCGGTTCGGTCCCGGTACTCCGCTTCGAGCGACGTGACCGCCTCGTCGATGGGGACGGCGCGGAACACTTGCGGGTTCGAGTGTTGCGTCTCGACCAGACCTTTCGATTCCAGCACGCGGATCGCGTCGTAGACGCGGGTCCGGGGCACGTCCGACGTCTCGCTTATGTCCTTGGCCGTGCCGCGCTGGCGTCGCGTCAGTGCGACGAACGTCCGCGCCTCGTACTCCTTGAGCCCTAACTGCTGGAGCAACTCCACCGCCCGTTGTTGTTGTGAAATGTCGTTCATGGGTCCCAACCGTACCGTATCATTCGCGTTCGTCCTCCAGACGTTTAGTAGGTGCCCAGTCCGACCCCGCGGCGACTCCCCTCGACACCGCCGCGTTGCTGACACCCCCCGGCTTCCACGAGCGGTCGCTGCGCGTCCGTATCGCCGCCCGAAATCGCCGCGTCACCGCTCGTTCACTCACTTAATCACAATACTTCTATACGGATCGCACACAGACGTTAGGCTGGCGCCACGGCGGACTGGGTCCCAACCGCTCTGCCGGGCGCCGGACCACCCCCGCGGTGGTTTTCGAGCACGGACCAGATTTCAATGCAATCAGACCCTTCAGACGCACCCGACCAGGCGCGGTCCACGGCCGTTAGACAGCTCAAGGCGCTCGGTCTGAGTACCTACGCCGCGCGGACGTTCGTCGCGCTCGTGAGCCTCGGCGAGGGGACCGCCGAGGATGTCAGCGAGATCGCGGACGTGCCCCGGACCCGCGTCTACGACGCGGCCGGGGAGCTCCGCGACCGGGGGCTCGTCGACGTGAAACGGTCGAGCCCGAAGCGCTTCTGGCCGATATCGTCGGAGACGGCGGGGCGACACTTCCACCAGGAGTACGACCACCGGGTGACGACGCTGATCGACGCGCTGGACTCGCTCGGCGTGCCGGAGCGGAGCAGCGAACAGCGCGGCGTCTGGACGGTGACCGGCCGCGACACCGTGAGCGAGCGCGTCGTGGACTTCGTCTCGACCGCCGACGACGAGGTCGCGTACATGACCGCCGAGGACCTGCTCGCCGAGGAGATCGGCGAGGCCCTCTCGGCGGCGAGCGACCGCGGCGCCTCGATCCGGCTCGCGGAGATGTCCGACGCGTCCGAACGGCGACTGGAAACCCGGGTCCCCGACGCGCAGGTGTTCGAGTCGCTGTGGGACTGGTCGGATTCGCCGGCCGGTCGCCTCCTCATGGTCGACCGGGAGAAGACGCTCGTCAGCGTGCTCGTCGACGGGGAGGAGGGACACCCGTCGGCGCCGCGCGACGAGACCGCTATCTGGGGCGCGGGCCCCACGAACAGCCTCGTCGTCGTCCTGAAGGCGCTTTTCACCTGGCAACTCGACGGCGATCGAACGTGATCCGGGGCTGTCACCCGCAAGTTCACAACAGACATTTATCGGTCGGGCGGGAAGGGGTACTCGACGGAATACCGGGGTGACGACGCCCCGCCGAGTCCGCTCAGTGATCCACGATGTCTCCAGAGACGCCAGACCCGAACGCGCCCGAGGGTAGCACGACCGAGAACCGGCACTCGGAGACGGTCCGGAGCGACCGCGCCGACTCCGACGGAATCGCGATGACGATCGTCGAGAGTGTCGCGACAGTGACCGACCGCACGTCGGGCGACCTGCCGCCGCTCCAGCGCAGCGTCGACACGGACGCCCTCGGCGCGCTGCTGGACAGCGATTCGCCGGTCGAAGTGACGTTCTCCTACGCCGCCACCAGAGTGCGGGCACACAGCGACGGGACCGTCGAGGTCCGGGCGGAGTAGCTGGCGGTTCTACCTCGACAGCGCGGCGGAATCGAACCCGAGGTCGGCGGCCGTCGGGACGGGTTCGACCGCGGCCCCGCAGCGCGGACAGTCGTCCATCGCCGTGCTGATGAACGTCTCCTCGCAGTTCTCGCACCGGAACAGGGCGGTCTCGACCCCGTCGTCCGGCGGCGCGTCGGTGTCGTCGGTCGGTGACCGCTGGTCTCCGAGTCCGGGTACGAGGGCACCGATGAGTTGGCGGAACATCGAATCAGGAAGTCGCCGCCGACGCATCTTCCCGTTCGCGGTCGATCACGCGCAACAGCGAGCGCACCTCTGTGAAGTGTCGTCCGCGCCGGGCCGTCTCCTGGGCCGGGTCGTACTCGATCACGCTCATCTCGGCCAGTTTCGGTAAGTGGGCGTGTCTGAGTTCGATAGCCGTCGCGGTCCGGTCGTCGTTCTCCGGGGGGCCGACGCCCCGGTCTGTGAGTCCTTGGGTGAACTGTTCGACCGTCGTAGTGTCGCGCTGTGCGTCGAGCGCGCGTATCACCGCCCGCCGTCTTTCCGCACTCAGCAACCGTAGCGCCGCGTCCGTAGTAACTCCCGGTTGTGTGCTTGTCATTGAATTCACCCCGTGGCGCGTGTTCGTCGATGGTCCAACCCCGTGGATACTGACTCGCGCGCTCGGTGGGTCGATAGACCCTCCCTGGACGGAAAGGGATGGCGTTAACCCGGATCCTCAATCTCAGATCGGCATCTGGTACGTATCTGTTCAGATTCGGGGCGCTCCTCGTTACGGACCGACAGCGGGCGCGGTCACTCGCTCTCGCAACGGTCGCTGACCACGACGCCGTCGGACGTGTACCGGACGACGACGAGCTTGTCGGCGCAGTCGCGACCAGTCCAGCGGATCGTGGCGCCGCCGAGGTCGAACTCGAGTTCGAGTTCGTAGCGGCCGGCGGGGAGCTCCCGGGGGTCGGTCGTCCGCGTCGCGCCCGGCTCGACGCCGGTGACCGCGAAGAACTCGTAACGGTCGGCCTCGGGCGTTATCGACGTGAGGCTGACGCTGACCTCGCGTGCGCTGTCGGTCTCGTTCACGACGCGGATGCGCAGCCGCGAGGGGGCGACCCCGGTCGGCGTCGCGGTGGCCGGGTCGTCGGAGATGGAACAGCCGGCGAGTCCCGCGGCGAGGCCCGTCCCGATGGCGGTCACGAGGCGACGCCGCGAGGTCGCTCGCGGGAGGTTCGGGGCGGTCACTCTCCGGCGACGGCCTCGACGGTCGCGTTCGCGTCCGCTTCCTCGCGGTCCGCGTTCTCACCGAGCCACTCGTCGGCCCACTCCTCGATGGAGTCGAAGACCGGACACAGCGAGCGCCCGCGGTCGGTCAGCGAGTAGTAGGTCGCCACGGGGGCATCCTCTTCGAGTCGCCGGTCCACGAAGCCCAGTTCCTGCAGGTCGTTGAGCACGCGCGAGAGGGTACGCGAACTCGCGCCCGTCGACCGCTTGAGTTCGTTGAACCGCTTCTCGCCCTCTTGCAGGTCGTAGAGGACGACCAGCCGCCACTGCGAGCCGATCTGCTCGAGCGAGTCGACGACCGGACAGGCCTCCTGGTTTTTCGCCTCGGGGTCCGCGTCAGTTGCCATACCTCTCGTAACATCGGCCACGCACTTGAGTAGTTCGTTTCCGAACCCGGTATCACGATGTCACTGGATCTTCTCCGTTGTCCCGGGCCCACCGCTCGCTCACCCACTGACATCGATGTCCCCCGGTTACACCAATGTCAGATTAGCTATATGTGTGCGGGGCGCGTCTGCTGTAGTGATGTCAGAGACACGATTCAGATTCGGAATCGACGCGGACAGGAACGGTGCGGATAGAGACGGGGCGGACAGTCGGGCGGCGGTCGCGGAGGTGTCGGCCTGATGGTCGTCGAGACGGCCGCGGGCGAGGTGGCTTTCCTCGCCGCGCGGGTCCTGTTCGGCGGCGTGCTGGCGTTCATGGGCCTGAACCACTTCACGTCGGTCGACGAGATGGCCGGCTACGCGGAATTCAAGGGCCTTCCCGCGCCGCGGTTCTCGGTCGTCGCCTCGGGCGTGTTGCTCGTCGGCGGTGGTCTGGGCATCGTCGCGGGCATCCTGCCCGTGGTCGCCGCGGGCGCGCTCGCCGTCTTTCTGCTCGTCTCCGCGGTGGCGATGCACGACTTCTGGGCCGTCCCCGAGGAGGACGCCCAGGACGAGATGACGGGCTTCCTCAAGAACGTCTCCATGGCCGGCGGCGCGCTCGCGCTGCTCGCCGTCGGCGGCCAGGAGTGGCCCTACGCCGTCGGGATCGCCCTGTTCTAAACCACCTTTTTCCGCGCGGGGTTTCCTCGCGCGCCAGAGGCGCGCTGCGGGAACCCCGCACGCAAAAAGCTGGACCAAAAAGCCGCTCGCGCGACGCGCGAGCGGTGAACCGCGCCTCCGGCGCGGATGCCCGTGACGACTTCACACACCGCAGCCCGCACAGCACCGCAGACGGCCACACGCCTCCCCAACCGACTGCGTTACTCGTCGCTTCGCTCCTGCGTTACTCATCCACCGTCAGAGCGAGCGCTGACGAGTCTTCGCTCGCAGGCTCGCGAAGGCCTCGCACGGCTTCGTGGCGCGCACGAGAGTGCGCCACAGCGCGCGCCGCGAGGTGAGTCGAGCGAGGCGTAGCCTCTCGCTCACCGATCGACTTCGCCCATGATGGTGTCGAGGCTGCCGAGCGTGGCGATCAGGTCGGGGACGTACTCGCCTTCGGCCATCTCGGGGAGCGCCGAGAGATTCGAGAAGGAGGGGCCGCGGATCTTGAACCGGGCGGGCTTGTCGGTCCCGTCGGACCGAATGTAGATCCCCAGTTCACCCTTCGCGCCCTCGACGGCGCGGTAGATCTCGGTGTCGGGGTCGGGCCGCAGAGTTCGGGGGACGTTCGCCTGGATGGTGCGGTCCTCGTCGGGCCACTCCTCGAGCAGGTCGACGCACTGCTCGACGATGCGGGCCGACTCCTCGACTTCGCGCAGGCGCACGAGGACGCGCGAGAAGTTGTCGCAGCCGTCCTCGGTGGCGACCGACCAGTCGAGTTCGTCGTAGTAGCCGTAGGGGTCGTCGCGGCGGATGTCGTAGTCGATGCCCGACCCGCGGGCGACCGGACCGGTGACGCCGTACTCGCGGGCGGTCTCCGGCGGGAGCGTGCCGGTGTCCACAGTCCGCATCTGGAACACCTCGTTCTCGGTGAGCAGGTCGTGGTACTCCGCGAGCTTCCGGGGGATGCGGTCGAGAAACGCCCGGGTCTCGTCGAAAAACTCCTCGCGGGGTTCGGGGAGGTCCCAGGCGACACCGCCGAGGCGGAAGTAGTTGAACATCAGGCGCTGGCCGGTGAGGTCTTCGAGGAGGGACTGGACGCGCTCGCGGTCCTCAATGCCGTACATGAACGCGGCGGTGAACTCGCCGACGACGTCCAGCGCGTACGTGCCGACGGCGAGGAAGTGCGCGAGCATCCGCGAGAGTTCGGCGGACATCGTGCGGATCACCTGCGCGTACTCGGGGACGTCGATGTCTGCGAGGTCCTCGGCGACGCGGGCGTAGGCCCACTCGTTGCAGAGGCCGGCGCCGCTCCAGTCCCAGCGGTCGGGGTAGGGCATGATCTGGTGACGGTAGGTGCCCTGCTCGCACATCTGCTCCTCGCAGCGGTGGATGTAGCCGATGTCGGGCTCGACGTCGGCGACCTGCTCGCCGTCGAGGGTCACGCCGACGTGGAGCACGCCGTGGGTCGCGGGGTGGTGCGGGCCGATGTTGAGATACATCGTGTCCGTGGCGTCGGCGCCCGCGCCGCTCCCGCCGCCCTCGCCACCGCCGCCGCTCTCGCGCCGGTCCTCGGCGAGGGGGTTGGCGTGCTCCCGGAGGGTGACGATCTGTGGCTCCGTCTGGTCGAAATCGGGGCCGAGCGGGTGGCCCTGCCAGGTCTCGGGGAGGAGGATCCGGCGGAGGTCGGGGTGGTCGTCGTATGCGATGCCGACGAGGTCGTAGGCCTCGCGCTCGTGCCAGTCGGCGGTGCGATAGACGGGGGCCCCGCTCTCGCTCGCGGGGTCGGTCGCGGGGAGCGGGACGACGACCGACAGTTCGGTCGTGGGGTCGGCGTAGGTTCGGAGGTGATAGATCGATTCGTAGCGGTCGTCGTAGGCCTGTGCGGTGACGCAGGCGCAGTGGTCGAAGCCCGCGGCGCGGAGCGCGGCGAGGGTGGCCTGCACCCGGTCAGCGCGGACGACCAGCGCGGGCGCGTTCAGGTGCGATTCGGTGTCGGTGACGGCGTCGTCGGGGACGATCTCGAGTGCGCGCGAAAGCAGCGCGTCGCGGTCGTCGGGGAGGTCCAGTGCGGTCCGCTCGTCCACGTCCGTGTCGAGCACGCCGCCGCGCTCGCCCACCTGTCGCTGACTCGACTCTGCCATACGGGCACTCCGTCCGGTCGGGAATTCGCTCTTGGCCCTCACGACTGACTGGGGTTTATGAGCGTGGGGCGGCAGCCGCCGGTATGCGCTACCTCCGCGTCGCGGTCCATCAGGAGGCCGCGGTCCGCCACCCGATGCACCAGTACGTCGTCGACCACGAGGGGTTCGAGCGCTCCCGACTCTTGCAGTACGTCCACGCGACCGAGAACCCCTCGACTTTCCTCTTTCACGTCGAGGGGACGGACCCGGACTTCGACGCCTACGAGGCGGCGCTCGATGACCTCGGGGGCGTCGTCGAGTACGAACTCTCGCGCTGTCCGGACGACACCGCCTACCTCTACGTGCGCGAGGACGTCCCCGACCACGCCGCGGACTTCGTCGGCGCGTTCGCCCAGCCCGGCCTGATCGGTTTGCTGCCCGTCGAGTACCGCGCGGACGGCACCGTCAGGGTGACCGTCGTCGGCCCGGCCGGCCAGTTGCAGGACGCGGTCGAGGAGACGCCCGACCGGATGACCGTCGAGGTGCTGGAAGTCGGCGAGTACGACGCCCGGCGGCTCGACGCGGGCGGGGGGTTGACCGACCGGCAGTTCGAGGCCGTCGCCGCGGCCGTCGACGTGGGCTACTACGCGACACCCAGGGAGGGAAGCGTGGCGGAGGTGGGTGAGCGACTGGACTGTGCGCCCGGCACCGCCGCGGAACTGTTGCGCCGCGCCGAGCGCTCGGTGATGGAGCGGGTCGTCGCCGGCGGGTCGGTGTGAGCCGGTTCCGGAGACCGGACAGCGTCAGGTTGATTCGCCGCCCGGTCCAACCGCGGGTATGACTCTCGCCGACCGGGAGTGGCGGCTGATCCGCGAGGAGGCCCGACCGGGGTCGCTCAACATGGCCCTCGACGAGGTGGCCGCCCGGTCGGCCGCCGAGGACGGCGTCCGGACGCTCCGCGTCTATCGCTGGGAACCCAGCACGCTCTCGCTCGGCTACCATCAGGACCCAGCGACGATCGACTGGGAGTACTGCGAGCGCGAGGGGATCACCGTCACGCGCCGGCCGACCGGCGGCGGCGCCATCTATCACGATTCGTGGGGCGACATCTCTTACTCGATCGTCGCGCCAGCCGACGAACTCCCCGGCGACCTGCTGGAGTCGTACGAACTGCTGTGCGAACCCCTGTTCGATGCCCTCGAAGGCATCGGCGTCGAGGCGGGCTTCGCAGACGAGGAGCGGCCTGCGATCCACCAGCCCGCGTGTTACCTGCGAGCGCTCCATCCGGCCCACGACGTGGTCGCGGGCGACGGGCGGAAGCTCTCGGGCAACGCCCAGTATCGCCAGCGCGACGCGGTCGTCCAGCACGGTTCGCTCACGTTCGCTCGCGAGACCGGGCGCCACCTCGCCTGTTTCGCCGACGCCGATACCGCCCCCGAGGAGTTCGAGGACCGGGTCACCTCGGTCCGTGAACAGGCCGACGCCAGCCGCGAGGCGGTCGTCGACGCGCTCGAAACCGCCCTCTCCGAGTGGGGTGGTGCCCACGAAGGAAACTGGGGTGACGAGGAACTCGATCATGCCCGGTCGCTCGCCAGTGAGAAGTACGAGGCCGAGTCCTGGGTTCGCGATGGGGAGGACCCGACCTGAGTGTCGGCGGCGTCCTCGCTTTCGATCGCTCGCGGTGCTGTGTGGGTGCGGTGGCACTGCGGATGCGGTGGCGGTGCGGGTGTGGTGGCGGTGCGGATGCGGTGGCACTGCGGATGCGGTGGCACTGCGGGTGTGGTGGCGGTGCGGATGCAGTGGCGCGCGCCGTCGCGCCCTCCGTGGCGCGACGAAGCCGCGCGAGGGATGAGCGAAGGCGGTCTGAGCGAATCGGCTGGGGAGGTCCGTGGCCGTCCGCGGTCGCGGTGCGGCCCTGGTCGAGGGCTTTCAACGCTCAG
>Ga0207851_100121_pt1 | contig 62449 bp, 54 predicted proteins | sample A23E3SouthBayCA_FD_187747 | JGI IMG/M metagenome (GOLD analysis project Ga0207851, IMG submission 187747) | Aerobic enrichment media microbial communities from Eden Landing Ponds, California, USA - A23 E3 (SPAdes) | ecosystem: Environmental > Aquatic > Marine > Unclassified | place: Emeryville... | reverse complement strand
CGTCCGCGAGGAGGTAGACGTTCGCTGCGGCGTCCCCGACGACGCCCTGGTCGAGCGCGAGGTGGCCCGCCGTCCGGCGGTCGGTGTCGCCGACGCGCTCAAGGACGCGCTCGTCGGGGTGGTACTGGTAGGCGCCGCCCGGCACGCCGTCGACGGCGTGCACGAGACAGTAGCAGTCGAGCACGCGCTGGGTTCCGCTGGCGCCCAGGCAGTCGAGGGGTGCGCCGCGGAGCGCGCGGTCGAGCACTGTGGCGAACAGGCGGTCGCTGATGGCGTCGTGGCCGTACTCGCGCAGCGACCCGCGGCGGCGGATGGTGGTCCCGAGCGGGCGACTCGACGCCGTCTCCCGGTCGACCGGGTCGAGCTCGACGAGTTCGCCGTCGCCGACGCCGTGCGTGCCGAGGTCGTTTGCGTCCTCGACGGTCGCCCGCCAGTCGCGGACCGCGTCGGCGTCCCGGAGCGCGCTCTGTCGCCACGCGTCGGCGTTCAACGGATAGTCGATGGGGTTCTCGGAGAGCGGCGCTTCCTCGGGGTCGATGGCGGGCACGTGCCGGGGGTCGGGCGTCGGCTGGCCGCTGCCCAGCGGGACGAGCTCGACCGGCGCCTCCTCACTGGGGTCGACGCCGAGCAGGGCCGCGACCCGGTCGTCGTCGAATCCCGTGACCACTGACGCCCGGTAGCCGTCGCCGTGCGCCACCGCGAGCAGGTTCGCGAGCATGGTTCCGGAGTCCCAGAACGCGTGTCGGTAGGTGCGCTCGCGGTACTTCCAGGCGTTGCGCCACCACTCCGAGGTCGCGACGACGGTCACGGGCGCGTCGGCGACGCCGTCGTGGCCGCCGCTGGCCGCCGCGAGCACGCCCCGGAAGTCGCCCTCGCGGAGCACGTCGAACCCGCCGCTGTCCGGGTCGAAGTGGTAGACGCCGGCGTCCAGGCCGTCGAGGTCGCCGGTGACGACGTAGAGGTCGACGTGGTAGAGTTTCCCCGTGCAGGACGCCGCGCGGAACCGCATCCGTCTCCCGCGCTTCTCGAGGGTCTTCGTGACGCCCGCGGCGTAGTGGCAGAGGGCGTGCAGGGTCGCGAAATCGAGGTCCGAATCGGCGTCGAACTCCGGCTCGGCACTCGTCGTCGCGATCGCGTCCAGCGCGGGGGTTTCGGGGGAAGCTGGGGATGCCGTGGTATCTGGAGATTTCGAGGTATCCGGACCGTCCGGCGGTTCGACGTACCCGCGGTCCTCGTAGACCTTGTACGGCCGCGGCTTGTTGTCGAAGTCCAGCGAGAAGTCGTTCCGACGGACGCTCTCGGGGGAGTGGCTCGACCGCTCGTGGTACTCGCGCGCGTCGACCATGTCAGCACTGACACGACTGCGCGGCAAAGAGCTTCGGCCGGCGCGAGCGACGCCAGGGCCGACCTGAGGGCCGCTGTGCCGTCGCGTACGAGGCCGCGCCCGCGCGCTCAGAAGTCCGTGAGCTTCGCTTCCGTCGCGCCCTTCGCGTCCAGTCCGAACTCCGCGAGTTCCACGAACTCCAGGTCGTTGTCCCGGAGCGTCCGCAGCACGCGCTCGGACGCCGACGGCGCGACCAGCATCCCGCGCACGTCCTCGTTCGTCTCCGAGTAGAGGTCGACGTAGCGCTTGAGCTGGTCGAAGTGGTTCAGCGTCGCCTGGATGCGTTTGACCTCGACGACGACGGGCGTGCCGTCCTCGTCGACGGCGTAGAAGTCCACGAACCCGTACTTCGTCTCGCGCTCGTGCTCGACGACGCGCAGGCCGTCCTCGAGTTCTCCGGGGTTGTTCTGGATGTACTCGTGCATCTCCGCCTCGGTGCCCGACTCCTCGTAGGTGGCGCCGTCCTCGGCGTCGAACCGCGTCACGCCGTACACCTCCAGCAGGCGCGTCTCCACGCGCTCGCTGGGGTTCGTGCGGCGCGCCAGCAGCACGGCGTCGCCCTCGCTCTCCCGGGCTTCGACGGTGCCCCCGCCCGGCATCCAGTTTACCGGCTTGTGGCCGGTGGGCTGGTGGACGAGGAACGTCCCGTCGGGCTTCGCGACCAGCAGCCGGTCGCCCTCGTCGAGGTAGCCGCTCGTGCGCCCCTCGTACTCCACTTCACAGCGGGCCTGTACGGTCAACACCGCGCCGTCCCGGAACGCGTGCTTCGCTGCCGCGACGAACTCGCCCGGGTCGGGTGCGTCCAGACGCTGTACGACCATCCGTTCGACTGGATGCGACGAGCGACCGATAAAGATGTGGTTTGTACACTCGCCACGGTAGACCGGTCCGGCGGGCATCGGTATTTTATACGTATCGCGAGTGTCGTGTACGTATGTCCGAATTCGGCGCGTTATCCGTCGTCCCACCGCTGCTCGCGATCGTGCTCGCGATCGTCACCAGGAAGGCGGTGCTGTCCCTGTTCCTCGGCGTCTGGTCCGGGGCCGTCATCTTCACCGGCGGCGTCGGCCTCGAACAGACCTTCGACTGGATCGCGGCGGCGATCTCGCAGGAGGAGTCGATATTCCACGCGCAGATCCTCATCTTCACGCTCCTGCTCGGGTCGGGCGTGGCGATGATGTGGCGCCTCGGCGGGTCGTACGCCGTCCGCGACTGGGCCATCGAGCGCGTCGACTCGAAACGGAAGGCGGGTCTCGTCGCCTGGCTGCTCGGCCTGCTGTTGTTCTTCGACGACTACGCGAACACCGCCGTCGTCGGCTCCACGATGAAAGACGTCTCCGACCACCTCGGCGTCTCCCGGGAGAAGCTCTCATACATCGTGGACTCGACGGCCGCGCCGGTCGCCACGCTCGCCATCTCGTCGTGGGTGGCGTTCCAGCTGTCGATGATCGAGGAGGGCTACGAGACCGCGGGCGTCGCGGCCGCCGACCGGCCGGGGACCTTCGAGGTGTTCCTGCAGTCCATCCCGTTCAACATGTACTCGATTCTGGCCATCGTGATGGTCGCCATCCTCGTGTACACGCGCCGGGACTTCGGGGAGATGTTGACCGCGGAACACCGCGCCACCACTACCGGCAAGGTGACCCGCGACGACGCCCGCCCGATGCAGGACGTCGAAGACGAACTCGGCGACCCCCACGTCGACAACCCACGGCTGGTGTCCTTTTTCGCGCCGATCGCGGTGCTCATCGTCGTCACGCTCGGCTCCGCGCTCTGGTCGGGCTACGCTCCCGGTGCGACTCTCTACGACATGGTGACGGGCGCGGACTACGCGCTCGCGCTCATCTTCGGGTCGTTCGCGATGGTCGCCACGGGGTACGTTCTCGGGTACGCCTTCGACATCCTCTCGCTGGGGGAGAGCGTGGACACGACCATCGACGGGTTCGGCATCATGCTCACTGCGGTCACCATCCTCGTGCTCGCGTGGTCCATCGGGAACGTCGTCGAGGCACTGGAGACTGGTGGGTACGTCGCTGGCGTCGTCGAGCAGTTCCTGTCGCCGGAACTCCTCCCCGTCATCGTGTTGTTCACCGCGGCGTTCGTCGCGTTCTCCACGGGGAGTTCGTGGGGGACGATGGCCATCGTGACGCCCATCGCTGTGCCCGTCGCCTGGGAGCTGACCGGCACCCACACGATGGTTGCGGCCGTCGTCGGCACGGTGTTCTCGGGCGCGATCTTCGGCGACCACTCGTCGCCGATCTCCGACACCACGGTGCTGTCGGCGACGTTCACGGGCGCCGACCTCATCGACCACGTCCGCACGCAACTGTACTACGCGGTGACGGTGGTGTCCGTCGCCGCGCTGCTGCTGGTCGTCTGGGGGTACACCCGAATCACGCCGCTGGCGTTGCTCCCCGTGGGCGTCGTGGTGCTGTTCGCGCTCACCTACGTGCTGTCCGAGTGGGACGCCGACCGCCGCGGCATCTCGGCCAAACAGTCCGACGTCTCCTTCGACGCGGGCGACGACTGACTGCAGCGCGCTGACGCTATTTTCGTCGGCGAGCACTGTTCCTCCGCGACGTCCGTTCGCTGTGGACGACGAGAGTTCGTAGTGTGTCGAGGCCCAGCGCTGCACACGTCGTTCGTCCATCGCTGTCCTGGTCCACTCCTGGCTCCGCGTCCTCCATCGTGAGCGTGCGGCAACCGTCGCGAGTAGCAGCAACCTACCAGATTATATGAATACATTGAATCAAAACAGTAACTGCCGTATTCGGGGGCCAGACGCCACAGTAGCAGGAACGCCAGCGACCGTGTCAATCAGCAGGTTTCTGTTCCGAAAACGCCGGACCAAGGCCTAACAACTGGTTCAGTCACGGTCTGGTGGAAACAGATACGAGTCGAGGGGAGACCCACACGATGCCACGGGTGCTGGATTGGCTTGGAGGGCTACGTACCTCGTAATTGGGGGTTTACGGCGCGTTTTTCGCGATGCAGATGGTCGTTTAGCGCGCGCCAGCGGGCAGCCTCACGTTCCGTCTCGCAGCCGTCCGCAGAACACTACTGAATCTGGTACAATTACGAATACATAGTAGAAATAGATTTTCCTGATACCTCTCGAGCCGCGTCGCTCCCACGGGCCGGCCCTTGTCGTCGTTCGGGATTCGTAACAACACTTACGCCAGTCCGCTCGGAACCTCTCTGCATGGAGTACGGTGACTCGGAACAGGCGGCGGCGGTAGCGGCACGGACGCGGGAGTTCGTCGAGGACGTCGTCATCCCCGTGGAGCGCGACCTCCTCGGCGAGGAACCCGCCAGCGAGGACCAGATCGCGGCACTGCGCGAGGAAGCCCGGGAGTGGGACATCTACGCCCCACAGGTGTCCGAGGAGTACGGCGGCATGGGCCTGGACTTCCGGGACATGCTCCCCGTGTTCGAGCAGGCGGGCCGCAGCCCGCTGGCGATGGACGCGATGCGGGTCGCGGCGCCGGACGAGGGGAACATGCACCTGCTGGAACTCGTCGGCACCGAGGCCCAGAAGGAGGAGTGGCTGGCGCCGCTGGCGGCCGGTGACATCCGCTCGGGGTTCTCGATGACCGAACCGCTGCAGGGCGCGGGGTCGGACCCGAAGATGATCCGCACGACCGCCGAGCAGAGCTCGGCGAGCTCTGCGCCGCCAGCGGCGGAGCAGAACGGCGACGAGTGGGTCATCGACGGCCACAAGTGGTGGACGACACAGGGGGCGGAGGCCGACCTCCTCATCGTGTTCGCGCGCACCGACCAGGACGCCCACCCCTACGAGGGGTGTTCGACGTTCCTCGTCCCGAAGGACACCGACGGCGTGAACGTCGTCCGCGACATCCCACACGTCGGCGGCGGCGTCGCGGGCGTCAGTCACGCCGAAATCACGTACGACGGCGTGCGCGTGCCCGAGGAGAACCTGCTGGGGGACCTGCACGCCGGCTTCCAGAACGTCCAGTTGCGCCTCGGGCCCGCGCGACTCACGCACTGCATGCGGTACTCGGGGATGGGCCAGCGCGCCCTCGACATCGCGAAGGCGTACGCGTCCGAGCGGCGGGCCTTCGACGGCCCGCTCTCGGAGAAACAGGACCTCCGGTACCGCATCGCGGACGCCGAGACGCGCCTGCACGCCGTGCGGACGATGGTCCGGCACGCCGCCGACCGCATCGCCGCCGGCGAGCAGGCCCGCGTCCCCGTCTCGATGAGCAAGGTGTTCGCCGCGAACACCGTCCAGGACGCCATCGACCTGTCGCTGCAGGTGTGTGGCGGCAACGGCATCGGGAAGGACCTCCCGCTGGCGGACTTCTACGAGAACGTCCGGCAGTTCCGCATCATCGACGGCGCCGACGAGGTCCACAAGCGCGTCATCGCGCGGGACGCCTTCGAGGACGTCGACGAGTGGGAACTGGAGGGGCTCACGCGCTATGGCGACCCCGTGACCGAGCGCTGAGCGAGTAGTCCCTTCGGCGGCCCGCTGGCGCGAGCAGTCCTTCGAAACGCCCCTGCCCGGCCGCCTACAGTCGCGCCGTGAACACGTCCCGGTCCTCGATGGCGTCGATGACGTGCTCGGCGAACAGCGAGGCGGTGACGCCGTCGACCAGCCGGTGGTCGTAGGACAGCGACAGCGGCAGCACGGGCCGTACCTCCATCTCGTCGTCGCCGACTGCGACGGGCTTGCGCTGGACGCGACTCATTCCGAGGACTGCGACCTCGGGGTGGCGGATGACGGGCGTGCCGAACGTGCCGTGTTCGCTGTGGCTGCCCGTGTTCGTCACGGTGAACGTGCCGCCGCTGAGGTCGCTGGCGTCCACGGACCGCTCCCGCGCGCGCTCCGCGAGGTCGGCGACCTCCCGGCTGACCTCGGCAATCGACTTCTGGTCGACGGTATCCACGACGGGCACCAGCAGGCCGTCCTCGGTGTGCGTCGCGACGCCGACGTTGTAGTAGCGCTTCTCGACGATTTCGCCGGCATCGTCGTCCACGCTCGCGTTCAGCGACGGGTATTCTTCCAGCGCCGGCGCCACGGCCTTCATCACCAGCGCGGTGTACGAGACGGGCGCGTCCAGTTTCTCGTCGAGGGTCTCCTTCAGGTCGACGAGGTCGGTGGCGTCCGCCTCGAACATCGACGTGACGTGCGGAATCGTCTGCTTCGACGCGACCATGTTCTCCGCGATAGTCGCCCGCAGGCCACGTAGCGGCCGCCGCACCACCTCGCCGTACTCGTCGGTTTCGACGTCGCCGGCCTCGGCGGCAGTGCCGGCCTCAGCGGTAGCAGCGGCCGTCTCGGTCCTCGATTCCGCGGCCGCGGCCTCGCTGGCGGCGCTGCCGGCCGTCCCCGTCTCCCCTTCGAGGAACGCGTCGACGTCCGCCCGCAGGACCCGCCCGCTCGGGCCGGAGCCGTCGACAGTCTCCAGGTCGACGCCCTGCTCGCGGGCGTACCGCCGCGTGCTCGGCGCGGCGAACACGCGCTCGTCGCTCGCTCCGCTCGCGGACTCGGCGGCCGCCGCACCACTCTCGGTGCTGGGTTCGCTGGCTTCGGCCGCGGATTCGCCGCTCACGGCTTCAGTCTCCGTCTTCTCGCCGGCCTCGTCGGCGGCGTCCTCGCTGACGGCGACCTGCCCGCTGGGCGGGTGCTCCGTCTCGAACACCGCGATGACCTCGCCGACCTCGACGACGTCCCCGGGGTCGGCGCGGAGTTCGATTACGTCCCCCGGGCAGGGGACGGGAATCTCCACGATGGCTTTGTCCGTCTCCACCTCGCAGAGCACGTCCTCGTCGGTGACCTCGTCGCCCTCCGCGACCAGCCACGCGTCCAGTTCCGCCTCTGTCAAGCCCTCGCCGGGGTCCGGCATCCGGAATTCGTATCGGTGTCGTTCAGAACTCATAGCCCATCACCGCCTCGATCGCGTACTTCGCGCGCTGTGCGTCCGGCAGGTACTCGCCCTCGATCTGGTTGCCCGGGAAGTGGACGTCGTAGCCCGTGGCGCGCTGGACCGGCGCGAGCAACCGGTCGAACGCGTACTCGTTGACGACCGCGGTCAACTCCGCGCCGAGGCCCAGCGTCCGCCGCGCCTCGTGGAAGACCACGCAGCGCCCGGTCTTCTTCACGGAGTCCAGGACCGTCTCGATGTCCAGCGGACTCAGCGTCCGCAGGTCGAGTATCTCGACGTCGGCGTCCACCGCGTCGGCGGCCTGCTCGGCTTCGCGGACCATCGCGCCCCAGGAGACGACTGTGACGTCCTCGCCCTCGCGGGCGACTCGCGCCTCGTCCAGCGGGAGCGTGTACTCCTCGTCGGGGACGGGTTCGCGGTGCGTCCGGTAGAGCTTCTTGTGTTCCATGAACACGACGGGGTCGTCGTGGCGGATGCTCGCCGCGAGCAGCCCCTTCGCCTCCCGGGGGCCGCTCGGGTAGACGACGCGGACGCCGGGCGTGTGTACGAGGTAACTCTCCGTGGACTCGGAGTGGTACTCGCTGGATTTGACGCCGCCGCCGCAGACCATCCGCACGGTCAGCGGGACGTCGACGTTACCGCCGGAGCGCTCGTGCATCTTCACGAGCGTGTACATGAACTGCCCGAACGCGGGGTAGAAGAAGCCCATGAACTGGATCTCGGGGACGACGCGCTCGCCGCGCATCGCCATCCCGACGGCCGTGCCGAGCACGCCGTTCTCGGAGAGCGGCGTGTCGATGACGCGCTCGTCCCCGAACTCGTCGATGAGGCCGTCCGTCGTGCGGTAGACGCCGCCGATGGGGCCGATGTCGTAGCCCAGCAGGCGCACGGAGTCGTCGGTGCGCATCTCCGCGGCGAGCGTCTCGTTGATGGTCTCGACGAGGTTGCGCTCGGTCGTCTCGCCGGCCGCGTGCGCGTCGCTCATTCGAACCCCTCCCCCGTCCAGTCGACGAACGGATTCTTCCCGTCGAGTTCGCGCTGCAGTTCCGCGCGCTGGTGCGATTCGTTCCAGGACTCCCCGCGCAGGTGGTTGTCGAACATCCGGTGCGGGGCGGACTCGGGGACGTCGCGGGCGGTCGCGACGGCCGACGCGACCTCCTCGGTGATTTCGTCCTCCATCGCGTCGATGTCGTCGTCGGTGAGCACGCCCTCCGCGAGGAGGTACGCCTCGTAGCGGTCGATGGGGTCGCGTTCGAGCCAGTACTCCCGCTGTTCCTCGTCCCGGTAGACGCTGGGTTCGTCAGCGGTGTTGTGTTCGACGATGCGGTACGTGACGCACTCGATGAACGTCGGCCCCTCGCCGTTGCGGGCCCGTTCGACGGCTTCTGTGGCCTTCTCGTAGACGGCGAAGATGTCGTTGCCGTCGACGCGCTCGTTCGGGACGCCGTAGGCGTCGCTCTTCTCGGCGAACGTCTCCGAGGCGGTCTGGCGGTGGGCCGGCACGGAGATGGCCCACTGGTTGTTCTGGCAGATGAAGACCGCGGGCACCTCGAAGACGCCCGCGAAGTTGAGGGCGTCGTGGAAGTCGCCCTGGCTGGTCGACCCGTCGCCGACAAACGTCAGTGAGACGGTGTCGCGGTCGTTGAGTTTGTCCGTGAGCGCCGACCCGACGGTGTTCGGGAGGTTCGCGCCGAGGGGCACGTAGCCCGGGGAGAAGTTCACCGGCGGTTCGGTGGCGTCGTCCAGCGGGAGGTGCTCGTCGATTGTCTCGGGTTCGGCGCCCATCAGGTTCGCGAGCTGGCGGTCCAGCGGGACGCCCCAGTAGACGAGGCCCGAGCGCTGCCGGTAGAGCGGGAAGCACCAGTCGCCGGGTGAGAGCGCGGCGGCCGCGCCCAGCGGCGTCGCTTCCTCGCCGCGGCACCGCGAGATGATGCTGACTTCGCCGCTGCGCTGCATGCGCAGCGCCTTGTCCTCGAAGGCGCGCGTGAGCTTCATCGTCCAGTACAGTTCGCGGAGTTCGTCGTCGTCGAGGTCGGGCGGGTCGCCGACGAGGGTCCCGTCGGGAGCCAGCACCCGGTAGAAGTCCTCGGACGGTCGTTCTTCGGACCAGAGTGCCATGTGTGACCAACACACGAAGGCGTCCGATTTAAAATTACGTAACCCGGGGAATTACGCACCCGGCGCTGAGTCGGCCCACGCCGTAGGTGGGGTTTGACGGCTTGCTCTCGGTGCACGCTCTGGCAGGTCTGGGAGTACCTGCTCGAACGCTGCGGGAGCCTCGCCGAGGTTCGCGGGCCCCGCGAATTCGCCGATACTCAAGTGACTATCCATTGGTCCTCAGACCGGATCGTCCGATGGACGGTCGGTTCTATCGGGGTGTGAATACATTCGTGTGGATATTCTTTCAGTTGCCGCAATTCCGTCAGTTCAGAACAGATTCGGGTTTGACGTGAGCAAACGAATTTTTGACGAAGCACGACGTTCCCAGGCTTCCATTACAGACATAGAGGTGTAATAAACATCCGTTTGGTATTGATTAGCACACCTGATGTTTGACGATGACAAACGCACTCAGACGGAGACGTCGCCGGTCTGGAGGTTCACTTCGATGATGTTCACGTACTCCTTGACGATTCGCGGGAGGTCCTCGGTGAACCGGTCGCCCTGCAGGCGACTGGCCGGCGCGGAGACGCTGAGCGCGCCCAGCACCTCGCCCTCGGGGCTGAAAATCGGGCTGCCGACGGCGCGAATCCCCAGCAGGTCTTCCTCGTCGTTCGTCGCGTACCCGTGCTCGCGCACGCGCTCCAGTTCCGCCTTGAACTCCTCGCGGTCCGTGATCGTGTGCTGGGTCCCCTCCGGCATGCCGTGGCGGTCGACGAGGTCGTCGATCTCCGCCTCGCTGAACTGCGAGAGAATCGACTTCCCGGCGGCCGAGTAGTGGAGGTACCGCCCCATCTCCTCGCGGTTCTTCAGGAAGAACTCGCGGCCGACCGCGCGGTCGCCGAACGACTCGTAGAGGATCGACTCCAGGCCGTCCTCCTCGGTGATGAGGTGGACGCACTCGCCCGTCTCCGCGGCGAGCTCGTCGACCTCGCCCTTCGCGGCGCGATACAGCGGCACGCTGTTGCGGACGTACTCGCCGAACGTCAGGAAGCGCCGCCCCAGCGCGTAGTGGTCGCCGCGGTGCTCGACGAACCCGTGATCGCTGAGCGTCGCGAGGTGCGTGTGGAGGGCGCCCTTCGAGAGATCGATCTCGTCGGCTAACTCCGCGAGCGTCGCGCCGTCCATGCTCCGGAGCGCTTCGAGGACGCGCAGGGACTTGTCCACCGCCCCGATCGTCCGGCGTCCCGAGTCGTCTGTTGCCATACCGGTGTATTCGTGCGAGCTCCCTAATAGGTTTTGACGTGGACAAATACCGCTCGGGCCGACGAGATAGTCACTTACTGTCTACTGAGAGCAAGACTTAAGGTGTTTTTAGACAAAATCCGTGTATGCACCGGGAGACAGCCGAGCCCGCAGTCGCGGACCGCTCCGGGGAGGCGTCCCGGGAGTGGATCGCCGCTCACCAGGACGTCGCCGCCCCCAGCGAGTACTCCCACGAGTTCGTCTGGGACGTCACCGGCGACGCAGAAGGCCCCTTCGTGACCGACCTCGACGGCAACGTGATGCTGGATTTCACCTGCCACATCGGGGCCGCACCGCTCGGGTACAACAACCCCAAGATTCTGGACAAACTCCGCGAGTTCGACCTCGTCGACCCCCTGAAGATCGCGGGCCAGGACTTCTACTTCGGGAGCGGCACCGTCGACGACCCCGAGTTCCCGGGGTCCACGCAGCTGATGCAGAAGCTCACCGAGGCGTCCAGCCAGTACGGCATGGACACCGTCTTCCTGTCGAACTCCGGCGCGGAGGCCATCGAGAACGCGATGAAGGTGGCCTACGACCACTGCGAGTCGCCGAAGTACGGCATCACGTTCACCGGCGCGTTCCACGGCCGGACGCTCGGCACGCTGTCGCTGACCCGCGCGAAGAGCGTCTACACCCGGAAGTACCCCGAGCTCGCCGGCATCCGGGAGGTCCCGTTCTGCGCCTGCGAGGGCGCCTGCGAGTGCGGGTTCCGCGCGGGCGACGACTCCCGCCTCGAGACGCTGCTCGGGCCCGGCGGCCACATCGACCCCGAGGAGGTCGCGTTCCTCGTCATGGAGCCCATCCAGGGCGTCGGCGGCTACCGGTTCCCCAGCGACGAGTTCGCGCGGGAGGTCGGCCGCGTCTCCGCGGACTACGACATCCCGCTCATCGTCGACGAGATCCAGACGGGCGTCGGGCGCTCCGGCTCGATATGGGCCTCCGACCACTACCCCTTCGACCCCGACATCATCACGTCCGCGAAGGCGCTGCGCGTCGGCGCGACTGTGGGCCGCTCGGAGCTGTTCCCCGACGAGAAGAACCGCCTCGGGTCGACGTGGGGCGGCGGCGACGTCATCGCCGCGATGCAGGGCGTGTTCACGCTGGAAGCCATCGAGGAGCACGACCTCCTGGAGAACGCGACCGAGCGCGGCGCCCAGCTGGTCGAGCGCCTCGACACTCACTACGACTGCGTCGAGGACGCGCGGAACCTCGGCCTGCTCGTCGCCGTCGACTACGACACCAAGCAGCGCCGGGACGCGGTCGTGGAGGCCGCTCTCGACCGCGGCGTCCTCACGCTCGGCTGCGGCGCCCGGACCCTGCGCCTGCTCCCGCCGCTGGACGTCACGGAGCGCGAAATCGACCTCGGCGCGCGCCTGCTGAACGACGCTGTCGCGGAGGTCGCGGATGACTGACGACGGCACGGGGTCGCAGGCGGCGGACGCGCCTGACGTGGTCGTCCTCCGCGAGGGCACCGAGGGCCTGGACATGGCCGACTACGCGGAGGCCATCCGCGAGCGCCTCCCGGACGCCGACGTCCGCCACGCTCGCACGCCTCACGAGGAGCGCGACCTCGTCCAGCACGCGCCCGTCGTCACCGGCGTCGGCATCGACGAGGCCCTGCTGGCGGCCGCCGAGAACCTGGAGTTGTTCGCGTGCGCGTTCGCCGGCACCGGCCACCTCCCGATGGATGAACTAGACGCCCGCGGCGTCACCGTCACCAACGCCGGCGGCATCCACGCGCCCGGCATCGCAGAGCAGGCAATCGGCCAGATACTGACGTTCGCGCGGAACCTCCACGAGGGCTGGCGGCGGAAACAGAACCGCGAGTGGCGCCACTTCAAGGCGCGCGAACTCACGGACTCGACGGTCACCGTCGTCGGCCTCGGCTCCATCGGCCGGGCGGTCACCCAGCGCCTGCAGGGATTCGACGTGGACACCATCGGCGTCCGGTACACGCCCGAGAAGGGCGGCCCGACAGACGAGGTCATCGGGTTCGACGAGGAGCCGTTCCACGACGCGCTCGCCCGAACCGACTACCTCGTCCTCGCGTGCCCGCTGACCGACCTCACGCGGGGGCTAATCGACGCGGACGCCATCGCGACGCTGCCGCCGCGCGCCGTCGTTGTGAACACCGCACGGGGACCGATTCTGGACACCGACGCCGTGGTGTCGGCGCTCCAGACGGAGGGCCTGCGCGGGGTCGCCCTGGACGTGACCGACCCCGAACCGCTCCCCGAGGACCACGTCCTCTGGACGCTGGAGAACGCGCTCATCACCCCCCACACCGGCGGCCACACCCCGAAGCACTGGGACCGCCTCGCGGACATCCTCGCCGGCAACTACGAGGCGCTGGAGAGCGGAGGGGACCTGGAGAACGTCGTCCTCGCGCCGTAGAACGGACGTCGGGAGCAATTAGGGCTGCTACACGGCGCTGACGGACGGCCTACACCACGAAGAGGTCGCGGTCGAAGTCCGCCAGCGTCTCCGCGCCGTTGTTCGTCACGCGGAACGTCTCGCTGATCTCGACGCCGAAGTCGTCGAACCAGATGCCGGGAATCATGTGGAACGTCATGTTCTCCTCGAGCACCGTCTCGTCGCCGGGCCGCAGGCTCGCGGTGTGCTCACCCCAGTCCGGCGGGTAGCCGATGCCCGTGGCGTAGCCGAGCCGCGAGTCCTTCTCGATGCCGTGTTTGGCGATGCTCTCGCTCCAGACGGCCTCGACTTCCTCGGCGGTGACGCCCGGCCGCACGAAGTCGAGAGCGTCCTGCAGCCCCTCCATGACGACCTCGGCGGTCTCGGCCATCTCGGGGTCCGGGTCGCCGACAGTGAGCGTGCGCGCCATCGGGCAGTGGTAGCGGTGCTTGCACCCGGCGAGTTCCACGATGACGGGGTCGCCGGCCTCGAACTCGCGGTCGGACCACGACAGGTGCGGCGTGCCGGTGTAGTCGCCCGACGGCATCAGCGGGACGATGGCGGGGTAGTCGCCGCCGAACTCGTCGGTCCCCCCGATGAGGCCGTCGTAGATAGCCGCCGCGGCGTCGGACTCCCGGACGCCCTCGCCGATGGTGTCGACGGCCGCCTGCATCCCCGTCTCGGCGAGTTTGGCGGCCTGCTCCATGTACGCGATTTCGGCGTCCGTCTTCTTCAAGCGCACCCAGTTCACCAGCAGCGTGGCGTCCTGGACGTCGGCGTCCGGGAGCTGGTCGGTGAGGCGGGCGTGGGACTTGGCGGTGTAGTAGTAGGCGTCCATCTCCACACCGAGCGTCCGGTCGTCGTAGCCGTACTCCGCGACGACGCCCGCGACGAAGTCCATCGGGTGCTTGTCGTGGGGGGACTGGACGTAGTCGTCCGTGTAGAACAGGACGTTGTCGTCGTCCATCCACGTCGTCACTTCCGCGGACTTGGCGTCCATCTCGCGGCCCACCCACACCGGGTCGTGGTCGAGGGTGACGAGGACGCCCTGGTGGACGTAGAACGACCACGACTCGTAGCCCGTGAGGTAGTTCATGTTCGCGGGGTCGGTCACGAGCAGGGCGTCGAGGCCCGCTTCGCGCATCCGCTCTCGGGTCCGGTCGACGCGGCGCTCGTACTCCCTGCTCTGGAAGGGGGCGAGTTCGCTCATCTCACTCCCATCCTCGTGGACGGTTCGCATAAACCTTGCGCGAGGACGGTCAGTTTCTGACTACGGACGTACTGGTTCCTGTGAACAAACTATTTGTGGATGTGCCCCTTTGACGGTGACATGGCCGGACCGCCGATCCACGAACTCCACTACGCACAGGAACCGTCCGTCGACGAGGTCCCGGGACCGAACTCCGAGCGCCTCCTCGAGAGGCAATCGAACGTCGACAGCAGCGCCGTCGCGTACCCGAACAACATCCCGCTGGCGTTCGAGGAGGGGAAGGGCGCGACCCTGAAGGACGCCGACGGGAACGTCTTCCTGGACTTCTTCGCGGGCATCGGCGTCTACAACGTCGGGCACGCCAACCCCTACGTCAACGAGGGCGTCCACGAACAGATCGACAAACTCACGCACACGGTCGACTTCCCGACGGAGCCGCGCCTGGACCTCATCGAGAAACTCGACGACATCGCGCCCGGCAGCCTCTCCGGGAACAGCCGCGTGGTCTTCGGCGGGCCGACCGGCAGTGACGCCGTCGAGGCGTCGATCAAGCTCGCGAAGTACAACACGGGCGGGAACGGACTGCTCGCGTTCAGGAACTCCTACCACGGCGCCACGTCGGGCGCGATGAGCATCACGTCCAACAAGAAGTTCAAGAAGCCGTACGCGCCGCTGCTCGCGGACGTCGTGCACGCGCCGTTCCCCTACCCCTTCCAGGAGGGCCGGGACCCGGAGGCGTCCGTCGAGCACGCGCTCGACGAGGTGCAGGCCATCATCGAGGAGCCGTACGGCGGGCTCGCGGACCCGGCGGGCATTTTCGTGGAGCCGATTCAGGGCGAGGGCGGCGTCGTCACGCCCCCAGAGGGCTTCCTGCAGGGGCTGCGCGACATCGCCGACGACAACGACCTGCCGCTGGTGTTCGACGAGATCCAGGTCGGCATGGGCCGCACCGGCGAGTGGTGGGGCGGCGAGCACTACGGCGTGACGCCGGACGTGATGACGATGGCGAAGGCGCTCGGCGGGAACGGCCAGCCGCTGTCCGCCACGCTCTACAGGGAAGAACTGGACTCCTGGGGTCCCGGCGACCACGCGGGCACGTACCGCGGCCACGTCCCCGCGATGGTCGGCGGCCTGCGCGCCATCGAGTACATCGAGTCCCACGACCTGCTGGACCACGCCACCGCGGTCGGCGAGCAGATCCGCAGCAGGCTCCGGGACGCCGCCGAGGGCGACCCCGGACTCGGCGAGGTGCGGGGGAAGGGGCTGTTCGTCGGCGCCGAGTTCGTCGACGAAGACGGCGACCCCGACAAGGACCGCGTGGAAGCCATCCAGGAGTACTGCTACGAACACGGCGTGCTGGTCTGGACGGCCGGCCAGTACAGCAGCGTCGTGCGCCTGCTCCCGCCGCTCGTGCTGACCGAACGCCAGGCCGAGGTCGGCACGGAGGTCATCGCGGACGCAATCGCGGCGACGGCCGACGACGCGCATGCCTGACGCCGACCGCCTGAGTGCACTTCGCCGGGAACTCCACGGGTACCCCGAACCCGCGTGGCGGGAGTTCCGCACGACGTGCCGCCTCGTCGACGAACTCGAATCGGTGGGCGTGGACGACCTCCACGTCGGCCGCGAGGCGATGGACCCGGACGAGCGGATGGCGGTCCCGGACGACGCCGAACTCGCGGAGTGGTTCGAGCGAGCGCGGGACGCCGGGGTCGACGAGTCCGTGCTCTCGCAACTGGACGGCGGGTACACCGGTGTCGTCGCGCGCCTCGACTGCGGGGACGGCCCGCACGTCGGCCTACGCGTCGACATCGACGGCCTGCTCATCGAGGAGTCCACCGCCGACGACCACGCTCCCGAACGCGAGGGGTTCCGCTCCGAGTACGGCGAGTCGATGCACGCCTGCGGCCACGACGGCCACATGACCATCGGCGTCGGCGTCATCGAGGCCGTCCAGGCCAGCGACTTCGCCGGCACGCTCACAGTGTTCTTCCAGCCAGCAGAGGAGGCGTCGGGCGGCGGGAAGCCGATGGCCGACAGCGTTCACGTCGAGGGCATCGACTACCTCTTCGCGGTCCACCTCGGCCTCGGTCACCCGACCGGCGAGGTGGTCGGCGGCATCCGGAAGCCGCTGGCGATGTGCCACGTCGACGCGACGTTCCACGGCGAGTCCGCGCACGCCGGGAAAGCGCCCAACGAGGGCCGCAACGCCATCCAGGCGCTGACCACGGCCGTCCAGAACGCGTACGGCATTCCCCGGCACGCCGACGGCATGACGCGCGTGAACGTCGGGAAAATCGACGGCGGCACGGCGAGCAACGTCATCGCCGAGCGCGCACATGCGCTCGCCGAGGCCCGGGGCGAGACGACCGAACTGATGGCCTACGCCCGCGACGAACTGCGCCGCGTCTTCGAGTCGGCCGCCGAGATGCACGACTGCACCGTCGACTTCGACGTCGTCAGCGAGTCGCCGCGCGCGGACAGCGACCCCGACCTGGCGGCGCTGGTCGCGGACACCGCCGACCGCGACGAGCGCGTGGACAGCGTCCTGCAGCACGCCGACTTCGGCGCCAGCGAGGACGCCACGTTCCTGATGGAGGCCGTCCAGGCGCAGGGCGGCCTCGCCACGTACGCCATCGTCGGCACCGACCATCCGACCGCCCACCACACGCCGACGTTCGACGTCGACGAGCGCTCGCTCCCCATCGCCGTCGACGTCCTCGCGTCGTCAATCGAGCGCGTCGCGACCGTCGAACCGTAGGCCGACTCGGGTCACCGCCAGGACCGCCCTGGCGGGGTGGGGGTAGCGAACGCTTATTTGCTCTCCGGCGGTCGGTGACGTATGTTCGACGCCGACCACGTCCGTGTGCTCGCCGACGTTCTGGGGGTGTCCATCGACGACTCCGACGACGTCACCGCGGCGTACGACGTTCCGGGTGACTACAGCGCGCTCCCGGCTGTCGACGCCGAGGCGGACCGGACGCCGACCGACGTGACCGTCGACCCCGGCCTCGCCGCCGACGAGTTCAACGCCTTCGTGTCGACGTTCTCGCTGGCGGACAGCGACGCGGCGGCGGGAGGGCACGCGCTCTCCGGACTGGACGTCGCCGTCAAGGACAACGTCGCGGTCGCTGGCGTCCCGCTGACCGCGGGCGCGGACGCGTTCGCGGACGCCACGCCGGCGCAGCACGCGCCCGTCGTCTCGCGTCTGCTGGACGCCGGGGCGACGCTCACCGGGAAGACGAACATGGACGAACTCGCGTACGGCCCGACCGGTGAGACGGGCGGATTCGGGCCGACGCGAAACCCCCGGCAGGACGCTCACGTCGCGGGCGGGTCGTCGGCAGGGAGTGGCGCGGCAGTCGCCGCGGGTCACGTGGACGCGGCGCTGGGGACCGACACGGGCGGGAGCGTCCGCATTCCGGCGGCCTTCTGCGGGGTCGTCGGCTACAAGCCATCCTTCGGCGCGGTGCCGCGGGCGGGCGTCGTCCCGCTGGCGCCGTCGCTGGACCAGGTCGGCGTCCTCGCGACGTCAGTTACGGATGTCGCACGAGTCGGTGACGTCATCGCCGGCCCGCACAGTAATGACCCGGTAACGCTGGGACGCTCGACCGGCGGCCTCGAACGCGCCGTCCGCGAACCGCCGGATATCGAGGACTGCTCGTTCGGCCTCGCGGAGGAGTTCCTCGGCCCGCACGTCGACCCCGGGGTCCGCGGCAGCGTGGAGCGCGCCGTCGACGCCCTGACCGACGCCGGCGCGACCGTCGAACACGTCTCAGTGCCGCGGTTCGAGGAAACCGCGGCCGCGTGGGACGCCATCGCGAACGTCGAGTTCGCGGTCACGCTGTTCGCGGGACACGCGCCCCTCGGCGGCGTCGGCGTCGACGACGCCTGGCACGCCGCCGTCGCGGCCGTCCCCGCGGCGGACCGCGAGTTCTGTGACCGCGTCGTGGAGAACGCGCTCGACGGCGCGGCGCTGCTGGCCGAGGGCGGCGGCAGCGTCTACCAGCGCGCGCTCGCCGAGTGCGAGCGCTTCGCCGACGGGTTCCGGACGGCCCTGGACGGCCACGACGCGTTGCTCGCGCCGACGATGCCGGTGACCGCGCCCGCCGTCGGGGAGTGGCCGCTGTCCGCGAGCGAGCGCGAGGTGGACCGGACCGAGCGAACGGCCGTCGACAGCGAGCAGAGCGGACGAGAAGCCACCGACGCGACTGACAGGCCGCCGCTGTCGGTGAACGTCCGGCAGGCGAACCTCCTCGGTGCACCCGCGGTTTCGGTGCCCTGCGGCTACGAGCGCGGGCTTCCCGTCGGCCTGCAGTTGCTCGGCGGAGTCGGCGAGGACGCCAGTCTGCTCGGGGCGACGCGCGCTGTCGACGCCGAACTTCCAATGTAGGTCACGAGGACAGCGAGACGATGGTCGTCCCGACGACCACGACGACGGCTGCGGCGACGAGTCGCGGCGTGACCCGTTCGAGGCGCCGCGGCAGCAGGACTGCGGAGAGCACGAGCACGAGCAGGGGGGCGGTCTGGAAGATGGGGACCACGACGACCACCGGGAGCAGCGCCAGCGCCGCGAAGTAGCCCGCGAGCGCGATAGTGCTCCCGAGGCCACAGGCGACGTACCACGTCATCGGGCCGTCGCGGATGTCCGCGATTGTGACCGCGTTCGTGGCACGGGCGTAGACCGCGTACCCGAACGCCGCGGACGTCGACATCACCGAGAGGCCGACGAACGGGGACGCGCCCTCCGCCAGCCCGGTCTTCACGAAGACGGGTTCGATGCCGAGCGCGAGCGCCGACACCAGTGGCAACACGAGCGCCGCGCCCGCCTCGCGGAGGTTCGCTTCGTCGCCGTCCCGCGCCGTGTCGTAGGAGATGACGGCGACGCCCGCGACGACGAGCACGATACCCCCGGCGTGCACGAGCGTCAGCGTCTCCCCGAGTAGCGCGACGGCGAACACCGCGGAGAACAGCGCGGTCGTCGACACGACGGGCGCGGTCCTGGACGCGCCGATCGTCGTGGTGCTGGCGAACTGGGCGAGGCGCGCGACGAACGACCCGGCGAGGCCGGCCGCGACGAACGAGCCGACCGCCAGCCACGTCAGCCCGTAGTCCGGGTAGAACCACACGAGGACGGCCGGCAACACGACCAGGACGTTCACTGCGAGGCCCACGACCATCGCCGCCGCCACTGTCCCGGACTCGTGGTCCGTGGCGAGGCGGATGAAGATGTACTGGAGCGCCCACCCGGTCGCGCCGGCGACGGCGAGCGCTATCCCGATGGAAGCGTTCACGTGTCTCACAGTGTGCCCGGGTGTCTTGGTCGTTCCGACAGCAGCACGCTACACGTGTCATGGTAACATTTAACGTTCGTCTGTGGGATGCTGCAACCATGCCGGACGACGTGTTCGAGGACGCGACGGTGCACAAGCGCGCGAACGTCTACTACGACGGCCAGGTCACCAGCCGCGAACTCGAGACGGCCGCGGGCGACCGTTACACGCTCGGCATCGTCCTCCCGGGGTCCTACGAGTTCGAGACGGACGCCGGCGAGACCATCGAGATGCTCGCGGGCAGCGGCCACCTCGAACTCCCCGACGGGACACTCTCGTTCGAGGCCGGCGACGTCGTCACGGTCCCCGAAGACACCGAGTTCGAGTTCGTCGCCGACGACGTCGTGGACTACTGCTGCGCGTACGAGGAGTAGGCTGGCCGACGACTACCGCTCCTTGCTCCCCCACCCGAACGCGAGCCACCCGCCGTCGGCGTGCATCACTTCGCCGGTCATGTAGTGGTCGCCGCTGGCGAGGAAGAGCGCGCAGTTCCCCATCTCCTCGAGCGTTCCGAAGCGGTCCAGCGGCGTCCGGTTCTTGATGTCCCGGTCGTCGTAGCCGTACCGGGGCCACGGCTCGCGCTCCTCGTCGGCGTCCTCGTCTTTCTCCTCGCGCGTCTGCTCGTCGAGGGCGGTCTTGATGAACCCGGGCGCGAGCGCGTTCACGTGGACGTCGTACTCCGCGAGTTCGACCGCCAGGCATCGCGTGAGGTTGTTCACGCCCCCCTTCGAGGCGTTGTAGGGCGCACGGCCCTGCACGCCGATGCTGCCGAAGATGCTGGAGACGTTGATGATGTGGCCGCCCCGCCCCTGTTCGGCCATGGCGTTCCCGGCGGCCTGCGCGCCGAAGAAGACGCCGGTGAGGTTCACGTCGATGACGTCGTTCCACTCCTCCTCGGTCATCTCCAGGGCGGGCGCGATGCGACCGATGCCCGCGTTGTTCACCATGACGTCCAGTGTCCCGTACTCCTCGAGCGCGCGCTCGACGAGGCGTTCGGCCTCGGCCTTCTGGCTGACGTCCGCGCCGACGCCGATGGCGTCGCCGCCCTTGTGGCGGATGGACTCCGCGGTCGCTTCGGCGCGGTTCTGCGACCGCGAGTTGGTGACGACGTTCGCGCCCTCCGCCGCGAATCGCTGTGCGATGTGCTCGCCGATGCCGCTGCTCGACCCGGTGACGATGGCCGTCTGGCCGGCTAGTTCTCCCGACATACAGGTAGGTGTGTGTCAGCGTGGCTCGTAAGTATTTGCCCTGACATGCCGGCGGGACCGAGTGGGCCGTCAGTCCCTGTCGAACTCTGCCGTGCCGGGATAGTCCGACAGCAGGCCGCGGCGTCGCCGCGGCTGGCAGCGTCACAACACCTATTACGACCGTGGGGGTACGGTAGTTCATGGCACAGACTGACGGAGTCATCCCAGCAGCGGTAGCCGAACTGCTGTCCCCGTACGCGGGGTACAGCGTCGGCGTGGACGACGAGTACGACACGAACGTCGGCGAGATCATCACTGACGCCCGCGAGGCCGACAGCGCGGACGTCGGCCTCGTCGGCATCCCGTTCGACGCGGCGTGCGTCGCGGGGCCGCGTGGCTCCCGCGCGGGCCCCGAGGGCGTGCGCAACGAGATCACGTACGGCACCTGCTACAACCCCGAGATCGACGTGGACATCAGCGAGGGCATCGACGTCGTGGACTACGGCGACGTCGACGTCGTGCAGACGGAGGTGCCGCCGACCCACGAGCGCGTCGAGCGCGTGCTCACCGCGGTCACTGAGTCCGGCGTCGTCCCGTTCAGCATCGGCGGCGACCACTCGCTGACGTACCCGACGGCGAAGGCGATGATGAACGCCGTCGACGGCCAGGTCGGCGTCATCAACGTCGACGCCCACCACGACGTCCGGCACTCCCACGGCGGCGAACTCTCCTCGGGGACGCCGTTCCGCCGCCTCCTGGAGGACGACAGCGGCCAGCTCGACGGCGAGAACTTCGTGGAACTCGGCCTCTCCGGCTGGCACAACTCGAAGTACTACCTCGACTGGGTGCACGACATCGGCGCGGAAGTCGTGACCGCGCGGGAGGTCCACAAGGACGGCGTGGACGCCGCCGCGGAGCGCGCGCTCGACGCGGCGACCGACGGCACCGACGCGGTGTTCCTGTCGGTGGACATCGACGTGCTGGACGCCGGGTCCGCGGAGGGGACGTGCGCGCCGGCACCGGGGGGCCTGCTGCCGTGGCAGCTCCTGGACCTCGTCTACCAGCTCGGCCGGCACGACCTCGTGCGCGGCGGCGACCTGATGGAGGTCGCGCCGCCCCTGGACAAGACCGGCGCGACCACGTCCGTCGCCGCGGCCGTCGCGACGCAGTTCATCGGCGCTCGCAAGGACGCCAGCGAGTAGGCGTTCGCTCGAGCCTGTCCCGCACTCGATTTGCTCTGTCGGGGCCTCGCCGCGCCCCGCCCCGGCGCCTGCTGTGAGTTGTGGTACCATCCCCCAACAGCTAAGTCCTCGTCTGACAACTGCCAACCTGATGACGGACATCACCGAGCAACTGGCTACGCACGGCCACAACGAACTGAAGGCGTTCCGCGACGATGACGCCGGTCTCCGCGGGTTCATCGGCATCCACGACACGACACTCGGTGCGGCCGCCGGGGGGACGCGGCGCTACGCGTTCGACTCCGAGGCCGAGGCCATCGAGGACGTGCTCCGGCTGTCGCGAGCGATGACGTACAAGTACGCCATCTCGGGCATCAACATGGGCGGCGCGAAGGCCGTCATCTGGGTCGACGACAACGACCACAACACGGAGGAGCTCTACCGGGCGTACGGCCGGATGGTCGACAGCTTCGGCGGCCGGTTCGTCACCGGCGGCGACGTCGGCACCGACGAGCGCGAACTCCGCTGGATGAACATGGAGACCGACTACGTGCTCGGGCTCCCCGAGCAGTTCGACCACCCCGAGGGCTACCACGGCGGCGGCCTCGGCGTCATCCGAGCGATGGAGGCGTGCGCCGACCTCACGTACGACGACCGCGACATCGAGGACCTGCACGTCGCCGTCCAGGGCATCGGCGACATGGGGGAAGCGATCGTTCGGTACCTCTCCGAACGCGGCGCGCGCATCACTGTCGCGGACCCCGACCAGGCCGCCGTCGACCTCGCCGTCGACGAGTACGGCGCCCACGAGGTCGCCCCCGGCGACGTGTACGGCGTGGACTGCGACGTGTTCGCGCCGTCGGCGCTCGGGGACGTCATCAACGACGAGACCATCCCGCGAATGGAGTGCGACATCGTCTGCGGCGCGGCGAACAACCAGCTCGCGGACCCACAGCGCCACGGGCAGCGCCTCCACGACGAGGGCATCCTGTACGCGCCGGACTACCTCGCGAACTCCGGCCGCACCATCGACGACACGGACCTCCTCCGGAAGGGCGGCTACCAGCACGACCGCGCCCGGGCGATGATCGACGGCATCTACGACCGGATGCTGGAAATCGGAAAGCGCTCCGAGCAGCAGGACCGACCGACGGGCGAGCTCGCCGACGAGATGGCCGAGCAGCGAATCGAGGCCGTGGGGTCGATGCGGTCGAAGGTGAGCGAGCGGCGCTCCCCGGAGTGGTAACGCGACCGAAACGCGTCCGTCGCGGACCGGGGTCGCCACGTGCGGCCGCGGCGGCGATCTGACTCAGTGTCTGTCCCGGCGGTCCGCCGTCATCCCGGACCGCCACCTCCCGACGTTCACGCCCCGCAGCGGCGCACAACCGTGGCGCCGTATCAGTGGCGCGCAACCGGGACGGTGAGCGAAACTCGAGTGTGTGCGGTGCGTCGAGGCTCCCGGGGGCACGCCAAAGTTTATATGCTGGCTTTTACAATACAGGGTGAGAGAGAATGCCAGACAAAGATACCGGTATCGAGAGTCACAATCGTCGGAAAGTGCTGAAAGTCGGTGGCGTCAGCGCTATCGGCCTGACCGGCCTCGCTGGCTGCCTCACGGGGGGCGGTGGCGACGACGACGGCGGGGACGAGGAGACGACTACGGAGGCAGACGACAACGGCGACAACGGCGACACGGGGACGACGGAGAACGACGGGATGGACTTCGGTGGCCAGGAGCTCAACGTGATGCTCAACGTCGGTGCCATCGACACCGTCCACAAGGAACACCTGATTCCGCGCGTCGAGGAAAAGTACAACCTCAACATCAACACCCAGACGGCGGTCACCACTGAACAGCTGACCCAGGTGCAGGCGAACCCCGACAGCCCGCCGGACGTCCTCATTCCCGACGTCATCGGCATCGAACGGGCGTCCCGCGAGGAGTGGCTCGAGCCGCTCACTGACCACACCGACCTCGTCCCCCAGGTCGAGAACATCTACGACAAGTTCGTGCACTACGACGGCGCGGGCGCGTCCTGGGAAGTCGGCGAAGTGCTGCCTGTCATCAACACGAACCTCTGGGACGAGACGCCGTCCACGCACGCGGAAGTGATGCAGAACTCCCAGTCCACGGCGGTCGTGCCGTTCTCGTGGTCCGGTGGCCCGTACCTCCTGTTGATGGCGTCGGCCATCGCGACCGGCGAGCCCTTCGACTCCCGGCTCGACGTCCAGGCGGGCTTCGACTGGATGGAGGAGAACTTCGCGCCGAACGTCAGCTCCGAGTACGGCGGCGTCGCGTCCGCGAAGCAGCAACTCGCCAGCGGGAACGTCGACTCGCTGAACCTGTTCTGGGACTACATGGTGTTCGACATGTTCCAGGACGACCAGCCCATCGACCCGCTGTTCCGCCTCGACCCCGCGGGGGTCGCGTTCGCCGAATCCGTCTGCGTCACGCGGAACGCGAACAACATGGACGCCGCGCTCGTGTACGCCAACGAGTGCCTGTCGCCGTGGTTCCAGGAGAAGGCCTCCGAGGTCATGGGCTCCGGTGTCACGAACGAGAACGCGTCCGTCAACGAACAGGCCCTGGAGTTCGGCGCGACCACCTCCGACGAGTTCGACCAGCTTTCGTTCCCGGACTTCCAGTACATCTGGGAGAACCGCGACGACTGGTCCGAGCGGTACAACTCGCTCTTCTAGACACTCCCTACATCATTGAACACGCATCATGGACTCTGCTGACGGCGCCGAAATCGCCATCCAATACGACGGTGTCACGAAGGAGTACGGCGACCTGAAGGCGGTCAACGACGTCTCCTTCGACGTAAAGGACGGCGAGTTGCTCGCGTTGCTCGGCCCGTCCGGGTCGGGGAAGACGACGACGCTGCGCATGCTCGCCGGATTCGAGAAACCGACAGAGGGCACTATCTCGCTCGCGGGTGACGACGTCACGCACGTCCCGACCCACAAGCGCGACACGGGGATGGTGTTCCAGGACTACGCGCTGTTCCCCCACATGACCGTCGGGGAGAACATCTCGTTCGGGCTGAAGCGGCAGGGGTTCGAGAAGGGCGAGATCCAGGAGCGCATCGACGAAGTGCTGGACATGGTCGACCTCCAGGGGTTCGCCGACCGGAACCCCCGGAACCTCTCGGGCGGCCAGCAACAGCGCGTCGCGACGGCGCGCGCCATCGCCATCGAGCCGGAAGTGATGCTGATGGACGAGCCGCTGGGCGCGCTCGACAAGAAGCTCCGCGACCAGCTCGAGGTCGAACTCACCGAACTGCAGGCGGACCTCGGCATCACGACTCTCTACGTCACGCACAACCAGGAGGAAGCGCTCACCATCGCGGACCGCATCGCGGTGATGAACGAGGGCGAGATCGAGCAGATCGCCTCGCCCATCGAAGTGTACGAGGAGCCGGCGACGGAGTTCGTCGCGGACTTCATCGGCGACACGAACTTCCTCGAAGGCGACCTCCACGAGACGGACGGCCGTGTCGTGCTCGACATCGAGGGTACGGAGGTCGACGTGAACGCGGCAGGCGTGCCGGCCAACGGCGGCGCCGTCTTCGTGCGGCCCGAGAAGATGAACGCTCGCGAAGCCGGCTACACTGACGAGTCGGTGAACACGCTCCCCGGTACCGTCACCCGCCGCCTGTTCCTCGGGTCGAAGGTCCGGTACTTCGTGGACATCGGGCGCAACGTCGTGACCGTCGACGACTCGAACAAGCACGGAACGACGCTCCACGAACCCGGCGACGACGTCGTGCTCTCGTGGAGTGTCCACGACACCAGGCTGGCACACGGGTGATCCCCACGTGACCAGACAACAATCAGAGACGACGTTCGGCCGCGTGAACGAGCGCCTCTCCGGCGTGCTCCGGAAGTACAGGGACACGCGTATCGGGAAGTACGCGCTCATCGGACCGACGCTGTTGGTCGTCGCGGTGCTGATGATCTTCCCGACGATCATCCTGCTCAGCTACAGCTTCAACCCCTACGATCAGGGCGCGATTCAGGCGGGTTCGACGCTCGCACACTACGTGCGGGCGTTCACGACGACGCTGTACCAGGACACGCTCGTTCGCACGATCAAGATCGCCGTCATCGTGACGATCATCGACTTCGTGCTCGGGTTCCCGCTCGCGTACGCCGCCGTGCGGAAGGGCGGCTGGATGGGCAAACTCATCGTCATCGCGACCCTGGCGCCGCTGACCATCGACCTGGTCGTGCGGTCGTTCGGCTGGTTCATCCTGTTGAACGGCACCGGCGTTATCAACTCGACGCTGATGGAACTGGGCCTGGTCACCCGCGGGAACGCCCCGCAGTTGCTGTTCAACGAGACGGGCATCATCATCGGGCTCTCGCACGTGATGTTGCCGTTCATGGTGTTCCCGATCATCAACGTGATGCACACCATCCCGCACGACCTCGAGGAGGCAGCGCAGAACCTCGGGGCGAACCGCTTGACGGTGTTCACGCGCATCCTCGTGCCGCTGGCGCTGCCCGGCATCAGCGCGGGAATCCTCATCACGTTCGTCGTCTCGCTGGCGTCCTACGTCACGCCCGCACTGCTCGGTGGCGGCGTCCGCGTCATCCCGGTCGTCATCACTGAAACGTTCACGAGCACGAGCAACTGGCCGTTCGCCAGCGCGCTGTCGATGATCCTGGTGGGGGTCGCCCTGCTGGTCATCATCGCCTACCAGCGCGTGCTCAAGGAGATGGAAGGCGTGGGGGGTGTCTGAGATGGCGACCTCGGACGACTCCACGCGCTCGATCCGCTTCGACCAGCTCGTCTCGCGGGCGGGCTCGATCGGCTACCGCGCGCTCGTCTGGGCGACCATCGTGTTCCTGCTGTCGCCGCTCGCGGTCGTCGTCATCATCTCCTTCCAGGAGTCGGCGTACGCGACGTGGCCGCCACAGGCGTTCACGCTCGAGCACTACACCACGCTCCCCGAGAAACTGGGGTTCCTGGGCGTCGAGGAGGCGCTGTTCGTCAGCGTCGAGCTCGCCGTCGCGACCGGTATCGTGTCGACGGTGCTGGGCGCGCTCGCGGCGTTCGCCATCGTCCGGTACGACTTCAAGTACCAGACGACCCTGGAGACCATCCTCATCTCGCCGCTCATCTACCCGTGGATCGTCGTCGGGCTGTCGCTGCTGTTGTTCATCAACCGGCTCGGTGACATCCTCGGGATCGCCATCGAGTTGAACTTCTGGACGCTGCTGGTCGGGCACGTGATGTTCACGCTGCCGTACCCCATCCGGACCATCGGGGCGAGCCTCCAGAACTACGACGACTCCCTGGAGGAGGCCGCGCAGAACCTCGGCGCCACCGAACTGGAGTCGTATCTCCGCGTGACGGTGCCGCTGATCCAGCCCGGCCTGATGAGCGGGTTCGTGTTCGCGTTCATCCTCTCGTTCAATCAGTACATCGTCAGCCTGTTCCTCTCGGGACCGGAGACGACGACGATGCCGCTGGTGCTGTTCAGCCTGTTCTACAACACCGCGCCGGCGACGCTGGCGGCCATCGCCACCCTGCTGATGGCTGGCGTGTTGACCGTCATCTTCGTCATGGAGTACCTGTTCGGCATCAGCGACTTCATGTAGCCGGCCGGGGGTACCTCTCTCCTGCGATTTCGAGGACGACGGCCAGCAGTCGCTACTCCCGCTGCAGTTCTTCGGCGCGCTCGTCGCGGAGGCGTCGCGCTTCCTCGACGCTCTCGACGAACGACGACATCTGGTCGCGGAGGTCCTCCCGCAGGTCCGCCGCGGAGAACGCGTCGGAGTCGCCGAGCAGGCGCACGAACGCCTGCAGTTCCTCGTCGGTGAGTTCCGCGAACCGCTCGTCCTCGAGTTTGTCGACGACCTCGTCGACGTCGATGCGGCCGACCGGGTCGACGTTGAACTCCACGTTCACCAGCCGGTAGTCAGAGCCGGCCAGCGCCTGCTCCGCGCGGTTGACCCCTTCCGCGAGCATGTGCTTGAACGGCGTGTAGTACCCCATCGTGCCGAGGTGGAGGAACGCGAGCATGTCCGTGATGCCGCGGGTGTAGGCGTCGCGGTGCTCGTCGTCGGGGTCGAACACCATCTCGCGGTCGCGCTCGTCGAGGTGTTCGAAGAGGATGCTGAAATCCAGGATGGCGTTGCGGACGCGTCGCCGGATGCGACTGCGCTTCTGGCGGCGCGACTGCTCGGTGTAGTCGGACTTCCGGCCGAGCAGGAACTCGCGGTCGCTCTGCGTGAGGACGCCGCGGCCCCGTTCGGGGGACGTGGTGAGTGACTCGTCGTCGCTCTCGACGGAATCGACCATACACAGTATTCGTTGACGGCCTGCCTTAGTCGTTCGGTCACGTCGGACCGGCGCCCGGGTCCGGAGCCGACCAGAGAGGCCGGTCGACCCCGAGGATTCGACCCAGACCCAAGAGCCAAATACGCAGTCGCGCTCGTTTGTACCATGAGTGTCGGACCAACGCTCCCGGACAGCACGGGCGTCGTCGTGATCGGCGGCGGCATCATGGGCACCGCGGCCGCGTACTTTCTCGCAGCGGAGAGCGACCGCGACGTGACGCTCGTCGAACGCGACAACGTCGGCGCCGGGTCGACGGGCGACTCGTCGGCGATTTTGCGCCACCACTACGGCGACGAGGAGATCTACACGGACATGGCCCACTGGAGCCACGAGTTCTACCGGTCGTTCGAGGCCGAGACCGGCCAGGCGATCGCGCACGCCGACAGCCCGCTCGTGCGGTTCGGCGAGGACGACACCGAAGCCGGAGAGTACGCCGCCGCCGGCTACGACGCCCTCGCGCAGCGTGACATCCCCGTGACGTGGTACGACGGCGACGAACTCCCCGAGCAGTACCCGATGTACGACGGCCTCGAGGCGTTCGACTTCGCGGTCAGCGACGACACTGCGGCGTACTCCGACGGCACGGACGCCGCGAACGGGTTCTCGCGCGCGGCGGCCGAGGCGGGCGCGACGGTCGTCACGGGCGTCGCCGTGGAGTCCATCGCGGTCGAGGACGACGAGGTCGCGGGCGTCGACACTGACGACGGCCGCGTGGCGTGCGACGACGTCGTGGTCGCCGCCGGGCCGTGGACGCCGGAACTCGCCGACGACGTCGGCGTGGACGTGCCGATTACGCCGACCCGCGAGCAGGTCGTCATCCTCGACCCGCCCGCGGAGTACGTCGAGGAGTTCCCGGAGTTGACGCCGACGACGAGCATGCCTGGCGGCGAGTGGTACCTCCGCCCGGACTTCGGCGACAACGTCCTCGTCGCCACCCACTACCTCACCGAGGAGACGGACCCGGACGACTACGACGACGCGCCGGACGAGTCCACGCTGCTTGAACTCACGGACGTCGTCACGGACACCATGCCGGGCCTCGCGGACGCCAGAGTCCAGGGCCAGTACTGCGGCGTCTACTCGACGACGCCGGACCACGACTTCGTCATCGACGACCCCGGCCCCGACGGCTGTTACTTCGCGTGCGGCTTCTCCGGACACGGCTTCAAGCACGGCCCCGCCGTCGGCCGCATCGTCCGCGACGTGGTCGTGGACGGGGACACTGACCTCGTGGACGTCGACTACTTCGCGCTGGACCGCTTCGAGGACGACCCCGGGGGCCACGGCATGCCCGCGGACAACGTCTGAAGCGCCGACGCGGACACGCGCGGCGTTCACCGCCGTCGCTTGCACCGGGCGCGGGAACTAAGATGCCGGCAGCCGGTGGCTTCGGTATGTCGAACACGGACGCCGTCTACCGCCTCGCGGACATGACCTGGCAGGAGGTCGAGGCCGCCGTCGAGGACACCCAGACGATGCTGCTGCCCGTGGGGAGCACGGAGCAACACGGCCACCACATGCCGCTCGGTGTCGACGTCTACATGCCGGAGGCCATCGCCGAACGGGTCGCCGAACGCACCGGCTGCCTGCTGGCGCCGCCGGTCTGGTACGGCGTCAGCCCCCACCACACGTTCAAACCCGGGACGTTCACCGTCGAGAGCGAGACGTTCCAGCACTACGTCCGCGACGTCTGCGTCTCCGCGTCGGAGTGGGGCGTCGAGAACGTCCTCCTCGTGAACGGCCACTACCTCGTGCAGGACCCGGAACTCGACGTCGTCGTGCGCGAACTCACGACCGAACACGCCATGCGGGCGTTCCACGTCCCCCTGATCTCCGTGTTCGAGGACGCCGCCGCGGCCGTCCGCACGAGCGACGTGTCCTTCCACGCCAGCGAGTTCGAGACGAGCCTGATGCTGGAGCTGTTCCCGGACCTCGTGCAGATGGACCGCGCGGAGGCCGTCGACGTGCCCGACGACGCGCTTCCGCTGACGGACTACGACGCCTACGGCGACAACCGCGTCGGGTGGGCGCTCTCAGCGGAGCGCATGAACGCGCTGACCCACACCGGCAACCTCGGCGACCCGACGGTCGCCACACGCGAGAAGGGCGCGGCGATGGTCGACGACGCCGTCTCGAACATCGAGCAGCTCGTGGACGCACTCGCCGACATGGACGCGCCCGACGCGGAGACGGACGACGCGGAGTGAGCGGTCAGTGGACGTGGACGGAGTACGCGGTCAGTTGACGTGGGCGCAGTGGGCAGTCAGACGACGCGGTTCTTCGGTTCCTCGTCGGCCTCGAGGCGCTGGAGGTTCTCCCGGACGAGGTCGGCGACATCCCGGTAGAAGTCCCGGTTCGCGACGGCCGCGTGCGGCGTGACGACGACGTCGTCGAAGTCCCACAGCGGCGAGTCCTCGGGCAGCGGTTCCTCCTCGAAGACGTCGAGGGCGGCGCCGGCAATCGTCTCCTCGCGGAGCGCGTCGACGAGCGCGTCCTGGTCGACGACTTCGCCGCGCGCGACGTTCACCAGGTAGGCGTCCTCCCGCATCGTCTCGAACTCCGCCGCCCCGAGGAGCCGCTCGGTTTCGTCGGTCAGCGGCACGCAGAGCACGACGAACCGGGCGTCCGCGATGGCCGCGTCCAGGTCGTCGGGGTGGAACTGTTCGTCGACGCCCGCGACCGGGTCCTCGGAGCGCTGGACGCCCGCGACGTCCATGTCGAGGGCCGAACACCGCTTCGCGACGGCGCTCCCGACGGTGCCGAGGCCGACAACGCAGACGCGCTCGCCGGGGAGCGTGAACCCCTGGTCCCAGTCCGGGAACGCCCAGCGGCGCTGTTGCTGGTTCGCGACGAAGTCGTGGAGGCGCCGCGCCAGCATCAACAGCAGGCCCAGCGCGGTGTCGCCGACGCTGTCGCCGTGCAGGCCGGTGCTGTTCGTGAGCACGACGTCGCGGGCCTCGTACTCGTCCAGCGGGAACGCCTCGACGCCCGCCAGCGTCGTGTGAATCCACTCCGGGTCGGCGTCGAGTAACTGCGGCTGGTGGGTGAACGTGACGAACGCGTCGCAGGACGCGGGGTCGGCGCCCGAACCGGGGTCGTCGCGGATCGGGACGAGCGCCGGGTCGACGTCCGCGAGCTCGTCGGCGAACACCTCGAACGGGAAGTCAATCGCTGTCGATTCGTGGACGCCGATGCGCTCGACTGCCATGTCACTGGAAGGTGCTGGCCGCCGCATCAATGTTTGCCCCCGTGGACCGGCGGCGACGCGAGTCAGGTGGCCTCCGCCTCGCGGACTGTCTGCTGTTCGGTCGCCGGACCGACGTGGTTCGAGGTCGTTCGCCACCGACCGTCCGAGACAAACTCTATTGTGCTCTGTTCCGAACGCACTCGGATGAAGTTCGCAATCTTCGGCGCCGGCGGTATCGGCGGCTATCTCGGTGCGAGACTGGCTGACGCCGGACACGACGTCAGTCTCGTCGCGCGCGGCGACCACCTCGAAGCGCTCCAGTCCGACGGATTGCGCGTCGAGAGCGTCGCCGGCGACACGACGGTCGACCTGTTCGCGACGGACGACCCCGACGACGTCGGGCCGGTCGATTACGTCCTGTTCACGGTGAAAGCCTACGACACTCGCGACGCCGCAGCAGCCCTCGACCCGCTCCTGGGTCCGGAGACGGCCGTCGTCTCCTTCCAGAACGGCGTCGACAACGAACAGTGGATCGCCGACGAAGTCGGGCGCTCCCACGTCGTCGGTGGGGTCGCGTACATCTTCTCGACGATCCAGTCGCCGGGCGTGGTCGCCCACGCGGGCGGCCCGGCACGCTTCGTCTACGGGGAACTTGACGGGTCGCGGACGGACCGCATCGCGGCCCTCGACGACGCGCTCACCGAGTGCCAGGGTGTTGACGCGGTGCTGGCCGACGACGTCCGCCAGGAACTCTGGAAGAAGTTCGCGTTCATCTGCGCGCAGTCCGGGATGACCGCCGCGACGCGGAAGCCCCTCGGCGACATCCGGGCGGCGGCCGACTCCTGGGCGATGTACCGGCGCGTCATCGAGGAAGTCGTCGCAGTCGCCAGCGCGGAGGGCGCCGCGCTCCCGGCGGACACGGTCGATGAGTGGGTCGAGTTCGCGGCGGACCTCGACGACGGCGTGACCTCGTCGCTGTACTACGACCTCACGCACGACAAGCGCCTGGAACTCGACGCACTCAACGCCTCGGTCGTCCGTCACGCCGAGCGGGAGGACGTCGACGTGCCGATGAACGAAGCAATCACCGCCGTGTTGCGACCCTGGGCCGACGACCGAGCGACGTAACGCTCCCCAGTCGGTGCGTCGGTTCGGCGGGGCTTCGGTTCGGTCGGTGCGTCGGTTCGGCCCGGGGTTCGGTTCGGTCGGGCTTCGCTGTGCGCGTCGCTTCGCCGACTCCAGTCTCACACCGTGCCGCGAGACGTAGCCTTTTGTCCCGCCGGGTGGTGTGTGCACTCGAACCATGGAAGTCACTGGCATCGACGTCTACACCGTCGACCTCCCGATCGCGGAGGGGACCTACGACTGGGCGGGCGGGAACTCGTACGCGACGTTCGACTCGACGATCCTCCGACTGCGGACCGACGAGGGCGTCGCGGGCCACGGCGAGGTGTCGATGCTGGGGTCGTCGTACCTCCCGGCGTTCGGGAAGGGCGCCCGCGCGGGCGTCGCGGAACTCGCGCCGGCGGTGCTGGGCAGCGACCCGACCCAGCCGGCGGTGATCGCTGACCGCCTGGACAGACAACTGCGTGGCCACCCGTACGTGAAGTCGGCGTTCGACGTGGCGTGCTGGGACCTCACCGGGAAGGTCAGGGACGCGCCCGTCGCGGCCCTGCTCGGGGGTCGGTTCGGCGACGACGTCGACCTCTACCGCGCCATCTCCCAGGACACGCCCGCGGAGATGGCCGCCAGCGTCGCCCAGTACCGCGACGACGGCTACGAGACCTTCCAGTTGAAGGTCGGTGAGGACCCCGTCACCGACGCGGAACGCATCCGGGCGGCTCGCGACGAACTTGACGACCACCACGTCCTCGACGCGGACTTCAACACCGGCCTCACCCGACACGAGGCCGTCCGAGCCGTCGACGCGGTGAGCGACGTCGACGTCTACATCGAGCAGCCGTGTGATTCCTACGAGTCCTGCCGCGCCGTCCGCCGCCAGACCGACAAGCCGTTCGTGCTCGACGAGGTGATGACCGGCATTCAGCCGGTGCTCCGCGGGTACGAGGAGGACGCGATGGACGTCGTCAACCTCAAGATATCGAAGGTCGGCGGCCTCACGCGAGCGCGCGCCGTCCGGGACCTGTGTGCGGACCTCGGCATCGCGATGATCATCGAGGACACGTGGGGCAGCGAGATCGCGACCGCGGCCATCGCGCACCTCGCGCACAGCACGCCCGCGGACGCCAGGTTCGCGGCCACCGACTTCCACAACTACAACGCCGTGACGACGGCCGACGGCGCCCCGGCCGCCGAGGGCGGGACGATGGCCGCGTCGACGGAACCGGGGCTCGGCGTCACGCCCCGCGAGGACGTGCTCGGCGACCCCGTGGCGTCCTACGAGTAGCCCGCCTGGCGGTCGGCGACGCTAGAACTAAGGTGTGTCACGTTTACCCACGCCTATGAGCGGAACGCTGAGCGGGGACACCGCAATCGTCACCGGGTCGAGTAGCGGACTGGGGCGAGCCATCGCGGAGGGGTTCGCCGCGGAAGGCGCGAACGTCGTCACGAACTCGCGCGCCGAGGAACGCGCCGCGGACACCGCCGAAGCCATCCGCGAGGCGGGCGGGAACGCCGTCGCCGCGGAAGCCGACGTCAGCGACAAAGCCGACGTCGAGGCGCTCGTCGAAGCGGCCGTCGAGGAGTACGGCAGCCTCGACGTCATGGTAAACAACGCCGGCACCACCGTCGAGAAACACGTCTTCGACCAGACGCCCGAGGACTGGCAGCACGTCCTGGACGTGAACCTCACGGGCACGTTCTACGGGTCGCAGGTCGCCGGCGAACAGATGGCCGACCAGGGAACTGGCGGTCACATCATCAACGTCTCCAGCATCTACGGCAGCATCGGCGTCCAGGGTCGCGCACCCTACAACGCGACCAAGGCCGGCATCGAGAACCTCACGCGGTGTCTCGCCGTCGAACTCGCGGAGTACGACGTCCACGTGAACGCGCTCGCGCCCGGCTACATCAAGACCGAGCTCGCGGAGGCGCCGTGGGGCGAGGAGATCACGGAGGACCGCGACTGGCCGTACTACGGCTACACGGAGGAACACATCACGAACCGCACGCCCCTCGACCGGTTCGGGACGTTCGAGGAGGTCAGCAACTGCGCGACGTTCCTCGCGGCGGGGGACCACTACGTGACCGGCGAGGTGCTGCACAACGACGGCGGGTGGCTCGCGTTCGGGTGGGGGAGCAAGGCCTGAGGGCCGCGAGTGCGGCGCGCTCAGACCGCGCGCACGATGCCGCCGTCCACGAGTAGCTGTGCGCCGTTGACGTAGCTCGCCGCGGGACTGGCGAGGAACGCGACGACGTCACCGAGCTCCCCGGGCTGGGCGACGCTGCCGGTCGGGATGTCGTCCGGCCAGTAGCTCGCCAGCCCCTCCTCGTAGGAGTCGTACTCGCCGCGCTCGACGGCGTCCTCGACGATGTCCCGGAGCGCCGGCGTCTCCACCGGCCCGGGCAGCACCGCGTTCGCGCGGACGCCGGGCGCGAGCTCGCGGGACAGCGTCTTCACCAGCCCGAGGACTGCCATGCGGACGGAACTGGACAGCACCAGCGACGGCACCGGCTGACGGACGGTGATGGACGTGATGGCGACGATTGACCCGCCGCCGTCCCGGAGGTACGGGCCGGCTTCCCGCGTGAGGCGGACGGCGCTCATAACGAGCAGGTCGAACGCGTGATACCAGTCGTCGTCGGTCACGTCGTGGAGGCCGCCGCTGGCGGGGTCGCCGGTGTTCACCACGAGGTGGTCGATGGTGCCGAAGCGCTCCGCGGTCGCCGCGACGAGACCCGCGACGGCGTCGCCGTCTGTCAGGTCGGCGGCGTGCCCGACCACGTCGCCGGGGCCAACGGCGTCGACAGCCGCCACTGCGTCGTCGAGTTTCGCCTCGTCGCGGCCGTTCAGCACGACGTTCGCGCCGGCGGCCGCCAGCGACGTCGCCGCTGCCTTCCCGAGGCCGCTGCTGGACGCGGCGACGAGTGCGGTGTTCCCGTCCAGGCTCGGCGTTCCGGTTGCTGGGTCGATTGCTGTCACGGTACCGAGTTCGCCGGCTGCGCTCGTAAATCCACCTGTGGGGCGGCGTCGCCGCCGTGTCGGTGCCGTTGCCGACGTCCCGATGCGGCCGGCGTGCCGATACCGTCGCCTTGCTGATTCAGCCGGCGTACTGACGCAGTCGGCGTGATCCGGGAGCCAGGTTCCGGGGCGGTCTCCGCATCCCGACGACTTTTGCCCGCGGGCGCGGAGTGTCCGCGTATGCACGACGCGGTAGCTATCGACGCCGACCGGTTCCGGGAGCGATTCGAGTCGTACAGCGAGTTCGGTGCGACCGACGACGACGGCCTGCACCGCCTCGCGCTCTCGGGCGCCGACCGCGAGGCGCGCGACCGGTTCGTCGCCGACATCCAGGCCGCCGGCCTGGACGTCCGCGTGGACGAACTCGGGAACGTCTTCGGCCGATACCCCGGTCGGAACCCGGACGCGGCGCCCGTGCTCGTGGGTTCGCACCTCGACTCACAGCCCTACGGTGGGCGCTACGACGGCCAGCTCGGCGTCCTCACCGCGCTGGAGGCGGTCCAAACCATCGCCGAGTCGGACGTCGAACCCGACCGCCCACTCGAGGTGGTGAACTGGACGAACGAGGAGGGCACGCGCTTCCAGCCGTCGATGATGGGGAGTTCGGGCTACGTCGGTTTCGAGGACGTCGACTACCTGCTCGCTGCGACCGACCGCGACGGCGCCGTGGTCGCCGACGAACTCGAACGTATCGGCTACGACGGCGACGAGCCCTGCGAACCCCCTGAGGCGGGCGTCCACAGCTACCTCGAACTCCACGTCGAACAGGGGCCGACGCTGGACGACCGCGACCTCCCGGTCGCCGTCGTGGACGGCGTCTACGGGATGTCGTGGCTGCGGGTCACGGTCGAGGGGCAGGCCGACCACGCCGGCCCCACGCCGATGCACGCTCGGCAGGACGCGCTCGCGGCCGCCACTGACGCGATATCCGAAATCAACCGGCTGCCCGGGCGGCTCTCCGAAGACGCCGTGGCGACTGTCGGCGAGGTGAGTGTGGAGCCGAACTCCATCAACGTCATCCCGGCGCGTGCGACGTTCACCGTCGACCTCCGGAGCTACGACGACGACGTCGTGGACTGCGGCGTCGAGCGAATCGAGGCCGAGGTGGCGGCCGCCTGCGACCGCCACGGCGTCGAGGCGGCGGTCGACCGCGTCTCCCGCCACCACTCGATGGCGTTCAGCGACCGCGTCCGGGCCGCCGCAGACCGGGCCATCGAGGCGACCGGCGTCGAGGCGACGCACCTCGTCAGTGGCGCCGGCCACGACGCCCAGCACCTCCAGACGCTCACGGACGCGGGGATGCTGTTCGTGCCGAGCGTCGACGGCCGCACCCACTCTGAGGCGGAGTTCACGGAGTGGGCGGACTGCGTCGCTGGCGCTCGGGTGTTCGCGAACGCCACGCTCGAACTGGCGACCGAGTAAGCCCTCGCCGCGCTCTGAACGGGGTTGGTCGCGAGCCCGGCCGGGCCTCCACACTGCACAGCAATGCCTCTACTGCGGCCGCGAGCCCGCCCATACCGTCGCGAGACCGCTCGTCTCGCCGCGAAGGCTGCCCCGCCGCAGTCGCGTTCAGGTCGCCGCGGTGCCCGTCACGTCCTCGCGGGGGCCGTGGTGACGTCTGCGATCGCGTCCGCGATGATCTCGAGCCCGGTCTCGACCTGGTCCTCGGTGACGACCAGCGGCGGGAGCAGGCGGAGCACGTTGCTGTACTGGCCCGCCTTCCAGACGAGCAGACCGTGCTCGTAGCAGTACGCCTGGATGTCCGCGACGACGTCGCCAGCGTCGGCCACGTGGCCGTCTTCGTCGACGAACTCCGCGCCGACGAACAGCCCCTTCCCGCGGACGTCCGCGAGCTGGGAGTTGTACTCGGCGATCTCCCGGAGTCGGGACCGGATCAGCTCCCCCATCGCAGTCGCGTGGTCGAGGAGGTCGTGGCCCTCGATGTACTCGATGGCGCGCAGGCCGGCGCGCATCGCGGGGACGTTCCCGCGGTAGGTGCCCGCGTGGTCGCCGGAGTCCCACGTGTCGAGGTCCTCGTGGTAGATGGTACAGGACAGCGGGAGGCCGTTCCCGCCGAGCGCCTTCGCGCTGGTGACGACGTCCGGCGTGACGTCGAAGTGCTCGCTGCCCCACCACTCGCCGGTGCGGCCGAACCCGGCCTGAATCTCGTCGACGACGAGGGGGATCTCAGCTTCGTCGGCGATGTCGCGCAGCCCCTGCAGGAAGCCCTGCGGCGGCACGACGACGCCGCCCTCCCCCTGAATCGGCTCCACGAAAATGCCCGCCGGGTCCGCGAGCCCGCCGTACGGCTCCAGCAGCGTCGCGCGAACCTCGTCGAGCGCGTCCTCGACGGCCCGCTCGGGGGCCTTGTCCTGCTGGAAGGGGTACGGATACGGTGCGTGGACGACGTCCGGCAGGAGCGGCGTGTAGTGCTCTTTGAATCCCTTGTTCGCAGTGAGGCTCATCGCGCCCGACGTGGCGCCGTGGTAGGCGTTCCGGAACGCCACCAGGCCGTTGCCGCCCGTGTTGTACTTCGCGAGCTTGATCGACGCTTCGATGGCGTCGCTGCCCGTGGGTCCGCCGAAGACGACGCGGCTGTTCCCGGCGAGGTCACCGGGCGCGCGCTCCTCGAGCGCTTCGATGAGGTCGAGGCGCGCCTCGGTCGGGAAGTCGACCGTGTGGACGAACTTCTCGGCCTGTTCGTACATCCCCTCCATCACGTACGGGTTCGTGTGGCCGACGTTGAGCACGCCGATGCCCGCGAAGAAGTCCAGGAACGTGTTGCCGTCCACGTCGCGGACGGTGGCGCCGCGCGCTTCGTCGAGCGCGATCGGGATGTTCTCCGGGTACGCGACGGCGCTGCTGTCGACGTCGCGCTGTCGCTGGAGCAGTCGCCTGCTCTGGGGGCCGGGAACCGTGTCGACGCTCGGCGCGTCGTCGAAGTGCAGTTCGTGAACCGGCGGTCCAGTCATACACACACCTACAAACCCCGGATTACAAATAATTTTGTATGGTATTTACGAACTGTGTGCGTAAATACGAAAATATATTGAACGTAGTTTATGATGCGCGGCCTGCGAGACGTCCTCGATGGCTCGATACCGCCTCGGCTGGCTCTCCGTACGCAGGCCTGCGCGAATCCCCGACACCGAACCGGGCCGGCCGCTCAGGAGTGAGTCCTGTCGATACTGGCTGATGGCATCGTGGCTGGTCCTCGCGTGGACCGGGTGGGGGACAGACGCGGTTCCCGTGTGGGCCGGAGAATTAGGTGGCTACGAGACTTCGAGTTCGGCGAGTTCGTCGCCGGCGTCGACTTCCTGCTCGTTCTCGACGAAGAACTCGACGACTTCGCCGTCCTCGTCGGCCGTGATGTCGTGGAAGTTCTTCATGACGCCGATGAGGCCGATTACTTCGCCGCTCTCGACGGCGTCGCCCGGCTCGACGAAGGTGGGCTCGTCCGGGTCCGGCCGCCGGTAGAACACGCCCGGCATCGGTGCTGTGACGGTGGTTCGCTCGGTCATGTCGTTATCGGAGTTGGAACGGCGGCACACATATAGCTTTCCCACACGGTCCGTACTGTCGGCGTAATCGTGGCTCTGCTTTGAGAAACTCGCAGAAGATAGGAGTGAATCCAATACCGCTGGTGCCGGCGCCGCTACCGGGCTCCGGCGTCGGTCGTCACTCGAGGAAGGTCGCCCGAATCGACTCAAGCTGGTCGTCCTGGCTCGCACGCGCGTCCAAGGCCTCCTCCACGTCGACGGCCTCGAACGTGATTTCGTTGTGAGTGCGCGCCTGGGCGAGCATGTCCCGGTCGATGCTGGTGACCGTCCCCACCGTCGCGTACCCGCCGCCGGTCACGGCGTCCCGCATCAGGATGATGGGCTGGCCCGCCATCTGGATGGAGCCCACCGGATACCCGAGGTCGACGACGTTCGTCGGGTCGGGGCCGGCACCGAACGGCTGCTCGCGCTCCTCGAACATCCCCTCGATGTCCGGGCCGGTGAGCCGACAGCCCACGCGGTCGGCCTCGTCGCTGATCTTCCACTGCGTGCCGAGGAACTCCTCGCGTCCCTCGTCGGTCAGCCGGTAGTCGCACAGCCCCATCACGACGCTGATGGTGTCGTTGTTCGCGTAGTCCGGGACGTGGCCGTCGTCGACGGCAGCGCCCGCGGTCGCGTTCCCGTTCGCTGACCCGACCGGGAGTTCGTCTCCCTCCTCGAGGTCGCGGCCCTCGTGGCCGCCGATGCCGATGAGCGTGTACGTCGACCGGCTCTCCATGACCTCCGGGACGTCGATGCCGCCGGCGACGCTGAGATACGAGCGCACGCCCTCCGTCGCGAACTCGAAGGACAGCACGTCGCCCGCCTCGACCTGGACCGCCGTCCACATCGGAATCGGCTCGCCGTTGCGCTTCGGTTCCATGTCGGCGCCGGTCGCCGCGACGACGGCGTCCTCCTGGAACTTGAGGTCCGGCCCGGCGTACGTCATCTCGAGGGTCGCCGCGTCCTCGTCGTTGCCGACGACGTAGTTCGCGACCGTGTGCGCGTACTGGTCCATCGCGCCGGACGGCGGCATCCCGATGTGGTAGTGGCCGTACCGTCCGGTGTCCTGCACCGTCGTCGACAGCCCGGGTTCGAGCACTTCGATCATCAGTCTAGCACCTCCGTGATCCGCTCGTTGTACCCCTGTGGGTCGTCGAAGAACTCCTCCGGCCGGAAGTCGATGGTCCCGATGTTGTACTCGTAGGTGCCGGCCTCGACTTCCTCCCGGATGGCGTCGTACTCCTCGCGGTCGATGCGGCGGTAGTTGAGGATGTCGCCGGGGTTCGGCAACACCATGGAGTCCTGGAAGTCCGGGAGCTCCTGGTCGACGTCGAGGACTTCGACGGGCGTCCGCCCGAACAGCTGGTAGCCGCCCGCGCCCTTCACTGGGTAAGTGGCGGTGAACGCGCCGCCGTATCCGACCGCGCGGCTCGGCGTCTCGGTCCGCGGTTGGACGTACTTCGGGACCTCGATCTGCTGCTCGCGGGGCACCATCTGGAACGTCCACGGCAGGCCCGGGACGAACCCGACCATCGTCACCATCTGGGGCGCGCCGGAGTGAGCCTCGATGAACTCGTCGACGCTGTCGAAGCCGTTGATGCGCGCGGAGTACTCCAGGTCCGTCGAGTCCGGGTCCTGGTGGCGGTCGCGGAACTTCATCATGACCTCGTGCGTCCACGGGTCGTCGTAGAGCACGGGGAAGTCGATGACGCGTGCCTCCCACGTGTACTCGGTGATGTCGATCTCCTCGCGGAGCTGTTTGAGTTCCTCGATGAGGTCGTCGGGGTGTAGCTCCCCCGGGTCGAAGTGCAGCAGGTAGGACGCGTTCGCCGGCGCGACCTCGACGATTCCGGGGATGTCGCGCTCCCGGATCTCCTGGGTGATCGCCTGCGCTTCGAAGTTCGCGTCGAAGCTCATCTCCTCGGAGAGCTCGACGAAGACGTGGTCGTCCCCGCCGTACTCGTACCGGGGCGAGGAGAGTTCTTGCCGCTGGATGCTGTTCGTCATCTCTGTGGCACGGTTGCCCGTTCAGCGAGTTATAGGTACTGGTAAATTTCCGAGTTGTGGTCGGTATGAGAATACTGCGTGCAACAATCCTCTCGAAATCGGGACGCAGTCTGATATCTATCCGCGAGGCCACACGAGGTTTCTCCCGGCGGCCTACGCCAGGTCGCGTTCGGGGTCCGGCCGGAAGTCGTAGTCAGTCGGCTCGTCGTCGGTCTCGTCGGCGGCCCGGACCACGTCGTCGATGCGGACGAGTTGGACCACGACGTCCGACGCCGTCGCCACCACGCCGTCGACGACCGCGGCGAGGTCGTACGGCCCCTGTTCGCCAGCGGCCCTGACGGTCCTCGCGTCGCTGTCGAACACCGCGTCCGGTCCACCGGCACGCAGGGCAGTGAGGACGTCGACCGCGTCCCCGCCCGCGTTCCGCGCGAGTGTGCGCGGCAGGGCTTCCAGCGCGTCGGCGAATGCGTCCATCACGACGGCCGACCGGTCCGGCACCGACCGCGCCTCCCCGCGGACGGCGGCAGCGAGTCGCGTCCACGCACCGCCGCCGCCGGGCACCACCTGGCCGCCCTCTTGAATCGTCCGACCAGTCACGACCGCCGTCATCAGGTCGCGCTGCATCGACGCCGTGCCGGCGTGGACGGTCCCGGAGACGAGCAGCGTCCCGACCTCGCTGTCCGGACACCGGTCGATGCGGACGTACTCGTCGTCGTCGCTCTCGACCCGCAGTCGGCCCGCGGTGCCGACGTCCGCTGGCGCGAGGTCCGCGAGGTCCATCACGACCGCCGCGCCGGTCGCTCGCGACACCTGCCGCGCCTGTGAGGCCTGCAGCCCCCGGAACGCGGTGATGCCGGCCTCGTCCAGTGCTGCGATTGCGCGGTCGCTGATACCCATCGCGGTGAACACGACGTCCACGTCGGCGTCGGCGAGCACCTGCACTTGCGCGGCGACCTCCGCTTTCTCCCGCTGCTGGAACAGCGTGCGGTCTTCGGGCGTCTCCGGAGTCAGCGTGACCTCGGTGCGCCCCTTCCCCTCGCTGCCGCCGGCGCGCTTCAGTTCCCGCTCCTCGATTCCCTGCCCGGCGTTCTTCCCGCCGCCGACGACGGCGACGCGCGCGTCCTCGAACTCCCGGGGCGTGTTCGGCGTGACCGGTTCGCGTTCGAGGAAGAGGCCGCGGAGCAGTTCGACGCGCGGCGCGCGGGCGTCCGAGACGTGCTGGAATTCGATGTGGTCGATACCGATCCCCGCTCGGCCGGTTCGCCTGGCCTCGGCGACGAGGCGGGCGGCCTCGGTGACCGCGTCCAGCGTCCCGTCGGCGTCGCCGTCGCCGCCGAGCGCGGCGCGAACCGCGGCACGCCCACGCGGGTCGTCGAGGCCGTCGACCGGCGACGCGATGGACGGCACTGCCGCCACCGCCGCGGCGCGCGCCCGGTCGAACCCGTCGGCGACCGACGCGCGGTGCATGCCGTCCGACAGCAGGTCCTCGGCGCGCTCCGCGAGGGCGCGCGCCAGCAGGACGACTGCGGTCGACCCGTCGCCGACGCTCTCCTTCTGCTGGACGGCGCCGTTGCCCACCATCACTGCGCCCGGGTGTTCGACGTCGAGCGTGTCGAACAGCTGGTGGAGGTCGCTCGTGACGACGGGCTCCTCGCCGGTTAGGACGAGCTTGTGGCGGCCGTCCGGTCCGTAGAGCCCCGCTGCGAGTTCGCCGAGCTGTACTGCGCCGTCGAGGACGTCGACGTCGTCGAGCGTGTCAGAGGCGGTGATCGGGCTCGGCTCCATTCACTAGTATAGGATACCTTCTCACATCTAAGCCTTTCTTTATACTGAGTTTAATTGAACTTCGCTGCTCGGAACTGAGTTGATTTCTCTGGACAGATTTATATGTGGTCCGGCGAGTATCCGTTGGTAACAATGAGCACGGAAGTCCGAGGGGAGCGCGAGGCGCGCTCAGAGGAGACGGTCATCGAGATGCAGAACCTCCGCAAAGTCTACGACGACACCATCGTCGCGGTCGACGACGTCGACCTCGACGTCCGCGAGGGCGAGTTCTTCACCATCCTCGGGCCCTCGGGCAGCGGGAAGTCGACGCTCCTCCAGATGATCAGCGGCATCGAGACGCCGACGTCCGGCGAGATCCGACTCGGCAGCGACGTCGTCAACGACGTCAAGCCGTACAACCGGAAGACGAGCCTCGTCTTCCAGGAGTACGCGCTGTTCCCGCACATGACCGCCCGCGAGAACGTCGAGTACGGTCTGATGCTCCGCGGCGTCCCGAAAGCCGAGCGGCGGGAGCGCGCCGACGACATGTTCGAGCTGATGGACCTCGTGGGGAAAGAAGACCGGAACATCCAGGACCTCTCCGGCGGCGAGCGCCAGCGCGTCGCGACGGCGCGCAGCCTCGTCATCGAGCCGGACGTCCTCCTGCTCGACGAAGTGCTGGGCGCGCTCGACGAGAAACTGGCCAAGGAGATGCAGGTCGAACTCAAACGCATCCAGGAGGAAGTCGAGAAGACGTTCGTGTTCGTCACGCACAGCCAGGAGGAGGCGTTCTCGATGAGCGACCGCATCGCCGTGATGAACGAGGGCGACGTCGAACAGGTCGGCGAACCGCTCGACATCTACAAGAACCCGGCGACGGAGTTCGTCGCGGACTTCCTCCAGATGCCGAACCTCGTCACCGGCACGGTCACCGCGGTAGGCGAGGACGTCGTGACAGTCAGCAGCGGCGGCTTGGACTTCCAGATCGCGCGCAGCGAAGTCGGGACGGTGCCGTCGGTCGACGACGACCTGACGTTCCTGGTGCCCAACGAGCGGCTGTCATTCGGCGAGGGCCAGACGAACTCGTTCTCGGCCGTCGTCACGGACACGATCTTCAAGGGGCCGCACACGGAGTACGCGCTGGAACTCGAGGACGGCCGGAACCTCCGCGCGCACCAGACGACTGGCGAGACGCTGTTCGCCGAGGGCGAGACGGTTCAGGTCGGGTTCGAACCCGACGCCGTCTCCGTGTTCGACTGACGCCTGCGGCTCGGCGGTCGGAGTCCACTCCGAACAGGTGCGCGTGGCGATGCGACAACTCTCGTTCAATTTCTTCCACAATATTCGGACGGGGTGCGAGAAATCCGGCACCCAAAGACTAATATTGCGAATCCGCCGTATTCCACCAACGTGCTAGACCGTGTCTTGATTGCGAACCGGGGCGAGATTGCTATCCGTATCATCCAGGCGTGCCGCGAACTCGGCGTCGACGCCGTCGCGGTGTACAGCGATACGGACGAAACAGCGAAACACGTTCGGCTCGCCGACGACGCCTACCACATCGGGCCGTCGGTCGCGCGCGAGAGCTACCTGAACCAGGACGCCATCATCGACGCCGCCCGGGAGGCGGACGTGGACGCCATCCACCCGGGCTACGGGTTCCTCGCCGAGAACACCGAGTTCGCGGCGAACGTCGAGGACAGCGACTTCAAGTGGATCGGCCCGCCCAGCGACGTGATGGCGGACTTCGGGGAGAAGACGAAGGCGCGGACCATCATGGATCGCGCGGACGTCCCCATCGTCCCCGGGACGACCGATCCCGTCGAGAGCGCCGACGACGTCCGGGCGTTCGCCGAGGAACACGGTTATCCCGTCGCCATCAAGGCGGACGGCGGTGGCGGCGGCCGCGGCCTCAAAGTCGTCCACTCCGAGGCGGAGATCGACGACCAGTTCGAGGACGCGAAACGCGAGGGCGAAGCGTACTTCGACAACGCGAGCGTCTACGTCGAGCGCTTCCTGGAGAACCCCCGCCACATCGAGGTCCAGATTCTCGGCGACCAGCACGGGAACGTCCGCCACCTCGGCGAGCGCGACTGCTCGACCCAGCGCCGCCAGCAGAAACTCATCGAGGAGACGCCCAGCCCCGTCCTCGACGAGGACACCCGCGCCGAAGTGTGGGAGGCCGCGCGGCGCGGCGCAGCGGAAGCCGGGTACGTCAACGCCGGGACGTTCGAGTTCCTCTACGAGGACGGCGACTTCTTCTTCCTCGAGGTGAACGCCCGCATCCAGGTCGAACACGCCATCACGGAGGTCGTGACCGGCATCGACATCGTGAAGTGGCAGCTCCGCATCGCGGCCGGCGAACCGCTGTCGTTCCCGCAGTCCGCGGTCGAACCCCGTGGCTCCGCAATCGAGTTCCGTATCAACGCCGAGGACCCGGGCAACGACTTCGCGCCGATGCCCGGCGAAGTGACGACGTACCGGCCACCGACCGGCATCGGGACGCGCGTCGACGACGCCATCGACCAGGGCGACCGCATCGCGCCGTTCTACGACTCGATGTTCGCGAAGTTCATCGTCGCCGGGGAGGACCGCGACGAAGCCGTCCAGCGCGGCCTGCGCGTCCTCGAGGAGACGACCATCGAGGGCGTGCCCACGACGATTCCGTTCCACGAGCAGGTCCTCACGGACGACCGGTTCCTGAACGCCGAACACACGACGAAGTTCGTCGACGAGGAACTCGAGGTCGCGGGCGGCGAGTAGCCGACTCGTAGCGTTTTCAGTCGTTCACGTAGCCGGCTCGCGGACGCCTCAGTCGTCCATGACGATGTCTTTCAGGGTGTCGAGGTCGTAGTTGCGGAACGGGATGCGTTCGTTCTTGATGGTGGTGATGGCGAAGTTCGTGCTGGTGCGCTGGATGGCGTCGATGCCCTCGTAGGCGACGACGAGCTCCTCGACCATCTCGCGGCTCGAGAGGTGCGCGATGACGATGAAGTCGGTGTCGCCCATCGTGAAGTAGACCTGGTTGACGCCCGGGATGGCGCTGAGCTGCTCGCCGACCTCCTCGTGGTAGTCCTCCTCGTAGTCGGCCATCACTTCGGTGATGACTGTGAGGTTGAGGCCGATCGCCTCTAAGTCGAGGTTGAACAGTTCGTCCTCGATGATGCCGTTCTCGCGCAGTTTCTCGAGGCGGTAGTGGACTGTGGACTTCGGGATGCCGGTCTCCGCTTCGATCGCTTTCGGACTGGGTTCACCGACCTCCGCGACCGCTTTAAGAATCTCGACGTCTTGCTCGTCCATGCTCGGACTGAATACAGGCGCACAATGTAAAGGTGCACGTTTTCGACACTCCTGGCCGATTCCGTATCGAAAGCGGTCTGACAAAGAGGGTGCCTATCGGATATGGTTTGATATTATCTGCCTATAGAGCAAAATATACGAAATAGACTTCATTTCCCGGACCAGAAAACCGTATAAATAGGAATCTTGATATCCGGCCCACCGTAGTACTGTGTATGGCTCCGAACAGTGATACCGAGAATCATGGTGACGAATCACGCCGTGGCTTCCTCAAGCTCGCCGGCGGTGTCGCGGGCGCCTCCACAGTCGGGGGGCTCGCCGGCTGTCTCGGCGGTGGCGGCGACGGCGACGAGGGCGACGAAGACCAGACCGAGGAGACCGAAGCGGACGGCGACCAGGACACCCAGACGGACGACGGCGGCGACTCCGTCAGTGAACTCTCGTACTGGGGGGTCGGCACGACCAACCCAGAGGACTGGTCCGGGTTCGAGGACGAAACCGGCATCAGCGTCAACTACTCGGCGGCGGCGTGGAGCCCCGGCGAGACCGTGACCAAACTCGTGCAGGGGACCGCCTCGGAGAACTTCCATCTCGCGGGCAACGACACCACGCTCACGAGCGTCCTCCACGAGCAGGACGTCATCCACCCCACGGACCTGCAGGACCTCCCGAACTGGGAGCACGTCTACGACGAAGTCAAGAACAGCGGCCCGACGGAGATCGAAGGCGAACAGCACTCGCTGTCCAGCGTGCAGAACGGCGACTCCGTCGCCTACCTCACTGACGAAGTCGGCGACCCCGGGAGCATCGACTCCTACGGCATCCTCTTCGACGAGGAGTTCAAGGGGAAGACCTCCCTGGAGGCCGGGTGGGCGACCGCCTTCCACAAGGTCGCGCTCTACCTCCAGCACAACAACATGGCCGACATCGAGAACATCGAGGACCCGACCGAAGCCGACATCGACGCCGTCGTCGACTTCCTCCTCGAACAGAAGAACGACGGCCAGTTCCGCACGTTCTGGAGCGGCTGGCAGACCGCCGTCAACCTCCTCTCCAAGAAGGAGGTCGTGGCGATGGACACCTGGGAGCCGGTCGTGTTCGCGCTCCGCGACGAAGGCATGAACGCGGAGTACCTCGAACCGAAGGAGGGGTACTCGCTGTGGGCCATCGGACCGTGGCTGACCAACAAGGGCGCGGAGAACCGCGACGCCGCCGAAGACCTCGTGAACTGGATGATGGGCGGCTGGTACAACGCCCAGATCACGACCATCCGGGGCTACCTCTCGTCCAGCGAACTCGGCATCGACTACGCCGAGGACTCCGAGGACTTCGACGCGGAGTTCATCGAGCAGCGCCACGAGGAAGTCCGCGGTCGGTTCAGCGACGACGTCAGCGTCTTCGGCAACCGGTACCCTGAGACGTTCAGCTACATGAACTCGCAGTGGAACCGCCTCACCTCGTAACCCGTCGCGCAGGTATTTCATGGCTCACGACAACTCCAACCCGACCGGTAGCGGTGACCGCAGCGGTGTCGACTTCTCGGCACAGCAGCGGCTCCCGGCGGTCATCCGACCGCTGGTCGACAACGACCGACTCCGGTTCAGCCTGCAGGTCCTGCCCTGGCTCTCGATCCTGGGGCTGTTCGTCTTCCTGCCGCTGGCCGCTATCTTCGTCTGGAGCGTCGCCATCCCACAGCCGTTCGGGTTCGAACTCGGATTCACGCTCGAGAACTACCAGGCGTTCTTCGACTCGTACCGCGTCGACACCTTCTGGACGACCATCAAGGAGGGCGTCGTTCAGGTCGCGCTCGCGCTCGTGTTCGGGTTCCCCATCGCGTACTACGCGGGCGTCCTCAAGCGCGACTCGAAGTACACGTTCCCGCTCATGTTGCTGTTCGCCATTCCGTTCCTCACGAGCTACATCCTCCGGACGCTGTCGTGGATCTCCTTCCTCGGCAGCGACGGCGTGTTCAACAGCATCCTGCTGTTCGCGGGCGTCATCAACGAACCGCTCGGGTGGCTGCTGTACTCGACGTTCGCCGTCCGCCTGGGGATGCTCGCGAGCTACCTCCCGTTCATGATCTTCCCGGCGTGGCTCGCGATGAGCCGCATCGACGACGAGATCCTGCACGCGAGCGCGGACCTCGGCGGCTCGCCGCTCGCGACCATCCGCCACGTCGTCATTCCGCTGTCGATTCCGGGACTGCTCATCGGCGCCGTGTTCGTGTTCGTCGGCGTGCTCGGCGAGAGCGTCGTCCCCGTCCTCCTCGGCGGCGGCAACATCTCCCTCATCGCGACAATCATCGACAACGCGGTGAACTCCGCGCGCCTCCCCCTGGCGAGCGCGATCAGCGCCATCGTCTTGCTGTTCGCGGTGGCCCTGTTGCTCGCGTGGGAGTACGTCTACGGCCTCAAAACGGTGGGTGAGATATAGTGAGCACGAGCTCTTCCCGCCTGAGCGCCGTCCTGCGGACCGACCCGACGGTGTGGCTGTCGGACGTCTCCAAGGACCGGCTCTGGAAGGCGTTCATCGCGTTCTGGATCCTGTTCATCCTCGCGCCCCCGATCATGCTGGTGTTCATCTCCCTGGACACCGCCTCGTACGTCCGCGTTCCGCAGGGGCTCACGCTCGCGAAGTACGACCTCATGCTGCAGAGCGAGCCGCTCATCACCGCGATGGAGCGGTCGCTGAAACTCGCCGTCGTGACGATGATCGCCGCGCCGCTGCTGGCGCTGCTCGCGGTGCTGTCCTACCGGAAGACCACGTACAAGGCGCTGTTCGTCGGTGCGATGATCCTGCCGCTGTTCGTCCCCGGCGTCGTGCAGGGCTTCAGCCTCCTGATGCTGTTCAAGCAGATCGGCTTCGGGCAGGCGTTCGTCGCCACCGCCATCGGGCACGTCATCTGGGCGTTCCCGTTCGCGTTCCTCGTCATCCTGACGAGCATGTCGACGGTCCGCGACGACGTCCTGCTGGCGAGCGCGGATCTCGGCGCCAACGAGTTCGAGACGTTCCGCCACGTCATCCTGCCCCAGATCCGGCCGGGCGTCATCAGCGCGGTGATCTTCAGTTTCGTGCTGTCGTTCAACGAGTTCTCGCGGACGGTGTTCCTGCAGTTCGGTCAGAACACCATCCCGACGTACGTCTTCGCCAAACTGCAGGTGGAGCTGTCGCCGGAAGTGTTCGCGATTGCGGGGCTGACGGTCGTCCTGTCGTTCGTGTTGATCGGCGCCGCCATCGCGGTGCTGTACCGGTCTAGTTCGCAGGAAGCGACGGAGTGATGCGGCGGTAGCGTCTCCCGTTCGGCGATTCGAGTCTATTGCGTTCCGAACTCTCGATTCGTGTGCGTCTCCGCAGCCGAACAGAACTGCCCAGCAGTCACACGGCGACGGACGCCGTCGCTCCCGCGCGAGCGGAACGCTCCGTGAAGTCGGTTCGCAAAAACGGGTGGAACGAGAGCGCGGGCGCCTGTGCGACCTCAGACGATTTCGTGGAGCGGCGCGAGTTCGATGTCGTGTTCGTCGATGCGGTCGTGGATGGCCTCGAGGATGTCGACGGCGTTCGGCGTGTCGCCGTGGATGCAGATGCTGTCCGCCGGTACGTCCAGTGTCTCACCGTTGACTGCCTCGACGGTGCCCTCGGTGGCGATGCTGACGAACCGGTCGGCGACGTTCTCCGGGTCGCGGGTCTCTTTTTCCTGTTCGACGATGAGGCTCCGGTCGGGGTTGTAGTCGAGGTCGACGTATCCCTCGAAGACGGCGTCGAGGTCGTCGTACTCCTGGGTCACCTCGTAGATGTTCATGTCCGTCGCGAGGTAGATGAGTTCGTCGTCGACGTCGAGTATGCCCTCCATGACGGCGCGGGCGTGGTCGGGGCTCTCGGAGAGCATCGAGTACATCGCGCCGTGGGGTTTGACGTGCTGGAAGGTGACGCCGTGCTGGTCACAGAACGCTCGGAGCGCGCCGAGCTGGTACGTGACGTAGTCCCTGACTTCCTCGGGCGTGGCGTCCATCGTCCGGCGGCCGAACCCCATCTTGTCCGGGAGGCCGGGGTGGACGCCGACGCCGACACCGTGTTCGGCGGCAAGCGCGACGGTCTCGCGCATCACGTGGGGGTCGCCGCCGTGGTAGCCGCCGGCGATGTTCGCCGACGAGATGTACGGCATCACGTCCTCGTCGCGGCCCATGGTCCAGTTCCCGAAGCTCTCGCCCATGTCGCAGTTTATGTCAATCTGTACCATGTGGGTGGATTTCGCGCGCGACCTATAATAGATTTTGGGACGCATTCGAACTCGCCGCGCTGAATGCAACGAGTATTGGTGGCCTGGAGATAGTTCGACTCACATCCGAATACGCTACGCGAGCGTCGCGGCAGCCAGCAGCCCCGCGAAGCCGAGGGAGACGAACCAGTCCGCTCGCGTGAACGACATTCGCGGCGGGGTCGGGTTCCAGGCGAAACACCGCGCCTTGAGCGCCAGCGAGAAGCGGTCCGCGCGCTCGAACGTCCGGTTCAGGCCGGCGAGTGCGACCGTCTGCATCCGCTCGTGGAGGCGGCGCTGGTCGCCGAGGCGCGCCTGCTGTGCGGCGCGCGCGCTCTGCAGGTCCGCGAGTAACACCGGCAGGAACCGCAGCACGAACGACGTCCCGGCCGCCAGGAACTGCCCGGGCTTCCCGGGGACCAGCCGCGAGATGGCTGCCTGCGTCTCCGAGACGGGGGTCGTCTGCACGTAGACGGCGCTCGCGAGCAGGATGGCGGCGACGCGGAGGCTGTGCAGCGTCGCCGCGAGGCCGGCGTCCACGTCGACCCAGGGCGGGCCGAGCGCGAGTGCGCGCGTCAGCGTCGCGATCGCGAGGAGTACGAACGGGAGCGCGTACCCGGTGAGGACGCTTCGTGGCTGCACCCTCGCCAGCGCCATCGCGCCGAGGACGACCGCCCACACGACCGGTAGTGCGAGCGAGTCGCTCCACGTGAACGCCAGGAGCGCGACGACGAACTGCGCCAGCAGCTTCGTGCGCGCGTCGAGACGGTGGACGACGGTGTCCCCGGGGACGTACGAGAGGCCGAGGTCGGTCACGGCTGACGCACCCCGAGGTCCGGGAGTCGTTCGTGCACGCTTTCGTAGTCCCCGTCGGCCGCGATGGTGCCGTCCCGGAGGACGACGACGCGGTCCGCGAGGTCGGCGACGTCGCGCAGGTCGTGGGTCACCACGACGACGCTGGTCCCCGCCGCGTTCAGTGCCGCGAGCCTGTCACGGACGGCCGCCTGGGCGGGCGCGTCCAGTCCCGTGAACGGCTCGTCGAGGACGAGGTGCGCCGGCCGCATCGCGAGCGCGCCGGCGATGGCGAGCCGTTCCTGTTCGCCGCCCGAGAGCGCGGCGACGCGGTCCTCGCCGCGGCCGTCCAGGCCGACGGCGTCGAGCGCGTCCGCCACGCGCGCGTCTATCTCGTCGTTCGGCAGGCCGAGGTTCCGGGGGCCGAACGCCACCTCCTCGCGGACGGTGGCGGCGACGAACTGGTCGCGCGGATGCTGGAACACCATGCCGACGGCCGTGCGGGCGGCAACCAGGTCGTCCTGGACGGGCGTGCCGTTGACGAGGACGTCGCCGGCGTCGGGTTCGAGGAGGCCGTTGAACTGCCTGACGAGCGTCGTCTTTCCGGAGCCGTTCGGGCCGGCGAGCACGACGAACTCGCCGTCCGGGACGGTCAGGGAGACGCCGTCGAGCGCCGGGACGCCGTCGTACGCCTTGACGAGGTCCCGGACCGCGATCATTTGGCGGCGACGGCGTCGCTGCGGACGATGCCGACTGCGGCGGCCATTTTCGCGAGTTCGAACGGGACGAACGCCGCGCTCCCGGAGACGACGGCCGTGACGATGTCGGCGGGAGTCGCGAAGTAGATGCCCAGCGACCCGAGCGCGTACACGATGACGGTGCCGGCGACCATCGCCCCGACGAGCCGCGCGAGACCGGCGTCGTTCGGGTCTCGGAGCGTGAGCCCCGAGTGGACGACGAAGCCGATGACGAATCCGGCGATGGGGTACGACCACAGGTAGCCGCCGGTCGGCCCGAGGAGCGAGCCGATGCCAGCGGCGCCGCCCGACCAGACCGGGACGCCGGCGGCGCCCGCGACGAGGTACAGCGCCATGGAGAGGCCGCCCCAGACGGGCCCGAGGTAGATGCCCGCGAGGAACAGCGCCAGCACCTGCAGCGTGACCGGGACCTGCGGTGCGAGGGGGTTCGGGAACGAGACGTACGCGCAGGCGCCGATGAGCGCTGCGAACAGCGCCGCGCGAGCGATGTTCTCGACGGCGTCGTCGCCGACGAGGTCGACGTCTTCCGCGGTGGTACTCATACTCGCTGCGTCTGTCGTCAACCGGTATCAAATCTGCGGTTGACAACTCGTGGAATCGCGAGAATCCTCGGCTGACGGACAGAAACGCGGCCGTCTACGGGACGCCCGGCGTACCGAACTGGGGACGGCAGCGGGCCGGCCGCGCTACCGCGCTCGCTCCACGGCGTCGGCCAACACCCGCTCGGTGTCCACGGACAGCAGGTGCGCCCGGAACTCCCCCGACGACTGCGGGTCCGAGCGCAGTTCGTCGGGGTCGACGGCCGCGCTGGCCGCCTCCCCGGCCGCCGACCGCAGTTCGTCGTCCACGGTTTCGCCCTCCAGGCGGTCCTCGACGGCGTCGAGCCTGAATGGCCGGTCTTCGATTCCGGTGACGCCGACGCGCGCCTCGCTGACGGTGCCGCCGTCCAGTCGCACGCTCGCGGCGACGCCGACCATCGCGTACCCCGACAGGGGGTTGCGGCGCTTGTGGTACGCGCTCCCGGCGTTCCCGTCGAGCGGGATCTCCAGGCTTGTGACGACCTCTCGCTCGCCGACGGCCGTCTCGAACGACCCGTCGAAGAGGTCCGCGGCGTCGATGGTGCGCTCGCCCTCGGGCCCCTGCACGACGACGCTCCCGTCGAGCGCCAGCACCGCCGCGGGCGGGTCCGAGCGCGGGTCGCCGTGCGCGAGGTTCCCGCCGATGGTGCCGCCGTTCCGGACCTGCACGTCGCCGACCTCGCCAGCGGCGTCCGAGAGCGCGGCCGCGTGGTCGGCGACCGCCTGCGAGTCCGCGAGCTCCGTGTGGGTCGCGAGCGCGCCGACGGACAGCGTCCCGCCGTCGGTTTCGACGGCCGACAGCCCATCCAGGTGCCCGATGTCCACGAGCGCGGGCGGCGACTCCTCGCCGGTCTTCATGCGCGTCAGGATGCCCTGTGCGCCGGCGAGCAGTTCGCTGCCGTCGTGCTCGCCGAGCAGTGCGACGGCGTCGTCGACGCTGTCGGCGCGGTAGTACTCGAAGTCCTCGGTGTACATCAGTCCTCACCTCCGGTGGCGCGCCAGACCGTCTCCGGCGTTATCGGGATGTCCAGGTGGTCGACGCCGAACGGCTCCAGTGCGTCCGCGACGGCGGCGACGAGCGTCGGCGTCCCGGCGATTGTCGCCGACTCCCCGACGCCCTTCACGCCGATGGGGTTGTGCGGGCTCGGCGTCACGGTGTTGTCCGTCTCGAAGTCCGGGAGCTGGGTCGAGTGCGGGACGGCGTACTCGTCCATGCGGCGCGTCTCGAGGTGGCCGTCCTCGTCGTAGGACGCGCCCTCGAACAGCGCCGCGCCGATGCCCTGGGCGATGCCGCCGTGGACCTGGCCCTCGACGACCATCGGGTTGATGATCTCGCCGCAGTCGTCGACGCCGACGTACTGCCGGATATCGATCTCGCCGGTGTCCGGGTCGACCTCGACGACCGCGACGTGCGTCCCGAACGGGAACGTGAAGTTCTCCGGGTCGTAGAAGTTCGTCACCTCCAGCCCGGGGTCCATGTCGTCGGGCATGTCGTGCCCGAGGTACGCCTGGTGGGCGATGCCCTGGATGTGCATCGAGCGGTCGGGCGCGCCCGCGACGTGGAACTCGCCGTCCGAGAACTCGATGTCGTCGACGCTCGCTTCCAGCTGGTGGGCGGCAATCCGTCGCGCCTTCTCCCGGACTTTCCGCGCGCCGCGTGCGACGGCGCCGCCACCGACGGACGCGCTCCGGCTGCCGTACGTCCCCATCCCCTGCGGGATGCGGTCGGTGTCGCCCTCGACGACCTCGATGTCGTCCATCGAGACGCCGAGCTCCTCGGCCGCGATCTGGGCGTACGTCGTCCGGTGGCCCTGCCCCTGGTCGGCCGTCCCGACGAACAGGGTGACCGTGCCCGTGGAGTCGAACCGGACGATGGCGCTCTCCCAGCCGCCGGCCTGCGAGCCGAGGTTGCCGGCGGCCTCCGAGGGCGACAGGCCCGCGGACTCCACGAAGTTCGCGACGCCGATGCCGATGTACCGGCCCTCCTCGCGGAGTTCCGCCTGGCGCTCCCTGAGTGCCTCGTAGTCGACGTGGTCGAGCGCGGTGTCCATTCCGCGCTCGTACTCGCCGCTGTCGTAGACGAGCGCCGCCGCCGACTCGTAGGGGAAGTCCTCGCTCGGCACGAGGTTGCGTTTGCGTAACTCGACCGGGTCGACGTCGAGTTCGCGCGCCGCGACGTCCATCGCGCGCTCGACCACGTAGATACCTTCGGCGCGGCCGGCGCCGCGGTAGGCGTCGACCGGCGTCGTGTTCGTGAACGCGCCGACGACCCGCGCGTGGATGGCGGGAATCTGGTACTGTCCGGACAGCACGGTCGTGTAGAGGTACGACGGCGTCGCGGAGCCGAACTGCGAGAGGTGCGCGCCCAGTCCGGCGTACGTCTCGACCCGCAGGCCGCGGACCGTGCCGTCGTCGTCCACGGCGATTTCGGCGGTGGTGTCGTGGTCGCGGCCGTGGCAGTCAGTCTGGTAGCTCTCCGAGCGCGTGGCCTGCCACTTCACGGGGCGTTCGACCTGCATGGACGCCCAGCCGGTGACGGCCTCGTCCGGGTAGTGGTAGATCTTGCTGCCGAACCCGCCGCCCACTTCGGGCGCGATGACCTGGAGTTTGTTCTCCGGGATGCCGAGCGTCGCCGCCGCCATCAGCATCCGGTGGAGGTGGGGGTTCTGGCTGGTCATCCAGATGCGCATCTCCTCGGTGGTGGCGTCCCAGTCCGCGACGGCCGCCCGCGGCTCCATCGCGTTCGGGATGATGCGCGGCAGTCGGAGGTCGACGCTCGCCGTGTGGTCGGCGTCCGCGAACGCCTCGTAGACGGCGTCGGCGTCGCCGAGTTCGAAGTCGAACCCGACGTTGTCCGTGGCTTCCTCGTGTACGTCGGGGACGTCTCGCTCGACGGCGTCCCGCGGCTCGGTCACGTGGTCGAGTTCCTCGTACTCGACGTCGATGCGGTCGACGGCGTCCCGGGCTGCGTGTCGCGACTCCGCGACCACCGCTGCGACGCCGTCGCCCTCGTGGCGCACCTTCTCCAGCGCGAGAATCCGGTACTTCGGCTGGACGAGGTTCGGGAGGTCCCACGCCGTCGGGATGGCGTTCGGAATCCCGCTGTCCTCGACGTCCTGGCCCGTGAACACGGCGACGACGTCGTCCATCGCTTCCGCGTCGCTGGTGTCGACGTCGACGATGCGCGCGTGGGCGTGGTCGGACCGCCGGATGGCGAGGTGCGTCATCTCCGGCAGGTCGATGTCGTCGGTGTACGTCGCCTCGCCTTTCAGCAGCGGGACGTCCTCGCGGCGCTCGACCGAGGACCCGAACACGCTCTCGGCGACGTCCTCGGCGTCGCTCATTCGGTCTCACCGAGTTCGTCGGCCGTCGCCTCGATGGCGTCGACGATGTTGTGGTAGCCCGTGCACCGGCAGAGGTTCCCCTCGATGGCGTCCCGGATCTCCTCGCGGGACGGGTCGTCGGCGTCCCTGAGGAAGGTGTCCGCGGTCATCAGCATGCCCGGCGTGCAGTACCCACACTGCAGGCCGTGGTTCTCCTGGAACTGCTCCTGGATGGGCGCCAACTCGTCGTCGTCGGCCAGACCCTCGACCGTCTCGATGGTCGCTCCGTCGGCCTGGACGGCGAACCTGGTGCAGGACTTGATGGCGTCACCGTCCTGCCGGACGGTGCAGGCGCCGCAGCGCCCCGTCTCGCAGCCGACGTTCGCCCCCCGGTAGTCGAGTTCCTCGCGGAGCGCCGTGACGAGTAGCGTCCGTGGCTCCACGGTCAGTTCGTGTCGTTGTCCGTTTACGGTCAGTGTGATATCTCGCATCGATGTACTCCTCTCCTCCCTGTCTCGTTCGTGGTCGGAGCGGCTGGCCGTGGTCTGCGTACCACGATGACATACACCACGAACGTATCGAGCAAAAAGATTCGGGAACACCTCCAACTGTGCGCTCTCAGCTCGGCTGAAATTCAACACTGGGGCGACAGCGCAGCCGGTGCCTCACTCCTCGGTTCAAACGCCCGACGACTCCGCGCTCGGGGATAAAATGGGACTCCTGGTAACGTAGAATGACACGCCGCCGATGCGCGCGCTCGCCGACGGAGCGCGGGGCAGGGCCGCGGCCGTGACTCGTCAGGCCGGGAGCGCGGACTCCGGCACCGTGCCGTCGTCGTCCCAGCCGCGGACCTCGTAGTACTGCGCGATGGCGTCCTCGAGTCCCTCCAGTTCGTCCTCGTAGGGGAGGCGGTCGTCGCTGGCGTCGAAGCCGCGCTGGTTGTTGAAGTGGCGCTCCAGCGTGACCGTCCGCGCGCCGACGTCCAGGAGGTCCTCGAAGTCCGCGCCGAACAGCATCTCGTAGCGCTCCGGCGTCATGTAGTCGCGGGAGAACTTGCAGACGACGCCGCTGTCGTTGAGCGCCATCAGGTCCTCGCGCTCCGCGAGGCGCTCGGGCTTCCCCTCGAAGCCGATGTTGTCCATCGCTTCCTCGTCGCCGACGAGCGGGTACTCCACGGAGTAGAACGTCGCGTACATGTGGTCGGCGCCGCGGTTCGCGACCGCATAGGAGAGCGCCTGCCCGTGGAGGATGCGGCCCTCGTGGGCGGCGAAGTCCATGTTCTTTACCGACCAGTTCTCGACGCCGAGGTCGTCGTGGACGCGGCCGATGCCCTCCGCGAGGTCGTCGCCGACGCCGTCCCGGTGGGCGATCTGTTCGACGAGGTCCCAGATGAGTTCGCGGTTCCCGAACTCGTCGTTCGCCGCGAGGTACGCGGCGATGGTGTTCCCCGCGGAGATGGCGTCCAGGCCGTAGTCGTCGCAGAGCTGGTTGGACTTCATCACGTCCACGATGTCGTCGACGCCGGAGTTCGACCCGAACGCCATCGCCACCTCGAACTCCGGGCCCTCCGTCTCGACGCCGCGCTCCTCGTCCCTCGTGGGGAGTTTGCACGCGAACGCGCACGCCGAACACGTCCCCTTCTTGTACTTCTTCTCGGCGACAGCCGACCCGTTGATGCCCTCGACGCCCTCGAACGAGCGCTCCGAGAAGTAGTACGACGGCAGGCCGTCCATCGCGTTCGCGAGGTCCATCACCGCGACGGTGCCCTGCTCTTTCATGATGTTGTCGTCGGTCGCGGCTTCCCGGTGGATCTCCATCTGGCTGGAGGGGATGTCGATGTCCGGGGCGGAGTCGCCGTCGAACGTGACGGCCTTGACGTTTTTCGACCCGAGCACCGCGCCGAGGCCGCCGCGTCCGAACGCGCGCTCCTCGGTCGTCATGATGGACGCGAACCGCACCTGGTTCTCGCCCGCCGGCCCGATAGCCGCGACGTGATCGGACTCCAGGTCGTGTTCTGCTTCGAGGTATTCGCAGGTCTCGGAGACAGTCGCGCCCGCGAGGTCCGACACGGTCTCGAACTCCACGCCGTCGTCGCGGACGTGTACCGCGACGAGGTCGTCGCTCTCGCCCGTGAACTCGACGGCGCTGTACCCGGTGTCAGCGAAGTGACGGGACATGAACCCGCCGGCGTTCGACGACAGCAGGCCGTCCGTGAGCGGGGACACCGCCGTGGCGTTCATCCGCCCGGTGAAACTCATCTGGGAGGCCTGCATCGGTCCCGTCGTCAACACGATGCGGTTCTCGGCCCCCAGGGGGTCGGCGTCGAAGGGCACGCGGTCGTGGACGAGTTTCGTGCCGACGCCGCGGCCCCCGATGAACGACTCGAGGACGTCGCTGACGTCTTCCGTGTCCGTTTCGTGTGCTGAGAGATCCACCGATAGCAAGGGCCCGGCGCTGTGCAGCATTACCTCTAGGAGGCGCGCCCGCGGTAATAAAACTTCAGCAGAACGCGGCGGGACGCGGTGGGTACGTGCCGGACTCGCCCCGTACCGCTGACGCGTCCGCGCTGACGAGTCGCTGGCCCACGGGAGCGCGTGACGGTCACCGTGGGCAGGTGCCAGTGGTCGACGGTGTTCGGTCTGTGTCGCGGCCGGTGGGTAGGTGGAGTGGTCGCCGTCTCGACGCCTGCGCGCCACGCCTACCAGAATCCAGGACAGTATATTAAACAAATACTTTCTTCTGCCCGTATCGACTTCCTACAACTCCAGAAAACCAGATTTCGAACTATTCGGGCGCCCTACCTTGGATAATACGCTGGTAACTTCTGTCATCTGGCTGTCTGCGTGCGAATATGGAATACAGTGGTGAAGGGCCACTAAACGGCGAAAATGCGGGTATCTTGTCTCTCGGTAGATACCACTCACAGAATACTTTTCTAATTATCACTATTAGGTTCGTCAAAGATATCTTAGTATAGTGTCCGATTGCCCGCGAGCCGTCCCTCCACGTCCGCCGCTGGCCATCGTGGCTCGCGGGCGGGTCGCGACCCGGCCAGAACAGCGTGCGGCAGTCAGAACTCGTCGAGGCCGGCCTGCTCGGCGGCCGCGATCGCGTCCCGGCTGGTCTGCCAGGACGCGCGGGCGCAGTCCGGGAGGTCGCCGTGCTCGCGGACGTAGGCCTCCAAGAACTCCCGGGTGGTCGGGTCGCTCGGGTAGCCCGAGCCCACGTCGCCGTACGCTGCGGCGAGCGTCTCGACGTGGCTGTCGCGGGCGACTTTCGCGACGATGCTCGCCGCCGCGACGAGCGCGTACTCGTCGTCCGCGCCGTGCTCGGCGGTCACGTCGACGTCCGCCGCGACGCCGTCGGCGACCCGGCGGCCGAATCGCGCTTCGTCGACGTCGCCGGCGTCGACGTAGCCGGCCAGTCCGTCCGCCGCGACGGCGTCGAGCGCGCTCGCCTGCGCGTCGACGGTGAGCGCGTTCATGTCCGTCTCGGGGTGGTCGATGCGGGCGACCGGAATCTCCGCGACGCCCACCTCGCAGGCGTCGCGGATGCGCGCGTCCAGGGCCGCTCGACGGTCCGGCGAGAGGCGCTTCGAATCCGCGACGCCATCCGGGAGGTCGGCGGGATCGCCGACGACCGCCGCCGCGAACATCGACCCCAGCACGGGTCCCTTCCCGGCCTCGTCCACACCGAAGCGGTGCTCGCTGTCGCCCATTGCGCGCTCACTCCACGAAGAACTCGTCGTCCTCGAACGCCTCGTCCTCGCCCTCGACGGTCACCACGTCCAGCGCGGTCACGTGTGCGTCGACGCCGAGCAGGCCCGCGAGACTCGGCTCCGTGCGGCCCTCGTCGCTGGAGACGAGTTCCTTGATGTAGAGGCCGCCCTCGCCCTCGATCTCTACCGCGGCGTGCGTGTCGTCGGTCAGTTCGCCGTCGATGTCGTAGACCGCTCGCGTCCGCACCTTCTCCGCGCGCCGGTGGCTGACCCGCTGCGGGGTGTCCTGCTCGATGGTCGCGCCGTCGAGGTCCTCGATGGCGGCCTGCAGGTCTGCCTCGGACACCGCGCCGCCGAACTCGACCTGCGCGCGGTAGCGCTTGCGCGCGTCCAGTTCCTTGACGCGCGCCACCATCTCGTAGGACGCCAGCCGGAGCCCCTCGACCTCGACTTTCCCGTCGGCGTACTCGTTGATGGCGTCCTCCAGTTCGTCGACGTCGGGGTGGCGCTCCTGTGGCTCCTGGACCTCGATCACGAACGGCCGCCCGGTGCCGAGCATCAGCGCGTCGATGTCCTCGCGGCCCGCGCCGTGGAACGACGCCTCCGCGCCCTCCATCGCGTCCACGACGGGCGGCGCCGTCAACTGCTCGACGCTCTCGGGATAGAGGAATCCGGTGCCGTCGCAGTGCGGGCACGGCGAGTCCACCATCGTCCCGGTCCCGTTGCAGTCCGAACACGGCCACTTCGTCTGCGGAATCCCGCGCTCCAGTTTGCGGTACCGTCCGTAGACGAACGCCGAATTCACCGTCACGGCCACCGTCTCGTCCTCGACGTCGAGCACGGCGAGGACGTCGGGGCGTTCGAAGTCCACGTCCGCGCCGGTCGCCTCCCCCACGCGCTTCCCGACCTCGCGGTTGCACTCGGACTTGAACAACTCGCCCGCGTCTTCCGGGAGGCCCGCCAGGTCCCGCAGCATCGTCTCGTTCTCCTCCACGAGCGGTGGCGCCCGGGTGCCGACCTGGTACGTGTCGAACTCCTGGTCGCTCACCGCCTCGAGGACGAGGTCCGCGAACTCGTCGAAGCGCCCCGCAGCGCCCTCGCACACCCAGCACTCCGAGGCGTCGATTGGCTCGTAGGGCTCGTCGTCCTCGAGCGCCACGGTGGTGCGGAGTGCGCGGCCGCGCTCCGCGTTCGTCAACCCGAAACTTCGGTCCGCGAAACACCGCCCGACGCACGCGTCACAGATCGGGTCCTCCGCCAGGACCCGACGTGCGTTCTCCAAGATGGTCATGTGCGTGTTCTCGGGGGCGCGTGGTACGTATGCTTCGGTCCGTCTGCCGAACACCGATTGCAGGACGGGCTACCACACCCAATCAACGGAATATCAATACTTGAGGGGCTATCTGTCCGAAGACGAGTCTGGCGAAATACTGTTCAACGGATCAGCTTCGTGGGGTAGCCAGCAGTCGCGAAGACCCAGACCGTACGAACGATGAGAAAGAGCGGTCACTCGTCCTCGTCGTCCCCGTCGGGCAGCCGCCGAACCGCCTTCTCCCAGCGCTCCTTCGCCGCCAGCCCGGGGTCCCCGACCGGGTCGTACGAGATGTCGTAGCCCGACCGGAGGTACGCACCCTCGACGCGCCGACTCCGCCACATGACGGCAGCCAGCCCGAAAACCACGAGCGCGAACAGCACAACGAGCGCGACGCCCGTTGCGTCCTCAGGCGGCCACACCGCCGGCCCGACGAACATCACGAGGGCGACCAGCGTCACCGCCTCGAGGACGAACAGGAGAGCGCTTCCCGATATCTCGAGCGACCGACTCATCCTCACCGGGAGGTCGACTGACGGACACATAGGCCTTGCCGCGAGATTCACACTCTGCAGTCGCGCCGAAGCCGACCGCCCCCGAGCCCTGAACCCGATGCACGTAAGCGGGACCGCGCCGACAGTCCGGCCATGAGACAGTTCGTCGTGCTCGGGCACCACGCCCCCATCGACCCCGACTTCTCGCTGGACGACCTCGCGGGCGCCGCGGGCCGCCTCGACGTGCTCTGCCGGTGCGTGAACAGCGCGCTGTTCCTCTCGCACGGCATCCGGGACGCCGCCCGGATTCACCTCGTGTTGCAGGACGAGGTGACCGTCCGAATCGACAGCGCGGACCTCCGGTACATGAATCCGGACGAGCGCAACATCGCCGGCCTCCTGCGGCAAGCCCTCGAGGCGAAAGACCAGGCAATCGGCCACCGCGAGGCCGAGTCCACGCCCGGCATCCACGTCTCGAAGCGCGGCTTCCAGCCAGTCCTCGAATCCATCGACGGCACCGTCGTGGAACTCCACGAGGACGGCGACCCCCTGGCGGACGTCGACCCGCCAACGGACCCGGTGTTCGTGCTCTCGGACCACGAGGATTTCACCGAGGCGGAAGCCGTGCTGCTCGCCGAGCACAGCGACCGACGGGTCCGCGTCAGCCCCGAAATCCTGCACGCCGACCACACCATCACCGTCGCGCACAACTACCTCGACACCCAGGGGTTCAGTGAGTACTGATGCGCGTGAGTGTCATCGGCGGGAGCGTTCCGAGCGAAGCGGGCCGGGACGCCGCACGCGAGGTTGGACGACTGCTCGGCGAGCGCGGCCACACTGTCGTTTGCGGCGGCCTCGGCGGCGTCATGCAGGCTGCCTGCCGGGGGGTCAGCGAGGCGGGC
>Ga0207851_100120_pt1 | contig 63595 bp, 72 predicted proteins | sample A23E3SouthBayCA_FD_187747 | JGI IMG/M metagenome (GOLD analysis project Ga0207851, IMG submission 187747) | Aerobic enrichment media microbial communities from Eden Landing Ponds, California, USA - A23 E3 (SPAdes) | ecosystem: Environmental > Aquatic > Marine > Unclassified | place: Emeryville... | reverse complement strand
ACTAGTAGATTGTCGCCCGGTAGTGTCGCGGGCGTACACCTAGAAATTCCCGGAAGCAGCGGCTATCTGGCCGCTCAGGTGTCAAGAAGTCGCTGGAATGGAACCCAGATGTACTCACGCACCGCTACGTACAGACAGTTTATATCGCGCCGACTCGCCACTGCCCGGTAAAATCCTTGAGTCCTCCGTTCATCGTTGTTACTACAGTATGGTGGCTACGTCGGCTGGCGAATCTAACTGGAACGTCGGTGTTGGATCGGGAGCGCTCGGCAGAGATTCATGCGACCGGAGATATGGAACCCACGCTGACTGAAGACCTGCAGTATGCGCCCCGACAACGTCGGTGCTATGGTCGTCCCCAATATGGACCACCTGCCCTGCAGACGCCGAAAGTTCGGCAACTGCCTGTCGAAACGGCTCACTAGCGGGTTTGGGATTAACCCCCCGAGTCGGATCACAGAACACGCTGACGTCAAACACATCCTCGATGCCGAGTGTTTCAAGTTTCTCCTGCTGTGTTTGTTTCCCGCCATTCGTGATGAGCCCTATTTCGTAATGGTGACGAGCGTACTCGAGAGCGTCTTCCGCCCCCGGACGAAAACTCACATCGGTTTCATCGACGACGTCCGTCGTGATCTCACCCAACTCTCTGAGCAGTGCTGTATCAACGTCTGGGCTGCTAGGTAAATTGGAGATCGTCGCACGATAGAGATTTGTGTAAAACTCTGCATCGCTTTCTGCCGTCTCGACCTCGGCTGAATCGACTGCTCGGATGTCGGCCGGCGTGAAAATTGGGTCAATTCCTGCCGTCTCGAAAACCTCCTGATGGATGTCGTCGTCGGACTGGTTCGCCACACAGAGCGTACTGTCTAAGTCGAAACAGACAGCGGTGATATCCGACATTTCGGTCGAATATTCGCCACCGTCTCTTAATGCCCCTGGTTCTGTTGAAATTGGGTGACAGTGTTCTCAACGCGACCACCACCGAGCGTGTGGTGACCAATGGTCAGCCAACTCTCTCCGCTGAGGTAGCGATTTGCGACGGTGAGTGCGGCGTCCATGTCCGCTTGGTACTCTTCGGTCCAACAGGCGTCGTCGGAGCCATTGAACGTCACCTGATGGGGTTCCTCTCTCACTGGATGCATGACACTCGCAGATCGGCTTGCCCGCTACATCACCGCCAGCGGTGTCGGATTGTGGTTCCACCGAGTCTACTAGTAGATCGTCGCCCGGTCGTGTCGCGGGCGTACATTTCTCGAACAGACGAACCGGCCCCACCGAGCAGCAGAAACGAGTAGGTTATCTTATTATATCTGTCTGTCTTCTTGTGCTTGGTTGCACACCCTCCCCAAGCAGACACTCACTCTACACCGACGTGAACGACTGCGCGTACAGGTGTTGTGACGGCCTAATACCACTACTCCGGGGCAAATATCGAGGCACCGGCCCGTGTCAAACGGCGTCATTGCCCACGGGCCTTATTACCCATTGGGATGACTGTCGAAGTATGGCGGACACAGACCATATCGTCGTCGCGGGCAGTGGACGCGTTGGTTTTCGGGTTGCACAGCACTTCGTGGACAGGGGGACGGAGGTCACGGTGATCGAACGCGACCCTGACGCCGTCGACCGGATGGACGACATCGGCGGGGTCGAAGTCGTCGCAGGCGACGCGACAAAGCCCTCGGTGCTCCGGGAGGCTCTCTCCGGCCAGACGAGCGTTCTCGCCGCCCTCACGGACATCGAGGACTCGAACCTCGCCATCTGTATGGGTGGGAAACAGATCCGCCCGGACCTCCGCACCGTGGCCCGTGTCGAACACGAGGACGCCGACGAGTACGCCGAATTTGTCGACACCGTCTACTTCCCGGAACGCGCGAGCGTCAAGGCGGCCGTCAACGCCATCGCGAACAGCGACGTGCGCACCCTCGAAGAGGTCACCGGCGACCTCGAGATCCTCGACATTCGCCTCGACTACGACGCACCGGCCGCCGGGGATGTCGTGGCCGATGTGCTCCCGGAGGGGTCGGTTGTCATCTCCCAGGCTGACGGCCACGTCGCTGTCCAGCACTCGACCAAACTGGTCGCCGGCCGCCGGTACCTCGTTGCCGCGGACCTCGATGTTATCGACGAGGTTATCTACCAGTTCCGTGGCGATACGGACTGAGCTCGGGAACGTCGGGCTACTGGCTATGCTGGTCGACGAGGAGACGAACGTGCTCGGGGTGACCGAGCCAAACTGAGTCCCCCAGAGGTGGTGTTTCCTCCGTAATTGACGACCAGAGCCTCTGTACCTAGCGATCTATTCACCCGATGATACTGGTGGGGAACTGATCTGTGACAGTCTCGAAAGGGGCGGCGACCAGCGCGCGCTTCGACGTCGCGCGCGTCGTTGCGCTTTCGCTGAGCCGACGAGTAGATCGTCGCCCGCTCGTGTCGCGGGCGTACATTTCTCACTCGCGCGGCGACGTGACGGACGCCGCTTCTCGTCCCGTCGATGCCGACGAGGCGTGAAACAAGGGGACGTCCGCTAACCCCTACCTATTGCCGCGTTCGGGCAGTATAGAGTGCATCAATCGCCCGGCGATCCACAAATTTATCGACCGAATCATTAGAACCATTATGTGTGGGGTCGAGTCTCCCACGTGCATCCCTCCAGAGTAGTCGCTTTCTGTTTCTTCCTGGTCAGCGTCTTACTAGTAGCGCAGGTCGGAATTGCCGGAGAACCACAGCTAACGGCTGGTGCAGTGTTACAGGTGATTGGTGGCGTTTTTCTGTTACTGGCCAGCCTGTTCGGACTCGTCCGGTACGAACAGAACCCCATTGTCAGTGAGTATGGGGCGACAACGTCTCTCCTCATTGCAGGTCTCGTCCTTTGGACAGTCGGATTGCTCACCCAACTGGTCACGGCGTAGCCTGTCCGTAGCGACGTCTTCACCGGGCGATACTGGTAGCGAACTGTTCGATTGCTCCCACGAGAGAGCCGGTCCGAACTGCTCCGAAGTCGTCGGAACCCGTCCGCTGCGCGCGGAGCGCGCATGGCGACGGACTACTTGGCGTGGCGAGGAGGACACGGTGAGCATGACATCGAGAACACCGCCATTCCCATTGGAGTTTTTACCAGTACGCCTCCTTTGCCAGAGCATGATCGGCGCTGTTTCTCCCCCAGACTGGTTAAATGAAATCCTGGCGGGGTACACCCAGGTGCTCTCGGAACTGTTCTGGTTCACGGTGGGGTTTGCGGTCGTCTACGTCGCCGGCCGCGTCGTTCTCGTCCCCTCGGTCACCCGGATCGTCAGATCCCGAAATCGCCACAACCCAACAATCGAGACGGCAACGACGACGTATCTTCGAGTCCTCGTGATCGGGTTCGCGACCCTGACGGGCATCATCACCGCTGGCTACGGACGCGTGCTCTCCGAGTCGGCGGTCATCATCGCAGCCATCACGTTCGCCCTCGGTATCGCCGGCCAGCAGGTGTTCGGGTCGCTCATCAGCGGGCTGTTCCTCGTCGCCGACCCGGATTTCAACGTCGGCGACTGGATCGAGTGGCCGGGCGGCGAGGGGACAATCGAAGCAGTGGACTTCCGGGTCACCCGCGTCCGGACCCCCGACAACGAAACCATCTCCGTCCCGAACACTGAACTCACGGCAAACGCGATCACCCGGCCGTACGGTCGGGACACGTACCGCATTACGGAACAGGCGTACGTCGCCTACTACGAGGACGCCGAGCGGGCCCTGATGGAACTGCAACTGATTGCCGCCGACCACGAGTCGATTCTGGAGGACCCGGCACCGAACGCGCGCATCCTCGAACTCGGGGAGAACGCGATTACAGTGCAGACCGAATTCTGGGTCGAAAACCCGGCAAACCGGGACGTCCGGCTCCTACGCTCGGACTTCCGCCGCATAGTGAAACGGCACTTCGACGAGCAGGACATCACGCTCGCGCCTCCGTCCGCGCATTCGCTCTCGGGGGAACTGGCGGTGACGGACGAGTCACCGGCCGCGCCCGGTGAGTGACCGAAGCCAAGGCGGATGCCACCAGGCTGAACGCGGCCAACTGCGCTGTCGAACCCCGAGGGTCGTTCACTGAGCGTTCGATCGTTCTCCGCGTATCACCCGTTTCACACGATTTATGCGTTTGAGGCTCGTACCTGTTCGTCAGTGCTACCAGTACGGGCACCACTCCTCGCCAGACTCGGGACACCGCACGCGGGAGTCGATGCAATCGGCGTCTGGGGGGACTCCGGTGAGCCGTAGCGACCGCATCCGGGGGTTGTTCAAGAGCCAATCGGAACTGGACCTGACCGACGGTTCGATTCCGAAGTCGCTGTTCTTTCTGTCCTTCCCGATCGTCATCACGAACCTCCTGCAGGTCGGCTACAACCTCGCGGACACGTTCTGGCTCGGCCGATACAGCACGGAGGCACTCGCCGCGATCAGCCTCGGATTCCCGCTCGTGTATCTGTTCATCTCCCTGGGTCTCGGCCTCACCGTCGCGGGCAGCGTGCTCGTCGCCCAGCACACCGGCGCAGACCAATCCGCGCAAGCGGAGTACGCTGCCTCCCAGACAGTCAGTTTCACGCTACTGGCCGGCGTGGTGCTCGGCGCAATCGGGTTCAGCTTCGTCGCGGAACTGCTCCAGGTCTTCGGGGCCGAACCGACCGTGCTGACCCTCGCAACCGACTACATGGAGGTCATCAGCCTCGGACTGCCGTTCCTCTTCGGGTTCACCGTCTTCATCGCGCTGATGCGGGGGGCCGGCGACACCGTCACGCCGATGCTCGTCATGTTCGGGACCGTCGTGCTCAACGTCGCCCTGGATCCGCTGTTGATTTTCGGTGCGGGACCGATTCCAGCGATGGGGGTCGAAGGTGCAGCCATCGCGACCGTCTTCGCTCGCGGCTCGGCGATGCTCGTCGGCGTCTGGATCATGCTCCGCGGCTCGCACGGCATCCAGATTCACCCCGGCCAGATGGTGCCGGATCTCGGGTACAGCCGGAAGCTCCTGCGGATCGGCGTCCCGGCGTCGCTCGAGAACACGGGCAGAGCAATCTCCGTCAACGCCGTCCTGGTCATCGTCACGCTGTTCGCGACCCCGGTCGTCGCGGCGTTCGGCGTCGGTATCCGCGTCTTCTCGATGGTCTTCATGCCCGCCATCGCCATCGACCGCGGCGTGGAAACGATGACGGGCCAGAACATCGGCGCGGGCCGAGCGGACCGCGTCGTCGCGACCAACCGGTTCGCCGCGAAGGCGTCGTTCCTCGTGCTGTCGGTGCTCGGCGTCCTCACGTTCGCGTTCGCGCCGGACGTCATTCGACTGTTCGACGACTCGCCGGCGGTCGTCGCCGAGGGCGCGAGCTTCCTGCGGTGGATCGCCCCCACGTTCGGCTTCGTCGGCGTACTGCGGGCGTACAGCGGCGGCTTCCGGGGCGCCGGCAAGACGCTGACCGCCGCCGCCATCGCGGTCCTGCTGTTCGGGTTCATCCGCCTCCCCATCGCCTACGTCGCCTCCCAGGGAATCGTCCCCGTCGACGTCTGGTTTTTCGGGAGCCGAACGCCGACGGGGATCTGGTTCGCGTTCGCCGTTTCGGGAATCGTCGCCGCCGTCGTCGCTGCCGGCTGGTTCGAACTCGGGAAGTGGCGCGGTGTCGATCTGACTCAGCGGGCGGACGGCACTCCCGCTGACGGAACTGGCGACGGCGACCGCGTCGGTGACAGTCCGTCTCCCGACGAAGCAGGAACCGACGACTGAGAGCCGAGCACCGCCACGAGCGAAGCCTGACCGATTCCGGTCGGATGGGGGCCAATTGGTGTCTGATAGCGCGCGATTCCGCGCTCCGTATCGAACAATCCACCACTATCACGGCCGGAAACGTGCCACTCGTTGCCACGGGTTGCGGACGTCGCGCCACGTAGTTACTTGCTGTCTCGCCACGTAGTTGACAATAGAAGGCCAAATGTACGACCACATCCTCATCCCGACGGACGGAAGCACCGAGACCGAGCAGGCCGTCAGTCACGGGCTCGGACTCGCACGAACCTACGACGCGACAGTTCATGCGCTGTCAGTAATCGACGAGAGCGAGCAGTCGGCCGTGCCGGCGGCTGATGCGCGCGAGCAACTGCGGTCCGCAGCCGAGACGGTGGGTCGGCGAGCGACCGCCGAGATCGCAGAAACGGCCGCGGAGTTAGACCTCGACGTCCACCGCGAACTCCGCCAGGGAACGCCCTCCGAGGAGATCCTCGACTACGTCGAGAACCAGGCCATCGACCTCGTGGCGATGGGCACCCACGGCCGTGCTGGCGTGGGACCGAACCTCGGCAGTACGACGCTCAGAGTGATTCGGAACGTCGACGTACCCGCGCTGACGGTCCGCTTCCGCGAGGGCGAGGACGTCGACGCGGCGAGCCACTACGAGATCTACAACGACGTCCTCGTGGCGACAGACGGGAGCGACGGGTCGGCGGTCGCCGCCGAACAGGGCATCGACATCGCCGAGATGTACGGTGCGACGCTGCACGTCATCTACGTCCTGGACACGAACACCTACGTCTTCGAGGACGTGCCGAAGAGCATCATCGGCCTGCTCAAGGAGAGCGGGAACAACTCCCTGGAGGAACTCGCGGAGCTGGCCCGGGAGCGAGGAGTCGACGTCGAGACGGATTTCCGCCGCGGCAGGCCGTCGCAGAAAGTCCTGGAGTACGCCGACCAGAACGACGTGGACCTCCTCACGCTGGGCGCGCACGGCCGAACGAGCGAAGTCCACCTCGGGAGTACAACCGAGCGCGTGATTCGCGCGTCCGAGCGACCGACGCTCTCCGTTCGGTGAGCGCGGGTAGTGCTTCCCCGGCGCTACGACACCGCTCGACGTATCCGTTTGGTGCATTCCTGCGGTTCGAGAACGGGCAACCCCGCTCAAGGTGTCGCGCCTGCAACCATCGACTATGCAACTCGGCATCATCCTCGAGACGAAGGACCCCGAGCGCGTCTGGAACGCCTTCCGCCTCGCGAACACCGCCCTCGACGCGGACCACGAGGTCGAGGTCTTCCTCCTCGGGGACGGCGTCGAGGCGCCGGACCTCGAACACGAGAAGTTCAACCCACACGGCGTGATGCGCAAGTACACGCAGAACGGCGGCCGCCTCCTGGCGTGCGGGACGTGCCTCGACTCCCGCGACCTCGAACCGGACGACCTCAGGCCTCGTTCGACCATGGAGGACTGCCTCGGCGTCGTCGAGGACGCCGACCGGGCGCTCACTATCGGGTAATCGGGTGCTGGCTGTCGGGTAATCGGGTGCTGGCTGTCGGACCGTCGGACGGTTACTGTCGAATCGTCGGACGCTTACTGTCGGATAGTCCGGCACTCAGTCCCGAAGCCGTTGTTCAGTCGGCGGGCTGTTCGGCGCGTTGCGTGCCCTCGACGTCCAGCGGGTCGGCCGACGACGTCGCCGTGACCAGTCGCAGGAACTGGCCCGCGTTCGTGAGGAGCTTGTTCTCGGCTTTCCGGAGGTGTTCCTCGTAGGTGGAGCGAGCGACGGCGGTCTGTTCGGCCAGGTCGCGCAGCGTCGCCTGGCGGGGCTGCTCGTAGTACCCGCTCTCCAGGGCCAGTCGGAGCGCCGCCTGCTGGCGGTCGGTGACGTCCTCGAACAGCTGGTCGACCGGCGCCAGCATACTGTGTGGGACCTGTTGTTCCGTAATCGACGTCTTCGAGAGCACTTCGATGTCCCGGTCGGCCTCCAGGTCTTGCAGGAGGTCTCGGACGTCGTTCTCGTCGAACGCGATCACGGTGTAGTGCTCCCAGCCCTGGCGGTGGATGGTCGGCGGCTGGTAGAGGCAGTTGTGTGACTCGAATCGCTCGAGAATCGAGTCCTCCAGCGAACAGAGACAGGACTGCGTGACGACGTGGAGTCCGGACTCGTCGACGGACTTGTGGAGGATGGTCCCCAGTTGTTCGATCTCCGCGAGCAGTTCGTCGGTCGGCGGTTCCGGCGACGTGGTCTCGATCACCTGGCAGTCGCTCAGGTACCACTCGCGGATGGTGAGGTCCGGGTGGCGCTCCGATATCTCCCGATACGGGCACTCGTGTTTGACCCGGAAGGAGGCTTCGAAGAGACTCATACACACACATTACGGCTTGCGTCAATTAACGGTGCCGGTCATAGCCGGCAGTACTCGTATACGGGGTACGGTCGTATTGGGGGATACTGATGTCGGAGCTCAGCCCAGAGGAGTTCAGCGAACAGTTACACAGCGACGCTGGCGCCCCGCTCGTTCTCGATATTCGCCACGAAGCGGACTACGACGACTGGCACATCCCGGGCAGTGTCAACGTCGACGTCTACGACAAACTGACGAACGACCCGGAGGCGGCCAAAGACGAGCTCTCGGAGGTCCCCGAGGACCGCGAGGTCGTCACCATCTGTGCCGCGGGCGTCGTCTCGCAGACGGCGACCGATGTGCTCCAGGACATGGGGTACGACGCCACGACGCTCACGGACGGTATGAACGGGTGGAGCCGCGTGCACCGCCACGCCACCGTTCCGGCCGACGTCGACGGGACGCTCGTCCAGGTCGCCCGACCAGGGAAGGGGTGTCTCTCCCACGTCCTGATCGCCGACGGCGAGGCTGTCGTGTTCGACCCGTCACACTACGTCGAAGAATACGAGGCAATCCTCGACGACTACGACGCCGACCTGGTCGGCGTCTTCGACACGCACGCTCACGCGGACCACGTCTCCGGCGGCACGAAACTCGCCCGCCGCAACGACGTTCCGTACTACCTCCACCCGAAGGACGCGCTCGCCACCGACGCGACGCCCATCGAAGACGGCCAGACCGTCGCGGTCGGCGGTGTCGACGTCGACGTCGTCCACACGCCCGGCCACAGCGAGGGCAGTGTCTCGTTCGCCGTCGAGGACGCGGCGCTGCTCACGGGTGACACGCTCTTCCACGAGAGCGTCGGGCGCGTCGAACTCGGCGTCGAAGCCGGAATCGAGGACTCGGACGTCGAGCAGAACGCCGCCACCCTCTACGAGAGCCTCCAGCGGTTGCAGGAGTACCCAGACGACGCCGTCGTTCTGCCGTCACACGACCCCGGCTCGCCCGAACCGCCGGTGACAGCGACGCTCGGCGACGTCCGCGAACGGAACGACGACCTCGGCCGCGACCGCGAGGCGTTCGTCGAGACGCTCGCCTCGGACATCCCCGAGCACCCGCCGAACTTCCAGCGCGTCAAGCGAGTGAACGTCGGCCAGGAGTCAGTCCCCGCCGACCAGCTGGCGGACCTCGAACTGGGCCCGAACAACTGTGCAGCGGAGTAAGTCATGAGTACGGCCAGTACCATCAAACAGGGAATCCTCGAGCACAAGGGACAGTTCTCGCTGCACGTCCTGCTGGTGTTCGCGACCGGGCTGACGATCGGTTCCGAGCGCGCCGTCGTTCCGGTCCTGGGCCGCGACGTGCTCGGCGTCGAGTCGCTGTTCGTCATCGGCTCGTTCGTCGTCTCGTTCGGGATCGTGAAGTCGATCCTCAACCTCTACGCCGGCAAGTGGGGCGAAGAGTACGGCCGCAAGCCCGTGCTCGTCCTCGGGTGGGTGACTGCGCTCCCGCTCCCGGTCATCCTGATCTACGCGCCGAGCTGGGCGTGGATCTCGGTCGGGAACGTCCTGCTGGGCATCAACCAGGCGCTCACCTGGAGTATGGCGATCAACGCCAAAATCGACCTCGCGCGGCCCGACCAGCGCGGGCTCGCGGTCGGCATCGACGAAGCCTTCGGGTACAGCGGCGTCGCGGTCGGCGCCTGGGTCACGGGCCTCATCGCCGGTCAGACGAGCCTCCGCCCCGAGCCGTTCTACTTCCTCGCCATCGTCGTCGTGTTCGCGTTCCTGGTCTCGGTCTTCCTCATCAAGGAGACCGTCCAGTACGCGCAGGCGGAGGGCGACGACGACCACCACGACGCGAACCTCCCGTTCAACGACGTGCTGAAGCGGGCGACGTACGGCGACAGGACGCTGTTCGCCGCGGCGCAGGCCGGCCACATCGAGAACTTCGTCGACACGCTGTTCTGGATCGCCGTGCCGCTGTACCTCACGAGCCAGGGCCTCGGCATCGCCGCGGTCGGCTCCGTCGTCGCTATCCACAGCGCGATGTACTTCCTGCAGATCGGAACCGGCGGCCTCGCTGACCGCATCGGCCGCCGACCGCCGGTCATCTGGGGGATGTTCCTCGCCGGCGCCGGCGTTCTCGGGATGGTTCTCGTCGACGGGTATCTCCCCTGGGCCGTCCTCGCAGCCGCCTCCGGGCTCGGCATGGCGCTGCTGTACCCGAACCTGATGACCGTGCCCAGCGACGCCGCACACCCGACGTGGCGCTCGGCAGGGATGGGCGTCTACCGAATGTGGCGTGACTCCGGCTACGCCGTGGGCGCCATCCTCATCGGGCTCGCGATGCAGTTCGTGAACCCCGAAGCAGCCTTCTACATGACTGCAATCCTGATGTTCGCGTCCGGTGCCATCGTGTACATCTGGATGGAGGAGACCCATCCGGAGTTCGGTACCCACGAACCGCCCGCGCCCGCGACGGAGGAATCGCCGCAGGCCGTGACCGACGACTGACCGCGCGTACTCCCCGTTTCACGGGTTTCTAGCTCGACTCGACGCCCGCGACGTCCGCGGGGTCTGCGACTACCTTACTTCCTGGCGACGAAGAGCACGTGCCTGAGCGACGGCAGCGCCGCGTTCGCCAGCCGCACTTGCTCAGTGATACTCTGGGGGTCCAGGTCGTATCGCCCCAGGAACCGGTCGATAGCCGGGCCGAGCGGGCTGCCGTGCAGGCGACCGAACAGCGCCGTCCACTTCCGGAACTGGCCGACGCTGTGTGCGGAGACGTCCTCCACAGCGACCACGTCGAGGTCCGCCGCATCGAGCGCGCGCTCGTAGTCCGCCCGGGTTCCGGGGTCGGGCATATCCCACGCGTCGGCAAACGCCGAGACGGCCCGGCGGTCGGCGTCGTCGCGGCCAGTCTGCGCGAGGAGGTCAGAGAACACCACGACGCCATCCGGCTGGAGGACGTGGGCGATTTCCGCGAAGACGGCCTCGCGGTCCGGGAGGTAGACGAAGGCGTCGACGCCGACGCAGGCCGGAAGCGACGCGGACGCGAACGGCAGACTGGTCGCGTCCCCCACCACGAATGACGCGTCGACGCCGCGCTCTCTGGCGTTCTCGCGGGCGCGAGCGACGTTGTACGGCACGAGGTCGACGCCGGTCGCCCGGAACCCGAACTGTTCGGCGAGGTGGACCGTCGGCCCGCCGCGTCCGCACCCGACGTCGAGGAGGCGGGCGTCCTGCGTCGTCGAGCAGTACGCGGCGAGTCGCTTGCCGAGCAGCGTGACCAGGCGCCGCTGACTCGCGGCGCCGACGTGGGGCTGGTACCACCTCGAGTACCCCAGATTCAGGAACGCGTCGGTGTCCAACAATCGGTCGAACACGCGCCAGATGTCGGCCCGCGACCCCCGGTAGGAGAACTGGTCGGTGATCCGGTCGCGGAGCTGGTCGTCGCCCATCGCGTCACTCCAGGTCCGAGATCTCAGAGTAGCAGTGCGCGGACTCCTCGCAGTACGCCAGGTCCGCACAGCCGCGCGGCCGCTGGTAGTCGATGTCCTTGTGTTCGCGCAGGTACGTCACGTAGCCGTCGTCGACGCGGTCGAGGACGTCGTGGCAGACCCACTTCTCCCCGAACCACGTCGCGCCCAGATTCCGGTACGGACAGAGGAAGACCGTCCGTTCGACGTCGTCGATGCGCGGCGTCTCTACGATGCGAACGCCGACGAGGCGGTACGCGATGCGGAGTCGCCGCACCACTGCCGACGGCGTGTTCGCGCCGAGAAAGAGAACGGGCGAAATCAGGTAGCCGAGTCCGTGGAGCAGTCGGCGGAGCATCGGCCGTGTGTTCCCGCCGCAGCGTCAAATAAGTGGACCTGCCGTTCGGCTCGGTGCGGAGGTTGCGGCTTGTGTAGGGGCGCTTCGAATTCGACTACGAGGCCGACTCGACGAAACCCCGCGGCCGCGGGGCGTTCACTCGGCGTCGACTGTCTCGACGGTGAACAGCGAGTCGTCAGAAAGCACGGCCTGGACGCGGCCGTGCCACGCGTCCGAGAACGCGTCTCGCTGTTCGGCAGTCGCGGAGCCGTCGAGAATCTGTTGCAGCGCGCCCATCGCCGGACCGCCGTCCGGAACCTCGCTCACGTGGTAGGTGACCTCGATCGTTTCCCCCGTGTCGGTCCGTCGGAGCCGGAACGTCGGCGTCGGCGTCTCCGATTCGAACGCGTCGAACGTCAGGAGGTTGCGTCGGTCGCCGATGCCGCCCGCGAGACCGCCGAAGCCGTCCTCCTGAGCGGCGCCCGTGACGTACGAGACGAGCCGCCCCATCACGCCGTAGGTGGCGTCTTCGCGCGGTCCCGCGGCGTGAACTTCGACATCGCTGCGGACCGGGCGGTCATCGGGGTACAGCGCGTCCAGCCCCAGTTGAGTGATTCGGAACGCGCCCGAGGCGGTCGGACAGGAGTGGCCCGCCGCCTTGACCACGTCCTCGTAGCTGACGACGAACGGGTCGTCGGGGTCGAGGACGCCCAGGGCTTCCGCGACCGGGTCACGGATTCGAATTGGTTCGGCGTCGTACTCGATGGCCAGGTTCGTCGTCGTGTGGTTCGCGTCTGTCGCTGTCTCGCTGTCTGTCATTGGTGGGGTGTCGCTGTGGCGTTGGCTTTCTTCGTGGGTGGCGTGGTCGTCGCGTTGGCTGTCATTGTGTGTGGCGTGGTCGCATCGGCTGTCATTCGAACCGCAGCAGGCGCATCCCGTTGAGTATCACGGCGAGGACGCTGGCCTCGTGGACCAGCATGCCGAGCGCGAGCGTGACGTAACTCGTGAGCACGCCCGCCAGCAGCAGCGTCACAGTCAAGACGGCGAGGCCGACGTTCTCGATGACGTTCCATCGGGTCGCCTTGCTGAGCGTGACCGCGTACGGAATCCGCTCGAGGTCGTCGGCCATCAGCGCCATGTCCGCCGTCTCGATGGCGGTGTCCGTGCCCGCAGCGCCCATCGCGATGCCGACGTCGGCCGTCGCCAGCGAGGGCGCGTCGTTGATGCCGTCGCCCACCATCGCCACGACGTGGCCGTCGTCCTGGAGGGCCTCGATGGCCGTCTGCTTGTCCGCCGGGAGGAGTTCGGCGCGGAAGTCGTCGATACCGACCTCGTCAGCGACCGCGGCAGCCGTCCGTTCGTTGTCGCCGGTCAACAGCATCGTCTCGATGCCGGCGGTCTGCAAATCCTCGATAACGGCCGGCGCCGCCGCCCGGAGTTCGTCACGGACAGCAATCACGCCGACGACGGTCCCGTCACGCACGACGTGGACAGCGGTGTCGCCGTATTCCTCGTGGGCGCGGACGGACTCCGCGACGGCCTGGGGGACATCGACGTCCCGCTCGTCGAGCAGCGCGCGGTTCCCGACGACTAGTTCGCGGCCGTCGTAGTGGGCGACGACGCCCTTCCCCGGGACGACGTCGAAGTCCTCGGGGTCCGGAACCGACGTCTGCGCGGCGTTCGCGTCTGTCTCGCCGGCCGTGGCTGTCGTCGTGCCGCCGTCGGTCGCTGCAGACGTGGGGTTCCGGGCCGCCTCGACGATTGCGTCGGCGAGGTGGTGTTCGCTCTTCTTCTCGGCGATTGCCGCGAGTTCCAGCGCTTCGTCGGCGGTGGTTCCGAACCCCTCGACGTCGGCAACGGTGGCTTCCCCCTTCGTGAGCGTGCCCGTCTTGTCGAACGCGACGAGGTCGATCTGTCCGGCGCGCTCGAGGTGCTCGCCCCCCTTCATGAGCACGCCGGAGCGGGCGGCGTTCCCAATCGCGCTCACGATGCTGACCGGCGGGCCGATGACGAGCGCGCCGGGACAGCCGATGACAAGCAGCGTCAGCGACAGGATCGCGTTCTGGGTGACGGCGTACGCGCCGACCGCGAGTACGATGACCCCTGGCGTGTAGTACTTCGCGAAGCGGTCGATCAGCGATTCCGTGGGGGACTGGGCCTCCTGGGCGTGCTCGACGCGCTCGATGATGCGCTGGAGCGTGGTGTCCGAGCCCGACCCAGTCGTCCGGACCTCGAGTGCGCCGTCCTGGTTGATGGTGCCGGCGTAGAGCTCGTCGCCGGGCGCCTTGCGGACGGGCGCGCTCTCGCCGGTGACGGGCGCCTGATTGACGGCGCTCTCGCCCTCGACGACGTCGCCGTCCACGGGAATCTTCTCGCCGGGCTTGACGACGACGACGTCGCCGACGGCCACTTCGTGAGCGGGCACCTCGACGAGTTCGCCGTCGCGGCGGACCATCGCCGTGTCGGGCGCCAGTTCCAGCAGTTCCTGGAGGGCGTTGCGGGTCTTCCGCATGGTCCGGCCTTCGAGGTAGCTCCCGAGGCTGAACAGGAAGACGACCGCGGCGGCCTCCCAGTAGGCGCCGATGGCGATGGCGCCGACGGCGGCCAGCGTCACCAGCGTCTTGATTCCCAGGGTTCGGCTTTTCACCTCGTAGTAGGCGGCCCTGGCGATGTCGTAGCCGCCGACGACGGCAGCGGTGACCAGGACGGCGGCACTGGCCGTGTTCAGGGTGGTCAGGTAGCCGAGTGTCCACCCGCCGCCGTAGAGGATGCCGCTGGCCGCCGTGACGAGGGCGTTGCGGTGTTTGCGGACGTACTGCTCGATTGGTTGTGTCTCCATCGTGGTTCAGGCGGGCTGGGGCGTGTAGCCCTGGTTCTCGATGGTCGTCTCAAAGGTTGCGGGGTCCGCGACGTCGTCGTCGTAGTCGATTTCGACGCGGCCGGTCGAGTAGTGCACCTCCACTGCTTCGACGCCGTCGACGCCGGAGAGGGCGCGCTCGACGGTGTTCGCGCAGGTGGGGCAGTCGAAGTCCATGACACGGAACTGTGTCGTTTCGCTCATTACACTCAATCGTAGGGCGGCCACCCCCTAAAGTATTTTTCAGATGATAGGTTAGAATAGGTAAACAACCCGTGAACGTGGACAAACGACACGTCTAGGGCTTCGGGTGGTTCGCGGCGGGACGCGCTGCAGGGACTGTTGCGCGTATCCCAGTCCTCGCAAGCGGACGGGCGGGTTTTTCTCCCGGGCACCCCTTCGTCCACGTATGAGTACGTCCGACGCGGACCCGGAACTCGTGGACATCGCCATCCGCGACCCCGAGGTCTCGGACGCGGTCGACGAACCGATGCGCGCGATGATTCTCGACATCCTCGACGAGGAAGCGCTGACGGCCGCCGAGGTCCACGAGCGCCTCGCCGACCGCGGATTCGACCGCACGGAGAACACCATCCGCCACCACATCAACGAACTTCGGGACGCCGGCCTGGTCGACGTCGTCCGCTTCGAGGAGGGCCGGGGCGGGACGACGAAGTACTACCACGCCAACACCATCGTCCTATCGTACTCGCTGCCGGACTCGGCGGCCCCCGCAGTCGAGGCGATGACGGAGGCGGTCCAGCCGGCAGTCAGTGACGCGCTCGGAACGCTCACCACCGAGTACGGGGACGAAATCGAGGACGTCGTCGCCGACATGCAGCCCTGCGAGCACTGCCGGACCCAGAAGTACGAGACGTTCGTCCTCCTGACTGTCCTGCGGCGCGCGTTCGTCAGAGCCCACCGGCAGTCGTAACCCGCGAGGGAACCGGTTGACGTGGTGCTACCGGGGCCTCACACCTACGAGAATCCCACCCGACGCAAGGGTCGTCGTGTCCGCCACGGGGTGTTTCCGACAACGGAAGGACACTGCGGCTACTCAGTTCTTGCGTGGTTCGCTTCCACGACGGCGGGTCGCTCGCGGCGAGTCCGCGGTTCGAGGAGCCACAGCGGACGGTCACGCGATCAGGTCGAGCACCCAGTTTGCGGCGTTGAGCGCGACGAGCACGGCGCCTTCCGCACGGGAGAGCACGTCGCCCGTCCAGAACATCGCCGCGACGACGACCGTCGTTCCGAGCAGCAAGCCCGTCGTCGTGAGCGCGGACGGCGCGACCGCGAGTGGCTGGATGGCGCCGGCGAGACCGAGCACACCGAGGACGTTGAAGACGCAGCTACCGACGAGGTTGCCGGCCGAGAGCCCGGCGCGCCCGCGACGTACGGCGGCCAGCGACGCCGCGAGCTCCGGCATCGAAGTCCCGGCTGCGACGACGGTCACGCCGACCACCCACTGGGAGACGCCAGCGAGCCGTGCGAGGTCGGTTGCGGCGAGCACGAGCACGTGCGCACTCCCGACGACGACTGCGAGGCCGGCCACCGCACGCACCGCCTCGACCCTCGTCCGGTGCCCGCGGTCGACGCTGCGCGTCTGCACACGACTGCCGTCGGTTCGCAGCACGACGACGAGGTACGCGACCAACAGCGCGACCAGCACCCCGCCGTCGGCACGCGAGAGGCGGAGGTCCGCGAGGAACACGAGCGCGAGCGCCGTCGACCCGACGAGCACGACGGCGTCCCGCCGGACCAGGTCGTCGGGTGTCGTCAGCTCGCGAACGAGCGCGACGCCACCGAGGATGAACCCGAGGTTGAGGACGTTCGACCCGACGATGTTCCCCACCGATATGTCGGGGTTGGCTGTGAGCGCGGCGTCGATGGTCACGGCGAACTCCGGCGCCGACGTCCCGAACGCGACGACGGTGAGACCGACGACCAGCCCGGGGACGCCGAGGCGGTGTGCGACGCGCCCGGCGCCCGTGACGAGACTGGTGGCGCCCGCCCAGAGGCCGACTACGGAAGCGGCGCCGAGCACGAGGTCCACGAGGACAGCACTCGTCATCGTTCGGTCGTCGACCAGTAGCTCCAAGAAACGGACGGATTCGTGGGCCGCGACGCCCCACCAATTTCAGCGATCGTCCACCGATGCGCCGGTATGCGTCGTGCGCTCGCGACGGCGCTCACGCTCGGGTTGCTGTCCGGGTTCGTGTTCGCGGTCGTCCTCGGCCTCCTGGTGGCGTTCGGGGCACTCGACCTGACCATCGCCGTCGCCCTGGTCGTCCTATTCAACGCCGTCATGTTGCTCGTCGGCCCGACACTCAACGACCTCCTCTACCGGTACCTCTACGACATGGACTGGGTGTCGTTCGAGGAGTTCCGCGAGCGAAGCGCGGCGTCAGCCGCCGTCGCCGAGGACGTCACCACGGAGTTCGACTACAGCAAGCCGAAGCTCGGCATCATCCCGGACAGCAACCCGACTGCGTTCACGTACGGCAGCGGCCGGTTCAACGTCCGCGTCGTCGTCACCGAGGGGTGCTTCGAGTACCTCGACGACGACGAACTCGCCAGCGTCGTCGCCCACGAACTCGGCCACGTCACCAGCAGGGACTTCATCGTGATGACGCTCGCGAACACGCTCGTCGAAATCCTGTACCTCGTCGCCGTCCACGGGTGGCGCATCGCCGCCGCGACGAGCGCCGGCAGCGGCAGCGGTGCCGGTAGCGGCGGTGGCGGAAAGCGTGCGGATCCGACCGTGGTGCTGTACGGCGTCGCGGTCGTCGCGTACGTCATGTGGTTCTTCGGCGAGTACATCGTTCTCTACCTGAGCCGCGTCCGCGAGTACGCCGCCGACCGGTTCGCCGCCGACCGCGCGCACCCCGACCTGCTGTCCTCGTCGCTCGTGAAAATCGCGTACGGCATCGTGACCAGCGAGGACAGCCCGGAACTGGCGAAGGCCACCCGGAACATCGGCTTCATGAACGTCGCCGACAGCACCGACGAGGGCCTCATCTACGCGAGCGTCCGGGACGAGCCCGACGACGAGGAACTCCTCCTCCGGTCGTTCCTCTTCGACCTGAAGAACCCGTGGGCGCGCCTCCTGGAACTGAACTCCACGCACCCACTGACCGGGAAACGCGTCAGGGAACTGTCGACGCGGCCCGGCGCCACCCGCTTCGACTTCGACGCCGTCGTCCGCGAGTTCCCCGTGGACGCTCGCCGGATGTACCGCGAGTTCGCGCGCGACCTGGCCGTCTCCGCGCTCCCGCTGGCCGGCCTCCTCGGATTCCCGCTCGTGGCCGGCGGCGCACTGGTCGCCACCGACCTGGCGTTCTCCGTGTTCTGGTTCGCGGGCGGGTGGCTCGCGGCCTTCGGCCTCGCGCTGCTCGCGCTCGCGTACTACGAGTACCCGCGCGGCGACGCCGAACTGACCACTGTCGTGTCGGTGCTCGCTGACCCGTACGCGTCCCCGGTGTGCGGGCGGCGAGTCGAGTTCGACGGTGAACTCGTCGGGCGCGGCGTCGCCGGCTACGCGTTCTCCGAGGACATGCTGTTCCAGGACCGCACGGGCCTGATGCTGCTGGAGTACGAGAGCTGGCTGACTTGGCTCGGGAACTTCCTGTTCTCGATTCGGCGCGTGCCCGAACTGGTCGGCCAGCGGGCGACCGTCGACTGCTGGTACTTCCGGGGCGTGAGCACGTGGACCGGCTTGCGCCGCCTCCAGACCGGCGACGACGAGGTCACGGGCTTCGTCCACCTGGGCGGCGTCATCGGCGGCGGAATCCTCGTGGCGCTCGGCGTGCTGGTCGCCCTCGCGGGTGCCGTCGTCTGACTGCGGTTCGGACCAGTGGTCGCGGACGCCCGATGGTATGCCGGGGTGGGTGCGGGTCGGTGGTGCCCACAGCCGATGGACTCACACAGCGACGTGCTCGTCGACGAACCAGTGAATGATGTGTCCCTCCGCGCGGTGCAGGATGTCGCTGCAGGTCGCGTTCGCGACGCCGAGGGTTTCCGCGACCTCGCCGAGCGTCGCCTCCCGCGGCGAGCGGTAGTACCCGGCCTCGATCGCGGCAAGCAGGACTTCCTGCTGGCGGTCGGTCAGTAACTGGTCGGCCTGGCTCGCGCCGATTTCGCGCACGAACTCGATGTCGAAGTCGATCCCGATATCGTCGAGGTGCGTGCGGAGGTTAGACAGCCGGCTGTTCGACGTCGTCACCTCCCATGTCGCCTCGCCGTCCTGGATGTCGAAGGGCATCTTCAGCGGGACGCCCGCCCGCCAGACCGGGAGCAGCGGGAGGGGGTTCAGCGTCTGTATCTGGAGGAGGGCTTCGTCGTCGTGCTTCCAGAGCAACTCGAGGCTCTGGACGTCGTCGCGGGCCTGGATGTCGGTGATGATGGGCAGGGGGTCGGCGGCCGTGAGGCGGACGAGGCCGATGCCGGAGTCCGCTGCGGGGATGCTCGTGACGACCTGGAACACCAACTCGGGGTTGGCCGCTGAGATGTCGCCGATCCAGGTCTGGTCGGGGATGTCGATGGTGAGTTTCGCGTGCGGCATCGCTTGTGGGTGCTGCTAGGGGCAGCCTCTCCATAACGGGTGGTGCGAATATATTCGCACCCGCCTCGTCGATTCGCGCTGTCGACTAACCAGCCTAGGCTCGAAGCCCTACTCGATGCTGACAGTCACCGTAGCTCGAAACGACGACGCGCTGGGGGACGGCCCTGACATTCGACGGGTGAGACGGCGATGAGGGCGTGGGCCGAAACTGGTTTTCTACGGGAGGGACGGCGATGGCGCTAGGTGTGAGCGAGTGGATTGCGGACAACACTCGCGTCGTGCTCGCGGTGATGCTCGTGGCGTCGACTGTCGCCGCCGCCGGCGTCCCGATGGTCGACCAGTCGACGTCGCTCGGCCAGTTCCAGACCGAGGCCGACGAGGCCGACGCCCTCGATTACGCCGACGCGAACTTCTCCGAGGGCACCGCTGGCACGGCGTCCGCCCAGGTCGTCGTGCAGGACGACGACGTCCTGGACCGCGAGACGCTCCTCGCGATACTCGAGTACGAACAGGCGCTGGAAGCCAACGCGACGGTCAACGACACGCTCGTCGAGAACGATTCGATGCGCAGCGTCGCGAACCTAGTGGCGACGACGTCCGTCCGACAGGACCGGGTCGAGGACCTCCAGACCCGCGAGCGCGAACTCGCAGCGACGGCGGCGGCGCTCGCGGACAGCATCGAAACCCTCGCCCGCAATCCGAACGCCAGCGTCGAGTCGGCGTTCGACGACGTCGACGCGACCACGGCCGTGAACCTCACCGACGACGATTACGCGCACTTCGAGGACGCCGTCGAACAGCGCCGGGCTGACGGCGAAGCGACAGACGGTTCGGGCGACCAGACCGAGGCAGTGGGGAACGTCACGCAGCGCATCCTCGCCGACGAGTACGAGACCCTGGCCGATGACAGGAACGACCTGGCCGACCTCGACCCGACGCTGGACGCGCAGGTCGACGAACTCCGGTCGCTGAACGACTCGCAGGTCGAAACCCTGGCAGCGGACGTGCTCGCTGGCGACGAGAGCCAGTCCTCGCAGGCGCTCGCGTTCGTGCCCGACTACTACGAACCGGGCTCGACCGAGACCAACGCGACGCTGCTCGTGGTGACCCAGGAGACCCCCGGCGGGTCGTTCGCGCCTGGAGACGCACCCGCTGAAATCGAGGACTCCCAGGCGGCGATGGCTGCGCTCGCACCGGACGACGGCGTCACGTCCGTGTTGCTCTACGGTGACGGCATCGTGTCCGCGGAGATCACGGACTCGATGAAGGACAGCGTCCTGCTGGTCGGGCCGCTGGCCGTCGCGTTCGTCCTGCTGGTGCTCGTGGTCGTCTACCGGGACCTGCTGGACATCCTGTTAGGGCTGCTCGGTATCGCGCTCGTGCTCGTGTGGACGTTCGGCGCGATGGGGTGGTTCGACATCGCGTTCAGCCAGCCGTTCGTCGTCGTGCTCGTCCTGCTCGTCGGGCTCTCCATCGACTACGGAATCCACGTCGTGATGCGCTACCGGGAGGCCCGAGAGACCGCGGAAACGTCGCCCAGTCGCGCGATGACCGTCGCCCTCGGCAGCGTCGGCGTGGCGCTCGTCTACGTGACCTCGACCACGGCCATCGGCTTCCTGTCGAACCTGACCAGCCCGCTGACGGTGTTCCGCGAACTCGGCGTCGTCAGCGCCATCGGCATCGTCGCGACGCTGCTGGTCTTCGGCCTGCTCGTCCCCGCGCTCAAAGTCGAACTGGACGCCCTCCTCGAAGCCCGCGGTTTCGACCGCGTGAAGCCGGCGGTCGGGACGGGCGCGGGCCACGTCAATCGCGTCCTCGGCGTCGGCGCGACGCTCGCGACGAAGGCCCCGTACGTCGTCATCATCGTCGCTGTCGTGGTCAGCAGCGTGGGCGCGTACGGCGCGACCGACATCGACGCCAGTTTCGAGCAGTCCGACTTCCTGGCGGAGGACCCCGACGAGTGGCTGAAGGACTTGCCCGGGCCGTTCGCGCCGGGGACGTACACAGCGGAGACGGCAATCGAGACGCTCGACGACGACTTCGTCAGGCAGGACACCACGGCCACGATACTCGTCAGGGGCGACGTAGCAGACTCTGAGACGCTGGCTCGCATCGACTCGGCGCGCGCGAACGCCACCGACCTGACGGCGACGGAGACGTACGCCGACGGCGAGGCCGCCATCACCGACCCGGTGACTGTGATGGAGCGCGTCGCGGCGACCAACGAGTCCTTCAACGAGACGTACGCGAGCGCCGACACGGACGGCGACGGCGTCCCCGACGAGAACGTAACCGCCGTCTACGACGAACTCTACCAGGTCGCGCCAGAGGACGCTGGCGACGTCGTGCACCGCGAGGACGGCGAGTACCGGGCCGTCCGGATGGTCGTGACGCTCGCCGGCGGCGCCGATGACGACACTATCCGCGACCAGATGGAGTGGGTCGCCGCGGACGTCGACGGCGACGGCGTCTCAGCGATTGCGACGGGCGACGTCATCGTCAACCAGATCACGGCCGACCAGCTCGCCCAAACCGCGTTCCTGAGCCTGGTCGTCGCGCTCCTGTCGGTGCTGGTCGTCCTCGCGGCGGCTTACCGGCTCACCGAGGGGAGCGCGTCCCTGGGGGTCGTCACCATCGTCCCGGTAGCGTTCACGCTGACGTGGGTGCTCGGGACGATGGCGGTGCTGGACATCCCCTTCAACATCGTCACCGGGATGATCACCGGGCTGACAATCGGGCTCGGGGTGGACTACAGCCTCCACGTCAGCGAGCGATTCAACCAGGAACTGGCGGACGCGGAGACGGTCGCCGACGCGCTCCACGAGACCCTCACCGGCACCGGCGGCGCGCTGCTGTCCAGCGCGGCGACCACCGCCAGCGGGTTCGCCGTGTTACTCGTCGCGGTGCTCCCGTTCCTGCAGTCGTTCGGGCTCATCACCGCGGTCACAATCGTGTTCGCGTTCCTCGCGAGCGTGTTCGTCCTGCCGAGCCTGCTGGTCGTCTGGGCCCGGGTCGTGGGCCGCGGCGAGTCCCCGACCACGGTGTCTCGCAACGGGCCCGTGACTGCTGACGGGGGCGCAACGCGGACAATTGACCGGCCGTACGCGCTGCCGGACCAGTCGGTCCCAGTGACGGTTTCGGTCTGTGCAGTCGCCGACAGGGCGTGCCTCAGGGAGACGGTTCCCGGCGACATCGTGTCGCTCGAGGTCACCCCCGACCCGGTCGCCGTGAATCAGCGCGACGGCCGCTTGTCGGTGTACTGGGCCGTCGACGAGGCCCCGACTACTCCGATGGTCGAGTACACGGTCGAGCTACCAGATGACCCGCACGATGGCGACGTCTTCGAGTTCCAGGGCGTCGTCGAGGCCGTCGACGGCGGCCGTCCGGTCCGCGGCGACGACACTGTCACTGTCGTCGCGGACGTCTTCCAGCGCGTCATCGAGCGCGGCGCGGTCACGGACGCGGACATCGCGGCCGCGGTCGAACGCGACGACGTCACCGAAACGGAACTCCAGCGGCTTCGAAACGCCTGGATGCGGACGGACTGAGTGGACGCGACCGCCGACGCTCAGCGGTCCAGGCTCAGACGTTCGGCGATCCGCGGCCGCGTCCAGCGGTCGCGCGCTGCCGCCAGTAGAGGTACAGGAGCGTAACGACGAGGACGGCCTGGATGGCTTTGTCCACGTACCCGATTGCCGTGAACTCGCCGGCCTTCGCGACGTACCACAGCGGGAACTGGACGGCCGTGTAGACGACGCCCGCCAGGTACAGCAGGGGACGGCGGTAATCGACGAGGAAGAGCCCGATACCGCCGAAGAATCCGACCCCGGCGAGCAAGACGGGAATCCGGCCCTCGACGAGGCCGGCGTAGACGTGAATTGCGCCGGTGGCGACGACGAGCAGGACGGCCAGCCAGTGAATCGTTGTGAGTGACTCCGTCCCGGACGTATCAGATAGCTGGCTCATACGAAACTCTACGCGCTAAACCGCGTTAAACCTACGTTCGAACATACTCGCAGTGGCGACGGGATTCGCGCTCATCGCACCCGAGCCCGAAATCTGGGGGTGGCCCGGGACTGTCCCGCCAAACCGCCTCGTCAGGGTCCCGGTCGGACCGAGAACGCCTCCGCTACCCCACCACTTATCGGCGAGTCTCGCCCCATCTACGGTATGAGCTTCGACGCCGACGAGGTCCGGGCGGACTTCCCCGTCCTCCAGCGCACGGTCGCCGACGGGGAACCGCTCGTCTACCTCGACAACGCGGCCACGACGCAGACCCCACAGCGGGTTTCAGCGGCGGAGAAGGCGTTCTACGACGAGTTCAAGGCGAACGTCCACCGCGGCATCCACACGCTCAGCCACGAGGCGTCGGTCGCGTACGAGGACGCCCACGACCGCCTCGCCGAGTTCGTCGGCGCCGAGGGCCGCGAGGAACTGATATTCACGAAAAACGCGACGGAAGCCGTCAACCTCGTCGCGTACGGCTACGGCGTACAGCACCTCGACGAAGGCGACGCGGTCGTCACCACGGAGATGGAGCACCACGCGTCGCTGGTGACCTGGCAGCAGATCGCTGAGAAAACGGGTGCTGACGTCCGCTACGTCGAGGTCGACGACGACGGCCGCCTCGACGTGGACCACGCCCGCGAGGTCATCGACGACGACGTCGAAATGCTGTCCGTCGTGCACGTCTCGAACGTCCTCGGCACCGTCAACCCCGTGCGGGAACTCGCGGATATCGCACACGACCACGACGCGGCTGTGCTCGTGGACGGCGCGCAGTCCGTGCCGACGCGACCCGTGGACGTCGACGACCTTGGCGCGGACTTCCTCGCGTTCTCCGGGCACAAGATGGCGGGTCCGACAGGCATCGGCTGCCTGTACGGCGAGCGGGACCTCCTCGAGGAGATGGAGCCGTTCCTGTTCGGAGGAGAGATGATCCGCCACGTCACGTTCGACGAGTCCACGTGGAACGAACTCCCCTGGAAGTTCGAGGCCGGGACGCCGCCCATCGCGGAGGGCATCGCGCTCGCGGAGGCCGCCGACTACCTCGACGAACTCGGGATGGACGCCGTCCGCGGGCACGAGAACGACCTCGCGCAGTACCTCCTCGCAGAACTCGAGGACCGAGACGACGTCGAGACGTACGGGCCGCCGCCGGGCGTCGAGCGGTCCGGCCTCGTGGCGTTCAACGTCGACGGCGTCCACGGCCACGACCTCTCGGAGCTGCTGGACGACCGGGGCATCGCCGTGCGCGCCGGCGACCACTGTACGCAGCCGCTGCACGACGTCCTCGACATCCCCGGGTCAGTGCGCGCGTCGTTCTACGCCTACACGACCCGCGAGGACGTCGACGCGCTCCTCGACGCAATCCAGGACGCCGCCGACAAACGGGACGCGATGCTGGCCTCCGACCGCTACCACGACCGGATTCTCGAGCACTTCGAGGACCCCACCAGGGCCGGCGGCCTCCACGACCCGACGTTCCGCAAGCACTCCTCGGAGACCAGTTGCGGCGACGACGGCGAGTTCCACGTCGACGTCGCCGAGGACGGCACCATCCAGCGCATCGGGTTCGTGAGCCAGTCGTGTGCCGTGTCCAGCGCCGTCGCGAGCATCCTCGCGGAGTACCTCGAGGGGCGGCCCGTGGAGGCGCTCGCGGACCTCGACGGCGAAATCGAGGACCTGCTGGACGGCCAGTTCCCGGACATGCGCCGCGAGTGCGTCGTCGGGCCGGAAGACGTGATTCGGGAGGGCGCGACCGAACACCTCCGGGACCTCCAGGCGAGCGCCGGCGACTGACTCGATGGCCGACTGCCGCGGTGGCCTGCTGGCGCTGGCCGCAGCTGGCTGGCATGGTCGCGTCGGCCGCGCGAGTCAGAACCGTTCCTCGAGGACTGATTCAGGAGGGCGCGACCGAAGACCGCCACTCGCTGCAGGCGGGCGTCTCCGGCGACTGACTCCGAGGTGCTACCGGCTGGCGCCGTCGCTGGCGGGCGTCACGGGGATGGAAACGCATTTTCGCCGCCGCCTGCTACGCGAGGTATGGACTACGAAGCCGTCTCGGACCTGGGACCGGACCGCCGGCGCGCGCTGTTCGAGCGCACGGCCGGCGTGGACGCGGTCCGGTCGACGGTCCGGGACATCGTCGAGAGCGTGCGCGAGGAGGGCGACGTGGCGCTGCGCCGGTACGCCAGCGAGTTCGACGACGTGGAACTCGGGAACGTCGACGTCACCGACGACGCCGAGCGGGCGTACGAGGAAATCGACGACGACGTGCGTGCAGCAATCGAGGACGCGGCCGAGAACGTCCGCGAGTTCCACGACGCCCAGGTGCCCGAGGACTGGCGCCGGGAGTTCTCCGACGGCCGCGAACTCGGGCGGCGGTTCCGACCGATTGAGCGCGTCGGCGTCTACGCGCCGGGCGGGACTGCGGCCTATCCCTCGTCCGTGCTGATGGGCGTGATTCCCGCGAAGGTCGCGGGCGTCGAACAGGTGGCGGTGGCGACGCCGCCCGCCGAGGAGATGAACCCGGTGACGCTGGCGGCGATGCACGTCGCCGGCGCGGACCGCGTGTACGCCTCCGGCGGCGCGCAGGCCATCGCGGCGCTGGCGTACGGCACGGAGACGGTCGACCGCGTCCAGAAGGTCGTCGGCCCCGGGAACAAGTTCGTCACGGCGGCGAAAGCCGAGGTGCGGGGGGACGTCGACATCGACTTCCTCGCCGGGCCCTCGGAGCTGTTCGTCCTGGCAGACGACACCGCCGACCCCGGGTACGTCGCTGCCGACATGCTCGCGCAGTCCGAACACGACCCCGAGGCCAGCGTCGTCGCCGTCACCGACGACGAGGAGACGGCGGACGCGATCTGTCGGGAGGTCGAGGCCCAGGTCGCCGACCGCGAGCGCGCCGACACCATCGAGGCAGCCCTCGATACCGACGCCAGCGGCGTGTTCGTCGCGCGGTCGATGAGCGAAGCGGTGCTGTTCGCCGAGGAGTACGCCGCCGAACACCTCTCCATCCAGGCGGCCGACGACGAGGCACTGCTGGACCGCATCGACTCCGCGGGGTCGGTGTTCATGGGGCCGTACGCCCCCGTCGCGGCCGGCGACTACGCCACCGGGACGAACCACGTGTTGCCGACGAACGCCCGCGCGAAGGTCGTCGGCGGCCTCTCCGTGGACACGTTCGTGCGCTCCACGACCGTCCAGCGACTCGACGAGGGCGCGCTCGCCGACCTCCGGAACACCATCACGACGCTCGCCGACGCGGAAGGCCTCGAGGCGCACGAAGCCAGCGTGGACGCGCGCTTCGAAGGCGACGACTGACCTTCGGCCGGGGATTTTACCGCGCTCGGTCCGTAGGTATGCTGTGGTGTACCGCACGACGCTCGGCTGGTCGCTGTTCGCCTCCGGCGTCGTCACGCTCGTCCTCGGCTTCCTCCCGGGCAGTGACCTGTTCTGGGGGCTGTCGCTGTGCCTGCTCGGGGCACTCGTCCTCTACGAGCGCCAGCGCAGCCGGTTCTGACGCTCTGACTAGCTGGCGTTCAGACGTCCCGGCGCTCAGACGGGCTGAGGGTCTGGCGCGGGTCAGCGGAGCTTGTCGACGCCGCCTGCGACCAGCACCGCGGCCCCGGTGAGAAACGTTCCTGGTATCGGCAGGACGAACAGGAGTGCGCCGACCGCTAGCAGGCCGTTTGCTCTGTTCACGTCGGGACGGACGCGCGCCACTCCGATACGAGTGATGGCCGCTCGGGCGTCCCGCCCGACATGTGTGTGAACCACTAACTCGGGCGCCACGCTTATCCCGCCCTAAGACGAACGTGTTCGACATGAGCGCCACCGCCGAGAACGGGGAGGAAGACGTCGTCGTCACTGCGACGGAGTCGGCCGCGGAACAGGCCCGCGAACTCATGGACAGTGAGGGCATGGACCCCGCCGAAGCCGGCCTCCGCCTGTACGTCCAGCAGGGCGGCTGTGCGGGGCTGTCCTACGGGATGCGCTTCGAGCACGAACCCGAGCCCGAGGACCGCATCTTCGACAGCAACGGCATCCGGCTGTTCGTCGACCAGTCCAGCCTGAACTACGTCGGCGGCAGCCAGCTCGCCTACGAGGGCGGGCTTCAGGGGGCCGGGTTCCACGTCCAGAATCCGAACGTCGAAAGCGAGTGCGGGTGCGGCGAGTCGTTCCGCACGTAGCCGCGACCCACTCGGCGGTCAGTCCTCCAGTTCGAACGCGACTTCGACTTCGACCTGGTACTGTCTGTTCTCCACGCTGGCGATCTCGACGCCCTGTTCGACGACCTCCGCCCACTTGACGTTCTGGAGGGTGTCCTCCGCGCGGTCGACCGCGTCGTCGGCTGCGGCGTCGAAACTGTCCTCGCTGGTCCCGATGAGTCGGATCTTCTTGTATACCATCGCCTGACAGTTCCGCCGCCGACCGCATAAAGGTATCCGCCAGGGGCACGTTCGAGGGCGGTGACGGACCGCTACCGCCACCGCCGAGGGTGGCACCTGGACTACTCGCTCGCGGCGGCGAGCACGTCTCGGATGGCGTCGGAGACGTCCGCGAGGTACGCCGTCCCCCAGACGCCGACGACCACCGCACCCACGGCGTTGAAAAACAGGTCGAGCATCACGTCGTCGACACCGTACACGGTGAGGACGCTCGCGCCGACCCTGGACCCGACGACCCAGACCGCGTACTCGAGGACCTCCCAGAGGACGCCCAGCGCCATCACGAACAGCACCACGAACACGAACGTGAACTTCGGCGGGAACACGATGTCGTCGTTGTGTTCGTCGAGCGCGCGGACGGTCGCGTACCCCGCGGCGGCGACGACAGTCGAGGACAGGAAGTGCGTGAGGTGGTCCCACCAGAGCGGCCAGTTCGGCCCGTACAGGGTCCCCGTGACGCCGGGGACGCCGACGATCCCGAGCGCGTGCAGGAAGACGGCCGTCGTGATCCACAGGGTCAGCCCGGCGTCCATCGGGATGCTGTAGTCGCGCTCCAGAACTGCAGGGAGGTGCGTCACGGTGAGCGCGAGGCCCGCGTTCACGACGATGCCGACGCTCGCCCGGAGTACGCCGAGCGCTACGAACCCCGCGAGCGACAGCTGCATCCCCCGGGCCGCCTGGCGCTGGCGGCGCTCCGAGATGTGGAGTCGGTCGCGGAGCTTCATTCGAACACCCCCTCCAGTTCCTCCGGGAGCCGAATGCGTGCGTCGGGGTACCGGCGGAAGTACGCGATGAATACGACGCCGGCGACGACGCCCGCGGCGGTCGCAGCGACGAAGTCACGGACGAGTCCCTCGACCGCGGCCGCCTCCTCGGCGGCCGTCAGGGGCGGTTCCGCGGGGAGGACGAACGTCGCACCGACTGTGAGGTCCAGCCCCCAGCCGAGCAGCGCGACGAAGCCGGCGGCTGCCATGGTCGCGACGACGACGAACACCACGCCGAACCAGTTCGCGAGCCGGACGCTCGTGAACGTGTCGAGTTCGACGGCGACGACGAGCGCGAGGGCAGCGATTGCCAGGTAGGTCGCAACGCTACTCGTCAGACCCGGGGCGGCGAGCGCGCGCCCGAACAGCGGGAGCGCGGCCAGTGCCAGCACCTCCCAGGGGAGCATCGCGCGTGGATGCCGGAACAGCAGTGGCGGGACGACCGCGAGCGCGACGAGCGTCACCGCGAACGACAGCCACACGAAGTCGGCGGGCTCGCGGCCGACCGTCGGAACGCCGCGGACCACGCGCGTGGCCGCGCCGATGGCGACGACGCCGACCAGTACCCACGCTGCCGCCGCGTTCCCGCGGTTACCGCGGACGAGGACGCCGAGTCTGTCGCGTCTCACAGGTCACTATTCTCAGGCCTCCGATACGAATACCGGGGGTTCGGCCGAATCGCTACGCGATGCCGGCGACGTACGCGATGCCGTACGCGGCACTGGCGAGCGTCACTGCGGTCAGGCCGGTGACGATGGCCGTCGGGGCAGACGGGAGCGACACCGACCGCTTCCGGAACTGCGGCGACGGGACGGCGCCGACGAAGCCGACGGCGAGCACGCTGAACACGAACCGGTAAGAGGCGTCGAGCGTCGGCGGCGGCAACACCAGGATTGCGAGCGCGTACGCCCCGCCGGCCGCCGCGCGCGTGCTCACGTGGTCGGTGACCCGACGGCCGGACAGCCAGAGCGCGGCGATGACGCCGAGCCAGATGGCGGCGAGTTCGAACCCGAACGCGCCCAGTAGGTGGACCGTTGGGTCCGCCGAGAGCGCGATGCGGCCGTCGAAGACGACGACGTCCAGGGGGTAGAACAGCCGCGGCGGTTTGCCAGTCAGCAGGTCGCCGAACGGGTGGCTGGCGAGGCCGAACAACGCCACGGCGAAGAGGCTCCGGCCCTGGACGCCCGTTGCGTGACTGAACCGGGCGACGAGCCACCCGCCGGCCATGAACAGCCCGATGATGAAGGCGGCCAGCGGCCCGGACGTGAGACCGACCACGGCGACGAGCGCGAGGAGCGTTGCGGCGGCAGCGCGGCGGTGCGTCGGGGCGAGCGCGAACGCCGCGGCGGCGGGCGCGGCCACCACCAGCGAGTGCGTGATTGCGCGGTGAACGACGGTCGACGCCCCCCAGAACGACTCCGCGACGGCCATCGGGCTGGTCGGGTCGACGGTCGTGAGGCCGACGAGGGCGTACGCCATGTCCACGTCGGGGACAGCGGCGAACAGGGCGGCGGCCACGGCGAGCGCCAGTGCGCGCTCGCGGGACACCCCCACCCGGAGGGCGGCGAGGGCGACGACGCCGAACGCGAGCGTGGCGTGGCCGAGGAACATACACCCAAATACCCCGCACAGCGGTATAAGTTCGCGGGTGAGGCGGTATCACGCCCCCCGAACGGCGATTGCTGGGGGACGCTGCGGCCGTCACTCGGGTTTCTTCGTCCACTTCTTCTCCACGTCAGCGTTCGCGCGTACGACGGTGTCCTCGCCGTGCCGGAACCGGGTCTTCCGTAGCTCGATGGACTTGACGACGCCCTCGACGTCGCCGGCGACCACGGTGTCACCGGGGTTGAAGTCGGGGTCGCGGAGCAGGTAGATGCCGGCGACGGCGTCCGCGAGCATCCCGGAGAGGGCGTACGAGACGCCGAGCGCGAGGAATCCGGACGCGGTGCCGAGCGCGGCCGCGATCTCGGGGAGGCCGACGGCCGAGAGGAACCCGAGAATCGCGCCGAACCACAGGAAGACGCCGACGAGGGTCGCGCCCAGCTGGACGTAGATTGGCTGGCCCGGGTAGACGCGCCCGAGCACCACGCGCACGACGGCGACGGCAGCCCGGATCACCAGCGCCGCCAGCACGAGGAAGACGACGCCCGTCATCACCCTCGGGATGCCGGCCGTGAGGCCGGCGAGGAACTCGTTGACGGTGGCCTCCAGCAGTTCCGAGAGCGAGGGCGGAGCCTCTGGCTGCATGCACGGGCCTTCACGACGGGGCCACGTAATTCCCACCGCCGGTCGAGGTGTTACGGTTCGCTCGTAGCGCCCTCCGCATCCAGAACCTTCTTGCGGGCCGCGCGCACCGGTTCTCGTATGACTGACGCACCTGACGTGAGCGAGTTGACGCCGCCGCAACGAACCCTGATGGGGCCGGGGCCGAGTCCGGTCCACCCGCGCGTCCTGAAGGCGATGAGCACGCCGCTCGTGGGCCACCTCGACCCGTCGTTCATCGAGATCATGGACGAGACCCAGGAACTGTTGCGGTACGCGTTCCAGACGGACAACAAGTGGACGATTCCCGTCTCGGGGACGGGCAGCGCGGCGATGGAGGCGGCCATCGGGAACCTCGTCGAACCCGGCGACACGTTCCTCGCGCCGACGAACGGCTACTTCGGCGACCGGATGGCGGAGATGGCGCGGCGCGCGGGCGGCGACGTGATGCGCGTCGGCGCGCCGTGGGGCGAGCCGCTTGACCCCGACGACGTCGGGGACGCGATGGCGGAGTTCGACCCGGACGTCTTCGGGTTCGTGCACGCGGAGACGTCGACGGGCGCCAAACAAACGAACGTATCCGAACTCACGGACATCGCGCACGACCACGACGCGCTCGTGGTCGCGGACACCGTGACGAGCATCGGCGGCGTGGAACTCCGCGTCGACGACTGGAACGTCGACGCGGCGTACGCGGGCCCCCAGAAGTGCCTGTCGTGTCCGCCGGGCGCGAGCCCACTGACGCTGAACGACCGCGCGATGGAGAAGGTGTTGGACCGCGAGGAGAAGCCGCGGTCGTGGTACCTCGACCTCTCGCTGCTGGAGGGCTACTGGGGCGACGAGCGCGCGTACCACCACACGGCGCCCGTATCGAACGTGTACGCGCTCCGGGAGGCGCTACGCCTGGTCGCCGAGGAGGGCATCGAGGCCCGCTGGGAGCGCCACGAACAGATGGCGGGCGCACTGAAAGCGGGCGTCGAAGCGATGGGGCTCGGCCTGAACCCCGAGGACGACTACTGGCTGCCGAGCCTGAACGCCGTCCGCGTCCCCGACGGCGTCGACGACGGCGCGGTCATCGACTACGTCCTGGCCCACTACGACCTCGAAATCGCGTCCGGGCTCGGCGACCTGGCGGGCGACGTGTTCCGAATCGGCTGCATGGGCCACGGCGCGCGGCCGGAGAACGTCACGCTCGTCGTCGCGGCGCTGGCCGACGCGTTCGAGTCGCTGGGCGCCGACGTGGACGCCGACGCGGGCGTCCGCGCGACGCGGAAGGCACTTCGGGAAGTGTAAGCCGACGAAGCCTCGCTGTTTCGGGGTCCGGGAAATCGCTGTTGCTACGGGTTCGAAGGCGGCAGATGAGGGAGTGCGGCCTCAGTTGACGGGCGGCGCGCGCGCCACTTCGTAGTCGCCGTCCTCGTCTACACCCATGACTGCCCACTCGTACGGCGGGTCCAGCCGGCGCAACTGTCGCTCGAGTGCGTCGGTGTTGTCCGCCCACGTGACGAAGCAGCGATAGGAGCTGTCTTCGTCCGCGTCTACGTCGTCGGTGACGGCTGTCACGCGTATCTCTTTCCAGTCGCGCGTGGCGGAGAACTCCGCGCCGTCACCTGCGAGGCTGTACCCGAGGTCGTCGAAGATCGACCGGGCCTGCTCGTCGGGAGGGGTGGTAACAGTCCCCATGCATGCGAACCTTCGAGAGTCCCGGTAATAAGCTTTCCTGCCGCATGCCAACTGTTGAAAATCAGGCGTCTAGATGCCTGGGTATCCGTGAATTCTCCTCGTAGGTGCTCACTCGTCCGTTTCGTGGAGACGCCACCGCTGGTAGTAGCAGTCCAGGCCGCCGTCGGCAGTCTCGAACGTCAACGGGACGCGTTCGCCGCCGGCGCCGACCGTGTAGAACGAGCGGTCGTCGCCGTCCATCGACTCGGGGAACGCAGTCAGTGACTCCTCGCCGAGCGCCGTCTCGAGGGTCACGTCGAGCTCGCCGCCAGACGCCTCGACGACCGCCGCCATCGCGGAGCGGTAGGACTCGTAGCGCCCCGCGACTCGCTGGCACTTTGCGCGGAGCGCGTAGAACGGGACCACGTCGTCGGGGTCCGCTCCGCGGAGGAGCGCCAGCAGTGCTTTCCCGACGTACGTCGGGTGGACGTCGGGGTCCGCGTTCGCCGCGACGGCGACGCCGAGTTCCGCCTCCTCGAGGAAACCGACGTACGCGGAGGACACGCCCAGCGACCCGGAGTGGCCAATTAGCTCGTCGCCCAGGAACGACCGCCGCATCCACCCGTAGCCGTAGCGCTTCTCGGTCCCGTCGAGGAGTTCGCCGCGCGTCGCGTGGGACTCCAGTGCGCGCTCACGTCGGCTGTCCGGGAGCACGTCCTCGTCGCCGTGCATCGCGAACTTCAGGTAGGTCGCGAGGTCGGCCGCCGAACTCAGGAGGCCGCCCGCGGCGCCGACGCCCTTCACCGGGAACGACGAGCGCTGTAGGTCGCCGTCGTCGGCGAGGTACGGCGTCATCGCGTCGTCGTAGTCCGCGGGGTCCGCTCGCACGACCGACCGGTGCATCCCCAGCGGCGCGAGCACCTCGTCGGCGACGTACTCGGGGAACGGCCGCCCGTCGACGGCCTCCACGAGTTCTCCGAGGACGGTGTACCCGGTGTTGTAGTAGAAAAAGCGGTCGCCGTCGGCGCGCTCGCCGGCCGACTGGCGGACGTTCCGGCGGACGTCCGCGTCGGAACTCAGCGGCGCCGTCGCCGCACCGCCGCCGTCGACGAGCCGTGCGATGAGTGCGACGCTCGCGCCGTCGCTCGGCATCCCGGAGGTGTGCGAGAGCAGTTCGTGGACCGTCGGCGGGTCCGCGAGCTCGCTGAAGTAGTCGACGTGCTCGGTCACGGGGTCGTCCAGGTCGAGGTGGCCGTCGCTTTCGAGCTGGAGGACGCTCGTTGCGACGAACGACTTCGTGACCGACGCGACGCCGTACATGGTCTCTGCCGACGCCGGCGCGTTCGATTCGAGGTCGCGCGCGCCGAATCCGTCGGCGTACACCACGTCGTCACCGTCCACGAGCGCGACGCCGGCGCTCGGGACGGTTTCGTCGGTCAGCCAGTCCGCCACGAACGACTCGACGGCGTCCCTGCGGTCCTCGGCGAGCGTACAGACGCGACTCATACCAGTGCCGTCTGCCAGTCGGAGTATAAAACTACGTGCGAGAGTCGGAGTCCGCGTCCGTCGTCACTCGTGGGCGGCGTCCCACTCGTCGGGCTTCTTGAAGTTCCCGCAGACGTTGCACTCGATGCGCCCCATGGCGTCCATCGCGTTGTCGACCGATTCGCAGTGCGTGCAGTACCAGCCCCACCGGCGCTCGCGCTCGGGCGTCCGGTAGACGACGAGGAACGGACCGTCCTGGCCGCGCTCGCCCTCGTCCTCGGCGACGTACAGGTCGCCCTCGTCGGTCCCCACCGTGAACATGTCCCCTCGTAGCCGTCTCCAGCATTTAGCCCTGTCTGTCTCGGGGTTTTCTCGGGGGGTAGCGAGCGCCGTTCTCGGCGCCGCACCGCCGGCCTTCGAAGCCCTCTTCAGGACTGCTGGCCTGTAGACGCGGTAATGACTGTGCGTATCTTCCACTACTCTGACCTCGAGAACGTCTACGATTCGCCCGCGAAGGCGGGCCGGCTGGCGTCAGTGCTCCGGAACCGGGGGGACGCGCTCGCGGCGGGCTCCGGGGACAACACGTCGCCCGGTGTGCTCTCGCTGGTCACCGAGGGCCGGCAGGCCCTGGACCTCTACGACGCCGTGCAGCCGGACGTGGAGACGTTCGGCAACCACGACTTCGACTACGGCGCGGACGTCACCGCGGAGCTCGTCGCCGAGTCCCCGCAGACGTGGGTCAGCACGAACGTCACCCGAAACGGCGAGCGCATCGACGGCGCCGTTCCGTGGACCGTCTTTGAAGCCGACGGCGCGCAGGTTGGGTTCCTCGGCGTACTCGACGACTCGACGCCCGCCCTCAACCCGATGGCCAGCGACCTCGCGGTCACCGACCCGGTGGCTGCCACCAGGGCGGCGAGCGCCGAACTCCGCGACGCGGGCGCCGACTACGTCGTCGCGCTCTCGCACCTCGGGCGGACCGACGAGGAACTGGCCGCGGCGACGGACGTCGACGCCGTTCTCGGCGGCCACATTCCCGCGGAGCGCATCGAACGCATCGACGGGACGCTGCTCACGCGCCCCGGGTCGGGCGGCGAAGTCGTGCTCGAGGTCGACCTGGACACGGGGGACGTGACGCGGCACCTCGTCGCCGACGCGCCCGTCTACGACCCCGTCGCTGACGCCCTCCGCACTCGCTTAGCGCAGACGGGCCTCAACGACACCGTCGGGCGGGTCGACGGACCCCTGGAGCGGACGGAGTCGACGCTGTTCCGCGGCGAGTCCCGCATCGGGAACTTCGTCGCCGACGCCTACCGCTGGGCGGCCGGCACGGACGTCGCGCTCCAGAACGCGGGTGGCGTCCGGGACGGCCCCGCAATCGCGGGCGAGGTGACTGTCGCCGACCTGGTCAGCGTCGTGCCGTTCGAGGAGCCTGTCTCCGTCGCGGAACTCACGGGCGCGGAACTCATGGACGTGTTCCGCGGCGCGAAGGGCGGGTCACTCGGGTTCGCCGAGCCCGACTGGTGGCACGCACACGTCTCCGGCGCGGAACTCGCGTGGAACGACAGCACGGACGAACTCGCCGAAGCGCGCGTGAACGGCGACCCCGTCGTCCCGGACCGGACGTACACGCTCGCCACCACGGACTACCTGTTCTACTCGGACGACGAGTTCCCGGCGCTGGACGAAGCCCACCGCGTCGACCAACTCGGCGTCCAGCACGAAGTGCTGGCGGCGTACGCCCGCGAACACGGCATCGACCCCGAAATCGAGGGCCGAGTCGTCTTCCACCCGGAGGACTGACGCGCAGTCGTACTGCGTAGTGGAGCGTCCATCGTTTTCAGCGATACGCGTTGCACGCTAGTGATTAAGGCCGTGGTCGCCGTCGAGTCTGTATGGCTCCCCCAGCTACGCGACCCGTCGGCACCGAAGCCGAAGACGCGACGTTCCACTTCTCGCACGACGCCGACCCCAGCGACACGCTCGTCTGTGGGTTCTCGGAGTTCGGCCTCGCCGGCCTGACGGCAACAGACTTCCTCGTCGACCACCTCGAACTCACACAGACGGGACACGTCGCCGCACCCGGACTCCCCGCCATCACGCCGTTCGAGAACGGCGTCCCGCGGCACCACACGCGGTTCTTCTCGCGGCCGGACCTCGACCTCACGGTGCTCGTCGGCGAACTGTTCGTGCCCGTGTCCGTCGCGGCCACGTTCAGCGACGCGCTCATCCAGTGGCTCGACGACAACGACGTCTCGGACGTCGCGGTGCTCTCGGGGGTACCGGTCGCACACGGTCCGGACGACCACCGCGCGTTCTACGTCGCGACCCAGGACTACCGCGAGGAACACCTCCTGGACGCAGCTGTCCCCCCGATGGGTAACGGGTTCGTCGACGGCATGAAGGCCGAACTCCTCGAGCGCGGCATCGACGACCCCCTCCGGGCGTGCGTCTACACGACGCCGGTCCACGCTCAGGCGCCCGACGTCGAGGCCGCGATTCGGCTCGTCGAGGCCGTCAGCGACGTCCACGACCTCGGCGTCGACACGGGGCCACTGGAGGCGTTCGCCGAGGAGGTCGCACAGCACTACGCGGAGTTGAGCGAGCGGGTCGAGCGGATCGCGGACGAGGAGCGCCCCGACGACCGCATGTACATGTAACCAGACCCGGCGGGGAATCGTCGCACAGACGGACTGAAACGCGCCCCGAACCCTCCACGAGACACTTTACGGTCGCACCGAACGTACGGGTATGAAGCGCCGCGCGTTCATCGCTACGCTGGCGTCGGTCGCCGGCTGCACGGGCACCGACGCGGGCCCCGAGACCGTGACCGAGACGACGCGGACGACGACGAGTTCGACGACCACGCAGCCGACCCAGACGACGAGCGCTACTACTTCCGGTACAGGGGCGACAACTACGAGGCAGACGTCCTCTCACTGGACTGACTGGCCGACGACCGCAGGCTAAAAGAGCGGGGTTCCCGTGGGTGGCGGTATGAGCGACGAGAACCTCCGCGAGACGGTCGAACGAGTCGGCGCGGGGTTCGACCTCGGCGAGTACGAAATCGAGGCGTACCTCACCGTCCTCCAGCACGGCGAACTCACGGCCAGCGAGGTCGCCGACCGGACCGACATCCCCCAGCCCCGGGTGTACGACACGGTCCGGAGTCTGAGCGACCGCGGCCTCGTGGAACTCCGGGAGTCGCGGCCGATGAAAGTCGTCGCCATCGACCCCGAGGAGGCGTTCGCGGACCTCCAGTCGGAGTTCGCCCAGATGGTCGCCGAACTCGAGGACGCGTACACCACGCCGACCCGGGAGACCGAAGCGGTGTCGCTGGTGAAGTCCCGGTCGACGATTCTCCGGTACTTCGGTGACGTCATCGATGACGCCGAGTTCGAACTCGTCTGTTCGCTGACGCCAGCGCTGCTGGAGCGCTTCGAGGCGGAACTCGCGGCCGCCCGCGACCGCGGCGTCAGCGTCGACCTCGTCGTGACGCCCGCCGCCGAAGCCCCCGACCCCGAGGAGTTCGACTACGGTCGCGTCGCCACGACAGCGCGAGGACGCCGCGGCATCACCACGCCCGTCGTCGCCGTCGCGGACGGCCAGTACTCGGTGTACGCGACCCAGGGCGCCGTCCGCGACGACCCCGAGAAGTACGGCGTCATCTTCAATCGCTCCGCGCTCGGCTTCCTCGTCTCCGGGTTCTTCGGGACGGTCATCTGGTCGACCGCCAACGGCGTCCTCCACGAGTCCGACGCGGCGACCGTCGAGCTGCCGCGAACCTACGCCTCGATCCGCCGCTGCGTGAAGGACATCCGCGCGCTCGACGGCGACGTCTACGCCACGGTCGACGGCCGCGACGTCCTCACAGCCGACCAGCGCACCGACCGCGGCCGCGTCGTCGAGACGAAACTCGAGGACACAGAACAGGTCGCCACCATCGTCCTCGACACGAGCGACGGCCGCGTCGAAGTCGGCGGCCGCGTCGCCGCCTACGAGGACGTCGAAGCCCACGAGATCACTATCGGACGAGGCGAACCGCCGGCACCGTAGCTCAAAGTCGCTGCTTTCCACAGCCGTTCTGTGTCCTCAACCGCAGGAATAGCGCTGACCGGCCGGGCTAGAACTCGATGACGCCGTCGTCGGTGACCACGCTGTCCAGCAACGCCGTCGGCGTCGCGTCGTACGCCGGATTCTTCACGTCGAAGCCTTCTGGTGGCTCGCGGATGACCTCGCTGGGGTCCCGGAAGTCGTTCTCGAAGCGGAACCCCTCGTCGACGAGCTTCGCGCTCGACCCCGAGACGGTGACCGGCGTCCCCGTGTCGTGGGCGGCCGCCGTCAGCGGATACGTCCCCACGCGGTTGTAGTACGTGTCCTCGACGATGCAGTCCATCCCCAGGAACACGCGATCGCACTCCGAGAGGTAGTACCCCGACGCCCCGTCCACGATGAGCGTCGGCTCGATGCGGTCGATCGCCGCCAGCGTGCGCGCCGTCTTCCGACCGAGGTGGCGCGGCCGCGCCTCCGTCACGAACACCTCGAAGTGCTTGCCGTCCTGGGCCGCGAGTTCGAACGCCTCCAGCACCGTCGACGAGTAATCGTGGGTCAACAGCGTCTGGCCGTCCTCGATCCACTCCGAAGTCGTCTCCGCCGCCGCGTGCTTCGCCGCCTCCACGGACTCCACCACGCTATCGACTGCGGCCGCCGTCACCTCCTTCGCCTCCGCCACCGACGCCGGCTCCGCGTCCCGCACCCGCGCAACGATGTCGCGCTGCGTCGTCACCAGCGAGGCGTGGGACGGATTCGCGCGACGCAACGCGTTACTGTTGCGCTCCAGCGCCCGCTCGTACTCCTCGACGGTCGGATACTCGTTGTCCACGAGGTCCAGGAGCGCGCGAGCAGCCTTCACCGCGACGACCGAGGAGGAATGCGTCCGCATCTCGCGAATCTCCTCGGCAGTCTCGTCTATCATACCCTGAACGTCCCGTGGTTCGGCTATATGTCTTTTCGTCCTCTGTCAGGACGCTGGTTCGTCCGGTCGGAAAGACCGGAACGTGGAGGGCGCTCCCCTCAAGCGTCCATCTGAGGCGGTGATTGACCGACACTGGTTCGGACGGCGAACCTCGTAGGACCGATCTATCGCGCGTATCGAGGACACAGGGAACGAACACTACGTGGTGAGCAGATCGCTGTTCGTGCACGGGAATTCGATTACTGGTCGAAGTTGACATCCTCCCCGCGCTAAAGCGCGAGGATTCCCGAGCGTTGGGAGATTACGGTTTGCAACCCACCTGTTCTCTCGGTGCGAAACGCCCCGAGGTTTGATTGAACAAGCGAACTGCTGGCCGTGCCAAACGACCGTTACTCATATCCTCCGTTGGAGGACTCTGAGTTATCTTTCTGCGAATATTCACTGCACCATTTACGTCTGCGTTCATCGTCGCTCCGCACGATTCACAGACGTACAGACCACGTTCCACGCGATTCGCGTCACGCTTCCGACCACAGCACGAACACGTCTTGCTCGTATCCCGCTCACTCGTGCGGTCAACGAGGATGCCGTGTTCCTCGGCCTTGTATTCGAGTAACGTGGTGAAGCGGTCGAACTCCCACCCGTGGAGTTTCTTGTTCCCGCGCTTACCCCAGTTCCGCGAGTCACCGTTCTCGTCCTCACGAATCCTGCTCAAGTCACCAACAGCGATGCGCCCAACCTCGTGGTTGATGCACTGCTCAACGATGTGTTTGGCGAGGGCGTGTCGGAAGTGGTCTGTCCGACGCGAGAGTTTCTGTCGGGCGCGTAGCGCACGCTTCGATGGCCCGTTATCGCCTTCGGTGTCGTACTCGTCTCGGGTGAAGTAGTGCTTGTCCTGCTTCAGCACGTTCCCCGGATACTCCTCGGCGTCACCGTCGTCGTAGGCGATGGCGAGGTAGTTCTTGATGCCGAGGTCGATTCCCGCTGTGTTGTCGCCGGGGGCGTCCTCGACGGGAATTTCGACCTTGCAGACGAGGTGGAGTTCCCAGCGGTCGCCGTTCCACACGGCTCTGACTTGCTGGATGGTCTCCACGGTCACGTCCGGTCGCGTCTCGTACTCTACGAGGATGAAGTCAGAGCGGTGGTCCTTCAGGTTGAACCCTTTGCTCAGTCGGAGTTTGTTGTGTTTGGAATCGTGTTTGATGCCGTTCTGCTTCCACGTCACGGTGGAGCGTGGATGGTTGTCGCCTCGCTTTCGATAGCCGGGCGGATTCGCGTCCGCATCACCGTTCTTGCGCTTTTTGAACCAACCGTTGAACGACTCAGCGAGTTCTTCAAGAACGCGCTGACTTGACTGAGAATGTAGGTCACTGTATCGCTCGTGGTCTTTTAATTCGCGCTTGAGGTCGGCTTCGGACGGAATCTCTCCCATGTCACCCCATTCTTGCTGGATGTGATATCGGGCGACGTTCCACAGTTTGGATGCTGAGTACCCGCAATCATCGAGGACGTCACTCACCTGTTGGTGGTTGACGATTTTTGCTCGAAAAGTACGGGTTGTCTCCAGCATCGGACTGTGTTCATAAGCATTTATGAGATTTGGTAGATTAAAAGTAACAACTGGGCGTGGAATCTCCGGCAGTGCCATCGAACATGGTTAGTGGAGGACCTGTCGGCTGTATCCCCGCCCTGAAGGGCGGGGTTTTAGCCTTGAAACTTCCATAATCGAAACCTCGTTCGTCGAGATGCTTGATGGAGGGATTCCCGCCGGCAGTTGTCGCGGCCAGTTTCGCGTACCAGAGTCCGAGGCCGTCCGAGTGGGTGAGGGGTTGTTCTTCCATCCGGTCGAGCGCGGCGATCTCGTTGGTCGGAACATGTGGCCCATCGTCGGTGACGGTTAGTTTCACGTCACCGGCAGCAGTCCGTTCCACTTCCACCTCGACGTTCGCTTGGTCCCGGTCACTGTGCTTGATGGCGTTTTCCAGCACCTCGTGGAGCGCGTCCCGTACGTGGGGGTGCGCCCAGACGCGAACCATATCGGGCACGGATATCGTCAGGTCGACGCTCTCAGATTCCGTCGCTGCGATCGGTCGCCGCCCTGATGATCCGGAACTCCTCGTTGTAGGACGTGCCGTCAGTTGCCGATTCAATCTCCCTGGAATACCCCTGGATGAGATTCAGGTCCTGACGGAGGTTGTGTCGGAACACTCGATGCAGGACGGACCGCTCGGCTTGCAGTTGTTCGAGTCGATCTGTATTCATCCGGAGTTTCCGTCGACTCCGGCTCGTCAGCGCGAAGATGAGGCCCGCCGTCAACAGGACTTCGACCGTTCCCTTGATCGCCTGGTCGCGATGGAGCACCCTGGATTACTGACGACCTTCCGCAGCTAGACGTCCGAGAAGTAGAGCGCTGCGAACCCCAGAACTCCATAGACCACCGTAATCTGGGCTGGTGTGAACTCGATGGACGAACCGAGCACTCGAAGGCGATCACTCCAGGCGTGCAACCGAATTCGCACGGATTGACCGAGCGATCGCCCGTTCATGGTCGGGGATCACGCACTTTACGTGTATAATTATCTTCAAGTACGGTTTCACAGCGACATCTCCGGCTCTCTACAGGCAGTCGGCAGATCGGAGGGCTCTCGTTCCCGCCGAATTCAGGTAGCGTCCGATCGTTCTATCGGATTGTGGCCCCTTCGATGGCGCCGTCGTCCTGCCACAGTTCGACGCCGAACCACGCCAGCCCGGTGACCGCGATGGTCACGAGCAGAATCAGGCGGGGAGACCGAGTAGCGGCGGGACGACGTCACCGGCGGTGTTCGCGACGTTCGCAGGGGACGGGTCCGCCGGCGGACTGATCAGCCGAACTCGTCGTGGAGAACCCCTCGCAGGTCGTAGAGATTCGCAATCACGGCACAGACGACCATCAGCAACCCCGCAGCGAAGAAGGCGGCCAGTCCGACACCGCTATCAAAGAGCCGGTCGGGCATGACGAAACCGAGCGCGATTGTCCCTGCACAGATGACTGCAACACCAACAACGAGGGCCGCTCCATATCCCCGGAGAGACGGCTGCTTGCCCATACCCCACCACACTCACGCCTAGCAGAAATCGCTGGGGGCAAAACCGCACAACTCCTGAGCTGTTATTCCGCCAGAGACCCCAGAGAATCGAAGCTCACCCGGGGCCAATGAAGACACAGAAACTAGCCGGATTGCGGTCTCGAAATCACGGAAATACGGGACGACTCGTTCCCTGTGGGAAAATCGTAGAGACTGAGATTGGAACGCCGGAACCTCCGTCCTGTCGCCGTCGAACGAGTTTTTCCCTCCCGAAGCTGATTACTCGTGTATGGTCGCCGTGTCGTACTACTGTCCGCGCTGTGGCGCCGTCGCCGAGCTGGACCGCGACCCCTACCTCGCGGACAAGTCCGTGACGCCGTTCCCGCTTGAGGGCTGGCGGTACGTCTCACCGTCAGACGACTACGAGCGCGACAATGTGGACGGCGTGAAATTCGTCTGCGGGCGCGACGACGCGGAGTGGTCGCATCCGCCGGATTCGGACGCCGGGGGCGAACCCGGGTGCGGGGAGCCGTTCTACCTGAACTTCGTCCGGTACGAGAACGGCGAGGAAGTCAGCGGACAACCCGAATCCGAGTACGTCCGGCTGGCAGAAGGAATGGGCCCGAGCGGACCGGACGGACCGTCTGGCCCCGGATTCTCGCGGTAACGTGCGACGGGGCTGACGCCGAGAGCGCGACGGCGGTCCTGTTGGCGAATCGCACAGAAACCCACACGTTTTACTCGCGGTGTGCTGTGGTCTCCGCGTATGCCGACACTTACGCGTCGCGACGCTCTCCGCGGGGGCGTGCTGTCGCTGGCCGCGCTCGCGGGCTGTGCGACTGGTGGGGACTCGAACTCCGGGGCGGGCGGCGACCAGCCACGACTCGACAGGGTGCGCGTCAGCAACCGCGTCTCGCGGGCCGTCTCGCTGGACCTGCAGCTGGAACTCGACGGCGAAGTCGTGTTCTGGGACGACATCGAGATGCCCGCCGCCGGCGACGACGACGAGGTCGAGGGCGCGGAGTTCGCGCCGCCGGACTTCCCGCGCGAGCGCGGCGACTGGCGCATCCGCACCCGCGACCGGGACACCGACGAGACGTACACCACGCAGTTCACCAGCGAGACCACCGCCGAATCCTGTCTCGACCTCGGCATCAACGTCCGCGAGGACGGCATCGAGATCACGTACGTCGCCACCCACGACTGCGAGGACGTGACGACGACGCAGCAAACGGAGTCCTGACTGCCGAATCCGCTGCCCGAGAGCGTCCCGACCGCTACCCCTTGATGTTCGCGACGGGGAACGTCCGCACGACCAGATCGCCGATACCGAGGTCGTGGGAGACGCCGACGACCTCGTCGACGTCCTTGTAGACGCCCGGCGCTTCCTCGGCGATGGTCTCGCCGGACGCGGCCTTCACATAGATCTGGTTCTGCTCGCGGAGCGCCGTCTGGACGCTGCCGCCGCCGTACTCCTGTTTGGCCTGCGTGCGACTCATCAGGCGGCCGGCGCCGTGCGCGGTGGACCCGAACGACCGCTCCATGGACTGGGCGCCGCCCTTCAGCACGTAGCTGCCCGCGCCCATGCTCCCGGGAATGATGATCGGCTGGCCGACGTCGCGGTACGCCGTCGGGACGTCCGGGTGGCCGGCGGGGAACGCCCGCGTCGCGCCCTTCCGGTGGACGTAGAGGTCGCGCTGGACGCGGCCGCCGTCGCCGTAGAGGCTGTATCCGTCCTCGGTGACGTAGACATCGTGGGACTCCGTTTTCGCAATGTTGTGCGCGACGTCGTAGAGGAGGTGCATCTCCAGGGCCTCCCAGGACTGATCGAAGACGTCCGCGAACGTCTCCCGGACGGCGTGCGTGATGAGCTGGCGGTTCACCCACGCGAAGTTGATGGCCGCGCACATCGCGCCGTAGTACTCGTCGGCCAGTTCGGAGCCGGCCGGGGCGGCCGCGAGGTCCTTGTCCGGCAGGCTCGCGACGAAGTCCGGGTGCTCCTCCTCGATGCGGCGGACGTAGTCCGAACACACCTGGTGGCCGAGGCCGCGGGACCCGCAGTGGATGAGCACGACGACCTGGTCCTCGCTGAGGCCGAACGAATCGGCGGTGTCGTCGTCGTAGACGTCCGTGACGCGCTGGACCTCCAGGAAGTGGTTCCCGGAGCCCAGCGACCCCATCTGGGTCGCGCCGCGGTCCTTGGCCTTCTGGGAGACGGCCGAGGGGTCGGCGTCCGGCCGCCGGCCCTCGTCCTCGCAGTGCAGCAGGTCGTCACGAACGGCGTACCCCTCCTCGTGACACCAGTCGACCCCGCGCTCGAGGGCGGCTTCGAGGTCGGAGTGGTCGCCGTCGTGGACGCCGCCACCGCCGAGCCCACAGGGGACGGCGTCGAACATCGCGTCCACGAGTTCCTCCTCGCGGCCCTGGACGTCTTCGTACGTGAGATTCGTCTTCACCATGCGGACGCCGCAGTTGATGTCGAAGCCCACTGCGCCGGGCGAGATACAGCCGTCCTCGGCGTCGAAGGCGGCGACGCCGCCGACGGGGAAGCCGTAGCCCTGGTGGCCGTCCGGCATGCACAGCGCGGGCGCGACGACGCCCGGCATGCACGCGGTGTTCCGCAGCTGGGAGAGCGTGCGGTCGTCCTGGATCTGCTCGAGGAGCGCCTCGTTGGCGAACACGCGCGCCGGCACGCGCATCTCGCCGTCCCGGGCCATCTCCCAGACGTTGTCCTCGACCTCTCGGAGCGTGAGGCCGTCGGCGTCGAACGTATTCATACTCGATTGTGGGCGTGGAGTCCGGGAATAGGTTTCGTCTGGCCGCGGCCCCGAGCAGTCTCCGTCAGTACGCTTCAGTCTGATTCAGCCGCGTCAGTCCGCTGTGGTGGGGAGTGGCGAGGCCTCGACGACGCTGGCGAGGCGTTCGTCCAGGGAGAGCGGGCCGCCGCCCGTGACGAACAGCGCTGACGACAGCCCGAACAGCGTGATGTGCGCGAGCACTGGGTCGTCGGGTAGCCCGAACAGCGTCGTGGTGAGCACGACGAACGCGACAGCCGCCGTGGCGCGCGTGAACAGTCCGACGAGCAGGAAGATGCCGACGGCGAGTTCTGTGAGGCCGGCGCCGACCACCCAGAGGCCTGGGTCGACTGGGACGACCGCCGTGAGGTCGTACTTCTCGACGACTTCCAGCGCCCACCCGGGGTTGGCGAGTTTCTCCCAGAACCCCAGGAGCGCGAAGTTGAATCCGACACCGAGGCGCATGACCGTCGGGGCGTACTGCTCGTAGGGGTCCACGAGCTCGTTGAACCGCTCGACGATGGGATGCAGGGGGTCGAAGCGGCCGTAGACGCTGCCCTCCGCGGCGGCGACCCGCTGGAGGAGGTGGTCGGCGCTCGGGCGGCCGGCGCCGAGCAGGAGGATGCCGAGGAATCCGCCGACGTACTCGCTGGCAAGCAGGAGCGTCGGTTCGACCGCGAGGCCGCCGAGGTACGCGAGCAGGCCGACGAGCGCGACGACGCGCGTCGCCAGCCCGAAGAGGATGAAGAACCCGATGGTCACCTGGAAGATGCGAGTCGGCGCGGCGACGGCTGGCGAGAAGAAGTAGCCCGCGAACCCGGCGCCGACCAGTGGCAGGCCCACCGCCAGCCGGAGCATCCACGGCAGGAACGCGTGGTAGTCCCGGAGCGTCTGCCGGAGGGCGCGGACGTCCGCACGAGCCGGCCGGTACGCGAGATACCCCAGCATGGTGACGAGGACGGCGAGTCCGCCGCCGAACACGAGTGCGGCGTTGAGCGGGTGCTCGAGCACGTCGACGAGGAACTGGAGGGCCCGGACGGTCGGGGCTCCGTCCACGACGTACTTGACGTGCGCGGGTGAAACGCCGACACCTATTGGCATACGTATCAACTCCTTCCGCGAACGTCAAAAAGTACGTGCCCGCAATCGACACGCCGTCCGTGACGGATGGCCCGCTGTGGGGCGTGGCTACCCCGGGGGTGTCGTCAGACGTCGAAGACGACGTACGCGTGCCAGCCGCCGTCGGTCTCGGAGAGGTCCATCTCCGAGTACGTCACGGCTTTCAGGTCGCGGGCGCGGACCGCGTCCAGCGGCACGCCGCGCGCGCTCCCCCGCACTACCCACTCGTCGTCCTCGCGGCTCACGGTCGCGTCGTTCGCGACGGGGAGGACGCCGCGGACGTCGCGCTCGTAGATGAGGCGGTCGAGGTAGTCGTAGAGCAACGCCTCCCTGGCGTTCGCGCGCTCCTCGAGCGAGAACCGGTCGCCCGCGTCCGGCCACTGCTCGGTCATCGCTTCCGCCATGCCGTCCGCGCACGCCGCGAAGACGCCGCCGAGGCTGTCGGCGGTCGCTTCGACGGCGACGTCGGCCGTGTGTGATTTGAGTTCGTAGGTCATTCGGAGTCCTCCGCCGGCCGCTCGTCCGTGAGATTCTCACCGGTCAACTGTTCGAGGCGCTCTTGCGACAGCCCGTCGTCGACCTCTGTCGCCGAGATCGCGACCCCCATCGTGACGACTGTCCGCATCCCCTCCTCGACAGTCATGTCGACGTCCATCACGCGGTCCGCCGGCACGTGCGTGAGGTGACCGCCCATCACTGGGTTCGGAGCGAGCGGCAGGAACAGCGACACCATCTCGTCGTGGTCGGCCGCGGACTCGATCGCCGCCGGCGTCTCCGTCGTCAGGAACCCCAGCGTGTACGCGTCCTCGTGGGGGAACTCCACCAGCTTCACCGACTGGAAGTTGTCGGCCTCGCTGCGCACCATCACCTCGCCCATCTGGCGGAAGCTCTTGTACACCGCGCCGACGCCGGGAACCCGTTCGAGCGCCGCGTCGAACTGCGCCAGCACGCGCTCGCCCGACCGGAAGGACGCGGCGAACCCGACGACGACAGTGAGTACGACCACCGCGGCCACGCCGGCGATGTCCACAACAGTCTCCGAGGCGTTCGGCGTCAGACCGAGGCCGTTCAACACCTGCACGAGCGGTTCGAGCAAGTCGTCAACCACGCCGACAGCGACGCTGAGAACGTACAGCGTCACGAGCACGGGAACGACTACCGCGACGCCGGTGAGTGCGGCCTCCCGGAGCCGTTTGTACGCGGATTCGCCCGCCTGCTGGACCGTGTCCCTGTGGCGTGGGCTGGCGTCGACCATCGTTCGCGGAGACGCCGACCACGCGTGAAAGGGTTACGGCGTCGCCCCGCGAATCGGGGCCCGGCGACGGTGGAATTATATTCACTGCGGTGCTACAGCCTCCCAGTGAGTGTCACGGTCGACGAACGAGTGGTCCCCCCGGGCGCCGACGACTACCTCGAGGACGCCTGGGAGCTGAAAGAGCGAATCCGCGAAGAGGAGGGCCTCCTCAAGCAGCGACGGGGGTTCTTCGCGAACGCCTACCAGCGCTCGACGGTCCACTGCTTCCTGGACGGCGACACACTCGTCGGCTTCGCTGCGGCGCGCTCGGACGGCTACATTCTCTTTCTCGCGGTCGATCCGAACTATCGCGGCGAAGGATACGGCGAACGCCTCGTCGCCGCAGTCGCCGAAGACGCCGGGAAGGCGTCGTGTCACGCCCGCCAGACGAACGAGAACGCGGTCAAGTTCTACGAACACCTCGGCTTCGACGTGGAGCGCGAGATTTCGAACTACTACGAGGACGGCGAAGGCGCGTACTACCTCCGCCTCGGCGACCGCGACCGCATCCGCGACCGCATCTCCGAGTTGCTGCGCGGCCGATAGTTCGATTCGAGACCGCTCGCGTCTGCCGCCGCAACGTAACCGGCGGCGTCGCATCGAACGCTCGACCCGCTCGCGGTCGCTTCCGACTGCCGAATACCGTGGCGGCGTAACCGCCACGCTGCCGCCCCTTTCAGCCCAACCCAGCACCGAGTTCACAGCCTCGGAGCGTTCGGGGCGTCGACTACGGATTCGAACCTGGAACTCGCAGAACCGAACACACACCAGAGACGACACGCATTTACCCCCGGTCGTCCTACGACTTCCTCGCTATGGAGGAACGGACCCGCGCGTATCTCCGGGGTCGGTTCGGCGACTTCTATCGCCGCTCGGAGGTGACGCTCCCGCCGCGCGCCGACGACCGCGAGTGGGGGTACATCCCGTGGACGTCGGGGCCAGACACGACGATGGTCCGGCACAAGTCCACGCTGGACCTCGGGAATACGTCGGCGTTCCTCGAACGCGAGCGGCCGCGGCACGTGTACTTCTCGGCGGGGTTCTACGAGAATCCGGGCGCGTCGACGATGGAGCAGAAGGACTGGCTCGGGTCGGACGTGGTGTTCGACCTGGACGCCGACCACTTGCCGAGCGTGACGCTGGGCGAGGACACGTACGCGGAGATGCTCGCGAAGTGCAAGGACGCGCTCTACCGGTTGCTGGACTTCCTGGAGCGGGACTTCGGGTTCGAGGACCTGACGGTGACGTTCTCGGGCGGCCGCGGGTACCACGTGCACGTCCGGGACGAGGGCGTACACGAACTGGAACGCGAGCAGCGCCGAGAGATCGTGGATTACGTGCGCGGGAACGAACTCGAATTGGAGACGCTCGTCCGCGAGGAGACCGTGGAGGGCCTCGGGTTGAAGAATCCGACGACGAAGCGCGTACTGCCCGCTGACGGCGGGTGGGGGCGGCGGATCACCGAGCGCCTCGGCGAGTTCGCCGACGACCTGATCGAGCGCGGCGAGGACGACGCCGTCGAGTACCTCTCGGGGTTCGACGGCATCGGCGAGAAGTCCGCGCGCGCCATCTTCAACGCGGTCTCGAACAACACGGCGGCGGTGAAGGCCGGGAACGTGGACGTGCATCCGGCGTTCCTGAAGGTCGCACGTATGTACGTCGAGAAGACCGTCGAGGCGGAGAACGCGCCCATCGACGAACCGGTGACGACGGACACGAACCGCCTGATTCGGCTGCCGGGGACGCTGCACGGCGGCAGCGGCTTCCGGGTGCAGCGACTGACGCGAGCGGAACTAGACGACTTCGACCCGCTCGTGGACGCCATCCCGGAGACGTTCGTCGGCCACGACATCACCGTCGACGTCCAGGCGGAACGCACCCTCGAGTTGCTCGGGGAAACGCTTACAGTGCGACCGGGTGTCGTGTCGGTACCAGAGTACGCGGGCGTCTTCCTGATGGCCCGCGGAACCGCCGAGAAGGCCAAACAATGAACTTAGAGGACTTGCGCGCGGCACAGACCCGCGAACGCGCGACCGACGGCCTCCAGGAGCTACGTGACTCCTTCTACGCGGACGTCGCGGAGTACATAGCGGACCTCAAGGAGCGCCGGGAGACCGCGGCGGCGGCCGCCGACGACCCGTTCGGCGACCCGGAAGTCCAGGAGCTCTCGGACAAGATCGAGACCGCCGAGCAGGTCGCGGAAGCCATCTACGAGCGTCGTATGGGAAAACTCGTCAAGCAGGCGAGCCTCGCGGCGGCCGGGATGCCGGACGACGCGAACGGCCTCACGGACGAGGAGCGCGCGCTCTACGGCGACCTCGTCGACCGCATCGAGTCGAACAAGAACCACGTGCTCGACGTCATCTCCGGAGAAGCGACCGCCGGCGGAAGCGACCTGTCGGACGGCACACAGGACGCTCAGTCCGCCAGCGGGGACTCGGCGGCCGGCAAGTCGAGCACTGGCGCGCTCGGCGAGTCCGCTGGCGGCGACGACGGCGCGTCGGGAACGGGTGACGCCAATGCCAACGCCGCCGCCGAGGAGGCGTCCGCGGCTGCCGCGATGGGCGGCGGCCTCGACGACGCCGACACCGCCGCGGAATCTGTGGACGCGGGTGGGTCGACCCGACCCAGCGAGGACTCCGGCTCCGACTCGACGGCGGGTGCTCCGGACCCGTCGGAGACGATCGCGAACGACCTCGCCGAACTCAAAGGCGAGGGCGGCGGTGCGGGCGGCGATGGCGGCGGGTCGACGGATGGCGGTCAGACGGAGCGGGGTTCGGGTGGGACGGGCAGCGAAGGCGCGGACCACTCGGGCGGCGGAGCAGACGTCGAACGCACGATGGTCCGCGTGACGGACGACGTCGGCGAGATTTTCGGGATGGACGAGCGCGAGTACACGCTGGAGGCCGACGACGTCGTGACGCTCCCGACGGAGAACGCCGAACCGCTCGTCGAGAAGGGCGCCGCGGAGAAACTGGAGTGACGGCCGGGGGCGTCCGGTCGGTCGACGCCGCGTGTTTTGCGTGACTCGTCGCTGCGAGTGTCCGCGCGAGCCGCTGCCAGCCCACCGGCCGCGTCCCCGTTCGTAAAACTACCCAGTGGACTGGGCACGACGCCACCCCGGCCGGACGTGCTACGTGTTGTCGATGCGAGAAATCGACGACCGGTTCGACGCACAGTCGACCGCGAACTCCCGCCGGAGGTCGCGAATGGCTTCCAGACGGTTCTGGGGCTGTCCGAAGCGCCGGGGACGCTCGGCGAGTGGGCCGACGAGCGGGTCGTCGCTGCCCTCGTACTCGCCGAGCCTGTCCAGGTCGACGTCGGCGCCCGCGGACGCGTATTCGCCGACAGCGGTACGGATGGCGTCCTGGGGTCCGACGAGTGAGAGCGCCGCGCTGTCGTCCCGCAGGTCGGGGTCGCAGTCACCGACCAGGTCCGCGACCGCGGCCGCCATCTCGTCGTCGAACTCCGGCGTCGCGTACGAAATCACGTAGCGCTCCGTCCCGTCGCTGGTTCCGGTGCGTTCGTAGTCCTCGACGTAGTGGAGCGCGTCGATGCGGGCCTCGTCGATGGCTCGCTGGACTTCCACCTGGACGACCGCGCTGTCGCCCTCGCACGCGACCGTCTCGAAGTCCTGGATGCCCGCCTCGCGCGCGAGCGAGACGAGTTCGCCGATGCCGAGGGCGTCGAGTTCGGAGTCGCTGACGCTGAGGGCGGCTTCGGGCATGATACCGAGACAACATACGACGCCGACAACGAAAATGTTGTGCCCAGTGTACTGGGCGTACTGTAGCGTCGCCCCAGGCGAGCGGGATTTACTGGAACGCGCCGGGGACGTGTTCCTCTTCCTCGTCGGGGGTCGCCGCCTTCTCGAATTTGTCCTCGAGTTCCTCGTACTGCTCGCGGACGTCCTCGTCGACGCTCGGCGTGATGTCGGTGAGCGCTTCCGCGAAGTGGTCGGCCGTGATGCGGACGTTCTCGACGGAGTCAGCCGCCTCCTCGGGGTCCACGGAGTTCACGAACTCGCGGGTCGCGTTCATCGTGGCTTCGCGGACGAGCGCCTCGATGTCCGCGCCGACGAAGTTCTCCGTCTCGCTGGCGAGGTGGTCGAGGTCCACGTCGTCGGCGAGCGGCTTGTTGCGGGTGTGTACCTCGAGGATGGCGCGGCGCGCCTCCTCGTCCGGCACCGGGACGTGGACGTGGCGGTCCAGGCGGCCGGGCCGGAGCAGGGCGCTGTCGATGAGGTCCGGGCGGTTCGTCGTCGCGACGACGACGACGTCCTCCAGGCTCTCGATGCCGTCCAGTTCCGTGAGCAGCTGGCTGACGACGCGTTCGCCGACGCCGGAGTCACCCATGCCGCGGCCGCGTTCGCCCGCGATGGAGTCGATCTCGTCGAAGAACACCACCGTCGGCGCGTTCTCGCGTGCCTTGCTGAACACGTCGCGGACACCTTTCTCGGACTCCCCGACGTACTTGTTGAGGAGTTCGGGGCCCTTCACGGAGATGAAATTCGAGTTCGCCTCGTTCGCAACGGCTTTCGCCATCAGCGTCTTCCCGGTGCCCGGCGGGCCGTACAGGAGCACGCCCTTCGCGGACTCGAGGTCCATCGACTCGAAGACCTCCGGGTAGTCGAGGGGCCACTGGATGGTCTCGCGGAGGCGTTCCTTGGTGTCCTCGAGGCCGCCGACCTGGTCCCAGGAGATGTCGGGGACTTCCACGAACACCTCCCGGAGCGCCGAGGGCTCGATGCCCTTCAGCGCGCTTTTGAAGTCGTCCTCGGTGACGCGGATGGACTCCAGGAGTTCCGCGTCGATCTCGTCGGACTCCAGGTCGATCTCCGGGCGCACGCGGCGCAGCGCGTTCATCGCGCCCTCCTTCGCGAGGCTCTCGATGTCGGCGCCGACGAACCCGTGCGTGCTCTCGGCGAACTCGTCGATGTCGACGTCGTCGGCCAGCGGCATCCCGCGCGTGTGCACCTGCAGGATCTCTTTGCGGCCCTCCTTGTCGGGGACGCCGATCTCGATCTCGCGGTCGAAGCGACCGCCGCGGCGCAACGCCGGGTCGATTGCGTCCACGCGGTTCGTCGCCGCGATGACGGTGACGTCGCCGCGCTCCTCGAGGCCGTCCATCAGCGACAGCAGCTGTGCGACGACGCGGCGCTCCACGTCGCCCTGGGTCTCGCCGCGTTTCGGCGCGATGGAGTCGATCTCGTCGATGAAGACGATGGCGGGCGCGTTCTCCTCGGCCTCGTCGAAGACCTCGCGGAGCTTCTCCTCGGACTCCCCGTAGTACTTCGACATGATCTCGGGGCCCGAGATGGTCTGGAAGTCTGCGTCGATCTCGTTCGCCACCGCTTTCGCGATGAGCGTCTTCCCGGTGCCCGGCGGGCCGTGCAGGAGGACGCCCTTCGGCGGTTCGATGCCGAGCTGCTGGAACAGCTCCGGGTGGCGCATCGGCAGTTCGATCATCTCCCGGACCTGCTCGAGTTCGCGGTCGAGGCCACCGATGTCCTCGTAGGCGACGTTCGGCGTGCCGTCTGCGGCCTCGCCCTCGCCGGCGCCGGGAGCGATCTCCTCGGCGGGCTGTTCGGACACCTGGATGTCGGTGTCGTTGCTCACGACGACCGTCCCGTCGGGGTCGGTGTCCGCGATCTTGACGGGAATCTGCTGGCCGGAGACCGTGCTCATCCCGCCGAAGCCGAACGAGATGGGGATAGTCTGGCCGGTCGTGACGGGGCGGCCGCTCAGGCGGTCCCGAACCATCGGCGTGATGTCCCCGCGCACGCGGAGGTTCTGGGGGAGCGCGACCGTGACTGCGGTCGCCGGCTTGATGTCGGCGGGTTCGACGGTGACGCCGTCGTCGATGCCGACGTCGGCCTGCTGGCGGAGGCGGCCGTCGATTCGGACGACGCCTTCGCCCTCGTCTTCGGGGTAGCCGGGCCAGACGCGCGCGACCGCTCGGCCCTGGTCGCTCTTGATGACGACGTAGTCGCCGTTCTCCAGGCCGAGTTCGTCCATCGCCGCGCGGTCGATGGCGGCCAACCCGCGGCCTGCGTCCTTCTGCTTCAGCGGCTTGACCGTGAGTTTCATTGGTCCACCTCGACAGTGACGACGCCGTTGTTGATAAGCGCTTTCGCGATCTCGCCGGTCGGCACGTCGAGTTCGTGCTGGACCGGTTCGTCGCCAGTCTCGACGACGAGGATGACGGTGTCGTCGAGCACGTCGATTGTCACAGCGTCGTCGCGGACGCCGAAGTCGGCGACGAGAACGGTTTCACCGTCGTCGTATTCGAACCGGCGAACGGGCGCGTCGAGTTGCTCACTGAGGGATTCTGGATTCATTTGACTAACCTGAAGTAATCTTTCTACACTTATAAGCCTATCGTAGATTTTCCGGGGACGGGTCGGGTAATCGGACTACAGGTGGAATTGCGGTTCACAGCTCCGTAGGTGTTTTGGCGCTGGTGGCCCTCGCCGGAGTCATGGAGACGGTCACCCACGACGGCCGAACCACGGCCTACCGCGTCACGGACCGCGGCGGCGACGGGACGCCTCTGCTGTGCATTCACGGCAGCGGCGGCACGCACGCAGTGTGGAAGTCCCAGCTAGGGCGACTCTCCGGGGACCGCCCGGTCGCCGCGCTCGACTTGAGCGGGCACGGCGACAGCGACGACGTCGACACGGACGCCGGGCCCGAAACCCTGGATGCGTACGTTCGGGACGTCCTGGCTGTCGCCGAGGCAGTCGACGCGGGCGTGCTCGTCGGGAACAGCCTCGGTGGCGCACTCGTCCTCCGGACGCTCCTCGACACCGACGCCAGCGTGGACGCCGCCGTACTCGCCGGGTCCGGCGCGAAACTCACCGTGCTCGACGACCTCCGGGACTGGCTGGCGGGCGAGGACGGTGGGTTCGACCGCGCAGTCGAGTTCCTCCACCGCGACGACATGCTCTTCCACGACCCGAGCGCCGAGGAACTGGCGTTCTCCGAGCAGGCCATGCGGGAGGCGGGCCGAGAGGTCGTCGAACGCGACTTCCTGTCCTGCCACCGCTTCGACGTCCGCGACCGCCTCGCCGGGATCGACGTCCCACTGTTCGCGCTCACGGGCGAGTTCGACCGCCTCACGCCGCCAGACTACCACGAGTACGTCGCAGAACACGTGCAAGACGGGGCGTGGTCGACCGTCGACGACGCCGCCCACCTCTCGATGCTGGAAGCCCCGGAGCCGTTCAACGACGCGCTCGAGAGCTTCCTCGAGGACAACGACCGCTAGTAGAGCTCGTCGACGTCCTCCTCGACGTGGGTGTGTTCGTCGGCGGGGAAGTCGCCGGATTCGACCGCGTCCACGTAGTCGTCGACTGCGCGCTCCATCTCCGATTTCACGTCGCCGAACTGCCGCGAGAACGGCGGACTGCGCTCGGAGAGCCCGAGCACGTCGTCCACGACGAGCACCTGGCCGTCCGTGTCCGGCCCCGCGCCGATGCCGATAGTCGGAACGTCGAGGGCGCCCGTGACGTCCGCGGCGACGTTCGCGGGGACGTGTTCGAGCACCAGCGAGAACGCGCCCGCGTCCTCGTGGGCTTCGGCGAGTTCGAGCACGCGCTCGGCGGCGTCCTGGTCGGTCCCCTGGCGATAGAACCCGCCGAGCTGGTTGACGTGCTGGGGCGTCAGCCCGAGGTGCGCCATCACGGGAATCCCGAGGTCGGTGAGGCGGTCGGTGAGGTCGACCGTGTGCGGGCCGCTCTCCAGTTTCACGGCGTCCGCGTGCTCCTCCTTGAGCATCCGACCGCAGTGCTCGACGGCGTCGCCCTCGTCGGCGCCGTAACTCAGGAACGGCATGTCCGCGACGACGACGGCGTCTTCGGTGGCGCGCGCGACCGCTCCCGTCGCGCTCGCAATATCGTCGACGGTCACGGGGAGGGTCGTCTCGTACCCCAGTTTCGCGTTCCCCACGCTGTCGCCGACGAGTATCAGGTCGACGCCCGCGTCGTCGACCACGCGCGCGGTCGGCGCGTCGTACGCCGTCAGCATCGTAATCGGGTCCTCGTCGGCCTGCCGGCGGACGCTCCTGACTGTCGCCATGGTCGGGACTGGCCTCGCGGCGGCCATAAACGTGGGCGAATCGGGCGGACAGCGGGGGAGTTAAGCGCACAGCGGCCGACGTCCGGCGTGTGCCGGAGTTACAGGAGGAGACCGACCCCGAGGGCGTCGACTACGGGTGGGTGATGCAGACGACGTTCGTGGTCACCATCGTCGTCGGCGCGCCCGTCGTCGCCGCGCTCTCGCTGTTCTACACGCTCCCCACGTGGGAGGCGCGCGTCTCGTTCGCCGTGCGCGTCGGCGCCATCGTCTGGTTCGTCACCGCCGTCGCGACGTACTGGTACGCGCCCCAATCGACGTAATTCAGATGGGAGGGCTTAAGTGGAATTAGTTTATCATGTTGCTTCGATGACTGAAGGGGCACCCTGGTCGGAGGCTATCCTCGCCGGCCTCGTTCTCCAGGTCCTCGGAATGATGCTGATGAGTTTCATCGCCCCTGGGGGTATGGGGTTCGTCCTCTCGTTCGGCTTCCTGGGCGCCGGCCTGGCCGTCTCACGCCGTTCACCGCTCCGCCTGCGGGACTTCCTCGCGTACCTCGTGCTCACGCTCGCCTCGCTGTCGGCGATATTCAATCTCGTGGGGGCGGTCGCCGGGACGTCGACCATCTACGACGCCGGCGGTGCCCCAGCCGTCATCGGGTCTATCCTCGCCGCGCTCGTCGCCGGAATTGCTCTGCTGACTGCGCTCCGGCGCTCCGAGCGCGTTCCCTACTTCGGCTAGCCTACGCCCACCGGAAGTCCGTCCCCGCGCGTTCTGCGGTCACCTCGTCGCTCTCGGAGTCCCCGACGAACAGCGCGTCCCCGGGCGAGACGCCGAGTTCGTCCAGCACCCACGTCAGCGCCCGCGGGTCGGGCTTGCGCGCCGGCACCGTGTCTCGACCCGCCACGACCCTGAAGTCGTCCAGCAGGCCGTGGCGCTCCAGTGCGGTCCGACACGCGGCCTCGCAGTTCAGCGACAGCACCGCTGCGGGTGCGTCCAGCGCCGGGGGTTCGTCTGCGCCCGGCAACCGCTCGGCGCGGGTCGCGCCGTCGCGCTCGTGGGCCGCGATGAGTTCGTGGACGTCGTCGCCGACGCCCGCGGCCTCTGCGGCGTCCAGCATCTCCCACATGTCGTGCTCGCTGGGGTCGACGCCGACTTCCCGGAGGCGCGTTGCAACCTCGCGCTCGACGTCCAGCCAGTCCACGGCGAGTCGCACCAGCGTCCCGTCGAGGTCGTAGACCACCGCGTCGTAGTCGCCGTTCACACCTCCCACTTGCCGCTTCCCCGAGTTAGGGACTTCGGTGAGTGGAGGCCGGTGCGGTCAATCGATGAACCCGAAGCCCTCGGCGTCCAGCTCGTTCGAGACGTGGCCGCTGCCGCGGTCGGTGATCAAGTAGTAGTCGTCGGTGTCACCCACCGTCCGCACGTAGTTCGCGTCCTCGAGTTCCGCGAGCGCCGCTGCCACCCTGGCAGTGCTCGGCTGGCCCGCCCCCACCGCGTCGAGGTTCGCAGCGACGACGTCCGCGTTGACGGCGATGCCCGCCTGGTGGAGCACGCGCAGCACTGGCTCGACCGCGTCGCTGTCCCAGTCGGTCTGCGTCATGCGGGAACTGACGCGGGCCAGGCTGATATGTGGTCTGGCCGCCCCGGTAGCGACACGGCCTGCTCCGGTCAGGACGCTTTTGGTGGGGGCGGTCCGATGTGGTGGCATGCTCAATCGCGTTCGCGCGGACGTCGCCGCGATGCGTCGCCGCGACCCCGCGGCCGGAACATTCCTCGAAGTCCTGCTGTGCTATCCGGGCCTGCACGCCGTCTGGGCGCACGTGTTTCTCGCCGCGCCGCTGTACAGGGCCTGGCCGCTCGCGGGCCGCGTGGTCTCGCAGGTCGCGCGGTTGCTCACGGGCGTCGAAATCCACCCCGGGGCGGACGTCGGCCGCCGCGTCACCATCGACCACGGCGCCGGCGTCGTCATCGGCGAGACTGCCGAAATCGGCGACGACGTCCACATGTACCACGGCGTCACGCTGGGGGGCAACGACCCCCGGCCCGTGAAACGCCATCCGACGGTCGACGACCACGCGACCATCGGCGCGAACGCGACGCTTATCGGCGACATCCACATCGGAGAGAACGCGACCATCGGCGCGGCGTCGGTGGTGACGAACGACGTCCCCGCGGACGCTACCGTCGCCGGGAGTCCGGCGGAACGCGTGGACGACACGGGTGACACCAGGGACGCGGACGAAGCGGACGCCTAACAGAACCCGCGGGTCGTCAGTCGAGGAGGCCGCGCGCGATAATCTCCTTCTGGATCTCGGAGGTCCCCTCGTAGATGGTCGTGATCTTCGAGTCCCGGTAGAAGCGCTCGACGTCGAAATCCGTCGTGTAGCCGTAGCCGCCGTGCACCTGAACGGCCTCGCTGGTGACGTCGACGGCCGCCTCGCTGGCGAAGTACTTCGCCTTCGCAGCCGCCTGCCGGTGGTCCTCGCCCGCGTCGGCTTTTCGCGCGGCCTCCCGCGCGAGCAGGCGTGCGGCCTGCGTCTGCGTCTCCATGTCCGCGAGCTTGTGCCGGATGGTCTGGATTTGCGAGATGGGTCTATCGAACTGCTCGCGCTCGTGGGCGTACTCGACGGCGGCGTCGAGGCCGGCCTGCGCCAGGCCGACGGCCTGCGACGCGATGCCGATGCGGCCCCCGGTCAGGATGTGTAGCGCCGCGGACATTCCGCGGCCCTCCTCCGTGAGGCGGTAGTCAGCGGGAATCCGGCAGTCGTCGAACAGCAGCGACGTGGTGTCGCTGGCGCGCAACCCGAGTTTGTCCTCCTTCTTCCCGACCTCGATGCCGTCGACGTCCTTCGGGACGAGGAACTGCGTGATCTTGTCGTCGTCGCCGTCCACCTTCGCGAACACGATGGCAACGTCCGACCGCTGGCCGTTCGTGATCCACTGTTTCTTGCCGTTCAGGACGTACTCGTCGCCGTCCCTGGTCGCCTCCGTAGACATCTGCGCGGGGTTCGACCCGGCTTCCGGTTCGGAGAGCGCGAACGCGCCGACGGGCCGACCGTCGGCCATCTCCGGCAGCCACTCGTCCTTGACGGCGTCGCTCCCGAACTCCGCGATACAGGAGGTCGCCAGGCAGTGCACGGACAGCGCCGTCGCCACGGAGAGCGCGCCGTACGCGACTTCCTCGTTGACGACGCTGTACGTCACGCTGTCCACGTCGAGACCGCCGTAGGCCTCGGGGACAGTCATCGCCGTCATCTCCATCTCGGCGAGGCCGTCCCAGACGGCCTCCGGGAACGACTGCTCGCGGTCGGACTCGGCGGCCGTCGACCGGATTTCCTCGACGGCGAACTCCCGGACGGCGTCCCTGACGTGTCGCTGCTCGGCGGAGAGGTCCATACGCGCCCTTCGCGCGACGCCTGAAAAAAGCTGTCCGATTCTCGGCTCCCGGGACGCGGCCCCCTCGCAGGGCGGCCGGGGTACGGCAGCCGGCTACGATTCGCGGAGGTACGCCGCCACGTCGTCGGGGTCGACGGAGATGCCGCCGCCCTGCGCGAATGACGGGCGACCACCGCCACCGCCACCGAACTCCCCGGTCACGTCGTCGACGACGTCGCCGGCGTCGGGCGCGTCGTCGCCGGCTGCGACTACCACGTACGTGCCACCGTCGCCGCCCGCGACAGCGACCACGTCGCCGTCGCCCTCGACGGCGTCCTTCGCGGCTTCGCCGACGGCGTTCGCGTCGAAACCGTCGACGGTCCCGACCCGCCAGGTCGCGCCGTCCTTCTGGACGGCGTCGAGGGCGGCGACGCGCGAATCCAGCACCTCGGTTTCGAGGTCCTCGAGTTCGGCTTCCAGGTCCGCTGAGTCGGCCTGCAGGCGCTGGACGGCCGCCCCGAGTTCGTCCTCCGGCACGCCGAGCGCGGCCGCGGCGTCCAGCGTCGCGCGCCGGACGTCGGCCTGGTGTTCGACCGCCGACGGCCCGACCGTGAACTCGACGCGCGTCAACCCCTCGCCGGGGTTCGACCGCGAGAGCACCGAGACGGGACCGATTTCCCTGGTGTTCCGGACGTGCGTGCCGCCGCAGGCCGCGACGTCCCAGTCCTCGACGGTGACGATGCGGACGGTATCCGCGTCCGCCATCACGCCCTCCTCGGTCTTCGTGTTGAACGCCACGTCCTCTCTCGCGCGTGCGTCCTCCGCTGGAATCTCCGTCCACGAGACGTCGTAGGAGTCCCAGACCGCGCGATTCGTCAACCGCTCCAGTTCCACGAGCACGTCGTCGTCGACGTCGGTGCTCGTCTCGAAGTCCACGCGCACCTTCTCCTCGGAGATGTCGAACCCGCCGTACCCGAGGTCGTCGAGGACGCGCCGGCCCGCGCCGTACAGCACGTGGCTCGCGGTGTGCGCGCGCCGGCAGTAGCGCCGGAACTGCGGGTCGACCTCTGCCTGCACGTCGTCGCCCGCTTCGACGTCGGGCGCCGCGGCGAGATAGTGAACGACGTCGCCGTCGGTGGATTCGACGTGTTCGACTGTCACGCCGCCGAGGGTGCCTCGGTCGGCCGGCTGGCCGCCGCCCTTCGGATAGAAGTACGTCTCGTCGAGCGTCACCTCGTCCCCGTCGACGCCCGTCACCGTCGCGACGAACGACGTCGTGTACGGGTCACTGGGTGCCAGTGTGTCTGCCATACGCGTCGGGAGTCGCTCCCGGTAGAAAAGCGAATCGCCGCTACTCGTCGCTGAGTTGCACGTCGAGGAAGTCCTCGAGCGCCGCGACCACCGACCCGCCGACGCTCGCCTGCGTGGCGCGGCCCTGCTCGACGGCGAGCAGGTCGGACTCGTCGACATCGAGTTCATCGGCGAGCTCCTCGCGCTGGAGGCCGGCGTTCTGGCGGGCGCGCACGACGCGCTCCCCGTAGTCCGAGACCAGGTACGGGAGCTGGTCGCGCTCGTAGTCCGTCCCGTTCTCCTCCCAGTGACTGGAGTCCCCGGTCGCCTTGTCGAGCGCGCGGGCCGTGTTCTGCGCGGCCTGCTTCTTGCGTTTCTGGTCCGTCTCCTGCTCGGTGTCCGGTGTCTCGTCGTGACTGCTCGCGCAGTCCGGGCAGACTGTGAGTTCCGCGCCCGCGACGTTCGCCGACTGCAGCGAGTCCGACGCCGACCCGCAGAGCTCGCAGGTCTGGCCGCCGCCGCCACTGCCGGCGCCACCGGTCGAATACTTCGGCATACGCTGCTGTATGGAGGCGCCGACATTTTAATACCCCGCTTGTCGGCTGGATACGCCAGGTTGACCCCGACTCACGACCCACGAACTCAGGAAGCCACCGACTGCGTGCCGTTCACTGGTCCTGCACAAGATGGCTCGTAGTCGCCTGGTCGCTGCCTGGCCGCCGCGGGGCCTCGCATCTCCGCGCTCACGGGCGAACGCAGGTGACCACTCCCGTCGACCCGGCAGGCTGTGAGGACTTCCCAGAGATTTGGAAACAGGGGGGTTCATTTACGGGGGGCGAGCATACGCTCAGTTGATGACCGCCAGTGAGGAGTTCACCTTCGTCTGCCCGGACTGCGGTGAGTCCATGGAGGTCAATCCCGCGATGAAAGACGCGCTCCTGGAGAACGGGTGCGTCGTCTGCGGGACTGAACTCACGCCCGCCGCATTTTCGACGTCCGGCGAGTCACCCGACCAGTAACGACGACATCGGGGGCCCAAACGCCCTCACTGGCGTCTCTACCTCCATTTCTCGCCCTCTCAGGGGGATCGGCGAACGCGGATGGGCAAGTATAAAGATATTCCCGAACAAGGACGGGATATCCACTATGGCCCTGGAGAAGCAGACCGAGATGTCGCAGTCCGAGACGGACGCGCTCCTCGGCCGCCACGAGACTGGCGTTCTCTCGCTCGCTCGCGACGACGACCCGTACGCGATTCCCATCTCCTACGGGTACGACGTCGACGAGCGAACGTTCTACCTTCGACTCGTCTCCACTCCCGACAGCGAGAAACGCAAGTTCCTCTCCTCGAACCCCGACGTGCGACTCGTCGTCTACGAGGAGGCCGAACCGACGTACCGCAGCGTCGTGGTCACGGGCGAACTCGTCGAGGTGCCCCGCGACGCGATGACTGTCGAGCACATCGAACAGTACGGGGACGCGAAGCGTCCGCTGTTCGAGATCTGGGGCGAATCGAAACCCGAACTGGACATCAAACTGTACGAACTCCGGACGGACTCCATCAGCGGCCGTCACATCGAAATCAGCGAACCGCGCCACGACTGAACGCGACCGGACGCCGGCTTCGAGGCCGCTGACGCCGCGCTCTGCAGACCACGCATCTACCGGCAACGGTGTCGTTGTCGCTGCATTCGGCTGCTTCTCCGCGTCGTCCTGCCAACTCAGCGCTGTCGTCTGCCGGCACACACGCCAGGGGCTTGCTTGGACCCGCACGCTCAAGTGCGGACGCGGCCAACGCCGAAACGATGACTGGCGGAATTCGCGTGACGGTTGCGTTCCCCGCGCCACCGGTCTGTCCGGTCGCGTCGCTCTCCGAGCGCGCGAACACCGTCATCAGCGACGTTTCCACGAGCGTCGCGGCCGCGTCGGACGCCACGTGCGCCACGGAGTTCCTCGTCGACGCCGAGGCCGTCCCCGAGGACTACGACGACCCGGTCTTCGAGTACGCGGACCGCCACCTCCACCGCGTCGTCCACGACGCGGACGCGGACTGCCCGTGTGTCTGCCTCGGGGAGTACGACACTCCCATCGACCGGTTCTTCGCACGGTCGGGCGATCTGGAAGTCGTCTTCCACGCGCGCGACTTCGAGCAACTCCAGGCCATCGTCGCGGAGTTCCGCGAGCGCTTCCACGAGGTCGACATCCAGCGGATGGTGCGCGCGCCGACCGGCGGCACGTCCCGCGACACGGTGTTCGTGAACCGCGGGAAGCTCACTGCCCGCCAGTACGAGGTCCTCCAGACTGCCTACGACATGGGGTACTTCGAACAGCCGCGGGGCGCGAACGCCGGCGAGGTCGCAGACGAGCTCGGAATCACGACGTCCACGCTCACCGAACACCTCACCGCGGCCCAGCGCAAACTGCTCGCCGACGTTCTCGAGGAAGACGGTTGACGCCTGCGGTGGCCGCAGCCGCGCCAGCCTGTCCCGCTGCGACAGCCCGCACGGTCGCGACGGTCCGCGCCGCTACGACAGCGCGCCTCGGCGACAGTTCCTGCCGTCGCGGTAGCCTGCGCTTCTCGACGGCACGTACGAGCACACCGAACCCATAGCGGGCCCCAGAAACCGGGAGCCACCCCGTTCGTACTTAAACCCCCCGCGATACAGGGGTCGTACACTCCTCCCCCCGGAGGGCATTCCTCGTAGTATGAGCCAGAGTCACCGGCCGGCCGCGTTCCGCTCGAAGCCCGCAGACGAACCCACGGAATTCACCGACAGCGACGCCATCCAGGGCGTGCTCGACGCGGTCGACGACGCCGACTGTCGCGACATCCTCGAAGCCACGTGCGAGGGCTCGCTGACCGTCAACGAGATCGCCGACGCCTGCGACCTCGCGCAGTCCACTGCCTACCGCAAGGTCGACATTCTCTCGGACGCCGACCTGCTCGACGAGTCGCTGCGCATCCACCAGTCGGGCAAGCACGTCAGCGAGTACGCCTGCGGCCTCGACGACCTCACACTCACCATCGACACCGAGGACGGCATCTCCCTCTCGGTTTCTCCCGCGGAAGCAGACGCGACCGCCTCTTTCGGCACCTCGTTCGCCACTCAGGGCAATGTCGCAGACGACTGAAAGCAAATACGCGTCCCTGTTCGTGGACCTCACCGGACGCGACACGATCACCGAACGCCGGACTGACGGCCCCGACCGGCGGCTCCAGAACGACGATGACCGAGACGTCACCACGTACGTCGCCGACAACGCCCGCGAGCACGGCCTCGACGACGCTATCGAATCCCCCGACACCGAGTAATCGGCTGCTTCTCCTCGTCCACGGACGGCTCGATAGCGATGCGGCTATGCAGTATTGTTCCTTCAGTCGTGGTCCCGAGCACACCGAAGGTGGCACTGCTACGGAGTGTGGTTCTCGGGAGGATTTTGCGTGGGTGATGTCCCGGGAGGGGAATCACCGTGCATCGCGTTCGGCCTCGACGGCGGAGCCGTCTCGGCGTTCGGCGGCGCGAGACGCCGCCCGTGCGATGCGTGGGACCGGATTTGAACCGGCGAACCTCTACAGGACAGCGCCCTCAACGCTGCGCCTTTGGCCTAGCTTGGCTACCCACGCTCGCTACGTG
>Ga0207851_100119_pt1 | contig 63729 bp, 57 predicted proteins | sample A23E3SouthBayCA_FD_187747 | JGI IMG/M metagenome (GOLD analysis project Ga0207851, IMG submission 187747) | Aerobic enrichment media microbial communities from Eden Landing Ponds, California, USA - A23 E3 (SPAdes) | ecosystem: Environmental > Aquatic > Marine > Unclassified | place: Emeryville... | reverse complement strand
ACTCCCCGCTGAGGACCTTGTCGAGACCGCTCTGGAAGAACGCGAGCCCGATCATCAGCCGCAGCGCCAGAATGAACCACACGCTCAGCGTGTGGAGCTTCCCCTCCACCGAAACGCCGCCGATCGTACTTCGCAGCGCAACTTCTTTCGTTGACATACGTCCCCGACTCTCGGAGATGGCTTAAAAATGGGGCCGGATTCTCGGGCGGTGCGATCCGTCCGACCGATGCTCCGATCCGCTCTGGACCGGTACGTTGAGGGCGCCGCCGCCCGCGTGGGATACCATGACGAACGCCTTCGACAGGCTCGGATACGGGACGTACAAGCTGGCGGACGGCGAGGAGTGCGTCTCCGGCGTCGCCCACGCGATCGAGACGGGATACCGGCACGTCGACACCGCGCAGGGGTACGACAACGAGGCGTCGGTGTCGGCGGGGATCGACCGCACGGACGTGGATCGCGAGGAGCTGTTCGTCGCGACGAAGCTCTCGACGGACACCCTCTCGTACGACGACGCGACCGCGACCGCGCGTGTGAGTCGCGACCGGCTCGGGGTCGACTCGATCGACCTGCTGTACGTCCACTGGCCGATCGACACCTACGATCCCGAGGAGACGCTACCCGCGCTCGACGACCTCGTCGACGAGGGAGTCGTCGACCGGATCGGGCTCTCGAACTTCCGTCCGGATCAGCTCGACGAGGCGATCGACCGACTGGATCACGACGTGTTCGCGCATCAGGTGGAGTGCCACCCGCTGCTTCAACAGGAGGAGTTGCGCGAGCGCGCGGCCGAGCACGACCACTGGCTCGTCGCCTACTCGCCGATCGCGCGCAACCGCGTCGCCGACGTGGACGTGCTCCGAGAGATCGCCGCGAACCACGACGCGAGCCCGGCGCAGGTGAGCCTCGCGTGGCTGCTCTCGAAGGACCGGGTCGCCCCGATCCCGAAGGCCGCCGACTTCGATCACGTCGAGGCCAACTGGGCGGCCCGAGAGATCGACCTGGCCGACGGCGAGATCGCCCGGATCGACGCGCTCGACCGCGGCGAGCGGATCGTCGACTTCGAGGAGGCGCCGTGGAATCAGGCGTGATCGGCGACCGGTCCCCCGACGAGCGCGTCGGCGTCCGGAGCGAAACTGAACGCCCGGTCGCACCGAACCGGACCGCAGACGCCGCGTCGAGTCGGGTTTCACTTCCGCTTTCGGGCGCGTTTTTAAAAGGCGTCGGCACGACGACTCGGGTATGAGCCAGTCCACGTTCGACGACGACGACCTGTTCGGCGAGGCCGCCGAGGAGACGCGTGCCGAGGTCCGAGAGCATCTGCGGGCCGCCCGCGCGGAGCTTCCCGACGCCGACGCGGTGTGGGAGACGGACGCGGACAACGTGCTCGGTGCGCTCAACGGCCTGAAGTCGTCGCTCGACGTCGGCGACGCCGTCGACAGCGTCCGCTCGGCGAAGAAGGCGTACGTGCTCGGCGAGCGCGCCGACGCCTTCGACGACGCCGACGACTTAAAAGCCGAGATCGAGGATCTGGAGTCGCTCGTCGGCGACATCGAGGCCGCCGCCGAGGAGGTCGGCTCGCTCACCGGCACCGTCCCCGCGATCCGCGGCGCGCTGCAGGATGCGGCGGAGGCGGACGGAGACGAGAGCGAGGAAGACGAGGAGTAGGCGCCGCCCGCAGCTATCGCGCTTCGCGATCGACGACCGCCACCGCCAGATCCGCGAGCGCGTCGCTCGCGAGGTCGAGCAGGGCCTCGCCGCGCGCCACGTCGCCCGCGCTCGGGTCGCCCACCACCCCGTTCTCGGTGAACTCGTCGGAGTCGTGCGCGAGGTTCACGCCCGAGACCCACTCGCCCCAGCGGTCCGCGGCGCCCTCGTGGGACTCCTCGATCCGGTCCTCGCGGACGAGATCGGGGTTCGTCGCGCGCAGCAGCGCCGTCTCCAGCGGGCCGGCGTGTCCCATGTCGCTCGCGTGCTCGCCGACCGCCTCGAACCAGGTGAACGCGACGGCGTACCCGTCGTGGGCGGAGTCGCGCGAGAACCGACGGGCGACCTCCGCGAGCGCCTCCACGTTGCCGCCGTGCCCGTTGACGAACACGACCCGGTCGATCCCGTGGTGCGGCAGCGATTCGGCCGCCTCGCGAGCGTACGCGCGGAAGGTCTCGGGCGAGACCCACATCGTCCCGTCGAACGCGCGGTGTTCCTCGGCGACGCCGACGGGGATCGGCGGGGTGACGGCGGCTTCGGCGGGCGCTCCGTCACCGTTCGCCGCCGCCTCGTAGGCCGCCGCGCCCGCCTCCGCGACCGCGACCGCGTCGAGCGTGTCGGTCCCGAGCGGGGCGTGAGGGCCGTGCTGTTCGGTGCTGCCGACGGGGACGAGCGCGACGTCGACGTCGGCGTCGCGCACGTCGGTCCAGGTGGCGTCCGCGAGTCGCATACCGGGTCGTCGTCGGGCCGCGCCGTATAGGCGACGGTCCGCGGTTGAGCCGAGGCGAGGGACGGCTCGAACGGCTCGATCCGGCGGGAGTATTAATCCGACGGGCGATGAGGGATCGAGTATGAGCAACGACAACGAGAACCAAGCGCAGGCGTACGGGGTGACGTTCGGGCCGTTGAAACGGGCGCTCCGCGAGCACCGATATCCGGTGACGGCCGGGGAGCTGATCGAGCAGTACGGGGGGTTCGAGCTGGCGACCGCGGCGGGCGACCGGCGGCTGGAGTCGGCGCTGCAGGAGTGCGAGGCGACGACGTTCGCCGAGCCGTGGGAGGTCCGGGACGCGATACTCGGCGGGCTCGACGACGACGCGGTGGTCGGGTATCACGGGAAGTCGGGAGAAAGCGAAGCCGCGGAGAGCGACGACCGGGATTCGCCGGAGGTCGACCGAGCGGGCGACTGGAGCCGGCTGTCGGAGTAGCCCGTCCTCCCGGCGTCAGTCGTCGCTCTCGGTGTCAGTCGTCGCTCTCGGCGTCAATCGTCGCTCTCGGCGTCAATCGTCGCTCTCGGCGTCAGTCGTCGTCGCTCTCGGCGTCAGTCGTCGTCGCTCTCGGCGTCAGTCGTCGTCGCTCTCGGCGTCCTCGATCAGGCGCGCGGTGCGCTCCTGCGCGCGGTCGATGAACTCCTGTGGCAGCTCGTCGATCTCGCCGGCCTGCACGCCCCAGAGGTGGGCGTACAGCCCGCCGTTGTCCAACAGCTCGTCGTGGGTGCCGCGCTCGACGATCTCGCCGCCCTCCAACACGAGGATGGTGTCCGCGTCCTTGATCGTCGAGAGGCGGTGCGCGATCGCGAACGTGGTGCGGTCGGCGGTGAGCCGGTCGAGCGAGCGCTGGATCAGCATCTCCGTCTCGGTGTCCACGTCCGAGGTCGCCTCGTCGAGGATGAGGAGGTCGGGGTCTTTCAGCACCGCTCGCGCGATGGTGACGCGCTGGCGCTGGCCGCCGGAGAGCTTCACCCCGCGCTCGCCGACCATCGTGTCGTAGCCGTCGGGAAGGTTCTCGATGAACTCGTGGGCCTCGGCGGCTCTCGCGGCCTCGCGGACCTCCTCGTCGGTCGCCTCGAAGGTGCCGTAGGTGATGTTCTCGCGGACGGTGCCGTAGAACAGGTACGACGACTGGCCGACGTAGCCGATCGACCGGCGGAGCGACTTGAGCGTCACGTCGCGCACGTCCTGGCCGTCGATCCGGATAGCGCCCTCGTCGACGTCGTACATCCGGAGCAACAGTTTGAGCACCGTTGACTTCCCGGCGCCGGTCGGCCCGACGAGTGCGAGCGTCTCGCCGCCTTCGACCTCGAAGTCGATGTCGGAGACGATGGTCTCCTCGTCGTAGCCGAAGCTCACGTCGTCGTAGACCACGTCGCCGTCGCCGACGGTCAGCTCCTCGGCGTCCGGGTCCTCGGCGAGCCGCGAGGGCTCGTCCATCAGCCCGAAGATGCGCGCCGAGGAGGCGCGGGCGCGCTGGTACATGTTGATGATCTGCCCGAACTGCGCCATCGGCCAGATGAACCGCTGGGTGTAGAGGATGAAGACGACGAACATCCCGACCGAGAGCTCGCCGGTGAACGGGCCGGGCGGCGTCTCCTGAAACACCCAGAGCCCGCCGATGATGAACGTGACCACGAAGCCGATACCGGCGAGCACGCGGAGCCCCGGGAAGAACTTGATCCGGGTCGTGATCGCGTCCCAGTTGGCGTCGAAGTAGTCCATCGACACGTCGTCGACGCGGTCGGACTCGTACGGCTCGGTGTTCGACGACTTGATCACCTGGATGCCGCCGAGGTTGTTCTCCAGCCGGGAGTTCATCTTCCCGACCGACGAGCGCACCTCGGCGTACTTCGGCTGGATCGTCTTGATGAAGACGTAGGTGAACCCGCCGATGATCGGGACCGGCAGCAGCGCGACTAAGGCGAGCTGCCAGTTGATCCAGAAGAGGAGGCCGCCGATGCCGACGACCATCACGGAGAGGCGGAACAGGGAGTTCATCCCGTCGTTTAAGAACCGTTCGAGCCGGTTCACGTCGTTCGAGAGGATGGACATCATCTCCCCGGTCTGCTTGTCGGAGAAGAACTCCATGTTGAGCCGCTGCATCTTGTCGTAGGTGTCGGTCCGCACGTCGTGCTGGATGTTCTGCGCGAAGGCGTTGAACCCCCAGTTGCGGATCCAGTGGAACGCGGCCCCGATCGCGAACGCGGCCCCGATGACGCCGATGGTGAACCAGAACTGCGCCTCCTGTCCCGTCGGGAGCCACGCGTCGGGGAGAACGACGAGCGGGATCTGCTCGCTGAACAGGGCGTCCTCGTAGAACACGGCGTCGATCGCGATCCCGAGCATGAGCGGCGGGAGGAGGTCGAGGAGCCGAGCGAAGACGCTGGCGAAGATGCCGACGGACACCTGCGGGAGGTAGTCGCGACCGTACGCGAGGAACAGCCGTTTCATCGGGTTCTCGATCTTGTCCCGCTGTTCCTCGAAGGGGTCGTCGTCCTCCCATTCGGCGCTACTCATTACCGGTTCATATCGTATCGGGCGGCAAAGGGGTTTCCTTCGAACCGAGATGCACCGGCGGAAATCGCCGGTACTGGGCGCCAAAACGGGCGATCGGCGGATCGGAACGGACAAGATCGGACGGAACGGGAGGTGACGAGACGGGCCTCGAGACCGGACGCGAGATCAGATCTCGCGGCGCTCCACGTCGGGAGCGACGCCGGCGGCGTCGAGGTCCTCGCGGATGCGCCGCCTGAGGGGATCCGGGATCCGGTCGCGGGGGACGGGAGCGGCCGTGGCGGCGGCCGCGTCGGAGTCGGCGGCCGAGTCGGCGGCCGAGTCGGAGTCGGCGGCGGGAACCGTCCAGTAGAGGACGCGCTCGGCGTCGGCGTAGAACTCCACCGCGAACCGGTCGCCCCCGCCGTCGTAGTGGACGCGCGCCGCGTCGCCCTCGGCGCGCCACCCCTTCTGTCCGACCAGCGCGGCGATCGAGTCGTGCACAGTCACGCTCGGGGCGGCGGACACATGTCGGCTTCGACCGATCGTCGGCGCTCGGACGGATTGCGCCGTTCCCCGCGGCAGCCGACGGCTACCTCGAAAGGAGTTTATCGCCGCCGGCCGCAGGAGGGGTATGTCCCTTCGCGTCACCTTCCTCGGGACGGGCGGCGCCGTCCCCACCACCGAGCGCGCGCCGAGCGCACTGTTCGTCAACCGCGAGGGCGACCGCCTCCTCTTCGACTGCGGCGAGGGGACCCAGCGCGGCATGATGCGGCACGGCACCGGGTTCGGGATCGACCACCTGTTCGTCTCGCACCTCCACGGCGACCACGTCCTCGGGATCCCGGGACTGGTCCAAACGCTCGGGTTCAACGACCGCGAAGACCCCCTGACGATCCACTGTCCGCCGGGAACCGGAGACGACCTTCACGACCTCGTGCACGCGGTCGGCCACGACCCCGCGTTCCGGATTCGGATCGACGAGGTGTCGCCCGGCGGGGTCGCGCTCGACGCCGACGGCTACGAGGTCAGGGCGTTCGAGACGGTCCACCGGACCGTCTCGCAGGGGTACGTGCTGGAGGAGGACGACAGACCCGGTCGGTTCGACCGCCCGAAGGCCGAGGAGCTGGGCGTCCCCGTCGGCCCGAAGTTCGGGCGGCTCCACGCGGGCGAGCCGGTCGAGGCCGAGGACGGCTCGATCGTCGAGCCCGATCAGGTGGTGGGGCCGCCGCGGCCCGGCCGGAAGTTCGTTTACACCGCCGACACCCGCCCGCGAGAGAACACGGTCGAGGCCGCGGCGGACGCCGATCTGCTCGTCCACGACGCCACCTTCGCCGACGACATGGCGGACCGCGCCCGCGACACTGCGCACTCGACCGGCCGGGAGGCCGGTTCGATCGCCGAGCGCGCCGACGCGAAGCGGCTCGCGCTGGTGCACATCTCCTCGCGGTACGCCGCCGACGCCTCGCCGATCCGCCGAGACGCGCGCGAGGCGTTCAGTGGCGAATGCCTCCTCCCCGACGACGGTGACCTGTTCGAGGTCCCGTTCCCAGACGCGGACGGGTAGGAGGAGTACCGCGTCCCGCGGCCGTCCCCGTTACCGCCGGGAAACCTTGATGGGTCACGACGACGACCTCTCGCGTATGTCCGCAGACTGCATCTTCTGTTCGATCGTCGACGGCGACATCCCGGCACGCACCGTCTACGAGACCGACGACGTGCTGGCGTTCCTCGACGCCACCCCGCTCGCGCGCGGCCACACGCTCGTGATCCCGAAGTCGCACGCCAAACACGTCGGGGACCTCGACGACGACCTCGCGAGCGACCTCTTCGCGGCCGTGACGGAACTCACGCCGCGCGTCCAGTCGACCGTCGGCGCCGACGGGGCGAACGTCGGGATCAACGACGGCGAGGCGGCCGGACAGGAGGTCCCGCACGTCCACGTCCACATCATCCCGCGGTTCGAGGGCGACGGCGGCGCACCCCTGCACGCCGTCGGCGGCGAGCGACCCGACCTCTCCGACGACGAGCTGGACGCGGTCGCCGAAGCGATCGCCGAGTGAGCCGGCCGCGCCGCGACCGGTGAGCGGTCGGCCGGCGACCGGCGTGCAACAGAGTTAACAGCCGAACCGCGAGTAGCCGAGCGCATGCAGGCGACGACGCTCGCGCTCGTCGGTGCGACCGGCGGGGCGGGGACGACGCGAACCGCGGTCGAACTGGCGGCGCTCGGCGCGCGCGACGGTCGCGACGTGGCCGTCGTCGACGCCGCGTTCACGACGCAGGGGCTCTCGGAGTACGTGTCCGGCCGGATCGGGACCGACCTCACGACGCTGATCACGGACGAGACCGGCGCGTCGCTGTCGGCGGCGGCGTACCCGATCGCCGCGGGAGGCGGGCACACGGGGACCGCGAGGGACGCCGGCGGCGACGGCGACGCCCCGGACCTTCCGGGCCGCGCCGACGCGATCCCGGCCCGCGCTCCCTTCGAGCGCGTCGCGCGGGCGAAGACCGCGGAGGCGGCCCGGAAGCTCGAGCGCCGGATCGACGAGGCCGCGACGAGCTACGACGCCGTGATCGTCGACGCCGCGCCCGTCGGCTCGAACGAGGCGGTCGCGGGAGTCACCGCGGCGGACCGGACGGCGGCGGTGTACCCGGCGACGACGCATGGACGCGACGCCCTCCAGCGGCTCCGCGGCCGCGTCGCCGACGTGGGCGCCGGGGTGGACCGGTCGATCGCGGTGGCACGCGGTGACGACGGGGAGAACGCCGACGGAGGAGCCGAGAGCGACGCGGACGTTCGCCTCCCGCCCACCGATCCCGCGGTGGCGAGCGCGCCGACGGCGGCGACGGGGGACGGGGAATACGTGCGCGCCGTCGCGGCGGCGTTCGAGGACGCCTTCGACGCGACGGTCGGGCTCGAGTTCGAGGAGCCCGGACTGGTCGATCGGCTGACGCCCTGAGCGAAGCGGGCGGAAGCGGGGAACAGGAGGGTGAGGCGAGGGAAAGCGACCGGGTGAGCGCGGCGCTCAGCGGAGCCCGTCGGGCGACCCGAGCGCGCCGCCGAGCGCGTCGTCGTCGCTTCCGGCGGACCCGGAAGACCCGGCGGAACCGCCGCCGATCGGGGCGGACCCGGCGACGTGGGCGTCGACCGCCTCGACGATTTCCGACGGCGGATCGTGGGTCTCGACGTACGTCGCCAGCGCGAAGTCCGCCTCGTCGCCGCCGGCGAGCGCGACCGCCTCGCTGCGCGCGATCCGACCGTCCAACCAGTCGCGGACCACCTCTCGGCGGGTCGGCGCGAGCGGGCAGATGCCCTCGACGCCGCAGCGGTGGAGGGCCTTCGCGCCCGTCATCGGCGTCACGCCCGCCTCGCGGGCGGCGTCGCCGACGCTCCGCCCAGCGGTGTAGGCGTCGACGAGGGTCGCCGTCGCCTCCGGGGTACACGGGAGGGCGTCCGCGTGCTCCGCGAGCCGGTCGACGAGCGGGGTCTCCGTGTCGTCCGCGACGGCGACGCCCCGGTCGCGCTGGCTCGCGGTCACTTCGAGGCCGTCCGCGATCTCCGACAGCGTCATGCGAACCACTGGCTCGCTCGGGTGGTTAAAACCACCGTACTGCGGCGGAGTGATCGGGAGATCACCGATCGGTTACCGGTCGGTTCGAGCGCGCCGATCCGGCCGATCGACCCCGAATTCTCCCGGGTTTAAGTAAGGTATCGGGCCCGAGTTCGACGTGTGATGAGTGAGGCACGCTCGACCCAGACTCGTTCGCCCCGCACCGAGACCGACGACGCCGCGACCGCGGACCGCGCCGCGGCGATCGACACCAGCGAGGTCACCGACACGGACGAGACCGCCGCCCGCGAGACCTGTCCCGAGTGCGGCGGTCGGACGCGCGTCGACGCCGCGGAACGCGTCTGCGCCGACTGCGGGCTCGTCGTCGAGGCCGACCGGATCGACCACGGCCCCGAGTGGCGGTCGTTCGCCGACGACGACACGAACCCCAAGCGCACCGGGGCGCCGCTGACGCGCTCGCGCCACGACCGCGGGCTCTCGACGGAGATCGGCCGCTCGACGAAGGTGAAGGGGCGCAAGCGCCGCCGGCTCGCTCGGATGCGGACCCAGCACAACCGCGCACAGATCTCGACGAAGCGCGACCGCAACAAGGTGTACGCGTACACCGAGATCCGGCGGCTGACCGGGGCCTTGGAGCTCCCCGACAGCGTCCGCGACACGGCCTGCACGCTGTTCGACTCCGCGCAGGACGAGAGCCTGCTCCGCGGCCGGTCGCTGGAGGGGTTCGCGGCCGCCTGCCTGTACGTCGCCTGCCGCACCGCGGACGTGGCCCGCACCGTCGGCGAGATCTGCGCCGAGGCGAAGGCGACGGAGGCCGAGCACCGGGCCGCCTTCGACGCGATGAACCGCGAGCTCGGGCTGCCGATCGCGCCGACCGGCCCCGCCGAGTACCTCCCGCGGTTCGCGAGCGACCTCGACTGCGGCGCCGCCGTCGAGCGCCGCGCCGGCGAGCTGGCCGAGCGCGCCGTCGAGGAGGGGATCGCGAACGGCCGCAACCCGGTCGGCGTCGCCGCCGCCTGCCTGTACACCGCGGCCCGCGAACTGGACGCCGAGTGCACGCAACGGGAGGCCGCCGACGCCGCCGACGTGACGCCCGTGACGGTCCGTCGGACGTACGTCGATCTGACCGAGGAGTGAACCGAGCGACCGACGCGAGCGGTCCGATCCGGCCGGAACCGTAGCCGACGAGCGAGACGACGGAGCCGACGCGAACGCCGGGGCCGACCTCGCTTCTGCATCGATTGAAACGAGAGTAGCGGTGGCTCCGGCGGTCGAGGGGCCTCGGGGTGCGGCCAAAAAGCGACGGCGAGGCCGTCGTTTCGTGACGGTCCGCGGGGCGGCCGCGGCGGCGTCAGCGGGGACCGCCGCCGGTGGGGAGGCCGGCGGCGTGAAAGCCGACGGCGACCGGCCGGCGCCGAGAGGAGACGGCGACGGCCGGAGTCGATAGGGGGCGAAAGCGGTGGAGGGCGGGAGGGCACCGCGACCGCCCGGCGGGCGTCACGCATCCGAATCGAGGAGTGGAACTCCATTCTACGTTAGCCGTGCATAGTCCGGATCGAGCGTACAATCCGGGGCGATCGGAGGAAGCGCGTCACCGGTCCCTCGCTCACTCCTCGCCGAGTTTGTGCTTGAACGCGAAGAAGACGCGGCGACCGGTCTCCGTCAGTCGGACGGTGTCGGAACGCCCCACGTCCTCCAACTCGACGTAGCCGCGGTCGCGGAGCGGCGAGAGCACGTGCGTCTCCAACGCGCGGTACTTCGCCGTCCGGCTCGCGCCCGCCTCGCGCAGGAACGAGAGGTCGCGCTCGCGCGCCCACTCGATCAGATTCCACTTGTCGGTCGTCACGTTGTCGTCGGCTCGCTCGTGGAGTCGGCCGAGCACCGCGACCTGATCGGTCGTCGGCGCGTCCATGGGGTAGAGGGGGAGGTCGACGGTGCGGTCGACGCCCTCGGTGAGCGGCTCTGAGCGCACGTCGTGGCGGTGGCGCTCGGGCTCGACGCTGTAGGGGCGGGCGCCGACGATCATACACGCCATCGCGACGCCGACCGCGGCGATCCGCGGCCCGGTCGAGACGTTGGCGAACAGCCGGTCGCCGTCCTCCTCGCCGGCGCCGTGGCGGGCGGCGACCGTCGTCGTCACGCCGAGCACGTCGTACACGTCGGCGAGCTCGACCGGGAGCGCGCGGACCGACGCGAACTCCGCGGCCGCGGTCCACGCGTCCCGCTGATAGTCGGTGAGCCGGTCGAGGTCGACGCGGGTGTCCACCGGGTCCGCGGCCCCGGCCGCCTCGAAGTCGACGGCGCCGCGCGGGGCCTCGCGGTCGGGGGCGTCCGCGAGCAGGTACACCACGTCCGCGCCGTGGCGACGGAGGGGCTCGACGATCCGGTCGCGCTCGTGGCCGAGCGGCGCGACGTGAACGCGCCGTTCGGCGACGCTGGGGACCGATGTGTCCATACATCCGTTCCCTCCGGCGGTCGCTTAAAGGGTGCGTCGCGGACCAACGATCGGCGGCTCTCGGGAGCGGTCCGGAGAGCCCATCGGTGCTCGGGAGCGGTCCGAACGGCCCCCAGCCGACCCCGAGCCCTCGGCCCCACCCGAGTGATGTGGGGAGCCATACCACGAAAACCGTTAAGCCCGACTGTCGCCTACGAGCGGACATGAGCGCTGACCGGTCCGCCCTCCGGCGGGCCATCGAGCGCGGCGAACGGGACGGCGGAGAGATCGAGTTCAAGGAGCGGCTGACACGCGAGGTCCACCTGGCCGAGGGCCGGATGGAGTCACTCGTGGCCCAGCTCCGCCATCGCGTGCTCTCCGGGGACGGCGAGGCCACCTACGTCCTCGGCGTCACCGACGACGGCGGGCTGGCCGGGATCTCGCCCGCCGCCTTCTCCGAGACGATGGACGTGCTCTCGCTTCTGGCCGACGAGGCCGACGCCCACATCGCCGACGTTGAGACGTGGAGCGCCGGCCCCGCCGGAAACGGCAGTTCGGAGGGGCTCGTCGGCCTCGCCACCCTCCGCGACGGCGGGATGTTCGAGACCGACGACGATCACCTCGTGATCGGAACGGCCGGCCACGTCGACCACGGCAAGTCGACGCTCGTCGGCACCCTCGTCACCGGTCGGGCCGACGACGGGCAGGGCGGCACGCGCGGCTTCCTCGACGTGCAGCCCCACGAGGTCGAACGGGGGCTCTCAGCCGACCTGTCGTACGCCGTCTACGGCTTCGACGACGACGGCGACGAGCCGATCCGGATGGACAACCCGCACCGCAAGTCCGACCGCGCGCGGATCGTCGAGGAGGCGGACCGGCTGGTCTCGTTCGTCGACACCGTCGGCCACGAGCCGTGGCTCCGGACGACGATCCGCGGGCTCGTCGGCCAGAAGCTCGACTACGGGCTCTTAGTCGTCGCCGCGGACGACGGGCCGACGAAGACGACCCGCGAGCACCTCGGGATCCTGCTGGCGACCGAACTGCCGACGATCGTCGCGATCACGAAGGCGGACGCCGTGAGCGACGAGCGGCTCGCGGAGGTGGAGCGCGAGACCGAGTCGATGCTGCGGGACGCCGGCCAGACTCCGCTCCTCGTCGACCGCCACGGGATCGACGCGGCGGTCACGGAGGTGGGCGACGGCGTCGTCCCCCTGCTCCGGACCAGCGCGGTGACGAAGGAGGGGATCGGAACCCTCGACCGGCTGTTCGAGGCGCTCCCGAAGCGGGCGACCCCGGAGCGCGCGGAGTTCCGGATGTACGTCGACCGGAGCTACAAGGTGACCGGCGTCGGCGCGGTGGCGTCCGGAACGGTCAACTCCGGCACCGTGGAGGCCGGCGACGACCTCCTCTTGGGACCGATGGCCGACGGCTCCTTCCGCGAGGTGGAGGTGCGCTCGATCGAGATGCACTACCACCGGGTCGACAAGGCCACCGCCGGCCGGATCGTCGGCATCGCGCTGAAGGGCGTCGACGAGGAGGAGATCGAGCGCGGGATGGCCCTGGTTCCCCGGGGGAGCGATCCCGATCCGGTCCGCGAGTTCGAGGCGGAGGTGATGGTGTTGAACCACCCGACGCGGATACAGGAGGGGTACGAGCCGGTCGTCCACGTCGAGACCGTCTCGGAGGCGGTCGTCTTCGCCCCCGAGGGCGGGCGGCTCCTCCCCGGCGACACCGGGCGAACCACGGTCCGATTCAAGTTCCGACCGTACCTGATCGAGGAGGGACAGCGGTTCGTCTTCCGAGAGGGGTCGAGCAAGGGCGTCGGGACCGTTCAGTCGATCGAGGGCGGGGGAGGCGACGAGGAAGACGTCGACGACCGCGAGGAGTGAGTGCCGCGGAGTGACGCCGTCGGTCGCGTCGTCGTTGTCGATCAGGCGTCGCCGTCGTCGGTCGCGTCGCCGACGGTGGCCACGCTCGTGACGCTCTCCTCGTTCGGGGGCGCGACGAGCGGCTCGAACTCCTCGTAGCGGAAGCGACCGAGGGTCTCTCCGGAGATGATCTTGAAGTGGCTGTACAGCGCGCCCTCGTCGAGGGCAGACTTCGTCATCCCCTCCGCCATCGTCATGTCGTACTTACACGGGACGAGGATCGACCGCTCTTCCTCCGGGTCGATCAGCTCGATGGCGACGTACATCACCCCGTCGATGGCGTCCCCGTACACGAGGTACTCGGCGTACGCCTCCTCGTCGTACGCCTCGACGAACGCGTCGGCGTAGTTGTCGGGGACGACGTGCATCAGCCCGAACCGGTCGTGATCCTTCATGTCCCTGCTGACCGTGTCGGTGTGCGGGACCATGACGACGGTCGTCTCCCAGCCGTCTGCGCGGCGCTCCTCGGCGAGCATGTCGGTCTCTTCGAGGGTCCGCTCCCACGCGGTGATATGCTCCTCGCCGAACCGCTCTCGCTGACGGACGAAGGCGTCCTCCTCGGGGTCCATTGCTGTGTGCGACTGGTCGCGGGAGGAAGATAACTCTTTTCGAGCCCGCTCAGACGACGCCGAACGCCGTTTCCATCACGAGCGATCCCGCGAGCGTGACGACGCCGGCGAGGAACACCTTCCCGGCGACGCGGACCCGCTCCGGCGGCGCCGGGAGCCGGATCCACCGGAGCGGCGGAACCGCGCGAACGAGCCCTTCGAGGCGCGTCCCGCGCGAGCTCACCGACGGGCCGTCGAGGTCGTCGACGGAGGTCGGCCACAGCCGCACCGTGGCGTAGCCGACGAGGAGCCAGCCGGCAGCGAACGCCAGAACCTTCCCCCGGACGAACCCTCCGCCCGTCGCGAGCCCGAGCGCCAGCGCACCGGAGGTCACGGCGACCGCGACCGCGACCGCGTACGCGAACGCGTCGAGCCACGCGCGAGCGCGCTTCGAGAGCCGCCGGGAAACGGGCATGGCTAGCTGCGGTTGTCGAGCACGGTCGCCGTCTCCCGGTGCTCGTCGTCGTGACGGTGACAGTAGCTCAGACGGCCGCTGTCGCTCACCTCGTAGTACTCGGGCTCGACGGGGTCGTCGCCGCCGTCGGGATCGACGCCGTCACAGACGCTCCCGAACTCGGCGTTGAGCCGGTCGAGCGCCTCCCGTTCCTCGTGGTTCCCCGCGGCCTCGGCCACCTCGGTGAGGACGGCCTCGACGTCGTCCGGCACCGTGAGGTCGCCGAACAGCTCGTCGTACGTCTCGTCGATCGTGGCGAAGCGGGTCTCCCAGCCGATTCGCTCTCGGAGGCGCTCTCGGATCGAGCGGTCGGCGCGCATGCGCTCGCGGATGATCTCGCGGAACCCGTTGATCCCCTCCCAGACCTCGTCGTCGAGCTCCTCGTGCTCGTCGGGGCGAATACGGGTAGGACACCGAGTGCTGAACGGACAGCCGGCCGGCGGATACCGCGGGTTTGGTGGCGTTCCGTGGAGCGTGATCCGGTCGCGGCTCGCGGTGGGATCCGGCTTCGGGATCGCCGAGAGGAGCGCGTGGGTGTACGGGTTCGCGGGGTCCGTGAACAGCTCCTCGGTCGGACCGATCTCCATGATGTTGCCGAGGTACATCACCGCGACCCGGTCGCAGATGTGCCGGACGACCGAGAGGTCGTGGGCGATGAACAGGTAGGTGAGGTCGAACTCCTCCTGGAGGTCTTCGAGGAGGTTGATGATCTCGGCCTGCACGCTCACGTCGAGCGCGGAGACCGGCTCGTCGAGCACGATGAACTCGGGGTTCAACGCGAGCGTCCGCGCGATGCCGATCCGCTGGCGCTGTCCGCCCGAGAACTGGTGCGGATACCGGTAGTAGTGCTCGGGCGAGAGCCCGACCTCGTCCAGGAGGGACTTGACGCGCTTCCGGCGGTCGGCGGACGTCTTCCACTCGTGGACGTCGAGCGGCTCCCGGATGATCTCGCCGATCGTCATCCGGTCGTTGAGGCTCGAGTCGGGGTCCTGGAACACCATCTGGGCGTTCTGTCGCCACTCGTAGAGCTGGTCGCCGCGAAGCGACGTGATGTCGGTGCCGTCGAACAGGACCTCGCCGTCGGTCGCCTCTTCGAGCTGGATGAGCGTCCGGCCGAGGGTGGTCTTCCCGCAGCCGGACTCGCCGACGAGCCCGAGCGTCTCGCCTCGCTGGATGTCGAAGCTGACGCCGTCGACGGCCTTGACGGGCCGGTCGTCGAACAGGCCGCCGCTGTCGTAGTACGTCTTCAGGTTCCGCACCTTCACCATCGTGTCGGGCGCGGTCTCCGCGGCGTCGCGGTCGGGCGTCGTCGAAACTGTGTTCTGACTCATTCTCGATCACCTCGTCGGTCCCGCCCCCGATGGCGCGCGACGGCCTCCTCGGTCGGAACGTCGTCCGGGTACAGCAGACACGCGGCCGTGTGGTCGTCAGTCTCCTCGTCGACCGGGGTCGGGACCGGGTGGACCGACTCGCACTCGTCGAACGCCTTCGGACAGCGGGGCGCGAACCGGCAGTACGTGGCCGGCTCGTTCGGCGTCGGGACGCTCCCGTCGATCGTCGAGAGCTTGTCGCCGACCTGCCCGCCCGGGATCGAGTTGAGGAGGCCGTTCGTGTACGGGTGTTTCGGGTCCGCGAACAGCGGCTTCACGTCCGCGGACTCGACGATCTCGCCGGCGTACATCACGTTGACGCGGTCGGAGACGTCGGCGATCACGCCCATGTCGTGGGTGATGAACATCACGGCCACGTCTTGGGACTCCTGGATCTCCGCGATCAGGTCCAGGATCTGCGCCTGGATCGTCACGTCGAGCGCGGTCGTCGGCTCGTCGCAGATCAGCATGTCGGGATCGCACGCCAGCGCCATCGCGATGACGGCCCGCTGGCGCATCCCACCCGAGAACTGGTGCGGGTACTCGTTGACCCGGCGGCGGGCGTCCGGGATCCCGACCGCTTCGAGCAGCTCCGCGGCCTCCTGTGTCGCCTCCCGTCCGGAGAGGCCCTGATGGAGCTCCAGCGCCTCTTCGATCTGGTTCCCGACCGTGTAGACGGGGTTGAGGCTGGTCAGCGGGTCCTGGAACACCATCGCGATCCGACCGCCGCGCATCTTGCGCTGCGCCTCGCCGGAGAGGCGAGTGACCTCGATGAAGCCGTCGCGGATCGACTCGGGCGAACCGGCGTCACCGTCGAGGACGAAGACGCACTCGTCGCCGTCGGTGATCCCGACCTCGTCGGTGTAGCCGGCCGCGGCCACGTCGGTCACGGGCACGTCGGCGGGGTCGTCGTAGCCGAACTCCTGCGGGGTGGCGTCGGTCTGCCCGAACAGCTCTGCGGGGTCGTACCGCGCGTCGAGCGCCTCGACCGCGACCGTCCGCTTCGAGAACGTCCGGGCGAACTCGCGGACCGCGTCGAGGTCCCGGTAGCGGACGCTGCTCCCGCGGAGCACGCGCCCGGGCGACTCGATCAGTCCCATCAGCGACCGGGCGGTGACGCTCTTCCCGCTCCCGCTCTCGCCGACGATGCCGACCGTCTGGCCGGAGTCGATCTGGAAGTCGATCCCGTCGACCGCTCGGATCGTCTCCTTGTCGGTGAAGAAGGCGGTCTGGAGGTTCCGAACGTCGATGAGCGGGTCGTCGTCTCGACCCCCCTCGGTCGACGCGGCCGCGGACGTGGACCGCTCTTCGGCGGCCATCAGGCACCACCTCCGGTGGCGGCGGCCTCGCTCTCGTCCACGTCGGCCTCCGGATCGATCGCGTCGCGGATCGCGTCACCGAGCGCGTTGAACGCGATGACGACCAAGACGATCGCGACGCCGGGGATGGTCGCGACGTGCCAGGAGTCGGTCGAGACGTACGACTGCCCGCCGTCGATGAGCCGTCCCCACTCGGGGGTCGGCGGATTGATCCCGAGCCCGAGGAAGGTCAGCGCGGCGGTCGAGATGATCACGCCGCCGATCAGAAGCGATCCGTAGATCAGGATGTAGCCGGCGATGTAAGGTGCCATGTGTTTGCGCATCGTCTGTAGGGGCGTCTGACCGTAGCTCTTCGCGGCGTCGACCCACTCCTGTTCGGACACCTGCAGCGATGGACCACGTATCGAACGCCACATCCCCGGCCAGTAGGCGAACGCGAAGATCAACGCCAACAGCAGCCCGCCGTCGAGCGGTTGGGCGATCGGATGGTCCGCCTCCTGGAAGACGACGGAGACGAGCATGATGAGGAGCAGGGCCGGGACGGCCTGAATGGTGTCGCTCGCCATCACCGTCGCGATATCGGTGATCCCCTTGTAGTACGACGACAGCAGCGAGAGCACGACCGCGATGAGCGCCCCGAGCCCGATCGCCGTCACGCCGATGACGAGCGAGGTCCGGGCGCCGTGCGAGAGGTGCGTCATCATGTCTTGGCCCCTGTTCGTCGTCCCCAAGGGCGCCCACCTCCCGTAGTCGTCGTAGCTCATCGGCCCGATCGTGTTCTGGCCGTCGGAGCGGCTCTGGAGGTTCGCGAACACGTGGGTGGTGGAGGTGACCTCGCCGTCGTCGGAGAGGTACTCGAACTCGTGGGCGTTCGGCTCGTAGATGTTGTGCTGGGCCTCGACCGGGCTCACCGCCGGCGCCCACAGGGCCAGCACGACGAACACGAAGACGATGGCGAAGCCGAACAGCCCCCAGTAGTTGTTGCGGAAGCGCCGGACCGTGTCGTCCCGCGGCGTCCAGTCGGCGAGCCGATAGTGCGTCCGGTAGACGTCGAAGCCGCGCCACATCCAGGCGAGGAACGCGGTCGCGTACGCGAACACGAGCCCCGTTCGGATCGCCCAGGCGACGGCCGGCGAGAGGCCGAGGAACGTCCCCTCCCAGCCGCCCTCCGGCAGTCGGTGGCCCGTGTTCGGGATGAGGTCCCGGCTGGTGATCGCGGGAAGCGACGAGGCGAGCGCGTCGACGCCGCCGGTGATCGCGCCGATCAGCGCGGAGAAAACGCCGCCGAACGGCGTGTACGCGATGAGCCCGGCGAGGGCGACGAGGACGAACGTCAGCTCGGCGCGCTTCGCCCAGCGGTGCCCCCGCCGCGAGAGGTCGAGCCCGAGGACATCGACGGCGCCGTCGGGGACGCTCCCGGCGACGGGAACCGTGATAGCGAACGCCATCAGGATCGCCATGATCGCGGTCGCGACGAACCCGGCCGCGGAGCCGAGCGTCCCACCCACGTTGCCGCCGACGGATGTCGGGACGCTCGCGAGGAGCTCGACGGTGAACCCGACGATGCCGAACAGCTGGCCGACGCCGGCGAACACGCGGCCGATCTCGAGCAGGAGCAGCACCGCGAGCCCGCCGAGCCACACCATCGCGGGGCGCGGGTTCTCCCGGATTCGGTCTCGGAACAGCGTGTCGTCGTCCGGTTCCTCGAATTCGTCCGTGGAATCGCGCTGTCTCGTACTCATTGGTTGTACCCCACGCGGGGGTCGATGACGGTGTACAGGAAGTCCTGGAGGATGTTGAGTCCCAAGATGATCACCGTAAAGAGGAACAGCAAGGCCCCGGCCATCGGCAGGTCGCCCTGCGTGAGCGCCTGGAAGAAGATCCGCCCGAGCCCGTTGATGTTGAAGATCTGTTCGACGATCACGGATCCGCCGATGAGCAGGAACGCCTCGCTCGTGATGACCGGCAGCAGCGGGATCAGGGCGTTCCGGAAGATGTGCTTCCAGACGATCACCCGGCTGGAGAGCCCCTTCGCCTTCGCGGTCTCGACGAACTTCGAGTTGACCGTCTCCAGCATCGCGGTCCGTCCGATGCGCAGCTCCGCCGCCATCGACGCCGACCCGAGAATGAGCGCCGGCGGCAGGATGAGCTTGATGTCGATCGCCAGCGCCGTCCAGTCGCTAATGTACGGCACCGGGAACATGAGGATATCGGTGGTCGAGAACCACTCGAGTCGCGGGGTCCCGGTGATGCTGATGTCTCGGGCCGCGAAGTCCGGACCGAGGGTGTACCAGTTGATGCCGAGCAGCTCGCCGCCCTCGCGGGTGCGTCGGAGCACCGCCAGCGCGATCACGCACAGCCAGAAGTTCGGCAGCGCCTGCCAGATGATGCCGCCGAGGGAGGCCGCGTAGTCGCCGAGGGTGTTGGGGTTGAGCCCGGCGTAGAAGCCGAGGGGGATCCCGATGAACAGCGGCAGTAGGATCGCCCAGAACCCGAGCCAGAGCGTCGCCGGCGCGGCGCCGACGGCGATGTCGAGGATGTCGCGCTCGGCTTGCACCACCCACGACTGGCCGAAGTTGAAGGTGATGAAGTCGGTGATGAAGTCGACGTACTGCTCCCAGAGGGGGTCGTTGAGCCCCAGCCGCTCCCGGAGCTGTGCCCTGTCCGCCGCGCCCGCTTGAGGTCCGAGCCGCGCGGCTACCGGATCGATCGGTCCGGTCCGGAGCATGATGAACAGGAAGGTCAGCACGGAGAACAACACCGGGACGGTGAGCAGTAGCCGCTTGACGAAGTACTCCCAGCGGCTCATGGCGTCTTACGGTCTCTTGGGGTCGTGGTGGGCATGGATCGACTCAATATTTGAGGGTAACTCGTGCAATAACTAAATGCATCGATAACGGGAGGCCGAGACGGTCTATTCGGCTTCTTCCTCGAGGTGGGTCTGCCAGTCGAGATAGAACCCGTTGGTCTCGCCGGGCATCGTGGACGTGTCCGTGTTGAGCGGTTCGAGCTGGAACATCCCGTACGGAACGGCGGGCCAGCTCCAGATCCACCCGAGGCTGTACATCTGGAGCGCGCCGTCCTCACCGCGGCTCTGCAGGGTGGAGAACTGCGACGTCTCCAGCGACAGGTTGACCCCGGTCCCGGAGATCAGGTCGCGGATGAGCTCGCCGGCCGTCTGGAACACCTCCGCTTCGTAGGTGGTGAGCGTCATGTCGACCGGGTCGTCGGGCGTGATGCCGGCCTCTTGGAGGACCGACCGGGCGCCCTCGATGTCGCTCTCGCCGAGGCTGTACGGATACTGGTCGAGGAACTCGTTGTAGCCGTCGTTTCCGGTGGGCCAGATCGCGGGCGGGAGGAAGCTGTAAGCCGGCGTGCCGCGGCCGGCGAACACCTCCTGGACGATCTGCTCTTTGTTCATCACGTACGCGATGGCCTGCCGGGCCGCCTGCTGCGTGTTCGAGACGTTGAACCCGAAGTAGTAGGTGCTGATCTCGGAGATTCCGAGGTAGTTGACCTCCTCGTTCAGCTCGCCCGCCGGACCGTACGTCCCGACCTGACGGCCGCGGTCGTCGGTCTCGGCGTCGACGGCGTCCGCCTCGTACGCGAACGTCGGCATCTCGAACCGATCGGCGTTCTGTTCGAGGGCGTAGGTCCACGCCGCCTGAGAGTCCTCGATGATCTCCCAGTTGACTGCGTCGACGCTCGCGACCTCGCCGTAGTAGTCGTCGTTGCGGACGACGGTGACGTCCTCGTCGACGTTGAACGTGTCGAGCTCGAACGGCCCGGTACCGTTCGCGACCTCGGTCGAGAACTCCTGGTGGGTGACCTCGCCGTCGTACCCCTCGATGTCGCCGACGTACCCCTCCGGGATCACGGAGAAGCTGGAGTACGCGATGACGTCGAGCACGTCGGGGTTCGGTCCGACGAGCTGGATCTCGAGGGTCTGATCGTCGATGACTTCGACCGCCAGAGAGTCGGGAACGACGTTGCCGTCGTCGTCGGTCTCGGCGTCGATGCCGAGCCCGACGGGCTGGTTGAGCGTGAAGCCGGCGCGCTCGGAGTTCTCCGACTCGACGGTGCGGCGCCAGGAGTACTTCACGTCCTGGGCCGTCATCTGGGTCCCGTCGTGGAACTGGACGTCGTCGCGGAGCGTGAACGTCCACGTGGTGCCGTCCTCGGAGACCTCGTACTCCGACATGAGCTGGTTCTCGATCTCCGGGACGCCGTTGGGGAACGCCGTCAGGTTCTCGTAGAGCTGCGTGATGACGATCGACGACGCCGTGTCGGTGGACATGATCGGGTCCAGCTCGTCGAAGGTGCTGTTGATCAGGTTGAGCTCGCTCTGTCCCTCGACGGTCGTCGTGTTGAGCTGCTGCCAGTGTTTACCGAGCGCACCGGTCAGCGGCACGTCAACGTAGTCGTACCAGAACAGCTCGGTGAAGCCGTGATACAGCGGAATGAGGGCGGCGTCGTCGCGAACCGCCTCTTCCATCTCGATGTACGCCTCCTGTCGGATCTCTTCGTCCTCCGGGAGAGGATTGTTGACGGCGCGCTCCCAGGCGGCCTGCGCCTTGTCGGCGTTGGTGCGCTGGGGCTCGTCCTCGCCGTCTTCGCCGTCCATTCCGTCTTCGCCGTCCGAACCGTCGCCGCCGTCCGAACCGTCCGAACCGTCCGAACCGTCGCCGCCGTCGGAGGGCTCCTGATCGGAACAGCCGGCGAGGCTTACCGCCGCCCCGCCGCCGAGGAGGCCGAGTAGCCGTCGTCGCTTCGTGCTCTCAACTGCCTCTCCATTTTCTGGATCTGGCATGTAATACCGGTTTTGGTAGGTTATACTAAAGTCTTCCTCAAAGTTCCTTATAATCCCCGATGAAACCCCAACTGGAGTGAACAGTCAGTTAGTTGTGCCGCTCCCGGGGGTACCGTCCGCCTCGTCGTCGACCCCGACCAGCTCCATCAGCGGGTAGCCGTCCCGCATCGTCATCCGGGTGCGGACGGTTACCCCCTCGTAGGCGATCCGCATCTCGACGTCCATCAGCGAGCCAGTCAGCTCGGTGTAGCCGTTCTCGTGATCGATCGCGTCCGCGACGCGGTCGTCGTGGATCGCGACGCTCACCGACTCACAGAACGGCTGGTTCTCGATCGCCTCCGCCATAGCGGCCTCCAGACTGCGCGTGCTCGACGGGCTGACGGGCGTCCCCGCGAACTGGTGGTACAGCGAGCCGAACTTGATCCCGGCCTCGAAGCACGCCTGCTGGGCGTCGGTTGCCATGGGTAGAGCTCCGGCGGCGGCGGGGAAGAACGTTCGGAGGCGGAGGTGGCGTCGGAAGCAGAAGCGGAGACGAAGAGGGGGGACCGCGACGCGCCGCAGCCGAACGGAAGGCGTTAGGTCCGCCGGCCGGAAGCGGGTGGCATGAACACGCTTCGCGTGACGGGCGGACGGGTGCTCCGGCCCGACGGTCGCGTGACCGAGTCGGACGTACTGGTCGACCGCGGCGCCGGGACGATCGTCGCGGTGGGGGGCGAAACGGCGGGCGCCAACGAGACGGCGGGCGTCAAGGCGAGCGAGAGCACAGACCGGACCGCCGAGGCCGACGAGACCCTCGACGCCGACGGCGGCCTCGTGATCCCGGGACTCGTCAACGCGCACACGCACGTCGCGATGACGCTCCTCCGCGGCTACGCCGACGACAAGCCCCTCGACCCGTGGCTGCGCGAGGATATCTGGCCGGCCGAGGCCGAGTTGACGCCCGAGGACATCGAGGTCGGCGCCGAACTCGGCGTGCTGGAGATGATCCGGTCGGGGACGACCGCGTTCGCGGACATGTACTTCGCGATGGACCGCGTCGCGGACGCGGTCGATCGCGCGGGGGTTCGGGCGCGCCTCGGCCACGGGGTGGTGACCGTGGGGAAGGACGCGGAGGACGCCCGCGCCGACGTCGAGGAGAGCCTGGAGGTCGCCCGCCAGCTCGACGGCGCCGCGGACGGTCGGATCCGGTCCGCGTTCATGCCCCACTCGCTGACGACGGTGAGCGAGGAGTACCTCCGCGAGGGAGTCGCCGAGGCCCGAGAGACGGGCGTTCCGATCCACCTCCACGCGAACGAGACGACCGACGAGGTCGACCCGATCGTCGACGAACGCGGAGAACGACCGATCGCGTACGCCGAGGACCTCGACGCGCTGGGGCCGAACGACTTCTTCGCGCACGGCGTCCACGTCGACGACTCGGAGATCGATCGGCTCGCCGACGCGGGAACCGCGGTCGTCCACTGCCCGGCCTCGAACATGAAGCTCGCGAGCGGGATGGCCCCGGTCCAGCGGCTCCGCGAGGCGGGCGTCACGGTCGCGCTCGGCACCGACGGGGCGGCCTCGAACAACGACCTCGACGTGTTCGACGAGATGCGCGACGCCGCCATGCTCGGGAAGCTCGCCGCGGACGACGCCGCCGCGGTGCCCGCCGAGGCGGTCGTGGAGATGGCGACCGCCGGTGGGGCCGACGCCCTCGGGCTCCCCGGCGGGCGGATCGAGCCGGGCGCGGCCGCCGACCTCGCGGTCGTCGACCTCGACGCCCCGCATCTCACGCCGGTCCACGACCCGATATCGCACCTCGCGTACGCGGCGCACGGGAGCGACGTGCGCCACACCGTCTGCGACGGGGAGGTCCTGATGCGCGACCGCGAGGTGCTGACGCTCGACGCCGACGCGGTGCGGGAGCGGGCGTCCGCCGCTGCCGCCGACCTCGTCGAGCGTGTCGGTGACGGCGGGTGAGAGCAACGAGCGGGGGAACGGCGGTAACAGAGCGCTGCGGCGAAACGGATATCGGGCCGGTCGGACAGATTTAATCGACGTCCGAACGACGGGTCGGTCGTGATCGACCTGCCCGTCGTGGCCGCGTTCGTCCCCGCGGTCATGGCGGTCGTTATCTCTCCCGGCCCGGATTCGGTATACACGCTCACGCAGAGTCTCAAGAGCGGTCGCGCAGCCGGCGTCGCCGCGGCCGTCGGAACGGCTAGCGGCGTGCTGGTGCACGCGACCGCCGCGATCCTCGGGCTGTCAGCGATCCTGCGCACGACGGCCGAGGCGTACGCGCTGTTGAAATACGTCGGTGCGGTCTATCTCGTGTATCTCGGCGTTCGACTGCTCAGAGACGACGAACAGTTCGAGATCGACGACGCGATCGGCGACGGAGACCGTTCCGTCGTCGGGTCGTATCGGAAGGCGGTCGCCATCAACGTCACCAACCCGCAGGTAGCCGTGTTCGTGCTCGCGTTCTTCCCGCAGTTCGTCCCGGCGACGGCGGACGCCACCCTCCAGCTGTCGGTCCTCGGACTGGTGTACGCGGCGCTCAGTCTCCTCTACCTCGCCGGGGTGGCGCTGTTCGCCGTTCGGGTCCGGCACCTGCTGTTAGACTCGGCCGTCGCTCAACGGGTGGTCCGGTACGCGAGCGGCAGCGTCCTCGTCGGATTCGGCCTGAAGCTCGCGCTCGATGGAGGCCGAGAACAGTGATCGCGCGGACCGCGCGGACCCCAGCGATCCGAGGGAGCGTGACGGACCGGCCGAACGCTCGATCCGGAGGCGATCAGACAGGCCCGACCCGGCCCGCGCCCGAGGGCGGACGCGTCGAACTGCCCCTCGATCTGGGGGAGAGGTCCGCATTTCACCGCGAAGAACCCGAACGCGCCGTAGAGTCCCGTTAACCCGAATAAAATCCGGATTAAATCGACTTAACGGAGTTCCCTTTTTATGAGGTAACGGCGTCACGGACCGGACGCACATGAGCAAACGCACGATTGGCCTGCTGTTGATCGCGGTCGTCGCGCTCGGCGCGGTGACGGGCGTCGCGGCCGCCGACGGTCACCTCGAAGTGGCCGTCGACAAAGACGCGGACGGGACATCGACGGTCACGGTGACCGAAAACGACACCGCGGTCGAGAACGCCGCAGTCAACGTGAGCGTCGTCGACCCCGCGAACGAGTCGTACGCGGGAGCGGGCGAGTACGAGACCGACGCGAACGGCACCGTCGAACTCCCCGCCCCCGAGGGGGGCGTGACCGTCGAGGTCACGGCCGCCTCCGGGAACGAGACCGCCTCGACGACGGTCGACCTCGAAGCCCCTGACGGCCTCGAACTCGACGTCGACGACACCGACGGCGAACCCGTCGTGACGGTCACGGACAACGACACCGCGGTCGAGAACGCCTCGGTGAACGTGACTACCGTCGACGAGAACGCCTCCTACGCCGGCGAGGGCGACTACGAGACCGACGCGAACGGGACGGTCGAACTGCCCGCAGCCGAGGGGGACGTGACGGTGAACGTCACGGCCGAGTACGGGAACGAGAGCGTCTCCGAGACGGTCGACATCGAGGCGCCCGACGGCCTCGAGCTCGACGTCGACGACACCGACGGCGAGCCCGTCGTCACCGTCACGAACGACGACGAGGAGGTCGCGAACGCCTCGGTGAACGTCACGACCGCCGAGGGGCAGAACGTCACGTACGCCGGCGAGGGCGACTACGAGACCGACGCGAACGGGACAGTCGAACTGCCCGCCGCCGAGGAGGACGTGACGATCGGCGTCACCGCCGAGTACGAGAACGAGAGCGCCTCGACGACGGTCGACCTGACCACCGGCGAGGAGGACGCCGAGGCCGAGGGACAGCCGTTCGGCCAGCTCGTTCGGGAGTTCATCGAGGACATCGAGGACCGCGAGGGCGGCATCGGCGCCGCGGTCTCCGACTTCGTGACGGAGAACAACCCCGGCAACGCCCCGGAGCACGCGGGCGGCCCCGGCGGTCCGGACGAGGCGGACGGTGACGACGACGCCGAGAACGAGAGCGACGCCCCCGGCAACGGAAACGCGCCCGATCACGCCGGCAGCGACGCCGATGACGACGGCGAGCGCGGCCCGCCGGACCACGCCGGACCGGGCGGCGACGACGCCGACGATGACGCGGAAGACGACGACGCAGACGATGACGCGGAAGACGATGATGTAGAAGATGACGACGCAGACGAGGATGATGCGGAAGACGACGACGCCGACGAAGACGATGACGCAGACGAGGACGACGCGGAAGAGGATGACGCGGAAGACGACGACGCAGACGATGACGATGCGGAAGAGGATGACGCCGACGAAGACGACGCGGAAGACGACGGCGAGCGCGGCCCGCCGGACCACGCGGGCGGCCCCGGCGGAAACTGACGACTCGACGCGGCGGTCCGCTCAGCGATTCGGGTGGACCGACGACGACGCGAACGAACCGAGCGGTGACTGACGGCGGAACGTCGTTTTTCGGGGTGAATTCGGTGTCGGCAGGGTTTAGTGCGCCGTGAGCGAACCGAGATGTATGAGCGAAACCGCGTATTCGCCGGTGTCACAGCACCTCTCGGACCTGGAGGCAGTCCGTGAGGAGGGGCGCCGGAAGATGGACTGGGCGCTCCAGCACATGCCGATTCTGAACGCGCTCCGCGAGGAGTTCGTCGACGAGCAGCCGCTCGCCGGCGAGACGATCGCGATGGCGATGCACGTCGAGGCGAAGACGGCGAACCTCGTCGAGCTGCTCGCCGAGGGCGGCGCCGAGGTCGCGATCACCGGGTGTAACCCCCTCTCGACGCACGACGACGTGTCGGCCGCGCTCGACACCCACGAGTCGATCACCTCCTACGCGGTCCGGGGCGTCGACGACGAGGAGTACTACGACGCGATGCACGCCTGTATCGCCCACGAGCCCACTATCACCGTCGACGACGGGATGGACATGGTGAAGCTCGTCCACGAGGAGTACCCCGACCTGATCGACTCCATCGTCGGCGGCGCCGAGGAGACGACCACCGGCGTCGACCGCCTGCGCGCGATGGACGCCGACGGCGAGCTCCACTACCCCGTCTTCGCCGTGAACGACACGCCGATGAAACAGCTGTTCGACAACGTCCACGGGACGGGCGAGTCGTCGCTCGCGACCATCGCGATGACGACGAACCTCTCGTGGGCCGGCAAGAACGTCGTCGTCGGCGGCTACGGCCAGTGCGGGAAGGGCGTTGCCAAGAAGGCGTCCGGCCAGAACGCGAACGTCATCGTCTGCGAGGTCGACCCCCGCAAGGCGCTCGAAGCCCACATGGAGGGGTACGAGGTGCTCCCGATGAAGGAGGCCGCGAAGAAGGGCGACGTGTTCATCACGACGACGGGCAACCGCGACGTGATCACGCGCGAGCACTTCGAGGAGATGGACGACGGCGTCCTCCTCGCGAACGCCGGTCACTTCGACGTGGAGGTGAACCTGGAGGACCTCGACGACCTGGCCGTGGACCGCTACGAGGTCCGCGACGGCGTCGAGGGGTTCGAGATGCCCGACGGCCGCGTCCTGAACGTGATCGCCGAGGGCCGACTCGTCAACCTCGCCGCGCCCATCTCGCTCGGTCACCCGGTCGAGGTGATGGACCAGAGCTTCGGCGTGCAGGCGGTCGTCGTCCGCGAGCTCGCCGACCGCGGTGACGAGTACGAGCCCGGCGTCCACGACGTGCCCGACGAGCTCGACCGCGAGGTCGCGGACATCAAACTCGCCGCTGAAGGCGTCGAGTACGACGACCTCAGCGACGAGCAGCGCGAGTACATGGGGAGCTGGGAGCACGGGACATAAACGCCCGTCTAATTTTTAAACAGGAAATGCGGTGGCGCGCGCCTCCGAGTGGCCGCCCCCGGCGGCCACGAGGAGCGCGTGCGAGGTCGCCGGCGGCTCCGCCGCCGGCTGCCAGAGAATCTCCGATTCTCGCTGGACGCGGTGAGCGCTCGCAGAGCGCGAACCGCGAGGCTGGGGAGGCGTGAGGCTGCGGTACGGTTGCGGGCGGGTGGGACTTTGGAGGTCTTCACCGCGTCGCCGGCAGCAACGATTTACAACTGATCGACAGAGTCGTCGGTCTCGTACAGCCCACCACCGTCGACAGCGACGACGTACGACCGATCACCCCCACCGATCGCCCTCGCGCCCTTTTTGAGCCGTAACCCCCTACACGTAGTAGTGACAGTCACGAGCGTCCACGACCCGAGCCACCGCGAAGCCCTCTGGGAGCTGGAGGACGCCTTCGAGCGCGGGGACCTCGTCAGCGTGTTCGGCCGCTGTACCGTCAGCTACGAGGGGCGCGCCGCCTCCGACCTCGGCGCCGGCGATCGACTGCTCGTGTTGAAGCCCGACGGGGCCGCCCTCGTGCACACCGACGAGGGGCGCCAGCCCGTCAACTGGCAGCCGCCGGGGTCGGAACACCACGCCGCGGTGCGCGAGGGACGACTCCGCGTGCGCTCGACCAGAAGCAACCCCGACGAAACCCTGACGGTCCGCTTTTCCGACGTACATCAGCTCTCCGCGATGGCCGTCACAGGGGGCCGCGATCTCACCCTCCACGGGAGCGAAGAGGATCTCCGGACCCGAATCCTGGAACGGCCCGACCTCGTCGAGCCGGGGTTCGAGCCGAGGGAGACTGAGCGCCCCTCCAGCGCCGGCCCGATGGACGTGTTCGGCGTCGACGCCGAGGGCACCCCGGTCGTCGTCGAACTGAAGCGACGGCGGGTCGGCCCGGACGCGGTCGGCCAGTTGGCCCGGTACGTGCGAGCGCTCCGAGAGGAACTGGGCGGGGAAGAGGGAGACGGAGCCAGCCCCGCCGTCCGCGGCGTCCTCGTCGCGCCCTCGCTCACCGATCGGGCCGCCGAGCGGCTGGCGGAGCGCGGGTTCGACCACGTCGCGCTCGACCCGACGCCCGAAGAGTGATCCGGTGGGGTGTCAACACGAACCGCGGTCCGGCTGAGAGCCGGCGCCGGCCGCCGAACAGCCGACGACGACGCCGTGGTATCGAAGGCTTTATCGCCGCAGCACCGGCTACATCGGACAAGTAGCCATGTCTGACAAACCCGCCTCTATGTATCGGACGATCGACAAGCCGTCGTACACCCGCCGCGAATACATCACGGGCATCCCGGGCTCGAAGATCGCCCAGCACAACATGGGCGACCTCTCCGCGGAGCCGGACGACTACCCCGTCCAGATCAGCCTCCGCGTCGAGGAAGAGCTCCAGATCCGCCACGGATCGCTCGAAAGCGCGCGCCTCTCGGCCAACCGCCACCTCATCAAGGAGCTCGGCGAGGGCAACTACAAGATGACCCTCCGGAAGTTCCCCCACCAGGTCATCCGGGAGAACAAGCAGGCGACCGGCGCCGGCGCGGACCGTGTCTCCGACGGGATGCGACAGGCGTTCGGCAAGCCGGTCGGGACCGCCGCACGGCTCAACAAGGACGACATCGTCTTCACGGCGTACTGCGACGTCGAGCAGGCGTCCGTCGTGAAGGAGGCGTTCCGTCGCGCGTACAACAAGCTCTCGCCGCCGTGCCGGATCACGGTCGACCGCGGCGAGAAGCTGCTCGTCTCGTAACGCCCGCCGACCGTCCGCCCGTTCGAGGCGGGCCTTTTTCCGCGCGATCGCACCACGTAGCCGTGTCACCGCGGGCACACGGTCCGATACCGGTCCCCGAGCCGAACACCTGAAATACCTCTATCGCGTACGAAATCGCAGTGTCACAGCAGTTGGCCGAGGTCGAGACGCTGTTCCTCCACGAGGCGCGGAGCGACTACACCGTCGTCGCGAACCGCGACGGCAACCGCGTGCTCCGCGGGCGGCTCGAACTCAAGGAGACCTCCGCGGGCCCGCGACCCGGGAAGTTCCGCGTGATTCGCGACGGCGAGGACCAGCCCCGCCAGCCAGACGAGTTCGTCGACCTCGCCCGTGCGGCGGGCCGAATTCGCATCTCCGAGCAGACCGCCCCCGAGAACCGGACGCGGCTGAAGGAGATGCTCGACGGCTACCAGCTGGAGGCGACGGCGGTCCGGACCTGCCGGCGCTGCGCGAGCGACGGGCGGTACGGCCCCATCACGAGCGAGAGCGCGATCGAGCACAACGGCGAGCTGATCTGCCGCGACTGCGCCCGCCGGGAGCTAGAGCGCGAGCTGTCGTACAAAGGCGAGTTCACGGGCGCCGCTGAGGAGCGGCTCGAAGAGCTCCTCTACGAGTCGGGGGACTTAGACCGGATCGTCAACCTCCTGCAGGGCGGGCTCGACCCCGACCTGACGAAGTACGACGAGGTCTCTGCCAACGTCGACGATGTCTCCCCCGTCCGGACCGAGGACCTGGACCTGCACCCCGACCTCTCCGCGCACCTCCAGGGGCGCTTCGAGGAGCTACTGCCGGTCCAGAGCCTCTCCGTGCGGAACGGCCTCTTGGAGGGGAACGACCAGCTCGTCGTGAGCGCGACCGCGACCGGGAAGACCCTCGTCGGCGAGCTGACGGGGATCGACCGGGCGCTGAAAGGCGACGGGAAGCTCCTCTTTTTGGTCCCGCTCGTCGCGCTCGCCAACCAGAAGCACGAGGACTTCGAGGACCGCTACGGCGACCTGCTGAACGTCTCGATCCGGGTCGGCTCCTCGCGGGTGAACGACGACGGCAACCGCTTCGACCCGAACGCCGACGTGATCGTCGGGACCTACGAGGGGATCGACCACGCGCTCCGGACCGGCAAGGATCTCGGGGATATCGGCACCGTCGTCATCGACGAGGTCCACACGCTGAAGGAGGGCGAGCGCGGCCACCGGCTCGACGGGCTCATCTCGCGGCTGAAACACTACAGCGAGAATCGGATGGAGACGCACGCGGGGTACGACGGCACCCAGTTCGTCTACCTCTCCGCGACGGTCGGGAACCCCGAGTGGCTCGCCGAGAAGCTCCGGGCGACGCTGATCGAGTACGAGGAGCGGCCCGTCCCCATCGAGCGCCACGTCACCTTCGCGGACAGCCGCGAGAAGGCCGACATCGCGGACAAGCTCGTGAAACGCGAGTTCGACACGAAGTCGTCGAAGGGGTACCGCGGGCAGACGATCATCTTCACGAACTCCCGGCGGCGCTGTCACGAGATCAGCCGGAAGCTCCGGTACGACTCCGCGCCGTACCACGCCGGGCTCGACTACAAGCGCCGGAAGACGGTCGAGCGCCAGTTCGGGAACCAGGACCTCTCGGCGGTCGTCACCACCGCGGCGCTGGCGGCCGGGGTCGACTTCCCCGCCTCGCAGGTGATCTTCGACTCGCTGGCGATGGGGATCGAGTGGCTCTCGGTCCAGGAGTTCTCTCAGATGCTCGGCCGGGCCGGCCGTCCGGACTACCACGACCGCGGGCGCGTCTACCTCCTCGTCGAGCCCGACGGCGTCTATCACAACTCCATGGACCGCACCGAGGACGAGGTCGCCTTCACCCTCCTCAAAGGCGAGATGGAGGACGTGGCGACCCACTACGACGAGACCGCCGCCGTCGAGGAGACGCTGGCGAACGTCGTCGTCGCGGGCAAGAAGGCCAAGCGGCTCAACGACCGCATGATCGGCGAGGTACCGACGAAACACGCGATCGGGAAGCTGCTGGAGTGGGAGTTCATCGACGGCTTCGAACCCACGCCGCTCGGTCGCGGGATCACGAGACACTTCCTGGCGCCCGACGAGGCGTTCTTCATGCTCGACGCGATCCGCAAGGGGACCGATCCCTACCAGATCGTCGCCGACCTCGAACTGCGCGACGACGAGGAGTGAGAGCGGGTCGACGCGGCTCGCTCGCGGTCGACCGCGACCCGCCCGCGCAACGAAACGCTTTACCGGCCCATGCGGGTACGTATGGGTGCGGGACCGTGGGTTAGTGGTATACTCCGGGCCTTGGGTGCCCGTGACCCCGGTTCGAATCCGGGCGGTCCCATTCTGCTGCTGCGAGCGATACCGCGAGTGTCGCGGCCGTGATCGGGGAAGTCCGGTATACCGGTTCCCGTCTTATCGCTCCAGTGTCGCCCCGCTGACGGCGGGGATGCAGCTCGTCGATCCGGTCGCCGCCTTTCGAAATCCTTTTGTCTCGAATCGGCGTTGGTCCGAGTGCGAGCCGCCTTAGCTCAGACTGGGAGAGCACTCGACTGAAGATCGAGCTGTCCCCCGTTCAAATCGGGGAGGCGGCATTTTCCTGCGTTTCGCTCCGTATTGACTGTATAGCGGCGGATTTCAGCGGTGTTGCCCCCGAGATTCTCGGTGAGATTTGAACCGGGAAACGGGCGCACCCTTTCGCCTTCAGGCGTTCCACTACATTGTACGTCCCGTGGCCCTTTCAGTCCTTCCCCGCTTTCGGAATGAATACGCGGTTTAACGCCCCTGAACGAGGCCATTCGGGGTATTTCAGGAATGGTGGGAACGCCGTTAACCCACACTCGACCGAGTCCCCGAGTATCGTTGGTTAATCTTACGTGGCTCCGACGCGCGAGCGCGGCGGGAAGTAATGCCACCAGAGTCCGACCCGAGCGCCAAGAACCAGTCGTGCGATGGTTCGGAGGATATTGAGTATGATTGGCGTCGGTTCTATGGACACTTGCGAGCCGTTCAGTGACTTCGAGAGCGGGCGCATATTCGGGCTACCCTAACATAGACCGGGTATCTGGTCGCCCTCGGTTGCGCTCGCAATACCCCTATCATATCTCCTGATACCCCTATCATGACAGAGTTCTGATAAGACTTATCTGCCTGCCGCTCTATAGTCCCGACTGTGATGTGAGGGACTAATCGAACGGTACGAGAGCAAAGAACGACGCCGCCGGGTCAGGTCTGGTACACTCGCCCCGGTATCGGCGTCGAACGGGCGAGAGCCGGATTCCCCGAACTCTCTATCTGGTTTTACCGGATTAGCGGTGAAAACCGTTGGGGACGGCTCTCGGAGACGATTCGACTAACCAATGCCATTCAGAATCGACGCTAACGCTCCGAGAAGTATAGCACAACACCGACAGCGGAAATCGACACTCGAACGCGACCCAACCGAGGTCGGAGGCGAGTGAGTAGCAACAGCGTTGACGTGAACACTCTCGTTCAGGCTGTAGCCGAAGACCCACGTCTGAAACCAATCGAGAAGGAGACTCATATCGGCTTAACGAAAGACGGCTCTCCGACGACCGCCGCGACGCAATTCGACCAGCACGTCGCCCGAGTCTTCACCGAGGAAGCAGGTATCTCCCGGCGATTGCTTCAGCACCCCCACTTCACCGTGACTGGTATCCGGGTCAACGATTCACTCGGAGACGCCAGAAGCATTGGGCCAGACAACTTCTGTGGGGGAAAGGTCACCGCTGTTGGTGGCTACATCCCTATCGGCACGGTCAAAGTTCAGAAGACGTGTCGCTCAACGCCGGGCCACGCTTCCATAGTTGCCTACCAGAGACGAGCGACGAATAGTTCACAACCACCGTCGTCGGCCTCTTTGGGTGGCGTAACCGAAAAGCGAGTCGCTATAGACAACGCCGACGACTCTGACGATTCTGACGACTCCGACGACGACTCGGACTACAAGGTCACTGACCCGTTAGACTGGTAGGCGTCTCGGCTCTCTCCCTATCTCGTCTTCTCTATGCTGTTCGTATGGAACGACTATAACAGCATACTGTATCTTGCTGTGGTAGTTGCTCGTTCTACACTATCCATAGAACGAAGGGTAGTTGGTTATACCATCCATCATTACCAAGACAACAGACGAAGGTAGTCGTCTAACACTACGCAACTACAGCAACACTCTATCCCTTTCCGTAGGTTTTCTCTTTCTCTCTTTCTGTAGTGGTCGTAGTTGTTCGTTCTACTTCCTCTATAGAACGAAGAGATTTGTTCGTTGTACTATTCGTATAGCAACAACAGACGAACTCTGTCGTTCTATCCTGTTGTTGTTCTACGTAGTGTAAGAGTTCGTTCTGACATACCGAACTACGTCTATAATGTTATAGACAGCACAGACGACAATCAACCACCGACACAAAGGACGAATCAAACCCATTGTTTCCCCTCGAAACCCGCGACCGCCACCAACTACGAATGAGGGTCAGCCCGAGGTATTACAAGCGCCGCTGTGGGTCAGAAACGTTGACTGGCGCTATGCTAACGACTCTTCGGCTACCGCCGAGAGGGAAACATCCTCTCGGTCGAGCCGACCGCGAGAACATTGAGCCAGTCAACCTCTGAATACCAATCTTCTCAAATCGGGTAGGAACTCTGACCCCACACCCCCACCTCGAAATCGACCACCCGTCAGCAGGGAGAAACCGATTCACCACGACCGCCGCTGATGGTCACACACGTTCGTCAGCACAACCTCTGTGGTGGGTGCCGTCCCGGCAGGGGGACATGTCGTCTCACTTGGTCGCCATTGGTGAGAGTCGTCGCACTGTACCTCTGTGACCACTGACGGAGTCGTGAGGTATGGGGGACACCTGCGGGGCCGGGCGGGTGGGCCAGTCGGGGCGTCGGAGAGGGGGACGGGTGGGGCCGCCGGGGGCCACCGGGGGACTGCCGGGGGTTAGTAGTCTCCGATAGTCCGGTCGCCGCCGAGGATACGCCGATACACGTCGTCACCGCTCGCCTCGGCTAACTCGACACAGAGTTCGCGCAGGTCGTCCGAGACAGTCCACTTTTCGAGGTAGTTCTGAATCGACTTGCCTTGCTCGTAGCGGTGGCGAAGGAATTGGGCCTTTTCGAGTGCCGTCAGCCCGTTATCACCGTCGCCGTTGACGCGCTCTTGGACGTAGGCGAGGCGCTTCTCGTCTTGCCACGTTCCGAGGATGAACTCGCCGCCGTCCATCCGGTACAGAAGCATATTCTTCATTTCGTCGGGGTTCGCGCTCGTTCCCCGAGTCAGCATATTCAGGTCGTTGTAGGTAGGGTCGTCAATCTCAAGCAGGTCAAGGAACACATCCACCTCGCCAATGTCGCTCCCCTGTTGGATGATTCCATAGATTTCTTCCACCACCTCTTTCGCGCTCATAATCTCGCCGTCACGCTGTACCTCGCCGTGATGTTTCGAGTATTCGTGGAACGCACGTCCCATTTCGATAACGCCGATATTGCCGTCGGAGAGTTCCCGATTCTCGGTGAGTCGCTGGTGAGTCTGCTTGGCTGTTCGGACGATGTTCCGGCGGAGCGAGTTCCACGAGACGGGCTGTCGGTCACCTGCTGGTCGAGCAACGATTACAATGTCGAACGACACCGATTCACCTGCCATGAACTTGTTCATATCAGAGTTAATGGGGTACGTCGCTGTCACCTCGAACCCCGTTTCACAGAGCGATTCAAGAAGTTCACCCCATGATTCCGAACTGCTGTGGTGATAGGTGAAGGCAACGACGCCGTCGTCTTTCAGTGCGGTATTGACACGAGAAAACGCCTGCTTCAGTTCCGATTCAAACTCTTCGTCGCCCTTGTTTGAAGCAGGATTCACAACGATACTCTCGGCACGAGGAGTGTGTTCGGACTCGAAGCAATCGTATTCGTCTTCGAGCATTGGCTTCAGCCAGACATAGAAGAAATCGGATAGTTCGGAATAGAGGATATTATTGTAATATGGCGGGTCAGTTATCACAGCGTCATATTCATTTTCGGCCTCGATAAGACGCATATCTCCTTGGTGAATAGTCGTATTCTGTCCAATTGGCTGACTGAACTTTTCGGTTTCGTGCGTATCACCATCCTTCACGTAGCGCTCTGTAGGGGCGTTAGCATACTCTACCCCCCTCTTCACCATATCCCAAATTGACTCGAATGTCCCTCGGCCATATTCCGTCCCCCATACGTTCCCCTCACACATCTCACGGGGTGGGTCAAACGAGTTCGATTTGAATATGTTTACAACCTTATTATACGAGTAGTCATAACCGACCATCATTGAGTTGGTTCGGAGAGTACCAGAGAGCGTTAGCAGAAGATATTCTTTCACGTTCTGGTCTTCGAGGTTCGCTATGGCTTCAAGTATTTTCGAGAGAGAAAGTAATTGACGCTCATTAAACATATCCGTCCATTTCTCAATCCCATGTCGAGGTAGATTTCCGTTGCCCGGCATGGTACCCTCAAATTGAGTTGCGTCAGTCTTCCATCCGGGTCGAATGGACTTGTTCGGCACAAACTGACGAAGCGAGTCAGAATTTTCCCACTCTTGTTTCGCCTTTTGATAGCGCTCTCTATCCTCGCTTGTGGCGGATTTGTAGCCTTTGACCGTTGATTTTGACTCTCCCTGTTCATCACAATGCTGGCAATAGTATTCTAAACCATAGAGACGTAGCCCGAACTCTTCTCCTTCCTGAATTTGCTCCGTGATAGAATACTTCTGACCACATTCAGTACAGATGTAATCCCCGTAATCCACGTTACCTTCCTCGGGAACGAACTCGTACCCACACTCGGTACACGAACACTCTTCTCGCCACCCGTTGGCTAAAAAGACCGATTCACAGTCCGGACAGAGGACATTGTACTTATCATCGTTTTCATACCTTCCCTTCCCGATACGGAAATCTTGGTGTAGAGGTATTGTATGGTCACAAGACCGACAGTCAATCTCTTTGACCCAAAAGTTGTACATCACGTCAGCGTCGTGGTCGCCGTGTGGACACTCTGTTTTGTAGTAGTCGAGGACTCCGTCGGCAACGTCTGATTTGACTTGCTCGAACGCTTCTTCGAGTTCCTCAACGCTCGTCTCGCCCGCTTCAAGTTCTTTCTTCGTAATGAACCACGCGACGGGATTCAAGTCATATCCGTCAGCCTCGACACCGAAACGAGAGGCTTCTACGAGTGACGTGCCACCGCCCATGAAGGGGTCGAGAATCTTCTTGTCGCCAATACGCACGTCCTTGGGATAGAGTTCCCACAGGGACTCGGGGTCGGCCATATCGACGTTCTCGATAAGGTTCTCAATATCACTGTGGCCGCCACCGAAATCACCGAGCGTTTCATTCTCGCCCGGTTCGTACACTTCGACTTTTTCGGGGTCATCAAGCAGGGAATATAGACAGATTGACCGGAAGAGACAGCCCGGACGCCGCGCCCACCACTTGTGCATAGTGTATATAGGCCGGTACCACTGCTTTGCCCGACCCTCTTTTTCGGCAATTTCATTGATACGCTCGATAGGAAAACCGCGCTCTATGGGTAGTTCCTTCCGCTCACCAGAAAGACGGGGTGATTCCTGTGCCATATGTGGATATTCTGTAGGTTACGAGGGAGACAGATAAGTCCACCCGTGATACCCCTATCAGCGAATTGGGGGGTCAATCGGCGCATTCGAGGAACTCGTCTGTAACCGCGAACCCCCTGACCCCCTCTTGGCCTCTCTCTGTACACCCGATTTTCGGCGAGAATCTCACGTAATGTTTGTATCGTGTATTTATAATTTAAGTAGTGTGACCCGAACCGCTACCTGTTACAAATCACCTATCAATCTTGCTTGGGTGACCGCCAAGTTCGCCTCTTCCTCGGTGAGTTCTCGACTGCGTTCGTCTTCGAGTTCGGCAATCAGGTCGTCTTCGTCTTCAGGGAGACTGACTTCCGGTGATTCGTCCTGTTCGTCCATACATCGTTATTCGACGCCGTCATCAAGTATGTCCGGGCAAGCAGAGCGCCCCCCGCGAAAAGAGATTTAGCTGGTTATCGCTCTATACATCTTCTACGTACCCACGACGGGCGGCAGTCTTTTGTTCCTCGGTACGCTTGTCATAATGCTTATCAATCACGTCGGGGCTGACATTCATCCGGTCGCTGACAACCTTCTCGGGCACATCCTCTTTCAAGAAGTTCGTGATACTCCCGCGACGAATATCGTGCGGCGAGACGTTCACTGGACACTTGCTGTAACTGTCGTAATTCGTTCCGTCACAGGTATCGGGGTCGCGGCCACGCGGACACTCCACCCCGTAGTAACAGGGGCGTGTGACCTTGTAGACTGTTTCTCTAATCCCGGTGCGCGAGAGACGCCCGTAGCGACTCGCAAAGAGGGGCTTCCGCCCGCTATCGTCACGAGATTCGGGCCGGTTGTGTTCGATGTAGCCCTCTATGACACTACACACGTCTCCGTTCAGAGCGACGATACGCTCTCCTTCTTTGCCGTTCTTTAGCGCCGTCCCCGTCTCGGGCCGATGGCGAAGTGCCAGTGTCTCGCGTTCGCCGTCGTAGTCTTTCAGGTCAAGCGCATGGAGCGCTCCGAGACGAATCCCGGTATGCCACAGCAGTTCGATGATTGCGTGGCCCCGAGTCGCGTATTCGTACTGCCGAAGGTAATCCAAGACGGCCTCGGCCTGTTCCGTGGACAGAATACTCTCTGCTTGCTCGTCTTCCTTCGAGAGCGTCGGCAAGACAATTTTCTCGTGTAGTCCCTGTGCAACGGCGTCGATGGACTCACACCACCGAATAAACACACGGAGCGCGTCGAGGTTCCCTTCGAGGGTTATCGGCTTCAGGTCACCGTCGTCGCGTCGCCACGTCCGGAACTCTTGGAGTTTCCGTCCGGAGAGGTCGTTCATGTTCTCGATACCCTTCTCGTCGCACCACCGAATGAAGTGCTTGAGGCGATAGTGGTACCCGTCGAGAGTTGACTGCGATACTTCGCCCTTGCGAGCGTTGAGGTACATCTTCTTGGCACGTTCCGGCGTGATTGGTTCGAGTTCGTTCTTGCTCATTTGGACCACCGGAACACCCATCGGCGTCGGAGCCGAGCGCGCCGCCATAGTCAGTACGGAGACGCAAACCGCCGGACGGGAGAGCTGTCCCCCGTTCAAATCGGGGAGGCGGCATGGCTTTTCGACGCGAACTGCATCCGTGAGTGCTAACTCAAGATCGAGCTGTCCCCCGCCCCGCGAGCGCAGCGAGCGTTCGCTTCGCGAGCATCGGCCAAATATCGGTCGCTGCGTTCGGGAGGAACGCTCATTAGTCGCCCCTCACTACCCACGCGAATGACCGCCGACGGACGCGACAGCGACGAGCCCGGCGACGGACCGCTCGCCAGTCGGAAGCGCCCGCTTCGGTACGCGATGAGCGCGGCCTACGTGATCGCGGGGATCGCGCACTTCCTCGCGCCGAAGGCGTTCGCGCGGGTCGTTCCGCCCGGGCTTCCGCGGCCGCGCGCCCTCGTGTATCTCTCCGGGATCGCGGAGATCGCCCTCGGGCTCGGGGTGCAGTTCGACCGGACGCGACGCGCGTCGGCGTGGGGCATAGTGGCCCTGCTGGTCGCCGTCTTCCCCGCGAACGTCTACATGGCGACCGACGACGTGGCGGCCGATCTCGTTCCCGACCGCCTCTCGGGAGTCGCCCGCACGGCGGCGTGGGCGCGGCTTCCGTTGCAGGGCGTGTTGCTGCTGTGGGCGTGGTGGTACACCCGGCCGGAGTCGGCCGAGGGCGACGCTCACGAGCCGGGACGGAGCGGCGACGCGCAGCGGCGACAGTAGTCGAACGCGGTGTCGTTGTCGGTCTCGCACTGCGGACACGTCGTATCGGCCCCACCGTCGTCGCCGTTGTCCTCGACCGGATCGCCGGGTACCCGATCGTACTCCTCGTCTTCCGTGTACTTCTCCAGTTCCCCGGCCCGACGGCGACGCTGACGGTCGCGCCCCTCGCGGACGATCTCGCTGAGTACGCGAACGCCGACGCCCAGCGTGACGAGGAGCAGCGCTCCAGTGACCGCGAGATAGACCGTCCCGAGGTCGATCATGGGAGTTCTACGCACCGGAGGTTTAGATATTGTGTGACGGTCTCAGACGACACGCGCGGCGGCGGCACTGGCGGACCAGGACCGCAGCGTGGCGTCGAAGAGGCCGGCGATCCGACCGGGGCCGTCGGCCGCGAACGCTCCTGCGGTCCGCGTCACCGGGCAGTGCGATCGCAGAACCAACCGTACGGTCGGCAGGACGAGACGAGTCCGGACGGACGGTCATCGATCGTCTCGATAACCACCGATTGAGAAGGACAAACGTTCGGCTACACCCGTGGTAACTGTACACTCGCAATCCTTATGTCCTAACGTGGCGTCCGTTAGGATGCAATGGCGACCGGAAAGGTTGATTTCTTCAACGACACTGGCGGCTACGGATTTATTGAGACTGACGACGCTGACGACGACGTGTTCTTCCACATGGAAGACGTCGAAGGGCCGGACCTCGAAGAGGGCCAGGAGCTCGAGTTCGACATCGAGTCCTCGCCCAAGGGGCCGCGCGCGTCCAACGTCGTTCGGCAGTAAGCCGATCCGATACGGTGGGTCGGTCCGGCTGACGCCGAACGCGACTCTGACACGCGACAACGAGACTTCTTCCCGCTCCCGGATTCGCGTCCGACGCGGGTTCTTATTACGACACTGAGCGCCGCTGCGGCCGTCGATCGGTCGAGCTGGCGACGAGCGACGGCGACGAAGCGGGAGCCGACGGCCGAATCAGATGTGTTGACCGAATAGCCCGCGCCCCTTCGTCACCTCGACGTCGCCCTCGACGCGGGTCTGACACGCGAGGCGCACGTCGTGGCTCGGGTGGTGCGGCGGGAGCCAGAGGCGAGCCGTCTCCTTTTTGCCGGGCTCGCTGACCTCGCCGTCGACCTGGACCGCACAGGAGCCACACGAGCCCGCGCCCCGGCAGTTGAGCTGCTTCATCTTGCCGTTGTACACGGAGAGGCCGGCCTCCTCCAACACGTCGCGTAACACGGCGCCCTTCTCGCACTCGATCTCCTCGCCTTGGTAGGATACGGTCGGCATGGACGACGGAACTGTACGTGACCGATCCACAAAGAATCTGGGTGGCGCGGCGGGACGACCGCGCACCGGGGGGAGCCGCAGCGCGTACCGGAGAGAGACGCAGCGCGTACCGGAGAGAGACGCAGCGCGCACCGGAGGGAACCGCAGCGGAGCGATCGCGTGCGGAGACGACGTGCGCCGGGCGTCAGACGCCGGACGGGGCGTTTTTTACCTTCGGCACCGCAGGATGGGCATAATGGGACTCAGGTGTCTGCTCGGGCATAACTTCGGCGAGCCCGAACTACGGCGCGAGCGCGAGGAGGACGGGAGCGAGGTCGTCACCACCGTCACCGAGGTGAAAACCTGCGCTCGCTGTGGCGAGACGCAGGTGGTCAGCGAGAACACCGAGGTCACGACGATGGAGCAACTGACCGACGAGGCCACCGCCGCGGGGCGGGATACAACGGCGGATCCCGCGCCCGCGAGCGACGGACCAGCGGGCCCCGACGGCGTCGAGACCGGAGTCGACTCGGGGACGGCGGGCACGGGGACCGCCGGGCTCGGCGGTGACACCGATACCGACGACGCCGTGATCATCGACGACGACGCGACCGGCGGCTCCGTAGAACCGAACACGGCCGACGCGGCGACCGCGGGGGCGGAGCGGAGCGACCCGAGCGATCCGGCCGCGTCGACGGCGGGAGCGGAAGCGGACGTGGAGGCTGACGCGGCCGCCGAGGGCGGCGGGGCGGAGCTGATCGACGACGGACAGTCGGGCGCGGGCGAGGGGCCCGAGAGCGGTGACGAGGGCGCCGAGAGCGGCCTCGAACGCGACGAGGGCGAGTACGCGGCGTACCCGGAGGCTGAGACGACGGAGACGGAGGCGGAGACGCTCCCCGACGAGGAGCGCGCGGAGACCGACGACGGCGTGATCCTCGACGAGGAGGGCGAATCCGCGGACGACCGCGAGCGCGGTGCGTGGCCGGACGTGGACGAGTCGGAGGAGGGGGCCGGAGCGACGACCCCGTGGCCCGAACACGGCGGCGAGGACGAGGGGTTCAGCGCCGAGATCGGCGAGGGCGACGCGGGCGACGTGGAGTTCGGCGGTGGACTCACGCCCGAGACCGCCGATTCGTCGGCCGACGACGAGGACGCGGAGTACGTCGAGGCGCCGGCGCAGTCCGCGGGCGAGGCGAGCGGTGCGGCCGGAGCCGGCGGTACAGCCGACGAGGGCGTCGGAATCACTCGCGGCGAGAGCCCGGATCTCGAAACGTCGAGCTCCGAGGTGACGACGGAGTACTACTGCCCCGAGTGCGAGATGACCCGCTCGGCCGACGGCAACTCGATGCGCGCGGGCGACATCTGTCCGGAGTGCAAGCGCGGATACGTCGACGAGCGAGCGATCTGAGCCCGGAGCGCTCACGAGTTTTCTCCTCCCCGAGCCGTCGCCTGATCAGCGATCTCGATCTGCCTGCGAACCGGTCGAAGACCCCGTGACGAAACTGGTTTACGGCCCCCTGTCGAACGAACGCGGCATGAAGGAGTACAAGATGCGCCGCGGCGAGCATCTGGACGACCGCATGCCCGACCTGAAGGGCTCCATCGAGGAGTACTTCGGCGACGTCACCGGCACGGAGGAGTGGCAGGGCCACGAACTGTACGTCGTCGAGGACCCCGACAACCCCGTGTTCGACCGCATCGTCGCCGGCGCCGCCGAGTACGGCAGCAAGAAGGACAAGCTCGCGGTCCACTTCGAGGAACGCCCCGCAGAGGACGTGATCGCGGAAGGAAACGCCGACGCCGCCGCCGACGCGGTCGACGCGAAAAACGAGTTCCTGCTGGAGGCGACGGGCCGCGACGCGAAGTCCCGGCGCGACTCGCTGAAGCGGGAAGTCGAGGACGACGCGCCCGACTACTGACTGATAGGTCCGCCCGCTTCGCTTCCGCTTTTCGACGGGTTCGACGCGTCGAGAGCGGCGGCGCCGCCGATCGGACGTGTGTCAGGATCGATCGGCGAGAAAGTTTATTCAGAATCGAGTTAATTATTCGGAGGGTTTAAGCCGTCAGGGGGCGAAGGGGAGGTATGAGCATCGAGACAGTCATGCTAGCGGTCGGAACGGAAGACGACGAGCGGACCGAGCGGCTCGCGGAAGAGGCCGTCGCGGTGGCCGAGCCCGCGGGCGCGGAAGTCGTGTTGACCCACGTGTTCACCGACGAGGAGTTCGACGAGGTCAGGTCGCGACTGGGCGTCGACGAGGCGAGCGAGGGGTCGACCCCCGACGCCGTCGCCGAGCGGCACACGACCACGCGGGCGCTTTCGAAGGCGCTCACCGAGGCCGGCGTGTCGCACTCGGTCCGTGGCGCAGTCGGCGACCACGCCGACGAGGTCGTCGAGGCGGCGTCGGAGATCGGCGCCGACCGCGTCGTCGTCGGCGGGCGCCGCCGGTCGCCGACCGGGAAGGCCGTCTTCGGGAGCGTCGCCCAAGAGGTCATCCTCTCGTCGCCGTGTCCGGTGACGTTCGTGCGCTCGGCGTCGTAATCGCGCACTCTCCTGTTACCTCCCTGAATCGCCGGCTGTTTGCGAGACAGAGGGGGTGCGTCCCGGCGGATGTTCCCCTGAAGCGTCCCGCTTAAGTGATACCGGTCCGCGGGTTTACCCGATGTACTACGTGGGCGTCGACCTCGGAGCGACCAACGTCCGGGCGGTCGTCGGCGACGAGACCGCGACCGTCCTCGGATCGGACTCGCGAGGGACCCCGCGCGGGCCGAACGGGATCGCGGTCACCGAGGCCGTTCTCGGCGTGGTCCGCGGCGCGTGCGAGGCCGCAGGGATCGACCCGACCGCGGTCGTCGCGGCCGGAATCGGCTCGATCGGGCCCCTCGATCTGGCCGCCGGCGTCGTGCAGGGCCCGGCGAATCTCCCGGACACCGTCGAACGGATCCCCCTGGTGGGCCCGGTCTCGCAGCTGTTGGAGACCGACGAGGTCCACCTCCACAACGACACCATCGCGGGCGTCATCGGCGAGCGATTCCACTCCGAGCGCAACCCCGACGACATGGTGTATCTCACCATCTCCTCGGGGATCGGCGCCGGGGTCGCCGTCGACGGTAACGTGCTCTCGGGGTGGGACGGAAACGCCGGCGAGGTCGGTCACATGACCGTCGACCCGCATGGGTTCATGACCTGCGGATGCGGCCTCGACGGCCACTGGGAGGGGTACTGCTCGGGCAACAACATCCCGAAGTACGCCCGCGAACTCCACGCGGAGGACCCGATCGATACCTCCCTCCCGATCGAGGATCCCGACTTCTCCGCGGTGGACGTGTTCGCGGCGGCCGGCGAGGACACCTTCGCCGATCACGTGATCGACCAGGTCGCCCACTGGAACGCGATGGGCGTCGCCAACGTCATCCACGCGTACGCACCGCTGGTCGTGAGCGTCGGCGGCGCGGTGGCGCTCAACAACCCCGATCGGGTGCTCGACCCGATCCGCGAGAAGCTCGCCGACATGGTGTTCATCAACGTCCCCGAGGTGCGGCTCACCGAACTCGGCGACGAGGTGGTGGTAAAGGGGGCGCTCGCGAGCGCGCTCACCGGCGGGACGGGCGACCGGTCGCAGGTGGAGTCGCCGCCGGGGTAAGCGGCGGGTCGGCAGGGGGAGAGAGGCGGGGAGACGGATCGACGGGTCGGCAGCAGCCCCGATCAGTCCTCAAACTCGGTCATCTCCGGCTCGACCGCCGGGTCGACCGCGTCACGCGTTTCGACGTACGCGTCCCGGTACCTGCGGAGCTTCCGTACGAGGACGTACCCGAACGCACCCTGAAACAGGATCACGAAGAGGAACAGGGCGACGAGCTGCGGGAGCCCGGTCGCCAGCGAGAGCACCGCCGTGACCGGTCCGACCAGCGTGTTGTACAGCGCGTGGATCGTGGTGGCGATGACAAGCCCCTTGACGATGATCGGCCCGCGGTTCTCCGGGTTGAACTTCGCGAGCCCGAGGTAGTACCCCGCGAACGCCGAGTAGACGACGTGGCCGGGTCCGGCGAGCGCGCGCAGCGCCGCGATTCCGTCGCCGGCGCCGAGGACGGCGATCCCGAGGGTCAGCTCGGACATCTCGACGTTCTGCGCGATGTACACCAGGTTCTCGATCACGGCGAAGCCGAGCCCGGCGATGGCGCCGTACACAGCGCCGTCGATGACCGCGTCAAACCGGTCGTCGGTGTACGCGTACAGCCGGACCGCGAGCAGCTTCACCGACTCCTCGATCGGACCGACGATCACGAAGAAGAAGACGACGAGCCCGGGGAAGCCGAACGGGTCGAAGTACGGCTGCGCGACGCTGTTGAGGATCGCCGCGAACGTGGCGGTCAGGATCGACAGCAGGAACGTCGCAACCAGAAGGGAGAGCGGTTCCGCAGTGGTCACGTCCGAGACGTACACGTACGCGGCGAGCCCGAGCGCCGGGACCGCCGAGAGACCGACCAGCATCGCGACCGCCGGGTCGAAGACGAGCCCGAGCCCGAAGGATCCGAGGATCGCGAGGAGCCCGAGAAGCGCGACGAAGACGACGAGCGCCTTCGCCGACCGGGTGATGAGCCAGTGCAGGGCGACGGAGAGCCCGTCGAGAGAGGTGCGCTCCTCCCACGTGGCGATGTCGTAGAGGTCACGGTCGTCGTCGGCGCGTGACTCGACCGGGTCCGACCGAGATGGCATGCCGCCGGATTGGGACCGGGGGAACTTAAGCCGTGGCCGAACTCGGAGCGCGATCGGGCGACAGTTCGGTCGCGTCGCGCTCGACGGAGGCCGACAGGATTGAAACCGCGGCGACCGAAAGGGCGGTATGCACTTCGATTCACGGACCCAGCGAGCCCTCCGCGAGGCGGGGCTCGACGCGGACGCGATCGCGGCGGCCTCCGACCGGGTCGCCGAGCTGGTCGACGAGGACGCCGACCGCCTCCGAGAGTTCTTCGAGCCGGCGGGACCCTACTACTCCGACATGGAGATGGCCCACAGCACCGCCGAGGTACAGGAGCACGCGACCGCCGACGCGGATCTGTTCACCCACGGGAGCGACCTCCGCGGCTACCTCTCGCTCGACGGCTGGGGGGTCCCGGTCGAGGGCGGGCGGGTGCTGCGGACCGCGGAGGCGGGAGGCGGCGACAGTGAGATCGAGGGCGACGGGGAGACAGGCGGCGACGAGCGCGACGACGAGACCCCCGTCCTCGTCGAACTCTCGCTCGGCGCGACCGTTCACGACCGCGTCCGGTTCGCGCGCGATCCCGACGAGCTATGAACGTCCGCGTGCGCGGCATCTACGCGACGGCGCTCACGCAGGCCCTCCTCGACGAGGGGCACGAGGTCGTCGACGCCTCAGCGCCGATCCGGCGGCGCTTCGACGCCGAGTTCGGAAGCGAACCGCCCGACGCACGGATCGCGACGACGGGGGACCGGCAGGGCGTCGGCGCGCACGGCGACCCGGACGCGGTGGGGCCTCTCCGCGACCTCCTGACCGACGCGGGGCTCGACGCGCTGGCGTGGACCGACCCGACTCCGCCCGGGACCGTCCTGGACGGGACGGTGACGGAGACGCTCGCCGGCGGGGCGGTCGTACGACTCCGCGTCGGCGACGACTCCGACGGCGACGACTCCGACGGCGACGCCACCGCCGAGGGGTACCTCCCGTTCGGAAGCGTCGACGACCGGGTCGAGGCGGGCGATCCGGTGCGGGTACAGGTCCGCGAGTCCGCCGCGCCGTGGACGGACCGCCGCCCCGAGCTGGACGGGTCGCTACGGGCGGGCGGCGGGCTCGTCGCGCTCGAACCGGGCTCGGGCACGCGCGTCGACGTGCGGAACGACGAGGCCGCCAGAGAGCTCTCGGGGATGCTCGACCTGCTCGGGTTGGAGCCGCCTGAGGGGTGGCGCGCGGTCTGGAAGCCCCCCGCCGTCGATGCGGACACCGGAGAGCTTGAGGCCGGGCTCGACCGGGCTGTCGCGGCCGCGGAGGGACTCGACGCCGCCGTCGACGCGGCCGGGGGCGTCGGCGTCCTCGACGGGGGAGGCCTCGTCCGCGAGGAGCCACTTGCGACCCCGAACGCCGGGGTCTGGGTGTGGTTCGGCCGCGAGAGCCGGTTCGGCCTCGACGACCGCCGCCGCGGGGCGACCGCGACGATGCCGGGCCACCACCGCGTGAAGGCCGGGTCGGCGGACGCGTCCGCGGGGGTCGACCTCGCGGAGGCGCTCTGCGAGCCCGAGGCGGACGCCGCGTTCCCGTTCGGCGTCGTGGCGGACGCGTTCGGCCCGGCCGAGGGCGACGCGCTCCGGCTCGAACACGGCAAGCCCGACGGGCGGCTGATCACGCTGGGCGAGGCAACGGTGACCGCGGTCGACGCCGACGGCTCGGTCTCGGTCGAGCGCGAGATGACCGGCGGCGGCACCTACGACGGGCTGGACGTGCCCCGCGAGGCCGGCGACGTGGCGGAGACCAGCCTGAAGGAGGGCCGGTGGTGGTACCCGACGACGTACCGCGGGCGCGACGGGACGGTGCGCGGCACCTACGTCAACGTCTGCACTCCGGTCGAGGTGTTCCCGGACGCCGCGCGCTACGTGGACCTCCACGTCGACGTGGTGAAACACTCCGACGGGACCGTCGAGCGCGTCGACGACGACGAGCTGCGGGAGGCGGAGACGGCCGGCGACGTGCCGGAACCGCTCGCGGAGAAGGCCCGGAGCGTGGCGTCGGCGCTGGAGAACGCGCTCTGAAGGTCGGGGAGACTGAGAGGGGAACGAGAGACGTCACACGGAGAGAAGAGCCGGGCGGACCGGGCCGGTCTCAGAAGTGGTTCGCGGACTCGGTCTCGTGTTTCAGCTCGCCGCCGCGGCCGCCCTCGACCGTGGAGGCGCCCTGATCGCCGGAGGAGGCGGTTCGCACCGTCACGTTCTCCACCTCGTCGAAGTCCATGATCAGGTCGCGGCGGATGTTGTCGGCGGTGATGTTCGAGATGCCGCACCCGGAGCAGGTGCCTCCGAGCTCGACGACGACCTCGCCGGTCTCGGCGTCCGCCTCGCGCACGACGCTCGTGCCGCCGTGCATCTGGATGATCGGCATCTGTCCGACCATCCACTCCTCGACCCGGTCCGCGAGGCTCTCGTCGCTCATTACCTCTTCTTCTCGGCCGAGCCTATGGAAGCTTGCGGTTTGCGAGCACGGAGAAAGCGAGAAAGGAACTGTGTCATCGTCGATCCGGCCGGAATCGGGACGAGTTTCGCGGTCGCCCGTCCGGGCGGTCGCGCGAGCGACCGCACTCACTCGTCCGGGCGGTCCGGGTCATCCCCGTCGTTCGGCAGTCGCGTCGGGTCCGCCGGGCCGTCGCCGTGCATCGAGTCGTCGCGTTCGAGGAGGTAGAGAAGCGGCCCCAGCGACGCGATCACGAGCACGCCGGGAATCGGCGCGTCGGGGGCGATGAGGACGGTCGTCGCGGCGACGGCCGACGTGACGAGGACGAAACCGGACCACAGGAGCGGCGATCCGAGGTCGACGCCGACCGCCTCGGCGTCGCGGTAGACGAGTCCGGCCGCGATCGCGGCGAGAAGCGCAGCGATCCCGGCGCCGAGAACCGTGGTGACGGACATACGGCTCGTTCGGCCGAGAGGCGAAAAAGGGTGTCGCGAGCGGACGAGAGATCCGAATTGAAAAGCGGAGAGAGGAAGGACCGCGGAGCGCGCCCGGCCCGCTACGGCGCCTCGCCCGTCTCGATGCTGAAGGAGTCGCGGGGGTACGCGACGCAGGTCAGGGTGTAGCCGTCGTCGATTTCGGCGTCTTCGAGCATCTGCTGGTTGTCGTGCTCGACGAAGTCCTCGGAGGGGCCGTCGGCGATCCGACCGGCACAGGAGACGCACTGGCCCTGTCGACAGGCGTACGGGAGGTCCCAGCCCTCGTCTTCGCCCTGTTCGAGGATGGGTTCGTCGTTGGAGAGCTCGACGGTCTCGCCCTGCTTGACGAACTCGACCTCGAAGTACTCGACCTCGTCTTCGGGGATGTCACCGGGACCGGAGCCGCCGGCCTCGCCGTCCTCCAGTTCACCCTCCTCGCCCTCGCCGCCGGCCGGGATCGCCCCGCCGCCGCCGCCACCGCCGCCGATCGAGCGGTTTCCGGGCTCGGGGAACTCGGTCTCGGGCACGGCGGCGGCGCGTTTTTGCAGTACCTCGTCCGAGATGTCCGTCGCGGGCTCCCAACCCGTCCCCTTCAGCGAGGTGACGAGGACGACGAGCAGCGTCGCGATCACCGCGAGGACGATCGCCGGCGCGTTCGCGATCGTCGTGATAAGCGGATTGAGCATACGAACGGATTAGAAGAGGTGGTTTAAGGCCGTTTTGATCGGTCCAACTGCGTGAGAGGGTGCGGTGGCGGGCGTCGGTCCGGGGCGACGGGGCGTCGACCCCCGACGACCACGCCGCGGAACGGTCCATTTATCGGCCGAGCGGTCGACTGGACCCGCATGGAAGTGAAATCGCGGCACCACCTCCGGAGCGACGACATCACGGCGATCCGGGAGGCGGTCGCAGACCACCTCGGCGTCGACATCGACGGGGACACCTTCGAGTTCGTCGAGTTCGTGGACGCGAACTACGAGCTCGTGTTGGTCGACGGCGAGCCGGCGGTGTTCTACGTCGACGACGACGAACCGTTCCTCACCGTCCGGGGCGCGAACGACTACGAACCGGAGACGGGGATCGTCACGGTCGACGCGGGCGCCATCTCGTTCGTCTCCGACGGCGCCGACGTGATGCGCCCCGGCATCGTCGAGGCCGACTCGGCGATCCGCGAGGGCGACCTCGTCGTGGTCGCCGAGGAGACCCACGGGAAGGTGCTCGCGGTCGGCCGCGCGCTGGTCGACGGCGACGAGATGGCCGGTGACAGCGGGAAGGTCGTCGAATCGATCCACCACGTCGGCGACGAGCTGTACGAGTTCTCGGCGTAGGAGCGGTTCGGGCGGGAGGGAGCCGCCGTCCCGTTCCCTCCCTTTTAATCGCCTCGGCTGTGACCCCTACGACAATGACCGCGATCCGGGTGCTGAGCTACAACGTCCGCTACGCCAACCGGGGCGATCACCACGACGCGTGGCACGATCGCCGGGACGCCGTCGGGCGGCTCGTCCGCTTTCACCGTCCCGAGATCGCCGCCTTTCAGGAGCCGCTGCCCGACCAGCGCGAGGATCTCCGCGAGCGGCTCCCGAACTACGAGTTCGTCGGGCGGGGACGCGAGGCCGACGACGAGGGCGAAGGGTGTCCGATCGCGGCCCGGACCGACCGGTGGCAGATCGCCGACAGCGACACGTTCTGGCTCTCCGAGACGCCCGCCGAGCCGTCGACTGACTGGGACGCCGCCCACCCGCGGATCGCGACGTGGGCGCGCGTCCGAGCGGTCGACGACGACATCGCGCTCCTCGTCGTCAACACCCACTTCGACCACGTCAGCGCGGGCGCGCGCCGCGAGTCGGCGCGGTTGCTCCGGGAGCGACTCCCGGAGCTGGCGGGACCGGACACCGACGCCCCCGACGAGACGATCCCCGTCGTGCTCGTCGGCGACCTCAACTGCACGCCGGGGTCCGACCCGCACCGTATTCTCGTCGGCGGCGATCCGGAGGGAAACGCGAGCGGTCCGATAGACGACGACAGACTCACGCTCCGCGACGCGGCCGCGATCGCGGACCTCCGACACGGCCCGGAGACGAGTCTCACCGACTTCGCACGGCTGATCGACGGGCGCCGGATCGACCACGCGCTCGTCTCGTCGGAGGTCGGCGTCGAGGCGTTCGCGACCCTCACCGACCGCGACGACCGCGGGCGGTACCCCTCCGATCACCTGCCGATCCTCGCGCGATTGGAGGTATAAAAGACGGCGGCGGTCGCTACGTCCCGTCCGCGTACTTCTCCATCACCGTCTCGTAGCCGCGCTTGGCCGTCTCGTACGTCTCGCGGAGGTCGACCACGGGGGTCTCGCTCGCGTCGACGCGGAGGTCGTTGTAGTACGGATCGTCGGTCTCTTCCTCCGTGTTCGTCACCTGCAGCGCCGCGGACTGGACCGCCAGGTCCTCTCGCTTGTCGCCGCCGGCGGCGTGGCCCGCCGCGAGCGCGTCGATCAGCCGCTCGGCGAGCGGGGCGTCGCCGTGGGCGTCCGACTCGTAGGCGGCCGCGGTGTCTTCGATCACGTCCTCGCCCGTCAGCAGGTTGCCCGCGACCGTGTAGTTCTCGCCGACGGCGTGGCCGTACCAGTCGTTGCACTCCTCGCCGGAGAACGCGAAGGTCCCGTCGGCGTCGACGCCGTGGAGCTGGCGCTGAGGCTTCCCCTCGTCGGCGTTCAGGAGGGCCTCTAAGGCGTCGTCGACCGCGAGCCCGTCCCCGAGGTACTCGATCCCCTTCCGACCCAACTCGACGTTGACGAGCGACTGGGTCGCCACCGCGCCGTCCGCCGACGCGAACGGACACAGCGTCCCGACCCCGGGCAGGCGCGTGGTAACCGCCACGCCGTATCGGACCTGGTCGCCGCCGTCGTCGTCCGTGTACCGCTCGCGAACGCAGATGCTGAACGTCACACCGGTCGTGGGAGAGCGACCGGCAAAAGACTGCGCCCCGGAGGCGCCGTTTCCGGTTCCGACCGCCATCACCGCCGACCGCGTGTCACACATCCCCGTTTTATGCCCGCTACGTGCCGGTTACGGCCGTCTCGTGGATGGAAACCCGCAGGCCGCGAAGGGATCCGCGATGTCATGGTGCATGTAAACACCCGACACACTTATGAGTGAGAATCCCTCCCATACATATAGCCTCGGTTACGGGCGAAACAGTGACCCGCGTCGGGTCGCCCTCGACGACAGCGGCGTTCGCGGCTCGACAGGCCGTCGTTCCGGCACGGAGAGCCGCGCTGCTCTCCGACGCGGAACGGCGGCGGTCGACCGCGAGTCGCGATCGACCGCGTCCCGATCGTCGGGGCTCCGCCCGTCCGAGCGACGTGATACAATGCCAAACCGACACACGCTCGAACGGCTCAGCGAGGAGTACCGGACGAACGTCCCGGACGACCTCCGGGAGCCCCGCTCGTTCGACTGGTACCTCGACGCGCTGTACGAGGAGCCGCTGATCGCGCGGAACGCCCACCAGCGCGTCGCGGACATGTTCGACCACTACGGGACCCGGTACGACGAGGAACGGGGCGTCGTCGAGTACGGACTCGCCGCGGACGACCCGCTTCACGACGGCGAGAACGTCTTCTACGGCCGGGAGGTCCACGAGGCGATCCACGAGTTCGTCAACAAGGTGAAATCCGGCGCGCGCGGGCTCGGCCCCGAAAAGCGGATCAAGCTCCTCTTGGGCCCCGTCGGGTCCGGCAAGTCGCACTTCGACTGGCTGGTCCGCCGGTACTTCGAGGCGTACACCCGCGAGGAGGCCGGCCGGATGTACACCTTCCGCTGGGTGGACCTCTGTTCCGTGATCGACGACCAGGACCCCGGCGACGACGTGGTCCGCTCGCCGATGAATCAGGACCCGCTCGTGCTCATCCCGCGCGAACAGCGCGAGGGCGTGATCGACGAGATCAACGAGCGGCTCGACGCCCCCTACACCCTCCGGAACGACCAACACCCGGACCCGGCCTCGGAGTTCTACCTGAACGAGCTGCTCGCGCACTACGACGACGACTTGGAGCGCGTCCTCGACGAGCACGTCGAGGTCGTCCGGCTCGTCGCCGACGAGAACCGCCGGGAGTGTATCGAGACGTTCGAGCCGAAGGACAAGAAGAACCAGGACGAGACCGAGCTCACCGGCGACGTCAACTACGCGAAGCTCGCCGTCTACGGCGAGTCCGACCCGCGCGCGTTCGACTACGCCGGGGCGTTCTGCAACGCCAACCGCGGGCTGTTCTCCGGGGAGGAGCTGTTGAAGCTCCAGCGAGAGTTCCTCTACGACTTCCTCCACGCCTCCCAGGAGTCGACGATCAAGCCGAAGAACAACCCGCGGATCGACATCGATCAGGTGATCGTCGGCCGGACGAACATGCCGGAGTACCGCGAGAAGACCGGCGACGAGAAGATGGAGGCGTTCAACGACCGCACCAAGCGGATCGACTACCCCTACGTGTTGGAGTACGACAGCGAGGCGGAGATCTACGAGAAGATGCTCGACAACGCCGACGTGCCCAACGTCCACGTCGAGCCGCACGCCCTGGAGATGGCCGGGCTCTTCGGCGTGCTCACCCGCTTGGAGGAGCCGACCGACGAGACGGTGAGCCTCCTCGACAAGGCGAAGGTGTACAACGGCGAGTTAGAAGACGAGGAGATCGACCGCCGGAAGCTCCGCGAGGACGCCGCCGAGTCCGCCGACGTGGGCGAGGGGATGGACGGCATCTCCGCACGGTTCGTCGGCGACGAGATCGCCGAGGCGATCATGGACGCCACCCACCGCGACCGCGGCTACCTCTCACCGCTGTCCGTCTTCGACCACTTCGAGGCGAACCTCAGCGGCCACGGCTCGATCGCGGAGTCGGACCTTGACCGCTACGAGCGGCTCTTGGAGACGGTTCGCGAGGAGTACCGCGAGCGCGCCATCGAGGACGTGCGGCACGCGTTGGCGTACGACGTGGACGAGCTCCGCCGACAGGGGGAGAAGTACATGGACCACGTGATGGCGTACATCGACGACGACACCGTCGACGACGAGCTGACGGGGAGAGAGACCGAGCCGGACGAGACGTTCCTGCGCGCGGTCGAAGAGCAGCTGGACGTGCCCTCCGACCGCAAGGACGACTTCCGGCAGGAGGTGTCGAACTGGGTCTCCAGGCGCGCGCGCGAGGGCCGCGGCTTCGACCCGCGGGAGAACGATCGCCTCCGGCGCGCCCTGGAGCGCAAGCTCTGGGAGGACAAGAAGCACAACATCAACTTCTCGGCGCTGGTCTCCGCGACCGACCTCGACGACGAGGAGCGCAGCGCGTGGGTCGACGCCCTCGTCGACCGCGGCTACTCCGAGGACGGCGCCGCCGAGGTGTTAGAGTACGCGGGCGCGGCCGTCGCCCGCTCCGAAATCGAAGACGACGAGGACTGAGATGACCGAACGCGACACGCCGGACGGGGACGCGTTCGTCCGCGACGCCGACGAGACGCTCCGGGGGGCGTACGACCCGCCGATGAGCATCGAGGAGTACGTCGACCGGGTGTTGGAGAACCCGACCGCGGCCGCCTCCGGGGCGCGGTACCTCCTCGCCGCCGTCGAGTCGCAGGGCACCCGCGAGGTCCGCGAGCGCGGCGAGCGGCTGGAGCGCTACCGGTTCTTCGACGACCCGTTCAACGACGGCGAACACGCCGTGTTGGGCAACACCGCCGCGCTCAACGCGTTCGTCGACGACCTCCGAGCCGCCGCCGCGGGACGCGGCAACGACGAGACGATAGTCTGGATCGACGGCCCCACGGCCACCGGGAAGTCGGAGTTCAAGCGGTGTCTGGTGAACGGCCTCCGGGAGTTCTCGAAGACCGAGGCGGGGCGGCGCTACACCGTCGAGTGGAACGTCACCGGCGCCGGGAGCGGCGTCGGCGCCGGGGGTGGGGGGAGCGGCACGTCGCTCTCCTACGGGGACGGCGGCGACGCCGGGGCGTGGTACCGGAGCCCCGTCCAGACGCATCCCCTCTCGGTGTTCCCCGAGGCGGTCAGAGAGTCGATCGCGGAGGCCGTCGACGACGACGCCTACCCGATCGCGGCCGACGTGGATCTGGACCCGTTCAGTCGCGAGGCGTACGACCACCTGGAGTCGGTGTACCGCGACGAGGGGCGCCGGGACCTGTTCTCGGCGATCACCGACCGCGACCACCTCCGCGTGACGAGCTACGTCGTCGACGTGGGCGAGGGGATCGGCGTGCTTCACGCCGAGGACGACGGGAGCCCGAAGGAGCGGCTCGTCGGCTCGTGGATGGGCGGGATGCTCCGCGAACTCGACTCGCGCGGCCGGAAGAACCCGCAGGCGTTCAGCTACGACGGCGTGCTCTCGCAGGGCAACGGGGTCGCGACGGTCGTCGAGGACGCCAGCCAGCACGCCGACCTCCTCCGCCGGCTCCTCAACGTGCCCGACGAGCGGCGCGTGAAGCTCGACAAGGGGATCGGGATGGATCTGGACACCCAGCTGATCGTCATCTCGAACCCCGACCTCGACGCCGAGCTCGACCGCCACGCCGAGCGCGAGGGGGCGGACCCGCTGAAGGCGCTGAAGCGCCGCCTCACCCGCCACGAGTTCCGCTACCTCACGAACCGGCGGCTGGAGGCGGAGCTGCTGCGCCGCGAGGTCGGCGGGCCGCGGGGCGTGCCGACGGTCGACGGGGTCGAGGGAGACGGGGACGGGGACGAAGCGCGCGAGCGCGGCGGCGCCCCCGGTCCCGCCGGACCGAGCGCCGCAGGCGATCCGCCCGGGCCTGGCGACGGCCCGACACGGGATCCCGCGAGCGAGCCCGGCGCCGCGGCCCTCACGATCGGGGTCCGCGACGGCGACGGCGGCGTCACCGAGCGCGAGCTCGCGCCCCACGCGGTCGGGGCGGCCGCGCTGTACGCGGTCGTCACGCGGCTCGACACCGACGATCTGCCGTCGGAGATCGACCTCGTCGAGAAGGCGGAGCTGTACGAGACCGGCGAGATCCGGCGCGACCGGGGCGGCGAGGAGGAACGGGTCACGGTCGACGACGTCGAGTTCGGCGACGGCGACGGCCGGAACGGCGTCCCGGTCACCTACGTCCGCGACGCGGTCGCGGAGCTGCTCGGGTCGGACACCGACCGAAGCCACCCGGAGCTTCCGGTCGAGAGGGTGGTCACGCCGACGGACGTGCTCGACGCGATGGCCGAGGGGCTCTCCGAGGCGCCGGTGTTCTCTCGGTCGGAGGTCGCGGAGTTCGAGAGCCGGAAGTCCCCCGTCGCCGAGCGCGTGCGCGAGCGCCAGCGGGCGGACGTGGTCGACGCGGTCCTCGCGGCGGAGACCGTCCCGGAGGAGACCGTGGCCGAGTACGTCGAGCACGTGTACGCGTGGGACGCCGACGAGCCGGTCGAGACCGAGCGCGGCCCCGAGGAGCCGGACGCGCTCGCGATGAAGGTGTTCGAGACGGAGACGCTCGGCCGGTTCGACGAGGACGACTACCGCGGGACCGACCCCGGCGAGGCGGTCGCGACGTTCCGGCGCGAGCGGGTGATCCGCGCGCTCACCCGGTACGCGTGGCGGAACCGCGGCGACGCGTTCAGCGTCGACGACGTCGAGCTCGGCGAGATCCCGGAGCTGAAGGCGGTGTTGGAGTCGAACGACCTCGCGGACGTGAAGCGGCGGTTCCCGGACCTGGACCCCGCCGAGTGGGCCGACCCGCCCGCCGACACCGAGACGGAGCGCGCGAAGGAGTCGACGATAGCGCGACTGGTGGACCGAGGGTACAGCCCCGCCTCCGCCGAGTTGACGAGCCGCGCCGTGATGCGGAGCGTTCGCGACGAGTGGGCTGACCTGACCGCCGACGGCGACCCGGACGAGTCGCGCGACTCGGACCTACCGGGCGACGGTCGCGGCGACCGGAACGGAGGTGGTCGGACGTGGGACTGACCGAGGACCGCGAGCGATTCCGCGAGGTGGGCGAGGAGCGCCGCGAGGACCTCGCGGAGTTCATCAGCCACGGCGACCTGGGGGGCTCCGACCCCGACCGGGTCCGGATCCCCGTCAAGATCGTCGACCTCCCGGAGTTCGAGTACGACCAACGGGAGGCCGGCGGCGTCGGACAGGGACAGGACGGCCAGCCGCAGCCCGGCCAGCCGGTCGAGCCCGAACCCGACGGCGACGAGGAGGGCGATCCCGGCGAGGAGGGCGGCGAGCACGAGTACTACGAGATGGACCCGGAGGAGTTCGCGCGCGAGCTCGACGAGGAGCTGGGGCTCGACCTCGAACCGAAGGGGAAACGCGTGGTCGAGGAGGTGGAGGGCGACTTCACCGACACCGCCCGCGCCGGCCCCCGGGGCACCCTCGACGTCGACGAGTTCTTCAAGCGCGGGCTGAAGCGCCACCTCGCGACCGACTTCGACGACGAGTACGTCCGCGAGGGCCTGTTCGTCGCCGGCGCCGGCGTGGACGACGCCTTCGCGTGGGCGCGCGACGAGGGGATTCCCGTCTCGCGGGCGTGGATCGCCGACGCCGCCGCGACCCTCGCCGCGGAGCACGGCGAACCGGTGGCGGCGCTCGACCGCTGGGAGAGCTTCGACGCGCTCGACGACGCGGTCGGCCGCGAGCCCGTCACGCAGCGGATCCGCCGAGAGGGGCTCGACAGCGTCCCCTTCCGCCGGGAGGACGAGCGGTTCCGCCACCCCGAGGTGATCGAGAAGCGCGAGCGCAACGTCGTCGTGGTGAACGTCCGGGACGCCTCCGGCTCGATGCGCGAGACGAAGCGCGAGCTGGTCGAGCGCGTGTTCACCCCGATGGACTGGTACCTGACCGGGAAGTACGACGCCGCGGAGTTCCGCTACGTCGTCCACGACGCGGAGGCGTGGGAGGTCGACCGCGAGGAGTTCTTCGGGGTCCAGTCGGGCGGGGGCACCCGGATCTCCAGCGCCTACGAGCTGGTCGCGGAGATACTCGAAGAGTACCCCTACAGCGAGTGGAACCGCTACGTGTTCGCCGCCGGCGACTCCGAGAACGCCGGCAGCGACACGACGGACGCGGTGATCCCGCTGATGGAGTCGATCGACGCCAACCTCCACGCGTACGTGGAGACCCAACCCGGCGGCGCCGCGCCGAACGCGCGCCACGCCGACGAGGTGGAGGAGGCGTTCGGCGACGCGGACAACGTGGCCGTCGCGCGCGTCTCGGAGCCCGACGACGTGACCGACGCCATCTACGAGATCCTCAGCACGGAGGCGGACGGCGACGCGACCGCCAGCGAGGCGGCTCGGGGACGGACCGACGGGGGTGAGAACCGATGAGAGACGAGCGCGTGGAGGCGAAACGCGAGGCGGCGTCGCTCGACGAGCCCGCCGCCGAGGCCCGCCAGCTCGCGGAGCGGCTCGGGTTGGAGCCGTATCCGGTGCGGTACTGGGTGGTCGACCACGACGAGATGAACGAGCTGATCGCGTACGGCGGCTTCCAGCGGCGGTACCCCCACTGGCGCTGGGGGATGAACTACGAGCGGCAGCGCAAGAAGGACCGCCACGGGCTCGGGAAGGCGTTCGAGATCGTCAACAACGACGACCCGAGTCACGCGTTCCTCCAGGAGTCGAACTCGGCGGCCGACCAGAAGGCGGTGATCACCCACGTCGAGGCCCACGCCGACTTCTTCGCGAACAACCGCTGGTTCGGGCTGTACGCCGACCGGGGCGAGGACGGCCCGAACGCCGCGGCGCGGCTGGAGCGCAACGCCGACCGGATCGCGGCGATCGCCGACCGCCCGGCGGTCGACCGCGACGAGGTCGAGCGCCTGATCGACGCCGTGACCGCGTTAGAGGACACGATCGACCAGCACAGCCCGGTCGACGCCGCGCGGTCGGTCGAGGAGCCGGGAATCGCCGAGGACGTGAACGACCCGGACGAGGACCCGCTCGCGGCGATCGAAGAGCGGATCGCGGAGCTGGACCTCTCCGAGGAGGTGCGCCGCGACGTGTTCGACGACGAGTGGCTCGAAGCCAGGGGCGAGGGCGTCGAGCCGGAGGAGCCGCGCCCGGACGTGCTCGCGTTCCTGCGCGACCACGGGAAGCGCTACGATCCCGAGAGCGGGAAGGCCGTCGACCGCGAGCCGTGGGAGACGACCGTCATCGACGCGCTCCGCGAGGAGGCGTACTACTTCGCCGGGCAAAAGCAGACGAAGGTGATGAACGAGGGGTGGGCGACGTATTGGGAATCCGTCATGATGGGCGGCGAGGGGTTCGCCGGCCCCGACGAGTTCCTCACGTACGCCGACCACATGTCCCGGGTGCTCGGGTCGCCGGGGATCAACCCCTACAAGCTCGGGTTCGAGCTGTGGAGCCACGTGGAGCTCCGGGCGGCCCGCCGCGACGTGATCGACAAGCTGCTCCGCGTGGAGGGAGTAACGCCCGAGAACTTCCACTCGCGGGTCGACCTCGACGAGGTCGCCGACGCGCTCGAACCGCATCCCGCGATCGCCGGGGCGGGGCCGGCGACGCTGGACGAGTTGGCCGAGCTCGCCGCCGACGGCGACCCGCGCGTCGACGCCGAGGCGATCGACCGGGCGCTGTCGGCCCGGAGCGAAGGGCCCCCAGAAACTGACGGCGACTGGGAGTCAGATCCCGACGACGGCCCGGACATCGAGCGGTACCCGTGGAAGCTCCTCACGCGCGAGGGGCTCGCGGAGCGCCACTACGTCCTCTCGCGACCGGAACACCGGGGCGCCCTCCGGAACGTCTCGCGGGAGACCCTTACCGAGCGGGCGCGGTACATGTTCGACATCGACCGGTACGCGACCGTCGACGAGGCGCTCGCCGACGTGGACCGCGCGGCGGGCTGGGATCGGATGTTAGAGGTCCGCGAAAGTCACAACGACGTGACGTTCATCGACGCGTTCCTCACCGACGAGTTCGTGCGCGAGGGGAACTACTTCACCTACGAGTACAGCCGGGCGACCGAACAGCACCGCGTCGCCAGCGTCGACGCCGACGACGTGCGGAAGAAGCTCCTCCTGCGGTTCACGAACTTCGGGAAGCCGACGGTCGTCGTGCTCGACGGTAACTTCCGGAACCGGGGGGAGCTCCTTCTCGGCCACCAGTACAACGGGGTCGCCCTCGACGAGGAGTCGGCGAAGGCGACCTTGGAGCGCGTCTTCGAGCTGTGGGGACGGCCGGTGAACCTCGCGACGATCCGCGTGGAGTACTCCGACGAGGCGATCCGCCGCGCCAAGCGGCGGGGCACCGAGCCGAAGGGCGAAGAGGTCGGCGTGCGGTTCCAATACGACGGCGGCGAGGTGACCGCACACGACCTCGATCCGGAGATCAAAGAGCGGATCGCGGCCGACGAGGTCGACTACGACACGAAGCCCGACGACTGGCTGGCGTGAGGAGCGGGCGAAAAAGGGGACAGGTCGCGAGCGGCCACGTCCCGAAAATCCGCGGGCGACCGCGGTCCTACGCTAGGTCCGCGACCAGCGCGGCGACGGCGTCCGTCTCCTCTTCGTTGATCCCGTGACCCATCCCCTCGTAGATCCGCTCGTCCACGTCCGCGCCGAGCGCCTCCAGCACCTCGACGGTCTCGTGGACCCGCTCCTCGGGAATGTGAGGGTCGACGTCGCTACACCCGAGGAACGCCGGCGTCCCCGCGAGCGCGTCGGCGGGGTCGCCGTCGACCGCGGCCACCGCGTGGGAGACGTAGTCGTCGAGGTCGATCGACTCACCGATCAGCCCGCCGCTCAGGACTGCGAGCCCGCCGTATCGGGTCGGATTCCGCGCGACGAACTCGCTCGCGAGGCAGGCGCCCTGTGAGAAGCCGCCGACGAGGACTCGTTCGGTCGGAATTCCCGCGTCCGTGGCGGTCTCGACCGCGCGACCGACCGCCCGCAGGCCGGAACTCCGACCGGGCTCGTTGTCCGCGACGGGCGCGAGGAAGGAGTTCGGGTACCACGTGTTCGCCGCCGCCTGCGGCGCGAGTAGTGAGAGACCGGAGGTCTCTCTGACAGCCGGCGGCGAAGCCGCCGGCGACAGCGCGGCGTCGACGTCGCCCGCGACCTCTGCCCCGAACTCGACGATACTGCGCGCGGTCGCGCCGCGACCGTGAACGAGGACGACGGCGGCGTCCGCCGACTCGACGTCAGTACCGGCGGTCACGAGCTGTTCGTCCGCGTGGGGGTCGCCGCCCGCGTGCGGAGCGCGCCCGCTCATACGCCGACGCCCGCGTCCGCGTCGGGCAGATCGTGCTTCTCCACCGGAAGGCCGAGCTCCTCTAAAGCGCCCTTCATATGGCGGTCCTGCGCGAAGTCGGCCCCGTCCTCCTCACGGAGGCGCTGGGCGGTCGCGAGCACCTCTCCCTTGCGGCCATCCGGGATCTCGTACTTGTCCGCGGAGAGCTCGATGACGAGTCCGTTGTTGTCCTGGGTGTAAATGGAGTGGAAGATTCCCCGATCGAACACGTTGTACCCCTTGCCGGCCTCCTCTAACGCCGCCATGATCTCCTCGTACTCGTCGGGCTCGACGCTGAAACAGAGGTGATGGACGGCACCAGTGCCGGCGCGCTGGCCGCGCGCGGAGGGCCGATCGTCGCTCACGAAGAAGGTCAGGATCCGCCCGTCGCCGGTGTCGAAGAACAGGTGCGTCTGCGAGGGGTCGTCGAGGTTCGGCTGGCGCAACACGAGCGGCATGCCGAGCAGGTCGCGGTAGAACTCGATCGTGTCGTCTTCGTTGCTACCCCAGACGGTGATGTGATCGGTACCGGTGGTGTGGAACGGTGCGTCGGGCAACTCCGACGTGACCGGAGCCGCGGATTCGTCGCTCATACCCCAGATACGAGACGGACACAGATAAAAGCGAAAGGGACCGAGAAGCCACCGGCTGACATCGGTGTTATCTGGTCGAACGCCCGGGCCGTCGACGCGACACCGCGTCGAAGCGGTTGCAACGACGAAGCGAACCTCTTAATCCGGACAGCCCGAACCGTAAGGCATGGAGACACTGCTACATTCCGGCCTCGAACATCCGAGCATGCTGTGGATCGCGGCCGCCGCGGTCGTCTCGTTCGTTCTCGGCGTCGTTTCGGCCACCTACGGTCAGCGCCTCGCGTTCCCGTTCCGGGACTCCGCCGAGGAGTGATCGCGAGCGACCGGACCGAGGCAGCGAGTGCGTCGAGCCGGGAGCCTACGACCGCTGCCAGACGGGCGGCGCGACGCCGAGGGTCCGGACGACGACCGGATAGCCGAACGCGACGACGAACACGAGCAGCATCGACGGGAGAAACGAGAGCGAGCCGACGACGCGCTCGACGAGCGCCAACACGACGAACATCACGACGAACATTACTCCCCAGTGAGGGGCCAGCTGACGGACTTTCTCAGCGGTATCGGCCATACGCCTCGTAACGGGCCCGACGGATATACGTTTCCGGTCGCGTTGCGCGCGCCACGGGCAGCGAACTCCCGTCACCCCCCGGAAGAAAACCGACCGAGATAGGCGAACGAAACCGGAGAAGGAGATGATCGGGCGATGTCGGGCGTCAGTACCGCGACGGAATGAACGTCGCCGAGAGCAGCAGGACGACCGAAATCAGCGACATGAACAGCACTCGCGTCAGCCCGGAATTGTACTGTTCAAACTGGTCAATCTCCGCGAGCTGTGCCTCGTACCCCTCCATGTCGCTCGACATCGTCAGCGTGGACGCGTCCGGGAAGTTCGCGATGAGGTTCGTCTCGCCGAGCGTAACCGTGGCCCCCTGTTCGACCTCGATCGAGTTGGTTTGGGTCCCCTCCCAGACGATAACGGCCTGTTCAGTGGTGACCTGGTCGACGGTCACTGACTGACCGCTGTACTCGAACGAGTCGCCCGTCGCGTACGATCGCTCCTCGGGAGCCGGGAAGTACTCGTCCGCCGGAACGAGCGTCGATTCACCGTTTTCGGTGACTACGACGTACTCGCCGTCGTCGCGTTGGACGGTCTCGTTGTCCGCGGAGTCATCGGCCTCGAGGATCGCCTGCCGGTCCAGTACCTCGACGAGCGTGAACGCGGACGGATCGTCACCGGTGATCTCAACCCGCCACTCGTCGCCGGCGACCGTGACCGTTGACCCGTTCGCCCAAGTCTCGGACTCCTCTACCGCGACCTCCCGTTCGATCGTCGCCACAACCGAGGTTGTGGCACTACCACCGTGGCCGCCACCCCCCTCCTCGACTTCGGAGATCTCAGCGACGACGTACTCCGCGCCGTTCACTTGGAACGTGTCACCGGAGGACAGTTCGTAGTCAGGATTCTCGAACGCGACCTCCGGACTCTCAGCCGTCACAGTGAGCACACCGGCCACGCCCGCAACGAGAAGGAAGAGCGCGGCGTACACGGCCACAGCGCGTCGTTGCATAGTTCCAGCATGGGTCACCCGGTGTATAACGGTTACTAAGCCGTGCTCCTGAAACGCGAAGCGAACCAGAAGCGGACCGTCGACACGATACAGCGACACCGCGTCCGGTGGGAGACCTCCGGTCGATCGCAGACGAGAACCCTCGAATACAAGTAGATCCGATAATTAGACAACTAAGTCTGATCCGTACCAACGGAGATTTCATCGAATTCGTCGAACGACCGAGAGACGGGTATCAACTGTCCCCCTCTGCAACAGCACTTTAATTGCGCGCCGCCGAACGGGAGCAATGGCAGATCCCGACAGAGCGGCACCACCAGAAGTGCTCGACAGCAAGCGCGACGCGACGCGGTATCAGGTCATGGTGGAGATCGCCGCCCGGCAGCCCGCAGTGAGCCAGACGGAGATCGCCGAAGCGATCGGCGTGACATCGCAGGCCGTCAGCGACTACGTCCGAGACCTCGTCGAACACGGCTACGTCGAGAAGGAAGGACGAGGGCGGTACGCGGTGACGAAAGAAGGCGTCGACTGGCTGATCTCGCGGACCGACAACCTAGAGGCGTACCTCGACCGCGTCAGTTCCGACGTGCTCGGCAGCGTCGACGTCGACGCCGCGATCGCGATGGACGACGTGTCCGAGGGGAGCGACGTCGGCCTGGTCATGCGCGACGGCGTCCTCCACGCGAATCCGGCAGGCGGGACCGCGACGGCGGTCACCGTCACCACTGCCTCAGCGGGCGAAGCGGTCGGAGTCGCCGACTTCGAAGGCGTCGTCGATTACGACACCGGATACGTCACGGTGCTCCCCGTTCCGGCCGTCACGGACGGCGCGTCGGTCGACCCCAACGTGCTCACGGCGACCCGACCACCCGAAAGCCTCCTCGCCGTCGCCGGGACCGAGGCGTACGCGCTCGCAGCGCGAGCGAGCACGCGCCCAGACATCCGCTTCGGAACGGCCGACGCCGTCGCCGAAGCCGCGGTACGAGGACTGGACGTGTTACTGGTGGTTACCGCCGACCAACTGCCCCAACACACCGCACGACTCCGCGACGAGAACATCCCGCACGAAGTGCTCGACGCGGGCGACTTCTGAGACGACACCGGACAGCAACGAAGATTCCCGTCGCCAAGCGAGTCGCTATCGGGATAAAAGAAAGCCAAGGGCCGGATTTGAACCGGCGTTGGGCGGCTCTGCAGGCCGCTGCGTCTGACCAGACTCTGCCACCTTGGCGCTTATCGGACGTACCGCAGTCGAGCGTTTAAGCCTAGCGGTCGGTCGTGAGCCGCATCGCTATCACGCGGTACACATGAAAACAGCCCACGGACATCGTGTCCGTGGGCCGAAAATCTGGATGGGAGTATTCTCCCGGATGAATGGGCAGGCGGCGAACCGCGGTTCCCAGAGGATCGCTCACTCCAGTACTTCCCGGTACGCTGGTGG
>Ga0207851_100118_pt1 | contig 63935 bp, 59 predicted proteins | sample A23E3SouthBayCA_FD_187747 | JGI IMG/M metagenome (GOLD analysis project Ga0207851, IMG submission 187747) | Aerobic enrichment media microbial communities from Eden Landing Ponds, California, USA - A23 E3 (SPAdes) | ecosystem: Environmental > Aquatic > Marine > Unclassified | place: Emeryville... | reverse complement strand
CCGCCGAACCGACGCCCGAAGACGACTAACTGCCACATTCAACTCCAATGTCACACGAGACTTCCGACTCCGCCGACGGTATGGATTCCACCGACGGTATGGATTCCACCGACGACTCGACGACCAACCACGCTACTGGGTCGACACCCACGCGCATCGCTTTTGTGTGCGTGCAGAACGCGGGCCGCTCGCAGATGGCCTACGCGTTCGCCCAACGGGAGCGACGACAGCGCGGCTTGGAGACGAAAATCGAACTGCTCACCGGGGGCACGCGACCCGCTGATCACGTTCACCCCGAAGTCGTCGACGCGATGGCCGCCGTCGACATCGACATTGCCGAGCGTGTTCCGAGAGACGTGACGTTCGAGGAGATCGAATCGAGCGACTTCGTGATCACGATGGGTTGTTCGGCCGAGGACGTCTGTCCAGCCGGCTGGGCCGGGGAGAACCGCGATTGGGACCTTTTGGATCCGGACGGCAGGTCACCCGAGATCGTCGCCGAGATCCGCGACGAGATCGCCCGCCGTGTCAGTGACCTATTCGACGAACTCGAAGCGACTGCGACGACCTCGAAGTGATTGCGACGACCCCGAATAGACTGCGGGTCCCGCGCCTACATCTGCGTCCCCTCCGACTCCGTTCACCAGCCGATCTCGTCGAGTCCGTCCAACAGTCGATCGACATCCGCCGCGTTGTTGTACACGTGCAGCGATGCTCTGATCGCACCCTTCGGCGACGGCAACGAGCGGACGACGATGTCGTACTCCTGTTTAAGCCGCTCGACCGTCGATTCCGGATCGTCGACGCGGACTGTCACGAGTCCGGATTCGGGTTCTCGCGGGCTCACCAGCCGTTCGTCGGGCACGCCGTCGACGAACTGCGACGCGAGGTCGTGGATGTGCGACTCGATCGTGTCGAGCCCGACCGATTCGAGGAGGTCGATCGATTCCGAGAGCGCCGCGTACGGCGCGGGATTCGTCGTGCCGATCTCGAAACGGGCCGCGCTGTCTTTCAGTTCGTAGTCGTCATCGCTTGCATCGGCAACGCTCCGGTAGCCGATCTGCCCCGGGTGGAGGTCGTCGATTGCGGCGTCGTTCACGTAGAGAAAGCCGCCGCCCCAGAGGCCGAGCAGCCACTTGTGGCTCGCCATCGCGACGGCGTCGGCCCCCCACTCGCTGACGTCGAGGTCGCATTGCCCCGGCACCTGCACGGCATCAACGAGTACCCGTGCACCGGCGTCGTGAGCGTCAGCGACCAGTTCTTCGACCGGCAGGTGCGTTCCGTAGTTCCACGTCAACGCGCTCAGACAGACGAGTTTCGCGTCGGCAACGGCGTCCCGGTACGCGTCGCGGTCGATGCGCCCGTCGCTCGTGGGCGCGACGCGCACCTCACAGCCCTGTCGTTCGAGTCGCTGCCAGGGGAGGACGCCCGCCGGGTGTTCGAGATCGGTCCGAACGATCACGTCGCCCGGTTCCCACTCGATCGAGCAGGCGATCCGGTTGATGCCGTCGGTCGTGCTCTGCGTCAGTGCGATCTCGTCGGCTTCGGCTCCGACGAACGAGGCCACGTTTTCTCGCGCATCGTCGTAGATGCCGAACGCGTAGGGGTACGGCCCCGGGTCGGCGGCGGCGTCCCACTCGTGGGCTTCGATCGTCTCTTGGGCGCGCTCGACGATCTGTCGGGGACTCGGTCCGCTCGCACCCGTGTTCAGGTATCGCGTCTCCTCGAAAATCGGAACCGACTTCCGAACCTCGGCTGGCGTCGCCATTGCGAGGGACAACTCGCCGTCGACACTTATACTGTCGGCTGTAATTGTTTCAAAATATTCGCCGCCGCAGTCGGGCCGCAACACGTGGCGTTCACGTGCCAATGCGGCGTGTTATTTGCCTATTCGAGTCGCTATTCCACTTATGCGCCGTGTTACCACGCCGACGAGACGCTTATATCCGCCGAGTGCGGGAATACGGACGTGTTCGTCGGCCACGCGTTGCTCGCGTTCGCCCTCGCGACGCTGTTCGCGGAGTGGCGAGACTGGCCGGCACGACGCGCCCTGACGCTCGGGGTCGTCGCGGGCGCGTTCGCCGCCCTGCCGGACATCGACGTCCTGTACGCGCTGGCTGCTCTCGACGGCGGTCGGTTCCTCGGCGACGGGTCGGTCGATCCGGAGGTGTTCTGGGCGGCCGCGAACGCGGTCCACCGGTCGATGACCCACTCGCTCCTCGTGGCGGCAGTGGCCGGCCCCGCGGTCGGTCTCTGGGCCGTTCGGCGGGCTTCCCCTCGGGATAAATGGCTCGCCCGGAGCGCGGCCGTGACGCTCCTGCTCGGATTGGTGGCGGTCGCAACGGCAGTCAGCGGACCGCTCGGGACGCTCGTGATGGGTGCCTTCGTCGCGGGGGGTGCCGCACTCGCCACGCTCGCGGGGCGCTGGACCCCGCTGCGCCCGCGAACGATCGCACTCGCCGCGACCGCAGGCCTCGCGACCCACCCGTGGGGCGATCTCGTCACCGGGGAACCCCCGCGACTGCTGTATCCGCTGCAGTTCACCGTCTTCGACGGGCGAGTCGTCTTACACCCCGATCCGACAATTCACCTCTTGGGTGCGTTCGCGCTCGAACTCGCGGTCGTCTGGCTCGCCGTGTTGGCCGTCGTTCGAATCACCGACCACTCGATAGGGCTGTTTTCGGACCGGACCGCCGCACTGGGAGCGACGTACGGGGCCGCGGCGATCGTGCTCGTGCCGCCGACGCTCGACGTTTCGTATCACTTCGTGTTCTCGATCCTCGCGGTTGGCTCGGTCTGCGGGATCCTCGCGTGGTATCGGTCCATCCCGCCGGTCCACGCCGTGATCCGCACCGACGGAGTCGATCCGCGCGCGTTTCGGCCGGACCTCGCGTTCGTCGCGATCACCCTCGCCGGAACCACTATCGCACTCGTGGGGTACGCCGTGGTGTACGTCGCGCTCGTCTCGTAACTGACGTTCTTTGGACGCTCGCAGAACCGGCGCTGCATAAGCGCTCACAGAACCGGCACTCTCCGGACGCTCCGCTCCTCACCTTGACCCCGAAAAATGTCCATCGGACGACGTCCGACGTTCGCTCGTGTACCCCTACCCGTGCGCCCGTCGGGCCGTTCGTCCGCGACCGTAATTGGAGTACTGTCCGAAATCAGTAAAAGTCTTGTGTGTTAGTACACCGCGTCGACGATCGCCTCGTCGAGATCTTCGAACTGCGAGAGGTACGCGCGCCGTTCCGCGCGGAGGTCGTCGTGGGCGGCCTCGAAGTCGTCGACGTGATCGGCGACCGCGAACCCGTCGATATCGATTTCGGGGACGTGAGTCGGCACCGTTAGCCCGTGGGTGTCGTCCTTGGCCCACTCGATACTCCCGCGGGCGGCTCCGTCTAGAATGGCGACCGTCTCTTCGACGCCGACGTCGACGGGGTCGTCGGTTCCGACGACGCCGGTGTTGATGACGAAACAGTCGACGTCGAGATCCTCGATCAGCGCCCGGAAGCGGTTCCCCTCCTCACCTTTCGAGCCGACGATGAATGGGTTCGTCCCGACGACGCGGATCGATTGTCCGATGCGAGAGGGGTCGCCAGCGCTCGTCTCGACGGATTCGCCGAGCATGAACGCCGCGGCCGCTTGGGGCTTCGTCAGCTTCGCGATCGGCGGCATCAGCGGGTTCCGGGTGATGAAAAACACCTGATCGACACGCGGGAGATCGATGTCGTCCGCCGAGCTTTCGAGATGGTCCCGGCGGATCACCGCTCTCGCGTTCCGACCGTATCGGGGTTCGTCGAAGTGGACGGTTCCGTCGTCCGGATCGACCGCGACGTTTTCGAGGACGGCCCCCTCGTCGGTGGCGGCGTCGTACAGCTCGGGCTGTTCGTCGGCGTCCAGTCCGAGCGTCTTGATGTAGAGCCCGCCGCCCTCGCTGCCCGCGACCGTGCCCGATGGGAGGAGCGCGCACACGTCGTCTTGGAGCATCTCCGCACCCTCCGGGTCCTCCAACCAGAGGCCGTGACTGGTCAGTGTCGATTTGCCGGTCCCGGACAGGCCCAAAAAGAGCTGTCCGACCTCGCGGGATCCGTTCTCGTCGTCGAGGGCGACTCGTTTGCTCCCGGCGTGAAGCCCGAGGCCGCCTGCCTGCTTCGCGTGGTACATATACAGTCGGAGGAACGACTTCTTGGCCTCGCCGGTGTAGTCGCTGCCGAGAACTGCCGTCAGCCCTTCCTCGGGGAGGATGCGGATCTCCGGTTCGTCTCTCGCGTCCGGGAGCTGGACGGTGACGAAGTCCGGTTCGACCTCGGTGTCTGAACCTCCGACCTCCGGGACCGGATCGAGGAGCTTCGCCCACGCGAGCGCGATCCGGCCGTACTCCTCCGGGAGATAGAGCCGGCAGACGGCGGAGACGTCCTCGTGACGGCCCACCACGCGGTCGACACAGAGCACGTCGTTCGAGGGATCGGTTACCCAGTCGATCGCCGTCTCGAACACGTCCACGTCGGTCTCGTCGAACGCGTCGTCGACCGCGTTCGACGTCCGATCTGCGCTTCGCGAACGGTATTCGCTCACGTACGATGGGGCTCCGAATTCGGTCGTGGTTTCGAGATTCGAGGAGTACTCGCGGAGTTCCGAAAAGGACGGGTTGTACGTTACGTGGTCCGCTGTGGTCGGATCGGGGAGGTCGTCGATCGCTGGCCAGCGGGTGGCAGGTTCCATCTTAGCGGGTACTCGGTTTGTAAAATGCATAAATTTGCTGAATGTAAATATCTCCCTCGGACAATCATTTAGATTCGGATACGCACGATGGGCCATCCACGGGTCTTCGCGCGTAACCGGGACTCGCTGGGTGTGGTGTCGAGGGGCGAAACGGTGAGCGGCGGACGACGATCGACTACCGGGCGTCGTCGATCGCGTCGCGGAACGCCGCCGCGCGCTCGGTCAACGCCTCGTAGTTTTCGCCGGCGACGGCGTCGCTGTCGACGAGCGCGCCACCGACTCCGACGGCGTCGGCCCCGGCGTCGATGAAAGCTTCGACGTTCTCCAGCGACACGCCGCCGGTCGGGATGATCGGGAGCTGTTCGAGCGGTCCTTTGATACTCCGGATGTGTCCCGGCCCCACCGTCGACGCGGGGAAGATCTTCAGCACGTCCGCACCCGCCTCGTACGCGGTAACGGCCTCTGTCGGCGTCAGCACGCCGGGTGCGACGACGACTCCGTACCGGTTGCAGGTCCGGACGACCTCCTCGTTGAAACTCGGCGTAACGACGAACGAAGCGCCCGCGCGCAATGCCGCCCCCGCGGTGTCGCCGTCGAGGACGGTCCCCGCCCCGATGAGCGCCTCCGAGCGATCGAACGCGTCGTCCAGACGTGCAATCGTGTCGAGCGCGCCGTCGGTGTCGGCCGTCACCTCGATCACGTCGACGCCGCCGTCGACGAGGGCTTGGGCCACCTCCACAGTCTGTTCCGCGGGGACGCCCCGGAGGACTCCGACGATCCCGGTGTCGTACAACCGTTCGAGATTCACGTGTCGCTTCCGGCTCATACGGGTTCTGTGTCGTGAGCGGCAGATAAAGTCCCCGACGAACGGGTACGCGGAGCCGCTTTCGATCCGATAGCGACGCTCCGAACGCTTCTCAGCGAGTGGGAACCGACCGCGCTTCTTATAGCTCTCTGGGCCCAACTGCGCATACTTAGTATGCAACGGCGGACTTTCCTCCGGGGTACGGCGGCCGCGGGCGTCGTCGGGGCGGCGGGCTGTTTGGGCTTGGGAGACTCGAACCCGGACGTCGTCCTCCCCGAACCGGACAGAGAATACACGAGCGAGGAGTTACCCTACCCCGCGTGGGGACAGCGCGTCCCCGACGTGACGCTGCCGGACCCGATCGACGGGGCGGAGGTCTCGACACGGTCCGTCGAAATCCCGGCGCTGTACACGTTCTTTTACAGCCACTGTAACACCGTCTGCCCCGTCTTGATCCAGTCGATGCGCAACGTCCAGACGCACTCGATCAACGAGGACTACGCCGACGACGTGGCGTTTCTTCCGGTCACGTTCGACCCCGAGCGCGACGACGCCGACCGACTGGAACTGTATGCCGACGAGATGAACGTCTCACTCGACGCGGGTAACTGGCAGTTCCTTCGCCCAGAATCGAAAGGCCGAGCGAAAGCGACTGTCGAAGAAGCCTTCGGGGTTACCTTCGAACGGACCCATCCCGAGGATATGGATATGTATATGTTCGCGCACTCGGCGATGACGTACCTCGTGAACCCCGATGGGTACGTCGAGCGCGCGTATCGAACGGATACGCCGGATCCAGAACAGATGATTGCGGACCTCGAAACGGTCCGCAACGGGTGAATCGGCCCGAACGACGATGGAGGACCACGACTGATGAATCGACGACAACTCCTGACGGCGATCGGCGGCATCGGCCTCACCGGCGGGAGCGTCTTGGCCGTTCGCGGCGACATTCCGAACCCGTTGCGCGACGGGTCCGGGCTGCCGCTCCGGATCGAAACGATCGACGCGCCGGGATCGACCGCCGGCGAGGTCACCGTTCCTGCGTCCGGACAACCGACGCTCATCGACCTCTTCGCGACGTGGTGTGCGCCCTGTAAAGAGCAGATGAACGTCCTCTCGACGATCCACGAGGAGTACGGCGACCGCGTGCGGTTCGTCTCGGTCACGAACGAACGCTTGGGCGAGACGCTCACCGCACGCGACATCCGCGGCTGGTGGCGGCGACACCACGGCGCGTGGACGGTCGGCGTCGACCCCGACAGCGACCTGATGTCGGCGCTCGGGGCCGGCGGGATCCCGTACCACGCGATCGCCGACGAAACGGGGACGATTCGGTGGCAAAAGGCCGGGCTGTCGACGGCCGACACCCTCCGAACCGAATTGGATCGGGTGCTCGGGGAGTCGTGACCCTCGGACTCGCTCTTGATTCGCTCGCGCCCGCCGTCGCGGCTCTCGGCGTCCTCGGCGCTCCCGGATTCTTGGGCGCAGTCGTGTTCGCCGCGGGCGCGGGGCTCACAACCTTCTTCGCACCGTGTGCCTTTCCGCTGCTCCCCGGGTACGTCGGTTTCTACCTCGGACAGGACGACCGCCCGCCGGCCCTTGTGTCTGGCCTCGTCGCGGCCGCGGGTGCGACGCTCGCGCTCGGGGGAATCGCCGCGCTCGTGTTCGCGTTCGGTCGGCGACTTACTGCCGTGCTCCCGCTCTTCGAACCGCTCATCGGCGGCGTGCTCGTGGTCTTCGGTCTGCTCGTCCTCTCCGGACGCGCGTCGCCGACGATCCAGCTTCCGAAGCGTCCGGAATCGCTCTTCGGGTTCGGCGTCTTCGGCGCGGTCTACGCGGTCGCCGCCGCGGGCTGCGTCGTTCCGGTGTTCCTCGGCGTCGTCGCACAGGCGTCGTCGTTCTCGTCGACCCGGGGGCTCGTCGTGCTCGGCGCGTACGCCGGGGCGGTCGCGGTTCCGCTCGTCGGCGTCACGCTGCTCTCCGATGCCGGCGTGAACGCGTGGCGCTCGCTCGGTCGCTACTCGGGACGGTTCGAGCAGGCCGCTGGCATCCTCCTCGTCGTCGCCGGTCTCGGGCAGCTTTACCTTTCGATCATCGTCCTCGACGTGATCTGAATCCGGCAGTCGGGGGCAAACCCGACTCGCCTGCTGAGATCGAAATCGCTACCGGGTCGGGACCCGACTATGCGATCGAACGTATGACGGACACTGCAACCTCCGCGTCGCTCCCGGCGGGGACGCGACTCGGTCGGACCGCGCTCCGCGTGACCGAGCTCGACCCGATGATCGACTTCTACCGGTCGGTCGTCGGCCTCGCGGTCTTGGATCGAAGCGACGACGATGCGACGCTCGGTGTCGACGACGTGCCGCTTCTCTTCCTTCGGGAAGACGGCGACGCGTCGAACCGGCGGCGGGAGCAGGCGGGGTTGTTCCACAACGCGTTTTTACTCCCCTCTCGCACCGCGCTGGGTGCCGCGCTCGAACGGATCCGTGACCGATGGAGTCTCGACGGGGCGTCCGACCACCGGGTGAGCGAGGCGCTGTACCTCTCGGATCCCGAAGGAAACGGTGTCGAGATCTACCGGGACCGGCCGCGGGACGCGTGGCCGCGCCCGCCCGACGGCGGCGTCGAGATGGCGACGCTTCCCCTCGATCTCGACGATGTCGCCGCCGAATCCGACGGTGCGACCGCCGCGCCCGACGGAACGGTTCTTGGCCACGTCCACTTGGAGGTGACGTCGGTTCCGACTGCTCGGGAGTTCTACGTCGAGACGCTCGGCTTCGACGTCCAGATGGACGTCGGATCCGCGCTCTTCGTCTCCGCCGGCGGCTACCATCACCACCTCGGGCTGAACACGTGGAACGGTCGCTCGGCTCCCGCCGGCGGACGGGGTTTGGACTGGGTCGAGATCGTGCTTCCGAACGCGGACGCGGTGAAAACGGTCACGAATCGTCTCTCGAAGGCCGGTGTCGACGTTACCGACCGCGACGCCACTGACCGTACCGCCCCCACTGCCGGGATCAAGTTCACCGACCCCAACGGGATCGAAATCCGACTTCGATCGGAGTAGGCGTCACTGCCCGTCCACCTTCCCGTCGCGTCGGTCTCGCTCTCGCGCTGCCGGGTCGCGCTCGGCCGGGTCCCCGTGTCCCCCGCCGCCCGGCGTCCGAATCGACACGGTCGTTCCCGCCTCGACGTCGATCGAGGCCTTCGAGGGGACGGGCTCGCCGTCGACGAGGTTCTCACCGGTCGCGCCGTCCTCGCCGCCGTTGATGCCTGCGGGGGGCCGCCGACGCCGTTCGGTGATCAGCGACACCGTCGCGTCGGTTTCGATCGTGACGGTTCGGACGAGTCCTAGGCCACCGCGATATCGTCCGTCACCGCCGCTGTTCGCCCGGAGCGCGTACTGCTCGACGCGAAGCGGGTATTCGGTTTCCATCGCCTCGACCGGCGTGTTGAGCGTGTTCGTCATCCCGACTTGCACGCCGTCCATCCCGTCTTTGTCCGGGCGCGCGCCGAACCCGCCGCCGATCGTCTCGTAGTAGGTGAACTCGCCGCGCCGGTCGCCGATGATGAGGTTGTTCATCGTGCCCTGCCCTCCCGCGGGGACGGACTCGGGGACCGCGTGCGCCAAAGCCGTTAGGGTGACGTCCATCACCCGCTGACTCGTCTCGACGTTGCCGCCGACGACCGCCGCGGGGGGCGTGGGATTGAGCAGCGAGCCTTCCGGTGCCGATATCGACACCGGCTCGTAGCAGCCGTGATTCGGGGGAATCTCCGGGTCGGTGACGGCGCGAACGACGAAGTACACCGCGCTCTTGGCCACCGACAGCGGTGCGTTCAGGTTCCCGGGCACCTGATCGGCCGTCCCGGCGAAGTCGACGTCGATGGTCGCGCCGTCGATCGTGACGGCCACTTCGATCGGAACGTCGTCGTCGGTCACGCCGTCGCCTTCGAGGATGTCGCTCGCTCGATAGGTACCGTCCGGGAGTTCGGCAAGTTCGGCTTCGACGCGCTCGCGCGAGTACTCTATGACGGCGTCGAACGCGTCGAGCAAGGCGTCGCCGTGTTCGTCCAGTAGTTCCCCGACGCGCTCTTCGCCCCGCGCGTTCGCCGCACGCTGGGCGCGGAGATCGGCCGCTCTCTCGTCCGGCGTTCGGACGTTCGCCCGGATCAACTCCGTTATCGCCTCGTTCGGCTCGCCGCCGTCGACGAGTTTGACTGCGGGCAAGCGGAGTCCCTCCTCGTAGATCTCTCGGGCCCCGGGCGGCATACTCCCGGGCGAACTACCACCGACGTCGGCGTGGTGCGCCCGCGACACCGCGTAGCCGATCACCTCGTCGTCGGGCGCGATCGTCGAGATCAGCGTGATGTCCGGGAGGTGCGTCCCGCCCGCGAAGGGGTCGTTGACGACGAACACGTCGCCCGGCTTCGGATCCTTCCCCAAGACAACCCCGACGGCGTCGGGCATCGCGCCGAGGTGGACCGGAATGTGTTCGGCTTGGGCGATCAACCGCCCGGAGGCGTCGAAGAGCGCAGTCGAACAGTCTTGTCGCTCTTTGATGTTCGGCGAGTAGGCCCCGCGGATGAGCACGTGGCCCATCTCGGTCGCGACGCTCTCCAGTTGGTTTCTGCGAATCTCAAGCGTCACCGGATCGATCGCCGCGTCGCTCACGTTCCGCTCACCTCCGCGGCCAGCGCCCCATCGTCACGCACGACCGCGTTCCAAGCGGGTGGAACGACCACGGTGCTCTCGGTGCCCTCGACGATCGCCGGCCCCTCGACGGTTCGTCCGACAGCCAATCCGTCGCGATCGTAGACAGGTGTCTGACGGGTCCCGTCGGCGAACGTCGCCTCCCGCGAATCCTTCCTCGCGTCGTCGCCACCGGTGTATTCGATATCCGGTTGACGACGTGGGACGGTCGCGCTCACCCGGCAGTTGACGAGGTGAACAGGCTCGTCGACCCGATAGCCGTACGCGGCCTCGTGTGCGTCGGCGAAGCGTTCTCTCAGGTCGTCGGCATCGAAGGTCCTGCCGACGTCGACCGTGAGTTCGAAGCTCTGCCCGGCGTACCTGAGGTCTGCCGAGCGCGTCAGGGTCGCGCGGTCCCGATCGCTGACCTCCGAATACAGTTGGTCGACCAACTCCTCGTATACCTCGTCGACGCCGCCGGGGTCGAGGTCTTCGAGGGGGCGCTGGTAGGTCCGGACCGCGTCGCGCTTTTCGTCTGCCGCGAGGAGGCCGTACGCCGAGAGGACACCCGAGGCGCGCGGGACGAGGACCCGATCCATATCGAGCCCGTCCGCGATCGAGATCGCGTGCATCGGGCCCGCGCCCCCGAACGCGACGAGCCCGAACGTCCGCGGATCGAACCCGCGTTCGACCGTCACCGAACGGATCGCGCGCGTCATATTTGCGTTCGCGACGCGATAGACGCCGCGGGCGGCATCCAGCGCCCCGTCCATTCCCGCTTCGTCGGCGAGGTCAGAGAGGGCGTCGAAGGCGGCCTGCTCGTCGAGCGATAGCTCACCTCCGAGGCTGGTGCTGGCCCCGATGTAGCCGAGGACGAGATTCGCGTCTGTCACCGTCGGGTCGGTGCCGCCGTTGCCGTAGCAGGCAGGGCCCGGATCCGCGCCGGCCGACTGCGGGCCGATTCGGAGCGCCCCGCCCGCGTCGACCCACGCGATCGACCCGCCGCCCGCGCCGACGGTCTCGATGTCGACCATCGGCGTCTTGATCGGTCTGCCGTTGATGACGCCGTCGGTCGAGCGTTCGGCCTCGCCGTCGCGGACGAGGCTCACGTCGCTGGAGGTCCCGCCCATATCGAACGTGACGAGGCCCTCATCCTCCTCGCCCGCCATCGCGCTCGCGCCCACGACGCCCGCGGCGGGTCCCGAGAGCACGGTCGAAACGGCGGTTTTCCTGACGGTGTCGGCGTCGGTGGTGCCACCGTTCGCCTGCATAATCTGCGGCTGGGGGATCCCGCGCTCGTTCGCCCGGTCGGTGAGGTGGCTGACGTACCGGTCTATCGCCGGGCGGACGTATGCGTCCACGGCCGTCGTCGACGTCCGCTCGTACTCGCGGAACTCCGCGAGCACCTCGTGTGAGGCGGATACGGGGACGTCGAGTTCGTCTCTGAGTACGCTGACGACGCGCGCTTCGTTCTCCGGGTGCGCGTAGGCGTGCAGTAGTGAAACCGCGACCGCCTCCGCGCCGGTATCGCTGATCTCCTCGGCGATCGTGCGCACCTCGTCGGCGTCGACCGGCCGTTCGATCCCGTCGGCGGTCGCGCGCTCGGACACCTCGAAGCGCCGACGACGTGGGACGATCGGGGACCGCTTTTCTGCGTCGAGGTCGTACAGCGACGGTCGGTCCTGCCGCCCGATTTCGAGGACGTCGCGAAAGCCCTCGGTGGTGACGAGCGCGGTCTTCGCGCCGTCGTCTTCGAGGAGCGCGTTGACGGAGACGGTCATCGCGTGGGAGAACGCGGTCAGCGTCTCGGGGTCGATCCCGGCCTCCTCGCAGGCCTTCTCGATCCCGGCCAGCACGCCCTCGCTTTGCTCTTCGGTACTCGGGACTTTCGCGGTCACGAGTTCGCCGTCGCACAACAGCGCGACGTCAGTGAACGTGCCGCCGACGTCGACGCCGATCGGTCGCCGATCCATTCAGGCCACCTCGACGCCTGTGCCGGTCACTTCGAGAGGTGCTCGCGTGGCTTCCGCACTGACGACCCGATTACCTCGCATAGTCGGTGTCCTTCCCCGATCGACTTATATTGTGTTATCGTATCACTCGCGAGTCTTCGCTTACTTGATTGGGAGTCATCGCTCACTGGTCGCAGACCCTCGCAATGGCCGACAGTATGAATACCGCGTAGGACACACTGTGCTAACAGTTGTGTCACTGTGTCAGTTCCATCGTGAGGGTGTGCTGCTTCGAGGCAGTCACCATCGGATCGCATCCCGTCCACCCGTGATGGTGACGCCAGCACACGAGAATCGATGAACAAACAATCACTCTACTTCACCGCTCCGTACGAGACTTCCATCAGGCAGTCGACCGTCGACGTCGGCGATGGGGAACTGCTCGTCGAAACGAGTGTGTCGTCCGTTAGCGCCGGGACCGAACTGCTCATCTACCGCGGCGAGGCCCCGGCGGAACTCCCCGCCGACAAAACGCTCGACACGCTCGACGGCAACCTCTCCTTTCCGTTGCGGTATGGCTACGCTGCGGTCGGCGAGGTCGTCGCCGTCGGCGAAGCGGTCGACGACGACTGGATGGGTCAATCCGTGTTTGCCTTCAACCCCCACGAGACGCGTTTCTCGATCGCCCCGGAGAACGTGATTCCTGTTCCGGAGGGGGTCTCCGCGAGTGAGATGGCGATCTTCCCGTCGGTCGAGACGGCCACGTCGCTCGTTCTCGACGGCGCTCCGCGAGTCGGCGAGGACGTCGTCGTCTTCGGGGCCGGCGTCGTCGGCCTCTGCACGATCGCGATCCTCTCGTCGTTTCCGCTGGATCGGCTCGTCGTGGTCGAACCGATCGGCGCTCGCCGTGATCGCGCCGAAGCGATGGGCGCAGACGTCGCCGTCGCCCCCGCGGAACTCGACACGGCGCTGGATCTCGATACACACGGCGAGTCCGCTCCCGACCGTTCCCACCCGGCCGGTGCGGACCTGGTGTACGAGCTCTCCGGGCAGCCGCAGACCCTCGACGACGCCGTCGCCGCCGCGGGCTACGACGGTCGGGTCGTCGTCGGCTCGTGGTACGGCAACAACCCGACGACGCTCGATCTCGGGACGTCGTTTCACCGCGATCGGATCTCCGTCGAATCGAGTCAGGTGAGCACCCTCTCTCCGGAGACACGGGGCCGGTGGACGAAGTCCCGCCGCGGGTCCGTCGCGCTGGATAGACTCGCCGCCGTCGACGTCGGCTCGCTGATTACCCACCGGATTCCGTTCTCCGAGGCTCCATCGGCGTACCGCCTTCTCGACGACCGCGCCGAGGGGGTCCTTCAGGTCCTCCTCACGTACGACTGACACTTCACGATCGATACGATGTCTGGCACTGAACCCACAAACGCGTACGAACTGACCGTCACGAGAGACTTCGTCGCACAGCACTTTCTCACCGTCCCCGACCCGGGTCCCGAGGGCGAGGTCCACAGCCACCACTTCACGGTCGAACTCCGGTTTTCGGGGCCGCGCCTCGGCGAGTTCGGCTATCTGGTCGACATCGACGCGGTCGAGGAGATTCTGGATTCGCTCGAAGGCCGCTATCGGGACGCGCTGCTCAACGAACTTCCCGAGTTCGAGGGGCTGAATCCGAGTATCGAACACTTCGCTCGCCTGTTCGGCGACCGCGTGGAAGACCGCCTCGGGGACCCAACGCCGACGAGGCTGACCGTCCGGATCTGGGAAGACGACGTCTCTTGGGCCAGTCATAGCCGTCGACTCGCCGAATGACTCACGCACGACCGCGGTACTTGGAATCGAAGCGCTCCGTCGACGCGCGATCGCGCGCGCCGCGGGTCCGCGATAGACTGCTTGCGGAACTCCCGGCCGATCCGGAGATCCTCGAAGCGGGTTGTGGAACCGGTGTGACGGTTCCGCAACTGCTCTCTTGGGGTATCGACGCGGGGCAGTACCGCGGGATCGACACCGACGAGCGGATCGTCTCGTTCGCTCGTCGCGTTCGCCCGGCGGCGCTCCGCTGGGCCGGGCACGACGTGACGGCGACCTCTGCGGCCGCGCTCTCGGACGCTGACCGTCCTACCGCAGACACCGACTTCGCCGTCGCCGACCTCGCGGTCACCTTCGAAACGGGCGACGCGCTCGACGCTCTCGAATCGAACGCCGGCGTCGATCTCGTCGTCGCCCAATCGTTCGCGGATCTGGTTCCGTTGCCGCGGTTCGTATCCGCCATCGAGTCTGCACTTCGACCCGGGGGACTCGCCTACCTCCCTCTCACGTTCGACGGCGGGACGATATTCCAACCGGACCACCCGGCGGACGAGGCGGTCGAACGCGCCTACCACGCGGCGATGGACGACGCGCCGGGACGGGACGTGCGCGCGGGGCGACATCTGGCCCACCGGTTTGGCAACGGGGATGGGGAACTCCTCGCGATGGCCAGTTCCGATTGGGTAGTCCGCCCACGCGGCGGGGGGTACGCGGCCGACGAACGGTACTTCCTCGCGCAGATCCTCGGATTCGTCGAAGAGACACTTTCGGAGAGCGGCGAAGCCCCCGCCCAGTTCGACTCGTGGCTTTCGACGCGGCGGGCGCAACTCGACGCCGGCACCCTCCTCTACGTCGCCCACCAGTACGATCTGCTCTATCGCGCGCCGTAGCAGATCCAACCCGTATTCTCCGCCCCGATATCGTAGTGCTTCTCTCCGCGTAACCGACTCCGATACACCCGTCTCGTACTGGCTATACTGATAACAAATCTAATATATACGATAATCTACGTTTATACTATAATTAGCAGTAAAAACAGTTCTAAATCTATTTAGACGCAATTTTAACACAAAATGAAGATGATGAATACTAATAATAGATAGAAAATTAACCCTTTGTACCCTATAAAATTCTAGCCTACTGAACGGGGACAATCACTGATTTTATGCGCGCAACACGGGCAACTTTTTATCAGCTTCCAACGACTGGAGGAACGAACGCAATGCGACATACTCCCGGCACGTTCTCTATCGCCGCATACGACCCAGCTACCGACACCTTCGGTGCCGCAGTGACGACCGGGACAGTCGCGGTCGGCGCGACGTGCCCGTACGTGAGCGCGAACGCGGCGGCGCTCACGCAGGCATTCACGAAGACAGAACACGGCCGCGACGCCGTCGAGCGGGTCGACTCCGGAGACCGGATCGACGAGGCGTTCGAGGCACTGCTCGCGGCCGACGAGTACGCGCCATATCGACAGGTCCACGGCGTCGACAGCGAAACGACGTTCGCCTTCACCGGAGAGGAGTGCAGCGAGTGGGCCGGCCACCGCATAGGCGATCGGTACACCGTCGCGGGCAACATCCTCGCCGGACCCGGCGTCCTCGACGCCGCAGCCGACGCCTACGAGTCCACTGATAGGGATATGGCCGAACGGCTGGTCTCCGCGCTCGAAGCGGGGGAGCGCGCGGGCGGCGACGATCGCGGCGAACTCAGCGCGGCGATTCTCGTCCACGCGCCCGAGCCGGAGTTCTATCACAACCTTCGAGTCGACCGTTCGGAGACTCCGGTTTCGGACCTCCGTGAGCTCTTGGACGCGGCTCGCGAGGCGAAAGAGCGCGTTCGAGCGGAGACGGACGAGATGTTCGACGACTACCCCGAGGAACTGCTGAATTTCGGCGTGAAATACTGAACGTCTGCGTCACGTACTGAGTTTCGACGCCGAGTACCGAACTTCGGCGTCACGCCGTCGACGTCGATTCAATTGCTGAAAACGAATGGTCGACCGATGCGTGCGGGTTCAGTCCGTCTCGGCCGTCTCGGCCGGCTCTGCGCCCGGCGCTCTCTGTTCCCTTCCGATGAACGAGTCGCGCTCGCTCATCTCCTCGATCGAGAGGTGACAGGAGATCTGATGGTCGTCGCCGACGGCCTCCAGTTCGGGCACGTCCGTCTCGCAGACGTCACCGATTTTCTTCGGGCAACGCGTCTGGAACGGACAGCCCGAGGGCGGATCGATCGGACTCGGGACGCTGCCTTCGAGGAGGATCCGATCCGTCTTCCGGTTCGGGTTCGCGTGCGGCACCGCCGAGAGCAGACTCTCCGTGTAGGGGTGGAACGGCGCGGAGAAGACGTCGCCGATGCGGCCGAACTCGGCGATCTTCCCGAGGTACATCACGGCCACGCGATCGCAGATGTGGCGGACAACGCCGATGTTGTGCGAGATGAACAGATAGGAGATGTCCGTCTCGGCTTGGATCTCGTTGAGCAGGTTGAGGATCTGCGCCTGCACGCTCACGTCGAGCGCCGAAACCGGCTCGTCGCAGACGATGAGCTTCGGCTCGACGGCCAGCGCGTGGGCGATAGCGACGCGCTGCTGTTGGCCGCCGGAGAACTCGTGGGGGTACTTGTTCGCGGCTGACGCCGAGAGCCCGACGCGCTCTAAGAGCTCACCGACGCGCTTACGCTTCTCCTCGCCGGTCGCGATGTCGTGTCGTTCCATCGCCCGGCCGATGATGCGACCCACCGGCTTCCGGGGGTTGAGCGAACTGTGCGGGTCCTGGAAGATGATCTGCATCTCCCGTCGCAGACTCCGGATCGCGCCGGAGCCGAGGTCGTGAATCGGCTCGCCCTCGAAGTACACCTCGCCGTCGGTCGGCTCCAACAGTCTGAGCACGGTGCGGGCGACAGTCGACTTCCCGCAGCCCGATTCGCCGACCAGTCCGACGGTCTCGCCGGGGTAGATGTCGAAGCTCACGTCGTCGACGGCCTTGACGTAGCGGCGCTCGACCGACGGCAGCGCACCGCCGTCCCACGAGAGCCGGACGTTTCCGAGGATTCCTTCGCCCGCGCTGAAGTACTTCTTCAGGTTGCGGACCTCGAAGAGCGGATCGCCGGAGCGGTCGATCTCCGCTCGCCCCCCGCCCGATTCCGCGGCCGTGCTCTCGGAGAGATCGAGATCGTCCGCGTGGATGCAGGCGGCTCGCGAGGTGTCGTTTCCGACGCTCTCTAGGGTCGGGTCGCCGCCCTTGTGACACGCTTCCGTCGCGTGCGGACACCGCGGGGCGAAGTTGCAGCCGCTCGGGAGGTCCGAGAGGTCGGGCATCGCCCCGTCGAGCGTCGGCAGTTCGTCGTAGTCGGTCTCGACCTCCGGAATCGAATCGATCAGCGCCCGCGTGTAGGGATGTCGCGGCCGCTCGAAGAGATCGCCCAACGCCGCCGTTTCGACGAGGTTCCCCGCGTACATCACGCCGACGTGGTCACACGTCTGCGCGACGACGCCGAGGTTGTGCGTGATCATCAACACGGCCGTATTCTCGCGCTCCTGCAACTCGTTGAGCAGTTCGAGGATTTTCGCCTGCGTCGTGACGTCGAGCGCGGTCGTGGGCTCGTCGGCGATGATCAGATCCGGTTCGCAGGAGAACCCGATGGCGACGAGGACGCGCTGGCGCATCCCGCCGGAGAACTCGTGCGGGTAGTCGTCGATGCGCTCTGCGGCGTCGGGAATGCCGACGTCGTCCATCGATTCGATCGCGAGTTCGCGCGCCTCTGACTTCGAGACGCTCTGGTGTCGACGGATCGTCTCGATGATCTGCTCGCCGACCGTCATCACGGGGTTCAACGAGGACATCGGGTCCTGCGGGATCATCGCGATCCGGTTCCCGCGGATGTCGCGCATCTGCTTTTCGGACTTTTCTAAGAGGTCCTCGCCGTCGAAAACGACTTCCCCGTCCGTGATCTCGCCGGGGTGGTCGATCAGGCGCATAATCGAGCGCGCGGTGACCGACTTGCCCGCCCCGGACTCACCGACGAGGCCCATCGTCTCGCCGCGATCCAGCGAGAACGACACGCTGTTCGAGGCGACGACTGGGTCCTCCTTCGTTCGGAACTCGGTTCGAAGCCCGCGCACGTCGAGGAGGGGTGCCTCTGCATCCGCCGATTCCTCGATGCGGTCAGCGGGCGCTGCGTTCTCGGGTCGTTGCGCGCTCATTCTATCGCCTCCACCTTCGGGTCGAGGACGTCGCGGAGGCCGTCACCGAGCATATTGAAGCCGACGACGGCGATGCCGATCGCCAGCGCCGGGAACAGGAGCATCCACGGAGCCGTCTCCATGAACCCCCGGCCCGTGTTGATCATCAGCCCCCACGAGGGTCGCGGTGGCTGCGCACCGAGGCCGAGGAAGGAGAGACTCGCTTCCGCGAGTATCGCGAACGAGATGTTGAGCGACCCTTGGACCAGAATCGGTGCCATACAGTTGGGGAACACCTCGCTGAAGACGATTCTCGTGTCGGTCTCGCCGCGGGCGACAGCCGACTCGACGTACGCCTCGTTGCGCTCGGCGAGTGCCGCGCTCCGCGACACCCGGGCGATGTACGGCGTGTAGACGAACGCCAGCGCGATGACGACGTTCACCAACTCCGGCCCCAACACGACGAGGAGCGTCAGGGCCAACAACACCGGCGGGAACGCCATCGCGGCGTCCATCACCCGCATTATGATCTCGTCTGTCAGACCGCCGGCGTACCCCGATATCACGCCGACCACGGCTCCAACGAGAAGCGCGCCGGAGATCGCCCCGAAGCCGACGTACAGCGAGATTCGGCTCCCGAGGACGACGCGACTGAAGATGTCGCGCCCGAGGTCGTCGGTGCCGAAGGGGTGTTCGACGGACGGCGCTTGCGTCCGATCTTCGATGCTCGTCTCGTTCATTCCGTACGGGGCGATGAACGGCGCGAAGACGGCGACGACGATCAACGAGACGACGATGATCAGTCCGACCATCGCCTTCGTGTTCGAGCGGAACTTCCGCGCGAAGTTGTCGATGCGCTCTTTTTGCGATTCCGAGAGGAAGCCGTCGTCCTCTCCGGTCTCGTCGCGGTGCTGTTCGACGGCCATTACTCGTCACCTCCGTATCGGATCCGCGGATCGAAGTACGCGTACAACAGGTCCGCGGCGAAGTTCGATATCATATAGATCAGTGCAACCACGATGATGCAGCCCTGAATGAGCGGGATGTCGCGGCTCTGAATCGCTGTCAACGTCAACCGCCCGATGCCGGGCCAGAAGAACACCTCTTCGAGCACGACGACGCCGCCGAACGCGTAGCTGAACTGGAAAGCGATGACGGTGATGACCGGGATCACCGCGTTCTTCAGCGCGTGTCTGAGTACGACGACTCGTTGGCTCATTCCCTTCGCGCGTGCCAGTTTGATGTACTCCGCGCTGAGCACTTCCAGCATCGAGGACCGCGTCATCCGCATGATGTAGGCGGTGAGGGCGAAGCCCATCGCGCTCGCCGGGAGTACTAACTGTCGCAGCGACGCCACGAGGTTCTCGGTCGGCGACGTGTAGCCGCCCGTCGGGAAGATGTTGAACCAGACGGCGAACACGAGAATGAACACCAGTCCCCACAGGAAGATCGGCATCGAAATACCGATGAAGGCGAACATCGACGCGGTAACGTCGGGCGCTTCGTTCTGGTTGATGGCCGCGTAGACACCGAGTGGAATGGATAGTGCCACGGCGATGAGCGTCGCGGTCACCGCCAAGAGCAGCGACCGGGGAAGCCGCTCGGCGATGAGCGCCGCAACGGGTTCACTGAAGCGGAGCGACTCGCCCATATCGCCTCGGAGGAGTCCGAACACCCAGTCGAGATACTGGATGTACAGCGGTCGGTTGAGGCCTAACTGCGCTTGGAGCGTCGCGATCGACTCCTCGGTCGCGTTCGGTCCCAAGATGACGAGTGCGACGTCTCCGGGGAGGATATTCGTGACGGCGAACGCGATAAGCGTCACTAAGAACAGTGTGACCGCCATAAATCCGACGCGCCGTAAAACGTAATTATACATCGATAGCCTTCGATGAGTTACCTGTCGAGCCAGTTGTCAGAGAACTGCAGCGTCGATCCGTCCGGCGCGCCGATGTCACCCTTGTACGGTGGTGCGGCGGCGTACAGACTGGGCTGCCACCATAGGAAGAGATGCCCCGCACGCTCCTCGTGGAGGACCTCCGTCGCTTGGTGGTACAGATCGGCCCGCGCGTCGTCGTCGTACAGCGTTCGGGCCTCTTCCACCAACTCGTTGTAGTCCTCGTTGACCCAGTTGGTGAAGAAGAACGCCCCGTCCGGGTGGAGGAACTTGTAGAAGGATACGTCGGGGTACCACAGCGCGAGGTAGGAACTCGTCGTCGCTTGGAAGTTCTGGTCGGTGAAGACGTCCGAGAGCCACGAGTTCCACGTGATCTGCTGGATCTCCAGATCGATCCCGGCCTCCGCGGCGTCGTCCGCGATGACTTCGGCCGCCTGCACCTGCGTCGGATACGACTGCGGGATCTTGAACGTCGCGGAGTAGCCGTCGGACATCCCGGCGGCGTCGAGGTGCTCCTGCACCTTGTCGAGGTCGCGCTCGCGGGGGCCGAGATCCGGGTGGACCCACGGGCTACCGGGCGCGGCCGGTGAGGCAGTCGTCTGCCCGGTGCCGTACAGTGCCGCCTCGGCGACGCGCTCCTTGTCGATGGCGTAATCGAGTGCGAGGCGTGCGTCCTTGTTGTCGAACGGTTCCCGGTCGCAGTTCAGTCCGAGGTAAACGAGCGATTTGGGGAACTGGCTCTCGAAGCGAGCCTCGGGGTTCTGCTCGACCGTCGCGACGTCCTTCGGCGCGACACCGTTGATGAAGTCGTACTCGCCGGCTTGGAACGACTGGAGCCGGACGCTCGAATCGGGGATCTCGCTCTTGACGATCGTGTCGATGAACGGCCCGTCCTCGTCGGACGCGCCCCAGTAGTCCTCGTTGCGGACCATCGTGAACGAGGTCTCGATCTCGCGCTCCTCGAACTTGTAGGGACCCGTCCCGATCGGCTCTTCGACCATATCCTTCTGGGCGTTCTCAGCGGGCATCACCGACAGTTCCGCCGTCGCCATCTTCGCGAGGAAGGGCGCGAACGGCTCCGTGAGCTGAATCTCGAAGGTGTAGTCGTCGGGTGCGCGGAGCTCCTCGACGCGGTCGAAGAAGCCGGTCGCGAGGTAATCACCGTTCTGCACGCGCTCGTACGTCGCGAGCACGTCCTCGGAGGTCATCTCCTTGCCGTTGTGGAAGGTGACGCCCTCCCGAAGCTCGAACGTCAGCAGCGTGTTGTCTTCGGACTGTTCGAACGACTTCGCGAGGTGCGGTTCGATCGAGTAGTCGTCCTGCAGCGCGACGACCTCCTCGTAGATGTTCTCGAGGACGCGCTTGGAGGCCGCGGAGGTGTCGATATGTGGATCGAGACCCTGCACCGGGACTGCGCCGCCCCAATTCAGCGTCCCGCCCTGTTTCGGATTCCCTGAGGATTCCGTGTCAGTGCCGGAATCGCCACCGCCGTCGCCGCTCCCGTCACTTGAGCCCGAGTCACCGCCGGAACTCCCCGAACATCCTGCGAGCGCCGCCGCACCCGTCGCCGCCGCGGTACCGAGGAACGTCCGCCGACCCACACGTCCCGTCCGGCTACTGCTGTCCATAGTTGACTCTACCTCCTTGCCATTCTCTTGCATATGCCTCGCCAGATGCTACACTATTATATAAATATTTCGCAAATGACGACGTGAGACCGAGATCTCCGCAAACGCTAGGCGATACTATAAAATATGAGAAGGTAGATTCGGCAGGTACGCGCTATGCAGATCAACCAGCAGCGACTCCGCAGTGACATCGAGTCAAACGCGGAGTTCGGAGCCATCCCCACCGACGAGGGCCGCGGCCGGACCGTTCTCACCGGCAGCGAGGCCGATCGGCGGGCGAGGGAATTCTTCTGTGAACGACTCCGTGATGCCGATCTCACGATCTCGATCGACGAAGTCGGAAACATCGTCGGCCGGTGGGTGCCCGAGAGCGCCGACCCGACCGCCGCAGCCGTGGCGACCGGGAGCCACTTGGATTCGGTCCCGGAGGGAGGTATTTTCGACGGCCCACTCGGGGTCTATGCGGGACTCGAAAGCATCCGAGCGATGCAGGACGCCGGCGTCGAACCCGATCGACCCATCGAGGTCGTCTCCTTCACTGAAGAGGAGGGTCAACGGTTCGACGGTGGCCTGATCGGTTCGGCGGTCGCGACGGGGAATATGACCGTCGAGGAAGCTCTCGATCTCGAAGATGCCGACGGCGTTCCCCTCGGTGACGCACTCGCGGATATCGGATACCGCGGCGACGGTCGAATCGATGCCGCCGGGTGGGACGCGTGGATCGAACTCCACATCGAACAGGCCGAGCGGTTGGTCGACGCGAACGCCGCTGCGGGTGTCGTGACGAGCATCGTCGGCCTCTCGCGGTGTCTGATCGAGGTGACCGGCGAGGCGGATCACGCCGGATCGACGCTGATGGACGACCGATCGGACGCGCTCGCGGCCGCCAGCGAGTTCGTCTTGGACGTCGAGCGGGCGACAAACGAGCGGCGATCGGTGTCCGAATCCGCGGTCGCCACCGTCGGCAAACTCGACGTCTCACCGAACGCACCGAACGTGATCCCGGGGCGCGTGTCGCTCACGCTCGACGTCCGTGACGTCGACTACGGCTCTATCACGCACGTCATCGACGCCGCGCGAGCGAGTCTCGACCGAATCGAAGCGGACAGAGCCGTCGACACGTCGCTCGAACACCCGTGGGATCGTCGCCCGATGGAGATGAGCGAGCGGTGTCGAGACGCGCTTCACGCCGCTGGAGAGACCGCCGCACTCGACACGATCGACCTCCACTCGGGGGCCGGTCACGACACGATGCACGTCGCTGACGTGACCGATGCCGCGTTGCTCTTTGCACCGTCCCGAGACGGTATCTCCCATAACCCGCTCGAATGGACCGGCTGGGACGACTGTGCGGACGCGACGCGGGTACTCGCTGGCGCGCTCGCACGGTTGGCAGAAGCGTAACGGACGTTTCGATGTCGGTGGGTTCGACGCCGACGACTGCCCGCCCGTTTTTCTCCGTTTGTTTTTCACCCGTCCATCATTTCACCGGAATTTATTCCTTCATATGTGAACAGCACGCTATGCTAGTAGCACGGCGGTTCTCTCGCAGGTATTCCGCTTTTATCTCCGCTATATTCATCGAGAAACCGTGTTTATGCGGGCTACAGACGCCAATATCGAGATTACTGTCGACTGCCGTTGGTGAAATACAAACAACTATGTTGCTCTGGATTCGAGGGAGAGTATGACGGACGAAGGGCCGACCGGTTCGCCGCGGACCCTACAGACAGTGTCCCGCGCGTTCGACATCATTCGGGCGTTAGAGGAGTTGGACGGTGCCGGTGTGACGGAGTTAGCGGACGCTCTGGACCTCTCGAAGAGCGTCGTGTACAACTACCTCAGCACGCTCCGTGCGGAGAAGTTCGTCGTCAAAGAGGGCGATACGTATCAGCTGTCGCTGCAGTTTCTGCTCGTCGGCGAGTACGTTCGATATCAGAACACGCTCTACCGGATCGGAAAGCCCGAACTCGAGGAGTTGGCCGAAACGACCGGCGAGTTCGCCCATCTCGCCACCGAACAACACGGGCTTGGTGTCAATCTCTACAAGGTCAGCGGCGACAAGGCCGTCGGCAGCGATTATCAGGTAAACAAGCTGCAGCGCGCGGACTATCTCCACTTCTCTGCCACGGGTAAGGCGATTCTGGCCCATCTTCCACGCGAACGGGTCGAGTGGATCGTCGACAACTACGGACTCCCGGGAAAGACCGACTCGACGATCACCGACCGCGACGCCCTTTTCGAGGAGCTGGATACGATACGTGAACGCGGCTATTCACTCAACGACGAAGAGGAGATCACCGGGTTGCAAGCCATCGGTGCGCCGATTACGAACCGTCACGGACGCGTTCTCGGATCGATCAGCGTTTCCGGTCCGGTGCGTCGGATGAAGCGGCCAGAGTACCACGACCAACTGATCGAGGAGGTCGTCAACACCGCAAACGTCATCGAGGTCAACATCAATATGGAAGAGACCGACGACGAGTTCCCGACGTTCAGCTAACTCTGCATGAAGTCGATACTAGTAACGACTGTACACGTGTTATTTCATTTTTCTTGGACAATACGCGACCTCACGCTTTGTCTGCTACAGCTCGGTGCATCCGCTGCGCTAACTCCCGATGATTTCGGCGTAAATACATCAATATAATATAATTAAAAGTCTAATTACAATATAGATTATGGATTTGAAAAATGCTATCAGCGGCAAAATACCCTTAATAGCCACTCAAATTTTATGATAGCTTCGCACTCCCGAAAACATACTAGATATATTATATAACCTATTTATTTATATAATAAATGTTTATATTCCGGTCTTGTTTGCTAGTAGGTGATGCCTACCGCGACGATCCGGGTGATCCGGGGCCTTCGCTGGTACTTAACAAAACCGCACTCTGCTGTGGTTCGGAAGTATGTTGCGAACGAATCTGCGTGCCGATAGACGGCCGCAGTCACAGACCGGAGGCGCGTTGTTCACTCTCTCAGATCGTCTGGGGGCGTCTTCGCACCGATGACGCGTCCGATAGCGCTGAGAAACGGCCGTGTCGTCACGCCGGATGCCGTTATCGACCGCGGTCGGGTGGTCATCACGGCTGATCGGATCACCGATGTCGGTGACGACCGTGGGCCGATATCCGGCGTACGGTCCATCGACGTCGAGGGACGACTCGTCCTCCCGGGACTCATCGATCTCCACGGTGACGATATCGAGGGGCATCGTTATCCGCGCTCCGGTGCGCCGGTCGACGCACAGACGGCACTGCTCTCCGCGGATCGAACGAATCTGTACAACGGGGTGACGACGAAGTTCCACGCCGTCGCGTTCGAGGAGTCGCCCGAGGCGGATAGATCGTACGACGACGCCAGAGCGATCGCTCGCGAGATCGACACGGCTTCGTACACCCTCGCCGACAACCGTTTTCACGCCCGATGTGAACTCGACCCCCGGAGTATCGAAGCCGTCGAACGCGTGGCCTCGACCCGTTCTGTGGACCTCTTATCGGTGATGCACCACGCTCCCGGCGAGGGACAGTTCGATCGAGCGCAGTTCGAGACGCATTACCGGGAGAACCGCGAGTGGTCGACAGAGGCCATCGGCCAGATCAGTTCGACGCGATCGCTTCGCTCCCAGTCGGAGCGTGACGAACTCCTCGGGCGAGTGGCGTCGCTTTCGAGGACACTCGACGTACCCGTAGCCTCGCACGACGACGAGGGCAGCGCGGCCGTGGACCGCGCGGCGAACGCCGGTGTGACGATCAGCGAGTATCCCCTGACGCTCGAGGCTGCCCGTCGCGCCGCGGACTGCGGGCTGGTCACTGCGATGGGCGCGCCGAATCTCGTTCGCGGTGAGAGTCTCTGGGACAACCTTTCGGCCCGCGAGGCGATCGACGAGGGGCTCGTGGATATTCTCTGTGCGGACTATCACCCCCCGTCTCTCCTCGCTGCGGCCCTCACAGACACCGGGGAACCCCTCTCTGTCCGGGTGAACCGCGTGACGAAAAACCCCGCCGAGGCGGTCGGACTCGACGACCGGGGACGGCTCGAACCCGGCACGCGAGCCGACGTGATCGTCGTTGATCCGGCGTCACCACCGACGGTGTCGTATGCCTTTGTCGCTGGATCACCGGTGTTTGCGGCGGGCACGACACCGGTTTCGACGCGGGCGACGGATCCCCTACGGCTCCTCGGTCCCGGGTCCTGATCCCTTCCGCAGTCTCGTTTCTCGCCTCTCTCATCCGTCAGCTAGTTTGTTGTCGGGACTAAGGTGTGCAGAGGGATCTTCGTGCCGTCGCTGGCTGGTTTACCGTTCGACGACCGTAGCGCTGCGGTCGACTCGGATCCGTGCGATACTTGGACTCGAAAAATTGCCCGTGAACCCGACGCATCGTGTGGGGGCCAGTGAAGGGGGTGGGGGGTGACCGTCGGGCATTCCGGGCACTCGTGTACACACGGTCCACTGCCTTCGTTATCGCCCCGTTAGCTACTAGTTGTCACTACCTACCAGTTGGCGGCTACACGCGTCCCTCTCGAACGTGTCGGCGCGAACGGTTCCGTCGAGCGTAACCGACCATTCGATCCATCCGGAACTCGGTACCCGTCGATGAACGACCGCCCGTTCTGTTACCTCCCACATAACCAAGACCGTAATCGGCAATCGGGGTGTGTATGCCAGAACGAAGGTACACGATGGACACGACCCGGCAGTGTGAACGGTGTGGTGCCGCAGTCAGCAAACAGTTTGTCCGCGTCTTTGGCTTGGACAACACGGTTCACGGGTGTCTCAACTGCCTCACCCGTACCGAGCTGGCAGTCGGTGAGGCTGCGACGCGGGCTGAGGCCGAGCGGAACGACCAACGGGGGAGAATCAGATGGCCAACGAGTAGCGCGCCGTAATTCTCTGCTACTCCTCATTCGGTTCTCTCAGCCCACCTTCTTCGAATTTTCTCAACATTCTCTTCCAGTTTTCTCAACATTCTCTTCCAGTCCTCCCACCGTGGGTGCTCGCAACGATGGGACACGCGAGCGTCTTCCGTGTCTCACTCCACGGTGACGCTTTTCGCCAAGTTCCTCGGCTTGTCGATCGCTCGATCGCGGATCTCGGCTGCGTGATAGGCGAGCAACTGCAGGTGGACGTTGGCGAGGGTTCCGGCGAGGTTCGGATCGATATCGGGGTACGACAGGTACTCGTCGACCGTCTCTCTGACCTCACGGGCGGATTCGGGGCCGATCCCGATGACGGGCGCGCCGCGACTCTGCGCCTCGCGGATGTTGTGGAGCGTCCGTTCGTCGTTCCGACCGGTGAAGACGGCGACGATAACCGTGGCGGGCGTCACGAGCGCGAGCGGCCCGTGTTTCAGCTCACCGGCGGCGAACCCTTCGGCGTGTTCGTAGGTGATCTCTTTGAACTTCAGCGCGCCTTCCAGTGCCACTGGATAACCGACGCCGCGGCCGATGAAGAAATACGAGTCCGCATCGGAATACTGCGTCGCCAACCGCGCAGCACCGCCGCCGTTGACGACGGTTTCGACGTGGTCCGGCAGCGATTGCAGCCCCGAAATCCCGCCGTCGGCGCTTTCCGTCTCGTGATCGCTTGCTGCCGGCTTGACGCTCCTCGCTCCGCCGCCGTTCGCCATCGCGACGTCATCCGTCGAACTTTCCGAGAGCCGGTTCGTGGGATTCTCCGGTGTTCCCCTCCCACCGTTGTTTCTCGCCCGTCGGGCACGCAGTCCTGCCCCGTCGGCGTCGAGCCGGTCGGCCAGTAGGGCGATGCTGGCGACCTGTGAGGAGAACGTCTTCGTGGCGGCGACGCCGATCTCCGGGCCCGCGCGGATGAACAGCGCGTCGTCGGCTTCCCGTGCTGCGGTCGAACCGACCACGTTCGTCACTGCGAGCGTCCGCGCCGGAGAGTTATTCGCCGCGCGCAACGAGGCGAGCGTGTCCGCGGTCTCGCCGCTCTGCGTCACGGCGATGACCAGCGTGCGGTCGGTGACGGGCATCGGCTCGTGGGCGAACTCGTTGGCGGGAACCGCCGTTGCCGGGATCCCCCGCCGACGGAGCAGCGTACACCCGTACATTCCCGCGTGATAGGAGGTACCGCAGGCGACGAAGATCACCTCTTCGACCGCCGCGAGCGACCCCGGCGGGAACTCCGAGAGGACGCTCCGTCCGTTCTCGATCCGCCCGTTGATGGTCTGTCGAAGCGAGACCGGTTGCTCGTCGATCTCCTTTCGCATAAAGTGGTTGTACACGCCCTTTCTGGCGTCACCTGCGTTCCAATCGACCGTCTCGATCGGCCGGTCGATCGGATCGCCGCTCAAGTCGGTGATCTTGTAGTCGTCGGCATCGATGACGACGACGTCGTCGTCGTCGAGATACACCACTCGATCGGTGAACTCCAGGAAGGCGGGCACGTCGCTCGCGAGGTAGTTCGTCGTCTTGCCGATTCCGAGGACGAGCGGGGAGCCGCGACGGGTGGCGTACACCTCGTCGTGTCCTTCGACGATCATTCCGAGCGCGTAGCTCCCTTCTAACCGTGCTATCGCCGCTCGAAACGCCGCCTCTGGATCGTCTCCGGAGTCGAGCGCGTCGGCCACGAGGTGAGGGACGACTTCGGTGTCGGTCTCGCTGGTGAAGACGTGACCCCGTTCGCGGAGCTCACTCCTGAGCGCCTCGTGGTTTCGGATGATCCCGTTGTGGACGACGGCGACGCGGTTCGATCCGTCGGTGTGGGGGTGGGCGTTCGCATCCGAGGGCGCACCGTGCGTACTCCATCGGGTATGCCCGATCCCCACGTCGCCGCGCAGCCGATCTTCGTCGAGATCAGTCTCCAACGCGTCAGTCTCTCCCGCACGTTTGCAGACGGCGATCGTTCCGTCGTCCCGGCGTATCGCCACGCCGGCGGAGTCGTAGCCGCGGTATTCGAGGTTCTTGAGCCCGGTCAACAGTTCTCCGAGGGCGTCGCCATCCCCGGCTCGCATAATAATGCCACACATTCTCACACCCTCGCTCTATCGTCGGTTTCGGTACGACTCGTCCGTGACCGTTCAGATCTGCGTTGTGGGACCATACGTTGAGTGAACCGCCCGGAACCGAACCGAAGCGGACGGCTGTAATCGTCTGTACCACTCGGCTTTGTTATGATGAGACACTCGACACGGCCGCCGGTTAGGTGGTCACTGTCGATCGGTCGACAATATTTCGGGAGGTCGCGTGCGCGGTGTCTCAGGAGTCTGTACGGCGGCTATTGAACGTCATTGAGAGCGACACCAGCGGCGACGGATCGGGGAACGTCAGGCGGATTGTCGCTTCCAGTGGTACACCGACAACGCGCCGACGAGAACGAGTGCCGCGACCGCGAGGAACGGCTGTGGGCCTTCGATCAAGACGACGCCGACGTAGAGGACGCCCGCGCCCCCGGCGAGCGCCCCGTAGTACTTCGGCCACGGTGATCCCGTGTCGACCTCTCGTTCGAGGTACGTGTGATACCGCTCGCTCACGGCCCCGCGCTTTACCGTCCCGCGATCCTTATCGAACTCGATCGCCTCCGCGTCGTCCATCTTCGGCAAGTGACACTGATACAGGCCGACGTACACGCGCTTTCGCTCCTGTGCGTTGAGCGCTTCCGGCGGCTTTTCGTTCTCGATCCCGCCGATGTGCTCCGCGAGGTCGCTCAGTGTCGTCTCTCCCCCTCGCTCTTCCAGCGCCTGCATCACTAACCGTCGCCGACGGTTTCTGAGCACGTCGAAGATGACGTCGAGTGACGGCCCCTCTCGGTGGTCGCCTCCGTCCTCGGCCGCCCCTTCTGTTGGTTCTGCCTCGGTCCCACTCCGTTCTTCTTGTTTTTGTGTTGAAACGCTCATAGGACATCACTCGTCACTGGCGGACAACTGCGGGAACTCGGTTCAAGCGTCCCGTTGGCCGCTGTGTTGGTGCCATCGTCAACTGATGACCGTTGGCACGTGGCGACGGAAGCACCTCTTGCGACCCCTTGGCGATCCATAGCTGTACCGCTGTGCGCCATCGCGTCACTGACGGCGGTTGACCGCTTCCGCGCGGACAGCATTCCAACTCGGTGACTACCCATCCGCGACATGAGCCGGATACGGTCGATGGGCCCATTCGGTGGATGCCACTCTCCCGTCGGTCGCTGACAACACACCCTCCCTCGATTTGTGGTAGTCAGTTGCATATGGTTGGATCGCGTTCGTTTATGACAGTCTTTTCGTCTCTATGGGATCCATATTTGATCCTGTCCCCATAGGTGTTCTTTGCGTGACAGGCGTATTATTACGAAGCACAATATTAAAACCACCTGACTTTTTTGCTGATTATTTCTCCCGTATTGAAGTGCTACTTCGGTTCGTCGCGATATTTTTACTCTCGTTGGCGATCGGTGTCGAATGCGGTTCAGTTCCTCAACACGCGATATGTGGTTCGTTCCTCAGTCCTCTCCGGCCGCGCGTTCCGCTCCGGCTCGGCTCTTTCGATCGTAATCACCCGAACGATTTCGCATCCTGACCGTAGCTCGTCGCTACCGTCGGTAATCGGAGTACTACAAACTGGTTCGTTCTCGTTCGCTTCCGCGTGATCGAACTGCCCGCCTGCACGCTGTACTACTGGCCCTCGTCCGACGATATTGGCACGCCACAACTCGGCGCTATCGGTGGAACGGACGGCGTACCGACGGAGGCTGTCGTCTTCCCGCGGCTCGCTATCGTCTTCTCGAGGCTCGCTTCGAACCCATCGGTCCGAGGGCTGCGAACCTAATCGCGATGGATTCTTCCTCGTCACCATCGGGTGCCGACCGCGCGCCTCCTGCGGAGAGATCACCGTGTGGGCCCGTTCCGATGCCGCGTGCGTCCAGCGAACCGCCTGTTGATTCGTCGACCAGCCTGCGGGGACGCGTCGGATCGTGGCTGGATTCGTCCGTCCGCCGGCTCGGCCGGGTTCTCTTCCGGAGGTTCCCGGCATTCGAGGCGCAACTTCGGCTCGCTCGATCGCTGTACGCCGACTTCACGGTGCGTTTCACGACGTGGCGGTACAACCGCCGACATTCGGCTCCCATCGATCCGTATCGCGTTCTGTGGGTCGATCCGGCGCGTATCGTTCGTCTCTCGGAGCCGTCCCCCCGGCCGCGGTTCCGGCGATTCGGCACCGTCGCCGACGGCGACTGGGACCGCTGTGAGGTTCGCTTTCGCGATACCGACGTGTTCCACGCCTTCGAGCGGCACTTCGCGGAGGGCGTCCCGTGGGAGGAAACCGCGTTTTTCGATCGGGTGGTCGCGGAGATCGACGACGGGACGCAGCTGTGGGGGTGTAGCTCTCGATCGGCGTTCCGCGAGCGCTGTGACCGCCTCGATCGGCTGTACGAGTCGATCCGCGAACACGGCTTCCGGAGCCAGCGGCAGCTCGTAGAATCCGGCCTCGACGACCCGATCGGATACGGGCGAGAAACGCTCACAGCACGGATCGTCAACGACGAGATCGCCGTCGACGTCGCGCGCGACGGCGAACTACTGTTTGCGGACGGTCGGAACCGCTTGGCCATCGCGAAGGTCCTCGGCATCGAAGCGGTTCCGGTGGTCGTCTTCCGCCGACATACCGAGTGGGTCGAGTATCGAGATGCCGTCGCGTCGGCTCTCGAAAGTGGGACCGAGCTTCCGGGGCGGCTTCGAGACCATCCGGACCTCGCTCCGCTCGCCGAGCACGCGAGCGACTAGCGCCGGGGGCTGTATTTCGTCGAGGCACCGGTCTCCCTCCGTGACTGCGGCGGCATGACGACGGATCATTCCGCGGTCGAGTCCCTCATTGAAGTCGCTCGGGTCTCTCCCCGGCGTCCCGGCTTCGTCGGTGGGCGACGAGGTCTCCGATCCCCTCCCGAAGCGAGACATCCGGGGCCACACCGAGTCGGTCTCGCAGCCGGGTGCAGTCGGCTCGGCTCTCCCGAATGTCTCCGGGCCGCGCGTCCACGTGTTCGACGCCCGCCGACGTGCCAGTCGCGTCGCGAACGACGTCTGCGAGTTCGTTGATCGAGACCGACTCGCCGGTGCCGACGTTGAACGCGCGTCCCGTGTCCGCCGTGGAGGCCGCGGCGAGCAGCGTTCGCACGACGTCGGCGACGTGAACGAAATCCCTCGTCTGCTCGCCGTCACCGTGGATCACGAGCGGGTCGTCCGCGAACGCGCGCTGCAGGAAGGCGTCGACGACGCCGCTGTAGGGCCCTCGCTGTCCCGGGCCGTAGACGTTGAAGAACCGCAGTACTGCCACCGGGAGATCGTACGCGTCCGCGCACACCCTCGCGTAGGTATCCGCGGCCAGTTTGTCGGCTCCGTACGGCGACAGCGGGTCGGTCGCGGCCGTCTCGTCCACCGGTAGCTCGTCGGGATCCCCGTAGACGGCGGCACTGGAGGCCACCACCACGCGAGCGTCCTCGCGCCGGGCCCGTTCGAGGACCGCCAGCGTTCCGTCGACGTTCACGCGGTGGGACTCGATGGGATTCGAGACGGATTGTTCGACGCTCACGACGGCAGCGAGGTGAAAGACGACGTCGACGTCCGCCATGGCTCGGTCGAGGGCGTCCTCGTTTCGGATATCGGCGCGGAACACCGCCGCGCCGTCGGGGATTTTCGACGGCTCGCCGGTCGAGAAATCGTCGAGGACGCGCACGTCGGTTTCCGGGAGCAAGGCCGCGGTCAGGTGGCTTCCGATGAACCCGGCACCGCCCGTGACGAGTACGGTCGCGTCTTCGAGCCCCGTTCCCGGCGGTCGGCGATCACTCATACCGGTATCGGGCCCGCGTTGGGCTTTGTAAGGCAGCACGTATCGGCTGAATGCGCCGAGTTCGGAGCCGGAGTCGAGCGGTGGCATCCAACTTCCGTGGTGTACCTACATCGCATCGTGGCAAAGCCAACTAACTGTCACGTTCGGTTTTGTGGGTTGGCGTTGTGGAGTGGCCTATGGAGGTCCTGATAACCGACGGGATGATGAAAAAGTCGCTCTCGGTACTCCGATCGGTCGCGCCGATCGCCACCCGAACGGGCGTCGTTTCATCGTACTACTGTTCGATGGCCGGGATATCTCGGTTCGCGGACGAACAGCACCGGGTCAGACGGACCTCGCCGCGCGCGTACGTCGACGGCGTGAACGACGTCGTCGACCGGTTCGGATACGATCACGTGTTACCCGTCGGCGGGTGGACGACCAACGTGTTCTCGGAGCACCGTGACGCCGTCTCCGCCCCCGTCGACGAGGTGTTACCGGCCCCAGAATCAATGCGGATCGCACAGGACAAGTGGCGGAGTTACCTCCTCGCGAAGGCCTTGGACGTCCCCGCGCCGGAGACCGTGCGACTCGATAGCGAGAGCGACCTCGCCGAGGCGATGGAGCTGCAGTTTCCGATCGTCGTCAAAGCGGGGACCGAATCCGTCCCTAGGTACGTCGCCTACGCCTCCTCCGAGACGGAACTGCACGCGTCGTTCGACGAGTACACCGAGCGCTACACCGACGCGCCGCTCGCACAGGAGTATCTCCCGGGTCAAGGCTGTGGGTTCTTCGCGCTGTACCTCGGCGGCGAATCGGCGGGCACCTACTCGCACCGACGGATCCGGGAGTTCCCGCCCTCCGGTGGCAAAAGCGCCTGTGCCGAGTCCATCACCGACGACTCGCTGTCCGAGTACGGGACTCGAATCCTCGACGCGTTGGGGTGGAACGGCCCGGTGATGGTCGAGTTCAAACGCGACGCGGACGGAACCCCGAACCTGATCGAGATCAACCCGAAGTTCTGGGGGTCGCTGGACCTCGCGATCGCCTCCGGCCTAGATTTCCCCGGGGCGATGCTTCGCTATCTCCGCGACGGAACTCGGCCGGACTTCTCGTTTCGGCCTCGGCGATTTCACTGGCCGCTCTCGGGCGACATCCAACACGCGGTGGCCCGCCCCGACTCGATACCCACCGTTCTCGACGATATCGTCTCCCCGCGGACTGCTACCAACCTCTCGGTGCGTGATCCGCTTCCACACCTCGTCGAGGGTGCGAAAGCGGTCGTCTCGCCGTTTCTCGGGGACTGATCGGTGGACCCGAGTGAACCGCACGTGTCGCGCTCGCCGTCACGACGGATTCACGGCCCGCTCGAACACTGATTCGAGCCGATCGAGCTGTCGCTGCAGTCCGATTTCGGCGATCACCTCGCGGCCGTCGGAGCGCTCTCCCGCGCTGACCGTCGCGGCGAGCGCGGCCGCGAGCGTCGCATCGTCATCGCTGACCGTCGAGTGAGCGACCGATTTCAAGCGCTCTGCGAGGTCGCCGACGTCGGTCGCGATCACCGGTACGTTACAAGCCATCGCCTCTTTGACCGTGTTCGGTGATCCCTCCCGATTCGACGTGAGCAACACCGCGTCCGCGGCGTTCATCAACACCGGCATCCGGTTGTGCTCGACGTCGACGGCGACTTGCAGTTCGATCGGTCGGTCGACGCGCTCGCGGGCCGATTCGATCACCCGCTCTGCGCGCTCGAAGTTCTTCACCGGGCGGGAGGGACGATACGGAAAGAGGACTTGGTACGCGTCGTCGGACCACCCCAACTCCCGGCGCGCGGCCGACTGCGGGAGCGGCTGGAACAGGTCGAGGTCGATCCCGTGCGGGATTACGTGAGTCGGGCGACCGAGCCGTGCGGCCATCTCCGGCGACATCACGATCACCTCCTCGGCGAAGCGGGCGCAGCACTGCGAGAGCCACCCGTAGGTGCCCATCAGATCGCTCCCCCAGAGTGAAAGCACGACCGGCAGCGAGGGCTGGATGACTGCCGGCGGGGCGCTGAGCCCGTAGTTCGCGTGTAGTAGGTCGTACTCGCCGAACGAAGCGGCGATCACCCGTGGGTAGTACTTAGCGTACGCCCACGGCGACCGCGCGGACTCCTTCGAGCGACCCGGCACGGCGACCGTGTCGACCGTGTGCCCGCGCGCTCGGAGTCCGTCGCACTGCTGGCGGTAGAACCGCGAATGACTGTTGGTGACGAGGCTGAGTACCCGCATCGAATCACCGCACGAAGCGTTCGTACACGCGTTTTGCGACGTCCATCCGGAGTCCGCTCGTGTTGACGGAGTGATACGGGATCAGATCGCCGCCGAATTTGCTCTTGTATCGGCAGAGCCGTTCGGTGTTGGCCCCGTGGAGGTCGTAGAACCGGACGGTGTCGACCGGCGGGTCGTTGATGACGTCGTCGATCACGTGCCAGTGGAGTAGACTGTTCACGGCGACGCCGTCGTGAACGGTCCGACTGCCGCCCTGCCAGAAGTAGGCGTCTTCGGGCGAGTACAGGACGGTGACGCCGGTGAGAAACCGGCCGCCGCCGTCTCTGACGACGTAGACTCTCGCGTACTCGCCGAGCGCCTCGAACAGATCGCGAACGTACGGCCACGTCTGCGGGAAGGTCTCCCCCTGTTCGGCGTATCGATCCCGCGTGTCCTCGAAGATCCGTTTCACGGCGTCGATTCCCTCTCGCTCGACGCTGAGGTCCATCTCGCGGGCGTCGTTCACTTCGCGACGGAGACTTTTGCTCGCGTCCGTGAGGACGGATTCGGGCTGTTGCTCTTCGAGATCGAGCCGGTACGTGAACCGCGTCCCGACGTCGAAATCGGCCCATCCGAACGGTCTGGGGTCGCAAAACCGTGCGTGACACACCATCGAAAGCAACGTCGTCGGGGCGGCGAGATTCAACTCGTCGATGACGAGTTCGGCGAACGTCTGGTTCACTTTCTCCTGTTTCCGTCGCTTCGGGCTCGCCGGCATCAGGATCGGGCCGAGTCGCGGCACGCCCAACCCCGGCGGCGGCGAGGTCACCAGCCGTCCCACCGCTGGCTCCCTGATGAATACCGGGAGCAGCGCGGTCGGTCTGTCACCCTTGAAGCCGCCGAACAGTTCCATTCTTCCGGGGGTGTGATCGTCGAGGACGGACAGCGCTTCCGGAAAGTGAAACACCTCGAATCCGGTTTTCGGGAGGGCCGAGTCCCACTCAGACAGCGAGAGCCGTTCGAGTTCCATTGGGAGTATCCTCCCGTCTCGGAGGCTTTGTTAACCCGCCCATACTGTCACGCGGTCTGCACACGAGCCCGTGACGGACCGTACAGCCGACGTAACGGCGTATCTTCAAGTAGCAGGCGAACGTACTCTCGGTATGGGCCAAGAAGTACCATTCAAACACGTCAGAGAGACGCTGGAAACACTCGAATACCCGATCGAGCGATCGGCCGCGGCGGCGGAGCTCTCGGACGTGACGCTCCTCTTGGCTGACGGGTCGGAGAACTTCGGCGAACTGATCGAGCAGACGCCGGGCGACACCTTCGAGTCGGCGGCAGATCTCGAATCGGAGCTCCACAACGCGCTGCCCCGGGAGGCTGTCGGCGAGCCGTATCAATCGGAGGGCGACGCCTGATCCGGCGGCGACGCCGGGTGATCGAGCTGCTCGTACAGTTCGCCCGGTGGACCGACCCACGCGTCAAGCTCTAACGCCCGTTCGATCAACTGCCTGTAGATCGGACCGTACGCCGGCGTGTCTTCACAGAAGAACCGCGGGTGCCAGAGCACGCTCATCACCGCGGCGTTCTCCCTCGCTTCGAGCAGGAGCGACTCGACGGTCTCCCGGGCCGAAGACGGATCCCGGCCGACGGGGAGGGCGATCTCCATCAGGGTGAGCGGGAACACGACGAAGGAGTCCTCGAACGGTCTCTTGATTCCGTACCCGTACTGAAACCCGTACTCCACTGAGGAACCCAGCGACGTATCGTAGTCGAGACCGATAGCGGTGTGGTGTTCCCACGTATCGGGTACCGAGAGGTTCAGGTGGTGCTGTCTGATGCCGGTGACCTCCCGCCCCAACACCGATTCGAGCCGTCGCTTCTCCTCGCGGAGCCGTTCTCGGTCACGGTAGGAGTCGTACGATCCGTGGAGTCCGATCTCCCAGCCGCCCGCGTCGAGGTCGTGGATCAGATCGACGATCGACGGGTCGGTGAGATCGTACCGCCCGGCGTATCGCATCCACGACTCCGGGCTGAGGACCTCCCACCGCGGTCGATCGGCGAACAGCGACTGCTCGTCGAGAAAGTTGAACGAGGAACGGACGCCGAGGTCGGACTCGATCGCTTTGATCTGCTCGAACGACCAGTACGGGTTTCGCCCCGGCAGCAGCGATTTCAGCTCTGAGAGCTTCCCCTGACTCACCGCGTAGTAGATCGACTGATACGTCTTGTACGGCCGGTCGACGTCGTGTGTGAGACAGAGCGCGAACGCTTTCCCGTCCGGAATCTGTCGCCGTCGACGCGACTCGACGCGCTCGGTGGGATTTCCGTCTCCGGTGGTGATCGAATCAGTTTCAGTCATCCCCCTCTCCCCGCGAGACGGCTTGTACCGTTCGGTCTCCGCCCGGGTTCTGCCGGCTCCCGCTCGCGTCTCTCTCGGGAGGGCCACCGCCCGCGACCGCCAACACCGTCTCGACGATGTACTCGGTCAGATCCGGTTTGTCCGCGACGTACGCGTCCCGTCGCTGTCGCCATCGCCGCCCGGCGTCCGGATCTTCGAACAGTTCGAGGGCGCGGTCGACGGCGCGGTCCTCCTCGGCGATCGATTCGACGAGTCCCGCCTCGAACAGCACGTCGAAGTTACTGAACTCGTTCGTCTCGGCGTACGCGCCCGACCGAACCGTCGGCGTTCCCAACAGCCCGGCCTCGGTCGCCATCGTGTTCGAGTCGGTGACGAAGAGCGACGCCTCGCTCAACAGGTCGTGCATCAGCGCGGGCGGCACGGGAATCTGCTGCGCGTCGAGGTCTGCGGGGATCCCCCGTTCGGTGGAGACGTACACCGCCGCGTCCCGGGACAGCTCCGACACGAGTCGGCGCTTCGCGGCCGCCGAAATACCCTCGAGGCCGACGTCGTGGTGCGCACCCATCTCGACGAACCGGAGGACGACGTACGACTCGTCTGGATCGACGCCGAACTCGCGCAACCGATCGCGGTTCGGCTCGAAACGGTCGGGATGGAGGTACGCCAACTCTTGGACGCCGTCGTGGCGGTAGTGTGACGCGCCGAAGTCGGCCTCGAACGTCGCGGGCGTACAGAGGCGATCGGTGAACGGCGCGAGCAGGCTCGCCAATCGATTCGTTCCCTCGTGGTCGTGGAAGGCCACCGCGCCGGCACCGACCATCAGCGCGGCGTGGACGGCGGTCGGACTCAGCCGACTCACGACAACGTCAGGATCGAAGCGGGCGGCGAACCGGAGCGTCCTGACGTCGCGGAGGATCCACTCGGGGAGCAACGCCAGCTTTCGATCCCCCTTCCGCGAAAGGACGGTGTGTGCGATGCCGTAGGCGTCGAGCAGGTCGGTCGTGAGCTCCTTTTCGCGGGAGCTGACGGCGACGGTGTGTCCGCCCGCGACGAGTTCCCCGATCGCGTGCCGAAACAGGTGGACGTGCGCCGGATGTGTGATGTCGAATTGAATGCGGCTCATTGGTCGCGCTGATTGCTCCCGTCGCTGCCGGTGGATCGGCTGGTGGATCGGGTATCTCCACTGTCTCGGCTGGTGACGTGGACGTCTCCACCGTCGCCGACGGTCATATTTCGTTCTCTCTCCTCGGAGCGGTGGCCCACTCGCTCAGCATCGCCGCGGCGTTCCTGTGATGGGCCGCTCGCGGCGCGCGTGGCTTCCGGTCTCGTCCTCGGCGACCCGATGGAATACTCCGCGTGTGCGGTCCCGTCGAGCTCCAGCGCATCGTGACAGTCGACGACGATCGTCGGCTCTATCGCTCCCCAGTCGATCGCCCCGAACTCCTCGTGTGGTGTCACGACGACGATCGCGTCCGGATCGAGGTCGAGGCCCTCTCGCAGCGAGACCGGTTCCGCCGCGATTCCGTCGGGGCCGTCCACGATCGGGTCGGTGCTGTAGACCGTCGCGCCGAACTTAGCGAGTCCCTCCGCGATCGGGAAGGCGGGACTGTTCCGGGTCTCGTTCACCCCGGGGCGGTAGGTCGTACCGAGGAGCAGGACGGTCGACTCTGCGGTGTCGACGCCCGCCGCTGCGAGCGCGTCGCGAACGAGATCGACGGTGAACGCGGGCATCGAATCGTTGACCGCGCGCGCGACTCGCGTGAGCGGGCTTTCCACGTCGAACGACGAGAGCAGGAAGTGCGGGTACACCGGGATACAGTGGCCGCCCACGCCCGGCCCCGGCGAGAGGATGTGGGCGTGGGGCTGACTGTTCGCCGCGGAGATCGCCGCTCTCACGTCGATGTCCAGCACGTCCGCGTATCGGGCGAACTCGTTCGCCAGCGCGATGTTGACGTCGCGGTAGACGCCGCTGAAAACCTTCATCGCCTCCGCCGTCGTGGCGTCGGGGAGCGTGATGACATCGTTCTCGGTCACCTCATCGTAGAGCAGTTCGGCGACTCGGGTGCTTTCGGCGTCGACGCCGCCGACGATTTTCGGATAGGCCTCCGTGATATCCCTGAGCGCACGGCCGCTGAGCGTTCGCTCCGGGCAGAACGCGACGCCGAAAGCGTCAGAGTCGAGGCCGCTCCGCCCGGCCAGATGCGGGACGACGACGTCCTCACAGGTCCGCGGCGGCACTGTCGACTCCAGACAGACGGTGTCGCCGGCGTCCAGCCCGCGGGCGATATCTCGCAGGACCGACCCGAGCGCGGACAGGTCCACCTCGCCTTCCTCGTCCACGAGCGTCGGAACCACGATGACGTGCACTGCGGCCGATTCGGCCGCTTCGACGGGATCTGCGACGGCTTCGAGGCTTCCGGCGTCGACGACCCGTTCGACGAGTTCCGGCAGTCCGGGCTCGCCGCTGACGTGACACTCGCCGCGCTGCACCGCGTCGACGACATCCTCGTCGACGTCAGCGCCGACGACCGCGCCCGTCACGTCCGCCAGCACCGCTGCGACGGGCAATCCCATCTTTCCCAGTCCGTACACGGCGACCGGTACCGAACCGGTTCGAAGGGCTGCTCGCTGTGCTGCCGGTGGGAGTTCGGAGTCGTAGAGCCCGTTCATGGCAGATCGTTACTCCCTTGGAGTTCAGACGGTAGCGCCCGGTGTCGCGCCGGGGCACCCACCGCGAGGGTCCGCGGCGGGACGTCCTCCGTAACGACCGCCCCGGCGGCGACGAACGCGTCTTCACCGATCGTCACGCCCGGCAGCAGCGTCGCGTTCGCCCCGATGCTGACTCCGTTTTTCAGTTCCGGTCCGATCAGTTCGGCGTCCGTTCGAGCGGGGTAGGGGTCGTTCGTCAGGACCGCCCGCGGACCCACGAACACGTCCGCCCCGATCGACGTCTCGCTGGGGACGTAGACGCCGGTCTGGAGGCTCGTTCGATCGCCGATCGTCGTGGTGCCGTCGATCACGGTCTTCGTTCCGACGAGCACGTCGTCGCCGATCCACGTGTCCGCGCGGATCACCGCGTCGTGGCCGGTCGTGAAGTTCTCGCCGATCCGGACGTTCGGGTAAATCACGGTCCCCGAACGGATTCGCGCGGCACGGCCGATGACGGTGGCGGCCTCGTCGTCGTCGCCGCCGATCCGCACGCCGTCGTCGATGCGTGAGCCGCTTCCGATCGTGTTCGCTTGGGGATCCTCGGCCGTCGAGGGTTCGTTCGACATCGTCATCTGTTGGCACTCGGGTAACGGCGTAATTCTCGACTCTCGGTACCTCTACTCCGGGGACGTGTGCTCTGATTGTAACTGCGTCTCATAGCGGTGTAACTGCGCTAGATCGTCCGTCCGCGAGGGCGTTCCGTGCCGCCGCGTGATCTGTCAGACCATCTGCGCTGGAGTACTTTGTTATGCGATAATTTCCGCCGTAGCGGGCCGTTTCGCCGACCTCCCGACGCCGTGCGTTCACGGGATAAATGCCCCTGAAAGCGGCGTATCCCGCCGAACCGCTCGTGATCGGAACGGCGCGCCCAGCCACGACGACCTGCGGGGACACGGATGGCTGTAGCGCGCCGTTATCTACCCGTCGACGGGCCCACTCTACTGCATCGCCTCGTTGATCCGCGTCGCGAGCGAGAGGGCGGCGATCCCGTCCTCACCGGTGACGAGTGGCGTGGTCCCGTTCTGGACGGCCTCGATGAAGGCGCTGATCTCCTTTTTCAACGGTTCGCCGTTGTCTACGGTGGGCCGTTCGACGACGCGTTCGCTGCGATAGCGGAGGTCACCGTCGTCTGTCAGATACGACGGACGCGTACGGCGGTCGATCCAGACTGCTCGGTCGCTGTAGTCGACGGTCACGAGACTCTCAGTCGCGGTGAGCGTGAGTTTGCGCACTTTCCGCTGGGTCACCCGACTCGCCGTCAGCGATCCGACGACGTCGTTGTCGAACTGCAGGGACGCGTTCACGTACTCCCGATCGGGGCTCCCGGTCGCCCTTACCGTCCGGACCTCGCTGCCGACGAGCGACATAATCACGTCGATGTCGTGAATCATCAGATCGAAGACGACGTCGTTGCTCACGTCCCGGTCAACCTCGACCGGCGGGCCGAGGCGTCTGGCCTCGACGGCGATGAGATCGAGGTCCTTCACGAACTCTCGGACGGCGATCACGGCCGGGTTGAAGCGCTCGATGTGCCCGATCTGGAGGGTGACTCCGGCGGACGCCGCGGCGTCGGCCAGCGAGCGTGCCGCGTCGATGGTCGGGGCCATCGGTTTCTCGACGAGCGCGTGCACACCCGCCTCGATGGCCTGCAGTCCGATTTCGTGATGAAACCGGGAGGGGACGGCGATCGACACCGCGTCGACCTGTTCCAGTAACGCCGTCGTGGTCGTCGCGTCGGTGTCGTACTCCGTCGCGACCGACGCGGCGGTCGAAGCGTTTTCGTCGGCGACGCCGACGAGGTTCACCGCCGGCAGTTCGTGATACACCCGTGCGTGGTGCCGACCCATACTTCCGACGCCCACGACGCCGACGTCGACCGTCACGGGTCGAACCCCGCGAGGGCGTCCGCGATCGATCGCACCGCTGCTCGATCCAACGCGGGGTGTACAGGCACCGAAAGCACGCGGTCGGCGGCTCGTTCGGCTTCCGGTGCTGTCACCTCGCAATCGGCGTAGGCCGGTTGGCGGTGAATCGGCGTCGGATAGTACACCCCGGTATCGACGCCCGCGTCGTCGAGATGTTCTCGGAGCCTCTCTCGCTCCGGACACTGCACGGTGTACTGGTGGTAGGCGTGTCTCCTCCCCTCTGGCTCGACTGGTGCCGAAACCGCCGGCTGATCGCCGAGCGCGCGGTCGTACGCCTCGGCGTTCCGCCGACGAACCTCGACGAAGTCGTCGAGGCGGTGGAGTTGCTGTTGACCGATCGCCGCGCCGATACTCGTGAGCCGGAAGTTGTGGCCGACGACCGCGTGATCGTAGCGCCCCGACCGACCGTGATTGATGAACTGTGCGACGCGATCGGCGATCGACTCCTCGTCGGTCACGACCATTCCGCCTTCACCCGTCGTCATGTTCTTCGTCGGATAAAACGAGAAGCACGCGACGTCCCCGAGTGAGCCGACGGGGTCGCCACGATAGCGCGCGCCGTGAGCCTGCGCCGCGTCTTCGATCAGTGGAATTCCGTACTCGTCGGCGATCGATCGGAGTTCGTTCATCGCCGCCGGCAACCCGTAGAGGTGGACTGCGAGGATCGCGTCCACCTCGCCGTCGCGGGCCGTTATCGCCGCACGGACGGATTCGGGATCGAGGTTCAGCGTCTCCGGGTCGACGTCTGCGAACGCTGGCTCCGCACCACAGAGCCGAATCGCGTTCGCCGTCGCGACGAACGAAAACGGCGTCGTGACGACGGTATCACCCGCCCCGATTTCGAGACCGCGGAGCGCCGCGTGCAACGCCGTCGTTCCGTTCGAGGTCGCCACTCCGTGTTCACAATCGCAGTAGTCGGCGAAGGTCGCCTCGAAGGCTCGCACCCCCGGTCCGTCGGCGAGCTGTGCGCCCTCGACGGTTTCGATCACGTCACTGAGCACCCCGATCCCGAGATCGGGAGACGCTATTGGAATACTCATCGGCTGTTCTCGACCCCGCTGCACGGTGTTGGATGGCGGCTGGCCGGGTGTTGGCTGTCGGCCGTTGGACTGCGCTCGGTGGTGGGTTGGCTCTCGACTGTTGGATGGCTATCGGCTGTACTGCTGACCCTTCGGAAGGTGTGCTGAGGCGGTGACATAGTCGTATGTAGAACGTACAGCGATAACGTGACGATTCGGGCTTTGTTATGACCGGCGTGTCCGTGGTACTCACTGGCTTCGTCCGCTCGCGGTGCCGTTTATCATTCCCTACCTCTCGGCTGTTTGCTGTCTCGACGATCCGTGACACCCGCTCCAGCCACGCAAATTATCCTCGAAGGCGGGTGGCGAGCGCCGTGAACAGTTCGCTGGCACCGGGTGCACCGTCGTAGAGCCACACGGCCACAAACACGGCGAGGGCACCAGTCCCGGCCACGGCGGCGATGCCGGGGTCTCCTCCGAGGAGTTCGCCGACGTACGCTCGGAGATACTCCCGGAGCGTCCCGGAAAACCCGCCGGGGTACGACGATTCCACTGTTCGTATCGGCCAGAGGACGCGTTCCACCGGCAGCCGGCCTTGGTAGACGAACCCGACGAAGAGGTCGCCGGGGAGGTGACTCAGATACCCTACGGCAAACGCCGCTCCCATCCCTCGCTTCCCGTACGCGTCCAGCAGGCGCATCGCTCCGATGGCGACAGGGACGGCAAAGAATACCGAATGGGCGGCCCCGTAGCCGGAGCTGAATACGCCGAACTCCCAGCCCAGCGGCTTGTCGACGAGGTCGGGCAAGACGGACGCGACAGCGACGACGACCGCTTCTACTCCGGTCGGCGGCCGACCTCCGCGTACGTGCACGAAGAGTGACCACGCCAAGTAACCGACGGCGACGTGTTCCCACGGCCACATCGCTAGGATGAAGGGTTGACCGTCATCCAGATGTGGAGATGTCGATACGCGCTTTCCTCGCCCACCCGTTCGGGCGGCTCGCCCCGGTACAGATAGTAGCCGAGCCGGAGATTTTCACCCACCATAGACGGTGCGACCGTGTGATTTCGGAGCTCCTCGTCCCCGTCTTCGACGCGGATCGACGTTCGAGTGAACTCCTCGCGTTCGATCACTCTGGACTCCCCGTCGCTCTCGACGACCCGTTCGAGAACGACGACGACGGTGTAGTTCGTCGGGGTTGACTCGGCGTTGTGTACTCCCCAAGTGAGCGTCGCTTCTTGGCCCACGGTGAGATTCCCCGGATAGCCGGACGAGGTGTACTCGCCGTCCCCGTCGGGCGTTACCACGTAGAAATCGGTGTACGTCTGTCCTGTGGACCCCGCCCCAACCGCGAACCCGAGCATTCCAACCGTGAGGAGCACACTACAAATCAGACCGAGTGTCAACGCACGGTTCGTCCGTGACCCTCGCGTGAACGCGCCGATGGTCTCAGCGATCCAAGCTTGCACCGGCAGCGAAAACCGTTGTTGTTCCGGCGTTCGGTACCGCCTGAGTGCAGCGATCCCCCCACCGATCAGCACGTACCCGAGGATCGCTCGGCTCACGAGAGCCGTGGTCATCGTCGAATAGACCGTGCCGACGACGAGACCGATCAGGACGAGCGCGAACAGGCTCACCCCGAGAGTCAAGACGCCGCGCTGGCGAAGCGATAGATCGGTTCGAGATCTCTCTTTCCATCGAGCCACGGTACCGCTACGCTGACCCAACTGTTCGGTGTCGCCCTTGACGTGACTCGTTCGTTCGCTACTCGTGCTGCGTCGCGGAAACAGTGCCGCGAGCGTGACATACCCCGGAAGGATCCAGAGCAAGACTCCACCGGCGAGGAGCCGAAGAAGCCCCCCAGTTCCGACGGTGACGAGGAAATACGCAACCGTCCCGACGAGGCCGGTCAGGAGCAGATCGATCGGCGCATAGCTCACTGCGCCGAACACCGAGTCGTGTCCCACACTATCCCCACGCATTATCGTCTCGCTGCTGACACGCGTTGGCGTCTGGGTGTGTGCCGGTTACTGTTCGGGTACGTGAGGCCTTCCGACTGCCGTTCGAGGTCGTCTCCCGATCGTCGGTGCAGAACGCCTCGACGACAGTCCCCACCACCTCCGTTTCGACGCTCACGCACGGGTGTCTCAGGAATACGGCATTGTAACATATCCCGGAAGTCACCGAGAAATGAGCATTGTAATGGCCTGTCTACTCTGCGGACGCCATCGCCGTGATCTGATAATGAACATCTAACAAAGCGGATACCTCTGGAAGTCAGTAGCACTGCTCCCCGCGGTCGCGAGATTCTGATGTCACCACACGAGCCCCAAACGCTGTCGCAGGACACCGCATTCGATCTGTTGAGCAACGCCCGTCGCCGGTTCGTTCTCAGACGCTTACAAGAGCGAGGCGGTGGGATAGAGCTGAGTGATCTCGCCGAGGAACTCGCCGCCGAGGAGAACGGACTCGACGCGTCGGAGCTGTCCGCACAGCAACGCAAGCGGACGTACGTCTCGCTGTATCAGACACATATCCCGAAGCTGGCCGAAGCCGGCGTGGTCCGCTACGAATCGGAGACGGGAATGGTGTACTCGACGCGTCACGTAGACGAACTCGCGCAGTACTTCGAGGAGGAACGCGAGTCGATTCCGTGGCAACTGATCTACGCGTCTGCGGCTGTCGTCGGGCTCGCCGCCTATCTGCTCTCGTTACTCCTCGATCTGACCTTTCTTCGTCCGGAGTTCGTGGCAGTGGTCATTCTTGTGAGTCTTATCCTCGTCAGCCTCTTCCACTACGCGTACGCGAACCGCCTTCTCACTAACGCGGCGGCGATTCCGCTGGAAAACGACTCGAACCGACAATGAGTGAATGCCTATGACTGATACGTGGGACCACATCGGCTTCGTAATCAGCTCACAGTACCGCGTCGCGGTCCTGTGCCGACTCGCCGAGGGTCCAGCAACGCCGTCGCAGATCGCAGCGGACGAAGACATCGGTATCGCCGCGGTTTCACACGCGCTCACGAGTCTCCGCGACCGGGGATTCGTTGATCTCCTCGTCTCCGAGGATCGACGCAAGGGCCGCGTGTACGGGATCACCGACCGGGGGGAGGAACTCTGGCAAGAGATCGAACAGCAGGGCCTCCTCGACGAGTGAGCCCGCTCTCATCCGCTGCCAAGCGGGACCACGTTGATTCCCGCCGGAATGTCCAACGGTGTCGCGAGTGCAACGTGTGTTCTCTCCCGAGAGTGCAAGGCGTGTTCTCTATCAGTCGCGAGCGTCGCAAATGGTTGCAGAAACGGCACGGCGATTGCTTGGCAGCTCGACTCTACAGGTCGACCCGTTCGGCACACCGACCGCCGGAAAAAATCGCATTCCCTCGGAACCCACCCCAACTGTTCGGTTGCATCGCGTTCCAGACCGCCGATTCATTCGAGTGTCTGCTCTGCGGCGTCTCACTTGCCCTCCGTTTCGGTGATGCGCTCCTCGTCGATTACGGTCTCTTCATCTGGTAGCAGCATCGACGGATCCCGAGCGTATCCGGACGACTGTGCAAACCGGACGATACGCTCCATCTCCTCGTCAGTGAACCATTCTGACATCCACTAGTAAGTTCTAAGAAGATGGTAATAAATATATCGCCGGTAACGGGTCACCAGTGCTCAGGACTGTTTAACCTCGATCTCACCGCTTCCTCGAACAGTGACGTCGTACGTTCCCATCCGGAACGACACGCTGACGTCGTCCCCTGATTGAACGCATCGCACCAAGGCATCAGGGTCGATGACGTCGTGCAGTCTGGGTTCGAAGCGCATAGGGTCGACGCCTGCCGTCTTCGATACAGCTTCTACTACATCAACGACGACGGTGTCGCGGTCAGGCGCAAATTGGTACGTTGTACTATTCGCCGACAGCGAAGGATCTGATAGCCCGTCTGGTTGTGCTTGATTCATTCAATCGTCAGCCGGTGCTTACGAGCACTGGTACATATAATTCCCGCTTTCGTATGGCATATGTCATACTCGTGACGTCGTCCGTTCCGCTCGCTGCTGCAGTCTGCGCTCGGCCTCCGCCCGGTCCTCGGGGTATCCGACATCGATACGCCACCCGTCGAGTTCCACCGCGTCGATCGTCCGTCCCGATCGGATCAACAGATCGATCGCATCCGAGAGCTCGTACTCGCCGCGGTCAGACGGCTGGACGAGCCGGGTGGCGTGAAAGATGGCGGGCGAAAACGTATAGAACCCGGTCATAACCAGGTTCGACGGCGGATCGTCGGGCTTCTCGACGACTTCCGTTATCTTGCCGTAGTCGTTCGTGTTACAGACGCCGTATCGGGAGGCCTCCGATTCGGGCACCTCCTCGACGAGGAACGCGGCGTCGACGCGACTCTCCTGTTGCCGTCGGACCACGTCCTCGACGTTCGCTTGGAAGATGTTGTCTCCGAGCATTAGCATAAAATCGTCCGTCACGAGGGGCTCGACGGTGTTGAGCGCGTGCGCGAGTCCGAGTTGTTCCTCCTGTCGAGCGTACTGGATCGGGACGTCGGCGAAGGCGTCCCCGTAGTACTCGACGATATCCTCGCCGCGGTAGCCGATCACGACGAGGAGTTCTTCTGCACCCAACTCCGTGAGCTGCTCGAAGCAGTGGGTCAGAATCGGTTTGCCGTTGACTTCGACGAGTCCCTTGGGCGTGGTTTCGGTGAGCGGGCGGAGTCGCGTTCCCTTCCCCGCTGCGAGTACGACGGCTTGCATATCTGCACGGGGGGATGGACGAGGGTTTGTTATGGCCCCGTTTCGGCGCGATCGACTCCCGCGCGCCGCCCGTCGTCGACGGCGGGCGCGTCCCGGGCGCTGCGATTCCTCCCGGTAGTCGCTACATTACCGTCGCAGTCGACACATTACAATTCACTGCGACCGAGAGCCGGAGACGATGGTCGATCGCGTCGAGTTCACCGACATTCGCATCGCCGAGGACACGATCAAGGACGTCGTCGACGTTCTCGAGAGTGGTCGATTCGTGAAGGGGCCGCTGCTGGAACAGTTCGAGAACCGATTCGCCGCCGCCTGTGGCGTCGATCACGCCGTGGGCGTCTCCAGCGGGACTGCGGCGATCCTGCTCTCGCTGGCCGCGGCGGGCATCGGCGAGGGCGATCAGGTGTTCGTCCCGGGACACACGTTCTTCGCGAGCGCGAGCCCCGTCCTCGAACTCGGAGCGACTCCTGTCTTCGTCGATATCGACCCCCGAACGTACACGCTGGATCCCGACGCGCTCGCGACCGCGGTGGCGGATGCCGAGCGGCCTGCGGCCGTGATCCCGGTCCATATCTACGGCGGGATGGCGGATATGGCGGCAATCGATTCGATCGCGACAGAGCACGACCTCTTCGTCGTCGAAGACGCCTGTCAGGCGCACTTCGCGACGCGGAACGGTTCGACCGCGGGGTCGGTCGGCGACGCCGGCGCGTTCAGCTTCTACCCCTCGAAGAATATGACCGTCGGCGGCGACGGTGGGATGGTGACGACGAGCGACTCCGACCTCGCGGCTCGGATGCGAATGCTCCGTAACCACGGCCGCGGCGACGACGGCGTGCACCGACGGCTCGGGTTGAACTACCGGCTCGACGAAACCAACGCCGCGGTCGGGTTGCGCCAGCTCGAACAGGTCCGCGACTGGAGCGAGCAGCGGCGGGCCGCCGCGGAGCGGTACACCCAGCGCCTCGCGGATATCGAGGCGGTGACGACGCCGTGGGTTCCTGACGACGCCGAGCACGTCTTTCACCTGTACGTGATTCAGGTCCCGGACCGGGAGGCACTCACCGAGTACCTCTCCGACCGTGGGATCGACACCGGCGTCCACTACCCGACGCCCGCGCACGAGCATCCCGCAGTCCTTTCCCGGATCGATACCCCCGCGCTCCCGGTGACGGAGGCGCTCTGCGATCGCATCCTCTCCTTGCCGATGCACCCGCGACTCGGTGACGAGGAAGTCGACTACGTCTGTTCGGCGATCGAAGCGTTTTACGACTGACGGGCGGTCTCTTCTCGCACCTCGCCGGCTGGGTCCGTCTCCGTAATCGGCACGTCGCGTAAGTCAGAGCCTATCTGCGTTCTCGCGGTCCCGGTTTTCCGTCTCGCGGGGTACATTCTCTATTACAATCACCGTTCGAGCGGAGTTCTCGCCGATGCAATACGCCGTCATCGGTACCGGCTACTGGGGCAGCAACCACGTCCGCGTGGCCGCCGAACTGGCCGAAGCGGGAGTGATCGACGAGGTCGTGCTCTGCGACGTCGACGAATCGCGGGTCACGGAGCTCGCCGGGAGTTACGGAGTCCGGGCGGTCACTGACTACGCGGAACTGTCCTCTCTCGGCGTCGACGCGGCGACGATCTCGACGCCGTCGCCGACCCACCACGAGATCGCGACGACTCTGCTCCGCGACGGGATCGACGTTCTCGTCGAGAAACCGCTCGCGCTCGACAGCACCGAGGCGTGGGATCTGGTCTCCACCGCGGACGAGGAAGATCGGACGCTCGCCGTCGGGCACATCTTCCGCCATCACCCCGCGCTCTGTGAGTTGAAACGACGGATCGATCGCGGCGAACTCGGACGCGTGAAGTACCTCTCGACGAACCGGTTCTCGTTCCGGACGCCGCGCGCGACGACCGGCGTGCTGTACTCGCTGGCCGTTCACGACGTCGACATCTCGAACTACCTGCTCGACGACCATCCCGAGTGGCTCTACTGTTCGACCGATTCGATAGTCCGCGAGGGGATTGACGAGACGGCGACGCTCGTCCTCGACTACGACGACGCAACGAGCGTCATCAACGAATCGTGGCAGGTCCCGGTGTTCGGCAAGCGTCGGGATCTCGTCGTTGTCGGCTCCGAGAAGTCCGCGTACATCGACTACCTCGACGATACCGTTCTCGAACTGTACGACAGTCGGATCGTCGAACGGAACGGCACACTCAGCGCGCGTGAGGAGGGAAAGCAGGTGTACGAAGCACCGACGTCCGAACCGCTCCGCGCGGAGATCGAGGAGTTCATCTCGGCCTCGCAGGGGCGATCGACGCTGAGTGCTCCCGGGAGTGTGGGCGCGCACGCGGTCGATCTCCTCGAACTCGCAGAGCGATCGGCGGATCGAAACGAGACGCTCCGCGTTGAGGGGTCTGGCTCCGTCCCCGCCCGCGGTCGCGCCTCTCAGGAGTAGTGGGTAAGTGGGTCGTTCTCAAATGTGGGGGTCGCTCTCAAAAACAGGGCCAGCGACTCGTCGAGAAGCCCTCCGGACTCATTCGTCAGTCCTGTATCCGACGACTTCCGCGGGGTTCCCGGCGACGATCGCGTCGGGCGGGACGTCCCCGGTCACGACGGCTCCCGCACCCACAAGCGCGTTCTCACCGACTTCCACGGGCAACAGCGTCGCGTTGGTCCCGATCACGGCCCCGTCGCGGACGGCGGTCTCCTCCCACTTGTCGGGGTCGCCGCTCGGCGGGTACACGTCGTTGACGATCGCCGCACCGTGGCTGAAGAACACGTCGTCGCCGAGTTCCGTCAGCGAGGGGATAAAGGCGTGCGACTGGATCCGGGTCCGGTCGCCGACGACGACGTCGGCTTGGATCTCGACGAAGGATCCGATCATCACCTCGTCGCCGAACGTCGCGCCGTAGCAGTTGACGAAGCGCCACACGCGACAGTCGCGCCCGAAGGTACAGTCGTCGAGAACGGTGAACGGTCCGATCTCCGTCCCCTCGCCGATACGGCAGTTTTCGATCGCGCGCGGTAGGTTCGTCGTATCGGACTCCGCGGCTGTTTCAGCGCCCATACGCTGGCACGCCCGTCTAGGCACTAAGGTATAGACTCGTTACGGACTCGGAACTCCGTTGAGAGCGCATAACGATAGGCCGCCGAGGCGAACCCGCAGGCGGGTCTCACACATGTACAAGGACACTGTCGTCGGAGTCGTCGTCCCGGCGTACAACGAAGAGGGGCTTGTCGGCGAGGTGATCGAGACGTTACCGGCGTTCGTCGACCGCGCGTACGTGATCGATGACTGTTCGACCGACGGCACGTGGGAGGAGATACAGTCGATCGCAGCCCGCGTCAACGCCCGAACTGGGGAATCTACGGAGAGCGTCGACGACGACGCGGCGATCCTCAATCCCCCGCCAGCCGAACACCGGAGCGACGGGGGGACGGTCGATTCGGACTATCGCGACGCCCCGAACGGGACTGCCGAGGCCACGGTCGCCTTCCAAGATCGAATTTATCCGATCCACCACGAGCGCAACCGCGGCGTCGGCGGCGCAATCAAAACCGGATATCAGCAGGCGTTACAGGACGGCATCGAAGTCGTCGCCGTGATGGGCGGCGACGGACAGATGCGCCCGGAGGAACTGTCCTCGTATCTCGATCCGGTCATCGAAGGGGAGGTCGACTACGCGAAGGGGAACCGACTCCTCCACCCGGAGTTCCGCGAGAATATGCCGACGTTGCGGGTGTTCGGAAACTGGATCCTCACGTTCTTGACCAAGATCGCGAGCGGATACTGGCGGACTATGGACCCACAGAACGGCTACACCGCGATCTCGCGCGAGGCGCTGGAAGCGGTCGATATCGGTCGGATGTACGAGGATTACGGGTACTGCAACGATCTCTTGGTTCGATTGAACGTCGCAGAGCTCCGGGTCGGCGACGTGCCCCGCGAAGCCAATTACGGGGAGGAGACCAGCAGCATTCGGTATCACACCTACATCCCGCGTGTCTCGGCGATGCTGTTGCGCGATTTCCTCTGGCGACTTCGCGTCAAGTACCTCGTCCGTCGGTTCCACCCGCTCACGTTGCTGTACGGGGTCGGTGCGAGCGCAACGGCCTACGGCGCTGTCTCCCTGCTTCGCGGCGTACTCTCCCGCACTCGTCGGACCGAATCCGACGGCAACGGAAATTCGACGCCGGTCTCGGGCGAGCGCGTGTCGTCAAACGTCCTGCTCGTGGTGGTCGGGTGGGTTGCGATGATTCTGGCGATGATCTTCGACCTCGAAGAAAACGCTGACAAGGAACGTCGCATCGAGGACTGAGTGGGTATACGGGCGAGATGGAACTGGATTCGAGGGTCCCTCGTACCACTACGACTCGCTCGACGTCGGTCCGGGACGTTTCGGCGACATCGACGACCGAGAAATGCAGGCATACCGAGATCGGGTTGCACCAGTCCCGCCTACGAGAGCATCGTCCAGACGCGCTTGACGTCGAGGAGCCCGCCGAGGGTAGCGAGTACCCCCCAGACGGCGACGCCGACGCCGACGACGACGAGCAGCGAGACGATCCCCGAGATCAGTGGGAGTAAGAGTCGAACGATCACGCCCATTACGGCCGAGATGGCCGTCACCCCGACGAGGAGCCGCCCGAGCGAGCGGAGGTCGAGACCCAGTTCGTCGTGGATGACGTATACGTTTGCGAGGGTGTACGCCGAGAAGGTGACCACGGTCGCGACCGCCGCTCCGACAACCCCGATCGCGGTGATCAAGAGGACGTTCAGTCCCACGTTGACGGTCGCGGTCACGACCTTCGCGATCGCTCTCTCGCGGGCGCGCCCGAGGAAATCCAACCCGTCGCTCGTCACCTTATTGACCGCGGTCACGAGCATAAACCCGGCCATCACCTGCAGCACTGGCACGGCTCCGGTGTACTGCGCACCGAAGAGCTGTGTGACCGTCGGTTCGGCGACCAGTACGAGTCCTACCAATCCGGGAACGTAGAGGAGCAAGATGTGTCGAAGCGACGTCTCGTACACCCGTCGAGCACGCGCGAGGTCCTCGCTGGCGTACTGTTCTCCGACCGCCGGTGAGATCGTATATCCGAGGGAATTCGCGGGAATCGCTCCGAACTCCGAGACCTGCCTCGCGATCGTATAGTACCCGACGGCCGCCGGTCCCAACAGGGTACCGACGAGCAGGGTATCGACCCGCTGGTAGAGGATGTTCGCCCCCCGAGTCGCCGTGAGCGGCACGCTGTACTCGAGGATGCGACGCCGCAGCCCCGGTTCGACGCCCGTCGACGGTGGGAAGCCGCTGTACGATCGTCGGTAAAACACGACCGCGCCGATGGCCCCGGCGAGGCCGAAGCCGACGATGTATCCGCCGAGTGCCCCCGCAGCACCGAATCCGAGCAGCACGAGCCCGACGGCCGCGAGTAGTCGCACGACGCCGGAAACAGTTTTGAGTCGCGCGCTCCAGTCGACGCGATTCACCGATTGAAACAGCCGGTTGAAAGTCTTGTACAGCGCGTTCGTGAGGACGTAGCCGAGGCCAAGGAAGAGCAGTGGAGCCAGCGCCGGATCGCCCAGCGCAACGGCGATCGTTCGACCTGTTGCGGTGAGGACGATCCCGACGGTCACTGACAGACCGAGGATCGCCAAGAGGCTGAACCGGACCACGTACCGCACCCGTTCCGGCGAGGTTTCGGCGAACTCCGTGACGTAGCGAGCCGCCGACGAGGGGAGGCCGAGCGTCCCGAGAATCGCCACGGACGCGATGATCGAGAGCGCGTAATGGAGGAGTCCGAAGGCCTCCGGGGTGAGCAGGTAGCGGGCGAGCACCACCATCAACACCCCGTTCGCCGCGGAGTAGATCAGGTTCGCCCCGAGGGAGGCTTTCACCCCGGTCGCGATTCGATCGGAGAGTGACATTATCGGCGTGTCGTGATCGGTTGCCGCTGTTCGCTGGTCATTGCGCTACGTTCTCCCGCATCGCGGGTTTGTTATACTGAGCGTACTCGACGGGGGGTCGCTCGCTTCACTACACTCCGAATCGAGGAGCCCCCACGCTCCGAGGGTTCTGCGTCCTTCGACGTCGGAACGAAGCGTGACCCGCCCACCGGATCGAGTATCCGGGACGTACCCCTCGTATCGATCTCGGGAGTATCAGCTTACCACTGTTTTCGAGCTCCTACTCGGCGGCCCCGCGCGCCGTCGTTTCTCCCCGCGGAACGCACGCACCCGATACGCATCGCACAAGCAAGCGACAACCATCCGTAGGCACGGCCTAACGAAGAGCCACGCAAGTATTCACAACCTACTCGCTCGTACAGTGAACCTACAAAAACGCTCTTTGTAGTAATCACTCTCTACCCGTGTATGGCAAAAGGCCATGACGGCAACGACGACAGTTCGGGATTCGCACGACGATCGTACCTCAAGCTCCTCGGCGGGGCTGTCGGTATGGCGTCCATAACGGGTAGCACGATCGCTCAGACCGCCCAGTCCGCCGATACGGATTCGGTCGTCGACTTGGGCCAACAGGGCCTCAGCGATGGCGACGTAATCGACGACTACCTCGAAGAACACTTCCAGAGCGGCGTCGAAGTGCACATTCCGGAGGGCGAGTACGAGTACCACGGCTCCGGTCTCGGTGGCGGCAAGAGCGACGCGGCGGTTGTCGGTCAGGGCGAAGTCATCTTCACGAACGAAGCCGGAACCTACCGGGAGACGATCCAAGCGGACGACGGTGTCGTCGAAGTTCGGAACATCACGCTCCGTGGTGCAGCGCGGGTCGACGACGGCGACGAAGCCCGGTTCCGAGTAGAGGCGGCGTCGGGCGGTCACGTGCTGATTGACAACTTCAACCTCCCGGACGGCGTCGAGGATCCGGGGAACGCGATCGGGTTCTACGCCCCGTCGGACCACGCCGGCGTGCTCGAAATCCGGAACAGCTACATCGCCAACTTCTCGAACAACGGGATCTACGCGAGTTCGCCCGGAAAAGGCGACGACGGACAGGTCATCGTCGAGAACTGTTTCATCCACAACAACAACATTTCGGGCATCCGCCTCGGATCGACCGACAGCACCGCCCGAAACTGTCTGGTCCTCAACGATCAGGAGGCACCGCACATCTACGAGGGCAGCGCGATCAACATGCGCGGCATCCGGATCCGCGAGCCGGGCGATGACATCACCATCGAAAACTGTGAAGTCATCCACTCCTACGACGGTGCCGGCGGTCCGATCGTGATTCACCACGGAGCCGAGGGCGGTAGTGGCAGCATAACTAACACCCTCATCGAAAACGAGACCGGAACTGACGCAATTCTCGAGAAGGGAAGTGCGGCCGATGAATGGACCGCGAGCAGCGTGTCGATCACCGGCGACGGCAGTATGGAGTACCCGTCGAACCTCGACGGCATCTGCGTCGGCGACGACTGCCCCGTTCCGACCGGCGACGACCCGCAGAACACTGACAGCACCAGCGACACTACGGACGACAGTACGTCCAGCGATGGGGACAGTACGTCCAGTGACGGAGACAGTACGTCCGGCGACGGATCCACCGACGGGACAACCACCTCGGACGGATCGTCGGATTCGGGTTCGTCCGTCGGCACCGGCGGGACCGAACTCGTCATCCTCTCGGAGAACTCGAACGGTGTCGACTACGAGTTCACCACCACCGGCGAAATCACGCCACTGTACGATCGCAGTCAGTACAGCGCGGACACGGCCGCTCCTGCCGACGAGGTCGTCGAGAACGGCGACGGCACGTGGACGGCGACTGGCGCGACGGGCGGCGGCAGCGCCAGCGGGGACGCCTTCTACTACGACGGAACGATGGAGAACTTCTCCGCGACGGGTGACGTCGGCCAGATGTCGCTGATCGCCGACGGCGAAGCGGTGACGACAGACGAACTTCTCGCAGCCGAAGAGAGTACGGACAGTTCGGGCAGCGGCACCGATGGATCGACTGACACGACCGACGACACGGAGACGGGGACCCGCGAGAAGACCGTCGTCTTCGACGGGACGGTCGCCGACGGGGTCGCGACGTACACCTTCCGCGTCTCCGGATCGGTCTCTCGGGACTCCTCGATTAGCACGACGCCCGAGGACTCGCGTATCGACAACCTCGAGGACCGCGTCGACGGGGACACCGTCGAGGGCGTTCTCGGGAAGGGCATCGACGGCTACCGGTACACGGGCCAGATCATCGAGATCCAGTTCGACGGATCCGCCGCCGTCACGATCGACGGCCAGTGAGGTGAGGGCCGTGTACTCGTCAGAGCGTTGGAAACGACTCGCTGCCGATCCCGATCCGGTCCGAGACCTGGGGTACGATCCCGCCGAATGGGAGTCCCATCGGGTCTCGTACAGCGACGGCGATCGGTTCGTGTTCGTCCCCACCGACGAGGACGCGTTCGACCGGGAAGCGTACATCGTCGCGACGGCGTCGGCGACGGTCGATACGCTCGATCATCGTTGAGGTGCGGTACGGGGGCCCGCCGGGGGTGACTGATCCCGCGACGGAGCCAGATTCCACGCCTGAACTGACTGGGGATCCGGATCGACCAACACGGGTCCGCAGTCACTGATTACTCGTCGATCAGGCGGTCACTAATTACTCGTCGGCCCCGCGGAGGCGGTAGAGCGTGTATCCCCCGTTGTCTTGGATTCGATTGGATCCCGGTTCAGTGTTCAGCGCCTCGAATCCGGCGGCACGATACCGGAGCCCATCGTAGAGCTCCACCTCCTTTTTCCGCTCTTTCGTTGTCACGATCAGATACCGATCCTCCTCGTAGTGGGCGGTTACGTTGGTATTGAAGATCGTTTCGGGGACGGTATCCGAGTATCCCGGAAAGTCGATCCGTTCGGCGGTGGTCGTCCCGTATCTGGCGTCGACGTATCGGCTCGGGCCATCGCGGACCCCGGTAAGCTCCGTTTCCCCGTCGTAATACCGGAACGTCGTCTCGTAGCCGTCTATCACCGTCTCCGTCACTCGATCGCTCGGCTGGTAGATGTACGGGGAGGGATGGACCGTCGCGAGTTGCAGCGCGATCATCGCGACGAACAGGAGACTCATCGCGGTCCAGATCCGCTGCTTCGTGAACAGTCCACCGACCATCCCACTGGACCGTTCGAGCCGGTCGGCGATCAGCGTGATCGCGACGACCGCGAGGAGGCTCACGGTGACCATAATGAACCCGAAGAAGCGGAAGTAGTGGTCGCCTTGATCGGCGAGGAAAATAAGCACGAACCCGAACGTCGGGAAGACGAGTGCCGCCGTCAACACGGTGAGCAGCGCGTTTCGGCGACGCTTCCGCTGATCGAGCACCCCGATGAGTACTGCGAGGATGAGCGCACCCGCGAGGAGGATAAAGAGCGTGCTCACCCCGAATAGCTTGAGATACAGTTCGAGGAGACTCCCTCCGAGGTCGGTGAGGGACGCACCGCGGGAACTGGTCTCTTGGAGCACTGTCGGGTCCTGCGAGAGGAGGCTATCGAGCACAAAGTTCAGGCGGGAACGGGCGCGTCCCTGCCGACGGATCCAGCCGACGAACAGCGTCCCGATTACCGCCGTGTGAACGTACAAGGGTCGAAAGGACGCGATCGGATGTGCCGAACGAAAGCGACGAACGAGGAACTGAAGGATCGCGATCCCACCGAGCATTGCGAGGTACGTCATCGCCTCTTGTGGATGGACGAACAGCAGCCCCGCGGAGACGAACACCAGTAGCGCGCCCGTGGGCGTCGTGAGCGCGAACCCCTCCTCCTCGGAATCGAGAAACAGCAACAGACAGAGCAACACCACGGGTAACAGGAGGATCGCTTGGCTCGACGCGTGCGGCACCGGATGGACGCTGACGTTGTTGATCGGGACGAACATCGCCCCGACGACGACTCCCACGGCCGCGGTTCGATGGCTCTCAGAAATATAGTATGCGCACGCGGCGAAGGCAGCGATGAACACCAGCGGAATCACTCCCGACACGAGCGTCAGCATCGCCGTTCGGATCGGGATTCCGGTCACCGTGGCGAACTGCACCGACAGGAGGTGGATGCCCGGGTAGACCACGCCGTCGGGCGGGATCACTCCGGCTTGGATCTCTCGGGCCCACCCCAAATGACTCAGTGAGTCGCCCGCACCGTAGAAGTAGTACGATCGGAGGATCGGGACGCCGATGACCGAGCAGGCGCTGAGCGTCGAGAGCAGGAGGCCCGCGTCTCGGGTCCGCGAGTGCGCGTCCGCACGCACCGAAACGGTGACCGCGGCGAGGACGGCGACGGCGACGCCGGCCCAGAACCCGACGGGCACCTCGGCGTACACGGAGAGTTCGTAGTCGGGGATCGGCGTTTGCGAGAGCCGGAATAGCCCGAGTACGAGGGCCAGATACCCGACGATCAGCGTCCCCTTCTGCCAGTCCATCTCTACGGATTGCTCGTCAGCGGCGGTTTCGTTCATTAGTACAGTCGGCCCTGATCGGTCGTCCGGCTACCGCGCTCGGTACAAGACGCCACGATACTGCTCAGTATTCCGAAGAGGGGTATTGTTATTCTGTGATTTACCGGCAGACGAAGCGTTGCGGCGGTTTTCCAGACGGTGCGGGTTGATCGTCGAGATCCGCTCCGCAGGTGACGTGAATTCCGCGCGTGACATACGCTTTTGCGTGGCGTGCCTCGCTTCGGTCGCTGTGTCCATACTGTCGGACAGAACGATGGGAAGCGTATCGGACGACGGTGTTCCACGATACTTCACGGATTTCTGTCCGACAGAATCACTCTTCTCGGGTCCGCGTCTCGATTTCGTCCGGCGTGACGTTCGTATCGATCGTCTCGACGGTTGCGTCTTGCAGGATGATCGGGACGCCGCCGACCTCGACGGTCGCGTCTCGAAGGATGTTGTCGTACGAACGGGAGAATCCGATCCCGTTCCGGTTGTCGGCCGCGTGCGAAATGTCGATTCCGGTCAACGTCGACTTATTGCGCCCGTCGATCTTGATCGCGAACTCGTTGTCCGCGTCCCCCGTTACTGTCACGTCTTCGCAGTCGACCCACAGCTCGGATTCGTGCTCCTGCAGGGCCTCCACCGGTGTCTTCGCCCAGATCCCGTTGACGTCGTCGACGTCGATCCGTATCTCGGTGTTCCGAACGGTCATCGACGGGACGTTCGTCGCCAGCGTGATTCCCCCGTCACTGTACGAGACGTCCAACAACTCGACTCGACAGTTCTCGATCAACGGCGGCTTGGCGTCCGCCTGTGCCTCGGAGTTCGTCAATCGGATGCCGCGCATATTGTCGAAATCTCGATCGGAGTCGTCACAGCGGACGTGGACGTTTCTGACGATGGATCCGGGGCGGACTCTGACGTTCGCGATCCCGCTGTTCGCGTAGTACCCGCCCTCGACGACTATCCGACCGAGGGAGGGATCGGCGTAGAGACCGTTGTCGCTGAACCCGACGATGTGGCAGTCGGCGAACGTGATCTCTCCTCGGTTGTCGTCGCCGACGTAACAGCCGGTGACGCGTTCACCGGCGACGGAGCCGTCCGGGAGCCGAAGTCGCTCGACGACGCCCGATCCGTCGGGATCGGTGACGTCGACGCGGACCGGGCCGCGTCCGCCGTCGAGTCGTCCGGTGACGGAAACGTCGCTGATGCGTAACTGGTCCGGTGCCCGCACGTCGAGGGCGCGGATATGGGTCCCCTCGGCACTGACATCGAACTGGAGATTTCTGATGTGTATCGCTCCCTCACCGCCGATATAAAACAGTGTGCCCGACGTCCCCGCCGTCGGGACGATGGTTGTGCCGTCGCCGACGATTCCGAACCGGTCGAGACCGGTGAGATCGATTCTGTCTTCGATCGTGTACTCTCCCGCCGGGAGCACCAACAGTTCGCCGTCGCTCGCGGCGTCTTTAATCACCTCGCCGATGGGCTCGTCGCCGTCGGGTTCGACGCCGAGGTCGGCGAGGTTGGTCACCGACTCGAACGGCGGGGGGATCGGCGTCGCCGTAGAACTGGGACTTCTCTGCGGTGGTGACGAACGTCCGTCGGTCGTTCGATTGCGGTCCCGCTGCCCGCCACACCCGGAGAGCGAGAGGAGGCCCGCGGTGCCCGCGATCGCTCGCCGGAGGACGGTGCGACGTCGCCATCCGTCCGAACCGGCACCGTCGTCTGGCTCAGTACCTCTGCCTCTTTCAGTGGCATCGGGGCAGACGTCCGGAGCAGTTGATGCGGGCACGTCTCGGGTAGTTGATGAGGATTCCTCTCCGGGGCGGGTCGCCTCCGTATCAGGATCACTCATTTCAATCGGCTAATCCGGTTGTCTGAATCTGTTGCCACATTCGATCGCCTTTCGGCGTGAGATCGTACTGCCGGTTCTTGCGTTGTTCTTCCGGAACGACCAGTTCGACGATCGACCGCTTACGAAGCCGTCGTAACGCCCGAGAGACGTGCGACGGGGAGAGACTCTTGGCGTTCGCGATCTCGGTCGTCGTTGCCGGGCCGTCCTGTAGGACGTGTAAGACCGCCAATCGATACTTCGAGGAGATGACGAACCCGATTGCGTCCCACTGTGAAGACATCAGGTTCACATTCCGGAAGCGGCGTCTTTGGTATTCGCCTGCTACAGGGGTCCAAACAGGTTACTCAGAGTGACTATCGTCCGTCCGTATGGAATACTCGCCGTACCGTCCGGCGAGAACCGATGAACAGTTACGATACTCCCTCTCAGGGCGTGAGCAGTCCGTCGAGGACCTTCGATCTCGGGTTTCGAACCGCTTGGTCGACTTCTCTTCGCGTCAGTGCCACGGCGACCCTCCGTCCCGTCAGGTACTGCGTCACCGACACGCTATTACAACCATACGTGCGTAATGCAACGCAATTCGAAGTAACTCACAAGCAACCCACCGTAGCCACGGGTGAACGACCAGTAGGAACTGGATTACTAGAGTCGTCCGTTCCGCACGAACCATCGAAATGTCATCGCAAGGCGATTTCAACGAGGAGTCGTATTCCCTGCGGGCGACGATCGTCGAGTACGAACACCGTCCGGACGAGTGTACGATCCACCCCGTCGACCCGGCTAGCTCGGACCGGACGACCGAATGGATAACGGCGCGAGAGGGTTCGTACGTCCCGCTTGGGAGATTTCGATGATCCTCTCGTAGCGCATCCCTTGGGAATCCTTCGCTTCGGCTGCTGCTATTCGGTCGTATTTGCGGTGGTCAGTTCTTCGGTTGTGTTCTCAGTAGTCGGTTCTTCAGTTTCGTTCGCAGTAGTCGGTTCTTCGGTCGTTTGTGTTCCGGTACCGGTCGTCGTCGACGCTCCGTTTTCCACCGTATCCGTGGCGAGTGTGAGGTCGAACGGTTCGTCCACCGCCGCTTCCTCCGGGTTCAGATACCCCATCGCGAACGCCGTGTAGCCGGTCGCTCCTCCGAGGTCGACGTCGAAAGTGGCGACAGCCTCGGTGTCCCCGGCCGCTCGTACTTCGAGGGTGTACGAGCCGGCGGGGACCGTGTTGTAGTCGCTGGACTCGCCGAACGAGAGCGCCGAAATCAACGGCTCCTCGTCGCCTTCGACGGCGACGTCGACCTCGGGAGCGTCCGGGGACGCGTGCAGCGCGCGGATGCGTACCTCCCCCTCTCCCGGGGCGGTCACATCGTCCTCGAAGGCCCGAACTTCGAACGTTTCGGCCTCCAGTTCGCCGAGGGCGACGAGCGACGTGGCCGTTCCCCCGGAGACCGACAGCTCCTCGTCGAAGACGACTGACTCTTGATCCCCGGCAGCGGTTATCTGCACCTGATGTGGCCCTGCCGCGAGCGAGAGGTAGTCGCTGACACTCCGAAAGGCAACGTCGCTCAGCGCGGCCTGCCCGTCGACGTAGATATCGACGTTCGGTGCGTCGGGAACGGCGTGGACGACCCGTACGAACGCGTCGGCGTCGCCGTCGGTTGTGGATTCTTCGTCATCCGTCGTTGCCTCGGTCGCTGTCGACGATTCGTCTTCTGTGGGTGACGCGGACGTGTCCGTCTCACCGGTTCCGGTATCGCCGTCGCTCTCGGTGGTATTCGCTCCGTCGCTACACCCTGCGACGCCAACGGTGGCTACGGCGGTAACTGTTCCAACAAACTCTCGCCTGCTGAGGTGTTTGTACACCATACCTGTGGGTGGGTAGGAAGCCCCAAGATGCTATTTTCCAGCTAAACCTGTATTCACCATCTTTGGCTGTTTAAGCCGATTTTACTCCCTAATTTTGTCATTCTTACCGGCGGGAGACGCACGATAGGACTGTGCGAACCGAGCGCTCCGTAGGACCATCATATATCAGATATCGAATGTATACTATTGCGTTATGGGATGCATCTCACTCGTATGGTCAACGTATCACGGCCAGTGCTGTTCGGTTGCGTACTCGTAATTGCGGCAGCGGTTGGAACAGGCGGCGTCGGTGCTGCCGGCACCGCTACAGGCGGCGCAGCCACCGCGTTCGATATCGGTGCCGAACCGGCTCAGCCGACTGTCGCCCAGAACGACACTGAGCCCGAGCCGACCGGGCCGATCTTCGAGATCCAAACCGTCAAAACGAACCTCCCCATACAGGCCGGCGAGACCGTGGAAGTAACCATCACGGTGGAGAACGTCGGAGACGAACCCGGCGAGAAGGAGGTGTGGTTCAACCTCGATGAGTACTACAAAGACGACGCTGACCTCCAGTTGAGTCCCAACGAATCCGAAACCGTCACGCTCACGTACGTAAGCAAAAGTGAGAACGCTGGGGATTGGACGCTTCTCGTCGAAACGCCCGACGACAGCCTCACGCGGTCGGTCACCATCGAATCACCGGCGCAGACCAGAAATACGGGCACCAGCTACGGCGGGTACGACGGTCACCCCGACTTCGTGATCACTGAATTCCACGTCAACGAATCGGTGCTAGCGGGTGAGACGCTCCGGATGAACGCAACCGTCGAGAACGCCGGCAGCGATCTCGGTGAGAAACTCGTCTGGTTCACCCTCGACGGAGAGACGATCAACGAGACCATCATCGAACTCCCGGAGGGAGACGCTGCAACCGTCTCGACCGAACTCAACACGTCGATCGACAACTTCGGGAATCACACGATCACCGCGAACACCTCCGACGACGTCGTGAGACAGCGGGTCGAGTTCATCGAGCCGATCCCCGAGTACGAGTTACAGTCGGTCGAGGTCCCCGATCGGTCACCGGCGGGAGAGCCGGTGACCGTCAATGCCACCGTCGGAAACGTCGGTGACATTTCGGGAACCGTTCCCGTTCGGCTGCTGATCGACGGCCATTTCATCGACGAAGAGCGGACGGAGGTCGCGCTGAACGGGTCCTCGACCGTCGAACTCCAGTACCGGAGCAACACGTGGACGACGGGTGATCTGAACGTGACGATCACCGCCGGCGAGCACAACGTCTCCCGAACGGTCACGGTATTCGAACCGGAGATCACGCCGGCGACCGAGCCTCCGACGGCGGAGTCGGCGACTCCCACGACGACGGAACCGATCGAGACGGAGACGAGCGAACCGACCACTGCCGCGCCGGAGCCGTCGTGGCCGGGACCGGATCTGGGTCTCTCGGCGTTGGTCGTCACGTTGTTCGCCGGCGCGTTCGCCGTCACTCGGTGGCGATAGTATCGCCGCACATCGGAAGGTCGTCCCAGTCGTGCGTTCTGCGCATCTCGGGTGACGCTTCGATTTCATTGTTCGATTTCGATCAGACGGCGACATCGATCTCTCGGACGTGATGTAGTCTCACTGATTGGTAGCCTGTGTACGGCTCTCAGTAATCGCGGTGTATCCGGCGGCAGCGCCGACTCGCCCCGAATCGGTAAGCCTCCCTTTCACGTGAAATAAGGAAAACCACGCTTGCCAGCGTTTCTCAGTACGGGTATCGGACTCATCAATACGTACTGAATTACAATACTGACTCCGGATCAACGCTGTCTCTGTCCCGAGTTCACACTCGGGGAGTGACAATGGTAGACCCGAGTCAACGAAATCCGTCATCGGTGGAGCAACAGAGCCAGTATCAACAGCTGCCGTCCCAGCAGTCAACAGGGGGATTCACACGCGTACAAGGTCAACCGACACAGACACAGGTGGGCCAGCCCACACACGCACAGGCGAGCCAGCCCGCACAGGTGAACCAGCCTATCGCGGCTTCCGCGCAACCATCCCAGCAGTCGATATCGATGTATGGCCAAGCGCCGCAGACGCTACAGCCCCAGACGCAACTACAGTCGACACAACCACAACAGATCCCGGGGCAATCGCCGCAGTCGGTGCCGTCGCAACCGCCGTCATCGATTCAACCACAGCTGCAAGGATCGGCGGGGCAACAGCCACAGCAGGGACAGCAACCGCAACAGCCGCAGACGCAACAGTCACAACCGCAACAGCCG